>Ga0129297_10001906_pt1 | contig 10644 bp, 9 predicted proteins | sample I18A1metaG_FD_94708 | JGI IMG/M metagenome (GOLD analysis project Ga0129297, IMG submission 94708) | Lake sediment bacterial and archeal communities from Gulf of Boni, Indonesia to study Microbial Dark Matter (Phase II) - ​I18A1 metaG | ecosystem: Environmental > Aquatic > Freshwater > Lake >... | reverse complement strand
TCTTTCAATAAGGCCAAAAAACTTTGAGGGTTTAAAGAATCTTATTCCTGCAAAAAGTGTTCCTCGGGTTCTAGGGAGACTGCGAAAAGCAGGATTAATCGAGGCAACTAGGGGAAGAGATTATGTATTTTTCTTCAAAACAAGAAGAGACTCTGGAAAGGAGAAGATATCCCCAACTGAGAGAAAGGTTTACGAAAATGTTTCTGTAGATGGGATTTCTGCCAAAGAACTTGCGGAGAAATCTAGAATTTCGCTGAGGAGAACCTATAGGTATATAAGAAGACTGAAAGGAAAAAGGTTGGTCTTCGCAAGAAAACGCATGAAGTCTTACGTTTTGACTAGCGAAGGTTTGCGCGTAGCCACCGGCTTGGAGAAACTGAGCGATTTGGTTTTGGAAACTTCAATGGTTGCTTCACAAGTTGTCAAGAGCAAAGACGCTCACAGGTTGCTGGTGCCACCTGTTTTAAAAGTGCCTATTGAAGAATAGGCTGAAGAGAAAAGCGTATAAGGATTTAAGGATAACGCGTCATAATTCATAAGCGATTCCTTATTGAATATGTGGTTAAGGCAGGTGAAGCTATGAAAGCTAGCGTAGTTTCTTTGACATGTTGCGCTGGCTGTGTCTCATCCTTTTTGGCGGCTGGAGACGCGTTTCTTGAAATTCTCTCAGGGGATTTCGACGTGATTTATTCGCCTACCTTCATCGATCTGAAGGAGATCCCAACTGTGGATTTGGCAATAGTTGAAGGTGGGGTGAGAACTAAAGAGGATGAAAGATTCATACGAGAGGTGAGGGCCAAATCCAAGATTCTTGTTGCCTTAGGCATCTGTGCAACTCACGGCGGCGTGACAAGTTTGGGTAATAGGCTTTCTCTTAAGAGGATTCTAGAAAAAGAGTATTCCCTTGCAGATTCAAGCAAACTTCCAGAATTGGAGGATTTGATGCGTCCAATATGCGATTTTGTCGACGTTGACTACTATATTCCTGGATGCCCTCCTATGCCGTTCCTAATAGTTCACAGTTTGAAAAGCATGGTGAGTGGGAAAAAGCCTGTCCGTCATGAAACTGTTGTCTGCACAGAATGCCACAGAAAGATAGTGCCGGCGAAGCTTGACCGCCTCTACGGCATATACGAAAAGGAGACAGATCCACAGCTGTGCCTGGTGAGCCAGGGCTTCATGTGTTTAGGCTCTCTTACTCGTGAAGGTTGCGGAGCGCCATGTCCAAGGGCCGGTTTCACGTGTTTCGGATGCAGAGGCCCCCCAGACTCTTTGATGTACCGTTCAAGAGACATGTACTCGTTCCTTGTCCAGGTCATCTCGAAAAGAACTAGCATACCGGAGGAAAAAGTGAAGGAGGAGCTTTATCGTAACCCATTCGTTTTTCACACCTTCATTTTTTCAAAGTTTGAACGTTTCAAGGCTAGGGAGAGAGTCATTTGAGCTTAAAAAAAGAGGTAACTATTTCGCCGACCACGAGAATTGAAGGCCACGGGAAAGTAACATTAACGCTTGATGATTCCGGAAATGTCTCAGACGCCCATTTTTATGCTACGGAAATCCGCGGTTTCGACTACTTTCTGAGAGGAATGGAAGCTGAAAGGCTTCCTTTCATAATTTCAAGAATATGCGGCGTGTGCTCCACAGCCCACATAATGGCATCTGTTAAAGCCATAGAGAGCGTATATGAGGCAGAAATAACTGAAACCGCCAACAAACTTCGAGAGTTATTGCTAATGGGGCAGGTAATCAGCAACCATTCCCTAGTCTTCTTCTTCTTAATACTACCCGATTTCTGGTTTTCTGCCGAAGAAGACCCATCAAAGAGGAACGCTTTCCAAATCATGCGAGAAAATCCAGAAGTGGGCAAAAAAGCCATGGCTTTAAGGAGTTTTGCAGCCAGAATCTTGGAGATCGTTGGAAAGCGTGAAGTGCATATTGTTTCAGTAATACCTGGCGGACTAATCAATCCACTGAAGGAAAGAGAGCGAGAAAGTCTAAGCAGAATAGCAGATAACGCCGTTGAGATTGCCAAGGACGCGCTTAATCTTGGAAAAGAATTATTCGATAAAAGCTGGGCGGAGTTCAGAAAGGTAGGGGATTACAGAACATGCTACATGGCTTTAACAAAGGATGACGCGGCTGGGTTCTATGATGGTGATGTCCGCGTCATAAATTCTGAAGGAGAAGTGCTGTCTGAATTTAAGCCGCAAAGCTACATGGATCACGTCGAACAAAAAAGTCTCGGATGGACATATGCGAAGTTTGCCTATCTAAAACTCTTGGGGTGGCCAAAGGGTATAGTTCAAGCAGGTCCCACAGCAAGAATGAACGTGAACAGAAAGGTCTCCAGTGAGTATGCTGGCAAGGAGCTGGAAGAGTTTAAGCGAAAATTTGGAAGCCCAGCGCACGCGACTCTGCTCTCTGATTATGCGCGCCTCATAGACCTTTTGTACGCTTGTGAAAGGGCAAAGGAACTCTTGGAAGATGAGACTCTCACACGGGAGGACACGAGGGTTAAAGTTAGACCAAAAAATGGTAGAGGCATCGGCGTTGTGGAAGCCCCGAGGGGAACGCTGGTTCATGATTATGTTTTGAGCAGAAATGGCAAATTGAAACAGATGAAACTGGTGATACCCACGCAGATAAACAACGCGGCGATAAACATTAACTTGAAGGACGCTGCAAGCGAGTTTATACGTAATGGAGAGATCAAACAGGGCCTTCTGAACAGGATAGAGATGGTCATACGGGCCTACGATCCATGCATAAAATGCGCCGCTAGGAAAGCTGATGAAAATTTAAGGGTTGAGATTTTAAGTAGCAGAGGCGAATTAATAAAAATCTTGTAAGAGTGACTAAGTTAGAATTTTTATGGCTTGAGATGGGCAATTAACCTGGCAGGTTCTGCACATTATACAGTTTTCTTGATTTACAACTTTCGGTTTCCCCAACTTTTGGCTTTGGAAAATTGAAACCGGACAGATCTCTACGCAGATCTTGTCAGAAACTCCGCATTTTGTGTAGTCAACAACTATTTTAGCCATGCTTTTCGCCCTGATGGGATAAATGTCTAGGGTGAATTAAACCTTTCTTGTATTTGCTATTGAATGTTATTGCTGACGAGAGATTTAGCTATATCCAAGCGGCGTTAGCACGCGCTGCTGAAGGCTATCCTCCAGGGGCTCCGTGGAATGGAACGTTTTTCCATAGTAGTTCCCACCAGTCTTCTTCGGTTATGGTTTCGCCTCGAACGATTATTTCTAGAACCATCTTTAGCATTTCATGATGCCTTTTCTCGTCTGTCAATATTGCGTTCAAGAGAAGCTTGACTTTCTTGTTCTCGACGCCGGGTATAATTTTGTCTAGTTTTTCAATCAGCTCAGCTTCCATCTGTATATGCTTCTCCACGAGTCTCTTTTGCTTGTCCAGATTTTCCTGTGTCAAGGCTTGAGACACGCTTGTCAATAGTGTCACGGCTGAAGAGTAAAGCTCCGCGTGTTTTATAGAGTCTAGGGATATGCCCTTCAGAACCCCTTTGACAGGTGGATTTCTTATTTCAACTAATCCGCTGTTCAGAGAGTCGACAATTTCGTTTTCGATTGTTATCTGTTTTCTCAAAAAATCTACTAATTCATTATTTGAATTCATTTTGCATCCCTTCCCTAGAAGATATCTATATGAGTGCATAAGGCTTTCGGAATTCGTAGTGGCACAATCAAAGCCTGATTTTACATGTAAGCCAAAATAGCCAATAGCGCGCGCAGTATTCTCTTTCAGTCACTGGAAAGCACGCGCTATGCACCCTTCCTCTTAGCCAGCGTGTGCGCCTTAAATACAAATTACATATTGAAGATAATGAGATACCTTCGAACTGTTTTTTAGTCGTCGACTTTTGGTCTAGACAATAGCGCATGCTAAAAGGATACTAAAACCATTGATTGCGCGCGCTGAGCCGCACAGCCATGGCTTGTCTACATTTGCACCCTAGGTTTCGGTTTTCGCACACTGGTCACAGCATCTATAGATGTCTATACGTTGTCCAATAGGCTTGAATCCAAGTTCTGCAACTACCTGAGTCCAAAGCCTCCCAACACTTTCGGCTTTGTGATCTTTGATCTTTCCACATTTTACACAAACAATATTGATGTGAGGTGAAGTATCTGGCTCGTATCTGGATATGCTGTTACTGAAACCAAGTTCTTGTAGGAGCCCGATCTCTGAGAGGAGATGCAATGTAGCGCGCGCGCTCGTAAAAATGTGTTTGTGTTTGAGTTTGGGTTTTCTTAAAATTGAAGGAAGGGATTAAAATTACGTTAACTGAGGAATTAAGATTTAATCCCCAAACGTTATTTATGTTTATGGATATACAGAGTTGGTTGTTCGAAAAAATAGGAAAACATGTGTAGTGATCTCGGAATGGATGTATTGGCTATCGCTTTGGGCATTGTTGGTGGTCTTGCGGTATTCCTTTATGGATTACATATGTTAAGCAATGGTCTGAAGAAAGTCGTTGGCGAGAAGATTAAGCAGCTCCTTGCTAGGCTGACTAACAATTCTTTAGAAGGCTGTTTTTTCGGTGTCTTGACAGCTGCAACTTTGCAAAGCAGTGGTTTGACAATGGTAATTTTGATTGGTCTAATTAATGCGGGTGTTCTAACCCTGAGTCAAGGTATAGGAGTCATGCTTGGAAGTGAAATTGGTACCACTATAACTGCGCAGATAGTGGCCTCTAACGTTGGAATTATTTTTTTCCCCATAATTGCATTTGGATTCTTGCTGTCAATTCTGGCCAAAAATAAAAGGTACAGAAACATGGGTCAAGTAATTCTAAGTCTTGGCCTGGTCTACTTAGGAATGAATATAATGTCTAGTAGTATTCGGCCCCTTCAAGACGAACCTGCCCTGAAAGCTTTTCTGTATAATCTCGGGCAGTTCCCCCTATCTGGATTGCTTGGAGGGGTGATAGTAACCAGTATTTTCAATAGTAGTACAGCTCTGATGGGGTTGATAATATCTCTGGGAATGAATAATTTGATTACTTTAGAAGCAGCTATAGCTATTATTCTTGGAGCCAATATTGGGTCATGCGTTACTGGGATAATTGCTGCCGTCGGATCATCCCTCTCATCCAAAAGACTATCCTTAACACAGCTTGTTATTAACATAATTGGGGTATTGTTGTTCTTTCCTTTCATAACCAACTTTGCTGGACTTATTGCGATGACATCAGGCGATCTGCCTAGACAAATCGCAAATGCCCACTCTGTTTTTAACATAACAGTTACATTAATCATGCTGCCATCAGTAAGTTATCTAGTTTCTTTTGTGAAGAGGCTTTTGCCTGGAGAGGAGATTGAAATCAGGAGAGGAACAGAGTTTATAGATGAAAAACTTTTAGCCGCCCCGTCTATTGCTTTGTCTGAAGCCGAAAAAGAAGTTCTTAGAACAGGCAATTTAACATATGAGATGCTGGACAAAGCAATATCAGCTTTACAAAATAACAAAAAAGAGACGATAGCAAAAGTAATTGAGCTTGAAGGAATTGTGGATGAAATCTGTAATGCTATTGACAAATTCTTAGATGACAGTCGATTTGTAAACCTGAGCGAGAAAGAGTTAAAGAAATTGGCTTATTTAAAGCATAGTGCGATTGATATTGAAAGAGTTGGGGATCATGCTAATAATCTGGCAGAATTAGCAGAAATGAAACTGAAAAAGGCCCTGCCATTTTCAGAAGATGCTCAAAAAGAGCTAGCCACCATGTGTATGAAAACAAAGATGATCTATGAAAAAGCTTTAATTGCCCTTCAAGGCGAAAATAAGGAAGCTGTCAAGACAGTTCAGGAACTGGAGGATGAAATAGACCGTTTACAAAGAGTTTTTGAGGCAAACCACATCCGAAGACTAAAGTACAAAATATGCGATCCACTCGTAGGAATAATATTTGTCGACATTCTCAGAAACTTAGAACGTGTAGCTGATCATTCAACTAACATTGCAAATGCAACTTTATTAGGGTTCTAATGTGCTATAGCGCGCGCTTTTGGGTTTGGGATTAAAATTCAGAAACGAAAAAGACGCTTGCGTGCGCTTTATATGCGCTTTTGTGTCTTAGTAAGCAGTCAGGTGCTTTTATGGACAACCAGACGTTTAATGCGTTGAGAGAAATTGTGGGAGAGAATAATGTTCTTACAGGCTTGACGAGAATTCAAGATTACCTCAAGGATGAGACTGCAGAGCCGGTGAGGCCTCGACCAGCTTCAGATGTGGTTGTAGTGAAGCCCGCGGATGCAAAAGAGATTTCAGAAATACTGGGGCTTGCGAACAATAAACGTGTCTGCATTTTTGTTCGTGGGGGAGGAACAGGACTTGTGGGTGGTGCTGTTCCAACAAGTGATGGCATAGTTCTGTCACTTGAGAGGCTCGGCGGAATTGAAATAGACAAGGAGAACCTGATGGCAGATGTTGGTGCTGGCCTGACTTTGGAAAAGCTGATATTTGAAGTTGAAAATGCCGGCTTACAGTTTCCGTTGCATCCAGGTGATGAATCTGCCCAAGTAGGCGGGCTTGTTGCCACAAATGCGGGAGGCGCGAACGCAATAAGATATGGAGTTATGCGCAACTATGTGAGAGGAATGGAATTAGTGCTTCCTTCTGGTGAGATACTGAGGCTCGGTGGAAAACTGCATAAGAACAATGTTGGATATGATTTGATGGATCTCATCATAGGAAGTGAAGGGACTTTGGGAGTCATAACTAGGGTGATTTTGAGGCTTTATCCAAAATCTGGAGTAACAGCGATTCTAATAGTTCCGTATGATAGCCGACATGACGCCGTAAATACAGTCCCGAAAATATTGCAGGATGGAAGAGTGCCCTTCGCCATAGAGTATGTTGAAAAAGACCTTGTGGACAAGACAGCAAGAGCAATTGGAGAAGACTGGCCTACTGGGGAGGGAAACTGTTACCTTCTTATTAAAATGGCAGAAGCCAACAGGGATCAGTTACTTATGGAAAGCCAGAGGACAGCCGAGATTTGCCAAAGAAGTGGTTGCCTCGAAATACTATTCGCAGAGCCAATGGATGATCAAAGGAAAATATCGAGAATAAGGAGTGAGATTTACTCTGTCCTTAAGAGAGAGACGGCCGACATATTGGACGCCACAGTCCCCCCAGCAAGCATAGGTAAGCTTATGGATGCCGTGGACGAGATTGGCAAAAAATACGCAGTTCATCTACCTGCATATGGCCACGTGGGAGATGGCAACTTGCATATACATATAATGAAGGAAAATGGCAAAGATGACAACTATATCATAGAATTGCGAGACGAAGTCTACAGAGCAACTAATGCTCTTAAGGGAGTGATAACTGGTGAACATGGCATTGGAAGAACGCGTGTGGCAAGCATATCCAGCTTCGTCAGCCACGAAGAGATGAACCTGATGAGAAAGATAAAGGCCTTGTTTGATCCAAAAAACATTCTAAACCCAGGAGTCAAAATTCCTGATCTCCAAACTTGCAAATAATCAAGGGTTGCCAAGCGCACGTTCTAGATATAATTAGTCAATGTAGAAAATGCCGTTTGAGCACTTTGAGGTGTTATGGTTCCATTATCGAGAGCCACATGTCCGTGCTTGAAGCCGGCTGCTTATGAAGTTTAAGTTCATATTTTGAATTCATAACAAAATTATAAGTGCCCCTTATAAAAATGAATGGAATAGAAATGCGTAAAGGCATACTTCTGAAGTTGATCCTGCTAATGGGTGCAGCTCCACTCATACTGGTAGCTTGGACTATGATTTGCGTCGGAGAAAGAAAGGAGATTAGCCAAAGTCTTCAACATAAACGCTTCATAAAAAGAGAGGATGTACAGCTGGCGATGGCACCACTGCTGGAAAAATCTCAGCGCGTGCTAGATTGAAAGATGGTAGGATTAGCGCGTGCGCTCTATTCTACTTTGCATTACACGGCCTTTTAGCGCGTGCCTCTGTTCTTTCTCCTTAATGCTAAATTTAACTGCTGATTGTGCTTCTACCTTCGGAGGCTTTTAAGTGCTTGATCCCGGTTAGCTTTATATCCTTCATTGCCTGGATCTAGCTCCAAAGCTTTTTCAAATGCCTGGATAGATTCTTCAACGTTTCCTAATTCTAGTAGGCAAGCTCCCCGGAAATTCCAAGCTTCCGCGTGCCTCTGATCTATCTCCAGTGCTTCTTTGAAGCATTTCAACGCGGCATGATAGTTGCTACTGATGTATAAGGCTCTCCCCAAGTTGTACCAAGCATCTGGATCACCAGGGTCGATCTGTATCACTCTTTCAAAACATTTTTTCGCTTCTAAAGTATTTCCCAACTGAGCCAAGAGTCTACCCTTGGCTTTCCATGCCACGGGATCATTTACATTCACAGTCAAAGCCTCGTTGAAGCACACTAAGGCTTCTTTCGGTTTACCCGTCCAAAACAATGAATAACCTTTACGGGTTAACGCAAAATTGTCTCTGGGCTGAATCCTCAACGCTTCGTCGAAGCACTTTATCGCATCTACATGCTTACCGAGACTTTGAAGCACGCCTCCCTTGCTGCGCAGCGCAATGGCATCTGAAGGATCCAGTTTCAGCGCTTGGTCAAAGCACTCCAACGCGCTTTCAATTTTTCCGAGACTTTGAAGAGAAAGACCTTTCGCTATCCATGGCACGCGTGCGCGTGCTATCCATACTGGGGTGGCTGTCGAAACCGGACTTGTCTCCTGTGCCCTTCCTTCAAATATCTCTTTATCGATTTTCTCTAGATCGTTCCTTATGTCACTAAATCTCTGGTATCTCTTTTCCATCCTTTTCTCCAAACACTTTGAGACAAGTTGATCTAATTCAGAGGGTATAGACGCGTCTATTTGCCGAAGTGATGTTGGGGCCTCATATAAGTGATTGTGTTCATAATCCTCCCAGCTCCAATCGGGATTGTAGAAAGGCAGCCTCCCTGTTAACATTTGGTAAAGGACTACACCAAAGGAGTATATGTCTGACCTAGTATCCAAGTTCAATCCGGAGAACTGTTCAGGCGACATGTACGGCGGTTTTCCCGCAACCTTGAGCGGTGTTTCGCCCAGTGCCTTAACAAGCCCAAAATCAGTAACCTTCACTTGCCCTTCCTTTGTCAGCAAAATATTCTTCGGGTCTATATCTCTATGAACGATTCCCCTTCTTCCCTCGCCCAGATCAACATCGTTCGCGTAAATCATCCCATTACAAAATTGAATCGCAAAGTCAATGGAACTAACGTTATCTAAAGGCCCATTCCTAATCCGTTTCTCTAGATTTCCTCCGTCAACGTACTCTAACATAATGTGCGGTTTTTCACCGAAACTAGTCACAGAAAAAGCGGCTACGATGTTCTCATGCAGTCCAAGCTTCACCCACACCTCGGCCTCATGATAGAAAGCGTCCGCAGCTTCGCTATTGAAGAAACAATCCTGAAAACTCTTAATTGCAACCATAATTTCGGCGTCGACATAGCGACCAATGTACACTATACCAAATCCTCCTTTTTTCACATCCAAGACTTCAATTTGACCAATAATTCTGTCTCCTATCTTGAACTCCAAGAAAATCTCCCCTTCAATTTCACGCAGAGTGGCGTACGATATTAAGTATAAACTCGTGCTTATTCATTTGCTTCCTTAATACTATTCGCTTCAAAAGCGCCCCACTTCAGTCCAACCCAGACGGAGCCATCTCACTTGTTTGCCTAATGTCGCTTCATGAAGAATGCTCTAGCTCACGGAGTGATTTCTCCCACATTTCTAGACCAAGCTTTAACCGTCTTTCAATTTCATCTTTAACAAACCTGTTCTTATCGCAAGGCTTCTGACCGCTGCTCATCGTCTTACGCACGTAGGATAGGTAATCTACATTCACATTGTCAATCATGCCCTGAACGAAGTGTGAGCTATCTGTACCAACGCTAGGTGAAGGTTCAAGGGCTTCTGCAAGTTCCTTAATCTCATTATCACCGATAGAGTCGCATTTCTGTACAATAGCCAATGCCTTTTCAAAGGCCCTCACGCTTTCTCTGGCCATTTTGACAGCGCGTGATTCCTTCTTGCCAAATAACTTCAACTTTTAACCGCCATCAAGTAAAGGTCTAGTTATCAATATAAAGATTTGAGTGTTAAAGTATGCAAGACAGGGTCGCGAGCGCTACAAGTTGGAGCGCGCGCTAAAAAAATAATCGCATGGTCTGCTCCCGATATGAGACATCAAATGTCTGCTTTCTTCTACTTTGCATTATATGGCCTTTTCCTTGAAAGCCTTGTTATCTTCTTTTCATCCATAATGCTATGGCGGCTATGACAACTACTATAGCCGCTATTGCTGCGATCCATTCTATTGGAAAACTTTGGCCTGTTGTAGGCGCTGGAGTTGGCGACGGAGATGGCTTTGGTGTAGGCGTGGGAGTTGGTGCAGGCATTGGAGTTGATGGTGGCGATGGTGATGATGTTGGCTTTGGAGTTGGTTTAGGCGTTGGTGAGGGAGTTGGTGTGGGCGTGGGAGTCGGTGTTGGGGCTTCCTCAACTGTAAAGGGTGCTCCTCCGATACTGTAGGCTCCTCGATATTTTTCATCGCCAGCCCAGGAGGCATAGACT
>Ga0129297_10001904_pt1 | contig 10651 bp, 8 predicted proteins | sample I18A1metaG_FD_94708 | JGI IMG/M metagenome (GOLD analysis project Ga0129297, IMG submission 94708) | Lake sediment bacterial and archeal communities from Gulf of Boni, Indonesia to study Microbial Dark Matter (Phase II) - ​I18A1 metaG | ecosystem: Environmental > Aquatic > Freshwater > Lake >... | reverse complement strand
TAGTATGACTGTCTTCGAGAACATTCAAAATGCGGTTCTTTCCAAAAAAAGGATCCACTATCATATTTTCTCCTCGCTCTCAAGTGTGGACGGCATTAAAGAAGAAACGGAAAGGGTTATGTCTCTTGTTGGCCTTTTGGAAAGGAAAGACGAAGTGGCAGGAGAACTCGCCCATGGACATCAGCGTGCCCTTGAGATCGCTCTTACTATAGCCATGGACCCGGAGTTGATCCTTTTAGATGAACCCACTGCAGGGATGTCTAAGAGTGAGACATTGGAGATGGTTAAGCTTATTGAGAAAGTCACAGAAGGAAAAACACTGGTCGTCGTGGAACATGATATGGATGTCGTTTTTAGGCTTGCCAATCGGATCACCGTCATCTATTACGGGGAGGTTTTGGCTTCAGGGCCACCAGAGGAGATTCGTAACGATCCAAAGGTGAAAGATGCATATCTTGGCAGGAAAAGAAATTGACCCTGTTGTTGCATTAAATTTGGCGCTCAGATTCATCAAACCTTTGGCTATCAAGGGACGACTCTTAAATCAATGTCATCTGGTGTATTAATCAAATGGTGCCGTTTGGAAGAGATCATCAAAATGCTGGAAACCGACTTTTTATGATAGTATCCAGTTAATTCAACCGAATCTTTATGCAACAATAGGGTTGACTATGCTGTTAGAGATCAGTGAACTCAATACATTTTATGGAGAAAGTCACATTCTTCAAGGGATCAGTTTAAATGTTGACACTGGAGAGACTGTCTGTCTCCTTGGTAGAAATGGGGTGGGCAAGACCACTACACTCAAATCTATAATCGGACTATTGGTTCCTCGTTCCGGCTATATTCTTTTTAAAGACCAGCATATATCCGGTTTTCCCCCCTATCGGATAGCCAACATTGGCATAGGATATGTTCCCGAGGATAGAAGAATCTTCCCAAGGCTAACTGTGCGAGAGAATCTCCTCATTGGCATCAAACCGCGGCAAAAAAGAGGAGAAGATAGTTGGACTGTAGAAAAACTCTACAGTTATTTTCCAAGTTTGAAAGACCGAGACCAACAAAAGGGAGCCTATCTTTCAGGAGGTGAACAACAGATGCTGACGATTGCCAGGGCGCTTATGGGTAATCCCCACATCTTGCTCCTTGATGAGCCGACAGAAGGTCTTGCTCCGAAAATTGTAGAGACTTTGGAGGAGGTTGTTCAGGACATCCATCAACGCGGTGTGGCCATCCTCCTTGTAGAACAGAATATGCCGGTAGCCCTAAGACTTGCGATTAGATTCTATGTCATGAGCAAAGGGGAAATTGTTTTTCATGGAACTGCCCAAGAACTTGAGGAGGCTCATGAAATTCGCCAGAGATACCTTGAGGTGTAAAGGAGGTGAAGGAAATTTAAGAAAAGATGACAAAAAGCTTATCCTCATTATGTTACCTAAAAAATAGAAAGGAGGAACGAACATGAGAAAAATAAGAATTTTTGGTCTGATGGTGGTAATGGGTTTAATTGTATCCACTATACTCATTAGTTCTGAGATTCCCGCAGAAGCGGCTGACGGGAAAATTGTAATCGGGATGATTGAGTCGATATCGGGTGCGCTTAAGGATCAAGGGGAACGTTTTGTACTTGGTGCGAGATACACCATCGACGAAATTAATGCTAAAGGGGGGCTCCTGGGAAAAGAGGTTGTTCTCGCCGTTGAGGACAGTACCTATAAGCCAGACGTGGCAGTTCGAAAGGCTACAAAACTTATCCTTGAGGACAAGGCGGATATACTCGTGGGTGGCCTTGGAAGCCATATTTGCCTGGCCATAATGAAAGCGGCTGAAAAAAATAAGAAGATATTTGTTGTGATTAATAGCCAGGCGGATAGCATTACAGGAAAGGAGTTCAACCCCTATGTCTTCAGAACCACTACGACGACCGGTCAACGCACGTCTGCGGTTATATCCTACTTCGCAAGGTATACCAAACACAAAAAATATTATATTTTGTGCCAGGATTTTGCTTTAGGTAGAGAAGGAGGTAGTGGATTTAAGGAAAATTTGAATAGGATTCCAGGTGCGCAACTGGTTGGAGAAGACTACCACCCCCTTATGTTGAAAGATTTTTCTCCTTACGTGAGCAAAATCATTGCCTCTGGGGCTGAGGTAGTTCTTACAACAGACCTTGGGCCAGACCTTAGCAACCTGGTTAAAACTGGGGCCTCCCTCGGCTGGAAAGCGATCACGGCAGGTGGATATATGTTTGACCCTGTGATGATGCGAGATATTGGGGAGCCGGCATTAGGTCATTTGATCGTCCATCATAGTCTGGTTGACTACAGTAACCCAGTACAGAAAAAATTTGTTCAGGACTATCAGGAAAAACATAAACACTTGGATAAGGTGCTCTATAGCGCGCTTTTTGGCGTAAGTGATGCGTATAACTCACTCCAATGGTTGTTCGATGTGATCAAAAGAGTCGGAAGCACGGATTCGGAAAAATTAATCAAAGGCTGGGAGGGCACAAGTTACATCATGCCCTGGGGCAAAGTAACCATGAGGGCTTGCGATCACCAGATCATTACACCCTACAGGGCTGCAGTTGTTGTGCGCGACAATGAATATTTCTCGTTTCCCTATACGGGCAAACAAGTCGTGATTCCGGAGGAAGAGGTTACTGTACCACCAGCGCAGACTGGGAACCCAAGATGTAAATGAGGATGATATTGGCTAAGAAACGTTAGCACGAACGAAAAAGGGGCAGTGTACCATGGAAGTTTTAAACTATGAGGCTGATGTTCTCATTGTGGGTGGTGGTTTAGCTGGTCTTACGGCTGCGATTAAGATTAAGCAGGAGCGAGAGGATTTAGAGGTCTTGGTGGTGGATAAAGGAGGAATAGGCTGGGCAGGGCAAACACCATTGGGAGGGGGGTGTAGCATCTATGTCCCGTCAGACGGGGTAAGTGAGTTTGTCAATTCGGTAGTTGAGAGGGCCCATGGTCTGTCGAACATCGACTGGTTGTGTAGTTTTGCGGCTAAATCAGAGCAGTCCTTTGCGGAATTGTTTCGTTGGGGGATACCCTTTATGAAGGATCCGGATGGCAAGCTGCATTTGGCTGACGCAGCTTATTGGGGAGCAAAAAACAAGATGACTTCCTTTATCCCGCACCAAACCCTGCTGCAACTCAAGAAATTGGCCTTAACCAGAGGTGTTAAAGCACTGAACAAGATAGAATTAGTTGACCTTCTAAAGGATGGCAAGCGTATCACAGGTGCAGTTGGCTTCAATATCCTGAGTGGTGAATTTTGTGTTTTCAAATCTCGAGCTGTTCTGCTTTCAAACGGCTGCTGCAATTACAAGGGACGCGTATGGTTTACAATGAATTGCGGAGAGGGGGTAGCGGCAGCCTATCGGGCAGGAGCTAAACAAAGGCACTGCGAGTATTCTCATCAGTATGACCCTGGGGATAAGCAATCGGGCATATGGTGGAGAGGAGAACCGGCAGCCGCTTTTCTCAAAAATGCCAAGGGCGAAAGGTTCTTTGAGAAGTATTTCCCCGGACAGTCACATCTGGGGTCGTGGGCATTGAGTTACGCCATGGGAGCTGAACTCATGGCAGGCCGAGGACCTTTATATCTCGACGTGACTATGAATCTTGAAGAATTTGACTCCCATTTTGTAAAGGACGAAATTCGCACGTGGATGTTCCGCGAAGGAACATTTTTTGAGCAGGAGAGACTGCACCGCGAAAGAGGAGGGCATGACCTACGCCTTGAAAAGAGCGAGTGGACCCTAAGGTTCCCAGGTCGTTCGGGGAGTGTGAGGGTGAATTTGGACTGTCAAAGCACAGAATTGGAAGGGTTATGGGCAGCTGGAGACACGATCATGAGTGGTTGCGCCATGAATGGAGCCATGTCTGCCAATGCCTATGGTCGCTGGGGACTTCCCTTCGCTTTTATTTCTGCACTTCAAGCAGGCAAAAACATTGCGGAGGTTGTTCCTGAGACGCCGAAACCCAAGATGGATGTTGAGGAGCAGAAGAGATTGAGGGATAGGATTTTCGCACCAATGAGTTCAGAGGGAAAGGAGCTTGAACCTTGGAATGCTATTCATAAGATCCAGCAGGTGGTCATTCCAATCGAATATAACCTTATTAGAGAGGGAAGTCGGCTGAGGGAGGGGTTGGGCATCATTGAGCAGGTTCAGAAGGAAATGCTACCGAGAGTCAAGGCAGAGACGCCACATGACTTGCTCAGGTATCATGAGGCGGAAAGTATGGCTCTATGTGCAGAGATGACCTTTAGGGCAGCCCTATATCGGACGGAAAGTCGTGGAAGCCATATCAGGGAGGATTATCCGCAGAGGGATGATGAGAACTGGCTGAAATGGACAATTGTGGAAAGGCAGGGAGAAAGGATGGTACTGTCGACAGAGCGGGTGACCAAGGGGATTGGATCTGTCGCATAAGGCTGCGTCAAATGGATCGGCTTGTCAGAGAGGGGAACCCAGGGGTTTCACCATCCGCCTCCGCCGGGTACCACGGGTTTTACCCGTTGGGGAAGGCGCAAAGGGGCTTCGGCGAGATGGAACCTGTGACCCTTGGCGGATGTCTCGCCGTAGCCGTCTTTTGGCGAAGGCGGACTATAGTGGTACCACGGGCTCTGCCCGTGGGGTTCCATTTAAAGCGGGGAAACAAAAGTGAATCATGGAGGCAAGAGTTATGCTGAAGAGTCTTGATGAGAATGTCTGTTCCGGGTGTCAAATATGCGTTGATGTCTGTGCCGAGGATGTCTTGCGCTTCGATAACGATAGAAGAAAAGCCTATATTGCCTATCCAACCGATTGTCTCGGTTGTGGCGTGTGCGCATGGTTCTGCCCGCAAAAGTGCATTGAGGTATCAATGGATAGGGGTAGGGCAGAAGTAACGGCTTATTAAGGGAGAAAAGGATTGCGATTATCGTTGATGTAGCGATGCTGCAAAAAAGCAGGTGAGAAAGGAGTCGAAAGATGGAAATTAAACGTTATCAATGGAAGGGTAAATGGACAGGCGTGAATGTGTATCCCATAACAGTCTTTACCCAGGATTTACAAGTGGATTACGACGCCATGCGATCACTATTTCGTTATCTCGTGAACGCCGGTGTCTCCGGCTTAGGTGTAAATGGACATACGGGCGAAGGAGAGTGCCTGACAAGGGAAGAGAAGAAAAAGATTATTCGAATAGCCCAGGAAGAGGTACAGGGGAAGATTCCGATCTGTACCGGGATCCACACCCACACAATTGATGCAGGCATCGAAGAGGCAAGAGAGATGGAAAAGGCCGGAGTGGATACAGTGATGATTCTTGCCCCCGCCTACTATTTGCTAAATACGATGGAAGACCCGAGATACGGCATCGAGTATCATAAAGCGATTGCCAGGGCGGTCAATATCCCGGTGGTCATGCACCAGTCGTATGACCATCAGGGGGCATGCGAATATCCCACATGGGCTTTTGCAAAGCTGTTTAGAGAGATTGATAATCTCGTAGCGGTGAAATTGGCGAACGGTTGGGATACAAAGTGGCTTAAGCTTGAAGCAGACATGCAGGCGGCCCGGGCCATCGGCCGTGAGAACATCTCTCTATTCCCAGGCACAGCATCGATGATCACCTTTTTGTGGGGATGTGATGGGTGTTTCACGGGATATGCGAATTTTGATCCCTATGGGCTTATTGATCTATGGAATGCGGTTCAGAGGGGTGACTTGAAAGAGGCCAGGAGGATTCATAACGAGCGTATCCGGCCATTAGAAGAAGTCATTTATGTTTCGCCCATGGTTGACTTGATCACTAAATATAAAGAAGTCACTTACTGGACTGGTTTGATACCGTCGGCAAGAGTGAAACATCGGTTGCCTCTTCGTGAAGAGGTGAGAAGGAAATTATATGATGGTCTGAAGAAGACCACGCTCGATATCGTGAGGGATTACGAATGAGATCGAAGTCCTTCTTCAGAGGCAGGAAAAATCCCTGCCTCTGAAGATAGGATCGGGTTCACTAATCCTTGATGACGTTGACCCGCTGGGCTTTGTAATTTGAAATGATGTTTCTTATGTGTGTCCGATCGTATTCGACAAGCCCCTTCGTCAATCGAGCTATTCCCTGGTAGAAATCTTCTCGAGCTTGTTCCATCATCTTCTCGCAAAAGCTGAATATCCATAGACCGACATGGTTTTCGAGAAAAGACTCTTCTATCTTTACCACTTCAAGTATCGAGTCCCCGCCATGTTTCTCCCACCCCTCTCGTTCTTTTTCGCAAAGAAGACGCATGAAATCGAGTTCCACTCCAATATAATCTAAAGGTTGGTGCCACTCCTCAGGAACGTGGACCCCCATTTTGGAAAATAGTCGATGGATATCTTGAGCAGGTTTTTCCTGAAGTTTTCCAGTTCGGTAGAGTGATTCATAGGGAGGAAGGGGCCCCCTTTTATCCACTCCTCTGAAAAGGTGTGTCCAGTCCTTTGAGAGATTGAGGAGATCTTTTTCAAAAGCGTGAACCTTTTTGGAAAGATAAGGATGAACGAGTTTCAAACCATTTTCAATTTCTTTCAAAGCCTCCTCGGATCCTTCTCTGAATCGAGTTGTTCCGACTTGGGGGAATTCGAGCAACTTAGCGGCAGCATTCCAGGGGAGCCCGAGAATCCCTGTATCAGGGATCTGCAGATACACAGAGGAAAGGAGACCATAAAGGCTTGAGCGATACGCTGCGAGATTTTGATGGTTTTCCATCATATTCTCATATGTCTTAACGCCTTCCCATTGTCAATATGTCTCTCAGGGATGTCTCAGAAGATGCGAAAAAATAGCCAAAAGCTATCAGGTTGGGCAGGAGTATTGGAAAAGTTTTACAAAAGTGACTCATGGCATCGGAATAAAGAAGATCCGGGACCTCCGTAAAGAGAGGGGATTGACCCTGAGTGAGATGGCTCGCCTTTGTCGATGTTCATCCAGCTTTGCTGAGCCAGATTGAGAGAGGAAGCGTCAATCCTTGCAATCCTAAAGAAAACGAGATGCCTATGCCCTTCGGGCTTGCAATGACGGCAATCACATCGATCTCTACCAGAAACCCAGGTCTCGCCAGGGATCGGTTAACGCATTCTTTACCTTAACTCTCCAGAATCCTTTTGCATAGGAGTCATGTCACTGGATAGAGAATCAGACTGGGAGATTAAAGAGAGTTTTCGCATTGTCAAAAACCATCTTCTTGATGTCCTCAAAAGGTGCATTGGCCGCCTTCATATCGACTACAACCTTGGGCACAGATCGGTTTCCTCCTCCTGAAAATCCCCACTCACTGTTCACAATAAAGCGGTCGGGGCCATATTTTCTGTAAAACTCGACAATTTCGAGCCCGCTCAATTTATCCAGACAACAGCTCAGGCCCAGCCACGAACCGTAATCCCAGGCCATATCGATCGTTTCCTTGTTAATATGATCGAGAACCACTTTCCCTGGATCTATTCCGGATTTGGCCAGTATCTTGATAATCCGTTCCATTACCTTCCGCTTATCATAGTCACTTTTTTCGCGGCCTTGATAGGGCGAATGGCGGGGTGGTGGGGTGTGTACAATCATCGGTACACTATGCTTTTTCGCAAAGGCGACCATCTCCTTGAAGACCACTTCCTCATGTTCTACCGTTACGGTGTCCATCCCTGCCTCTCCAACCCCCACGACCCTTGGTTTGCCAATATATTCATCCATGAGGGAGATGCCTTTATCCAATTGGGATAAGGGCAACCCCCACATAGGAAAGGTGATGGCTAAGAAAACGTTGAAGATACCAAAGTCATGGGCATTCTCACTCTTCTCCGTCAAGATACGGTCATAATGATCCTTCACCATATCCAAAGTGGAAAAGTCAGGGATCATTTGGTCGGATGGAACGATGACTGTATCCAATTCGCAGAGCCCCAGAATATGCTGCCATTCGTGAGGAATCACTCCAATATGAAAATGGGTATCGATCATTCGCATAGCCGTCCCCCTTTGTATAGATTACGTTAGTCTTTGCATCTCCGCAGGATATAAACTATCCCATTATCGCCATCGCATCTTATCTTATCCCCGGTTCGGATTATTTTAGTGGCTGTACCCGTAGCCACCACTGCAGGTAGCTTGTATTCGCGGGCAACGATGGCAGCGTGGCCAAATATTCCACTAATATCGGTGACAATACCAACCACACTGGGAAAGTATGCTGTCCAGGCTGGGTTGATAGATGGAGCCACTAAGATTTCACCTTTCTCAATTCGGCTTAAATCCTCTACGGATAAACAGACCCGGGCAGGGCCTTCCACAAGGCCCGCTGATCCGGCATAACCTTTTATCTCCGATATTTGATCGGGTTTGATCTCCTTAGCAGCAAGCCAGCGATTGATCGTATCATTGTCAAATCCGTACTCATTGATCATCACCGGATTCGTGTAGTCATCAGGCGCAGGACCAAGCGCTTCAGGAGGTCGCCAACCTTTGAACTTATCGATGATTTCCTTTCTTCGACTGATCCTTGGAGGCCAGTATTCCTGTCCGTATGGCGGCACTCCGCAGTACCAACTGGCTACAATATCGTAGAGGACCTCCGGTATTTCAAAACGATTCATAAAAAAAATGTCATCGACCTCTTTGATCAGACCATGGGTCACCATTATTTTGCCGAATTCCCTGATTTTCTTGTAGAAAACGGTATGAAACCAATTCTCTATATAGAAATCGTGATCTTCAGGATAGTGAGAAACCTTTCTTGCTTCTTCCAAAAGGGTGTCGAAGACTTCCCTGTCTTTTTCATCCTTAATGAGGTCGCGGTATTCAGCAGTGATTCTATCTCTTTCCTTCAAAACCTCGCTGGACGGCCTGTCAATATTCTCGCCCCTCTTGATCATCTCAATATATTCCTTGATATGATGTAAGGGGATATCGAAGTTAGTATTCCAGGACCCATCCGAATGGTACCAACCGCTGGCGCAGGACATATAAAACCACGGTTCCTGTTCTTTCTCCCAGGCCTTAAGCCACTTCTTGCCCGCATCGGATTGGCCGAGCTTGGTAGAAACCTCCTTCCATTCTCCAGAGCTATGTAAGGCATCTTCAATTCTTAGCTCTATGGCAAGCTTGGCCAACTCGATCAATGCCTTGGTCGCACGAAATAGCATAGCTTCAAAACCGCTCGCAGTCCGGGTGATCGACTTATCCGTAATGCCCGGGAAGAGTTTTCTCATCGCCTCAATGTATTGGACATTCACCAACGAGACAAGATTATTAAATTCAAAATGCCATTCCCATACGAGATGGGCAGCTTCCATTAATCTATTCCATGCGACTAACAGATCATGGCCGGTCGACCATTTCCCCTCAGTAATCACGGACATGGGTTCAAAGTCAGGTAAAGTGGGAATTTCTAACGCCTCAGTCTCCTTGATCAATTTCTTGATTTTTTCTTCCCACCTTGCATAAAGGGCCTTCCAGTTTTTCAGCGCATAGCCCACCCTTTCCTGAAATAGAGGGATCCTTTTTTTTATCTCTTCCGGATCGGTGATATCTGTTGAGTCGATATAAATCCGCCCATTGAGGATGCGATGATCCCTTCCCCAATTCGTTGGGAAAACGTGAATCCTTCCAACCCAAGCTGAGGCCGTGTGATGCCACATGTCATCCCAAGTGAGGTCGAGAGGACCTACCGGTTCTGGATAGTGCAGACCATCATAAAACCAGAGAGAGGAGGACTCATAGGCTGCTGTCCTTGGCATCTCTTCTGGTCTTGCAAAAGGATAGTAATAGGGGTACATCTCCCGCCAGCCTTCGGTGCCGGGTAGATCCTCTACCTTGTGGGGATCCGTAAAACGTCTTTCCTTGTTCATTGGAGGCCTCCTTTTTTCAAAAGCTCTTTGTGGTTTCGTAGCACTTTGATTCTTGGAAATAGGATCAGATAAATCTCCCCCCGGTTTCTGTCATGCGCGAGACTTCCAAAGGTCTATTTTTTCACCAAAGAACAGATGTCGTAGTGGCTAAATTGCCTTTTCGTTTCAAGGATCGCCTTTACCTGCTTTTTACTCCATAGGGCCTCCGGCCTGGCCTGCACGAAAAGGACATTCTCTGGAAAAGGTAAATCCTTGTCTAAGGCCCATTCGATATCTTGTGGGACCCCGAAATGGCTTTCTATTTTTTTCCCTTGACGTGATAGTTCAAATAATTCCTCGTCACTGAGGCAGGGGTTGGTTTTTCTTTCAGCCTCAACCTCCTTGTAAATGACGGCCTTCCGTTCAGGATCGAATAGATACTCTTTGGTCTTGGAGGCTACTGCTCGATGGATGATCTCAAGGGTCACCTTATCAATCAACCAATGGTCAGTGGTCACCTCTCCGCTGACCACCGCTTCACCCAAACCCCAGTTCCCCCCTACAGTAATTTTGGCGAGGTCTCCGTTTACCGGATTAAGCGTAAACATCACGCCCGCTGCTTTGGCATGGACCATCTTCAGTACACAAACTCCGATCGGGTCAAATTCCAGCGGGAATCCCATCCGAGCGCGTGCGATCAGGGAACGCTGATTAAATGTGCTTGACCACACCTTAATGATGTTTCTCACCACCTCCGAAATCCCACTGACATAAAGGTAGGTTTCGTAC
>Ga0129297_10001903_pt1 | contig 10652 bp, 11 predicted proteins | sample I18A1metaG_FD_94708 | JGI IMG/M metagenome (GOLD analysis project Ga0129297, IMG submission 94708) | Lake sediment bacterial and archeal communities from Gulf of Boni, Indonesia to study Microbial Dark Matter (Phase II) - ​I18A1 metaG | ecosystem: Environmental > Aquatic > Freshwater > Lake >... | reverse complement strand
TCGCGATGGCTGCCGAAATCACCACAGCCCGAACAGAGGCAGCGCTGGCGAACCTTCCTGGAGAACCACCGCGAGGTCATCGCCGCCATGGACTTCATGGTGGTGCCCACCTGGAACTTCGGCCTCCTGCATGTCCTGGTGATCCTGCACCACGGGCGTCGCACGATCCTGCACGCGAACGTGACGCGCCACCCCACCGCTGAATGGGTGAAACAGCAGCTCCGGGAGGCCTTCCCCTTCGATGAAATTCCGAGGTATCTGATCTTCGACCGAGGCAGCGCCTTCAGTGCGGTGAAGCCGTTCCTGGAGGCCACGGGGATCACGCCCAAGCTCACCGCCTATCGGAGCCCCTGGCAGAACGGAGCCTGCGAACGCCTGATCGGCACCCTGCGCCGGGAACTCTTCGACCACGTCATCGTGCTCAACGAAGAACATGCGCGACGGTTGTTGAAGGACTACCTTCGGTACTACCACGCCGATCGTACGCACCTGGCACTGAACAAGGACAGCCCCCATGGGCGAGTGATGGAGACCGCCGAAGCATCGCGCATTGTGGCGCATCCAAGATGCGGAGGGCTGCACCATCGATACACGTGGGATCCGGCCGCCTGAACACAACTCTGACGAGAATGAGTGCTCGAGGATCGGCTGCCCTCGGCGTGGCGACAGTCTGCCCTACCGGGCATCATCAAGCATCTGCGAACACGTCAAGGCATCCCAGAGACCCTCGGGGAGGGTCGAATGGAACACAATCTGCGCGAAGGGCAATCAGGTCGCGCCAGCTATCCTGCGCCATAGGACTCCGTATTGGACCTTGCTGAGGTTTTGGCGAGGCACAACTCCGTATTGGACCTTACTGAGGTTTTGGCGAGGCACAGGCATCAACAAACAGCCCCCACCGCTTTCGCGATGAGGGCTGAAATTGTGGCGAGGCACAACAAGATGAAATTTGGTCTTTAACGTTGCTCCAGCTTCATCTGCAATGCTGAAACATATATAGACATCACCATTTCCTCATTAGCAATCACCAACAGGCACTTGTCCTCATCTCTCCATTGAATTCTGTTTATTGAAAACGAGAATATTATTGATTGGTCGTCGATTTGGATTCTCTCGACCTTTTCAATGCATAGCCACAAATTGTGATCATTCAAGGAAATTAGAGATTCTAATTGCTCCATGTTGGTTGTTATAGGCAAATAAATCGCACTTTTCAAATTTCCCTGTAATAGTTTATATGGACTCGTCCATTTGTCGTGTATGACTCGATTGATGTCTTCTACTATTTGCGATTGTTCAATTTTATTTGTTACCCGCATATTCACCTCTCACCATGGTATTGGAATACGGAGAACTGCTCCTGAGTTCTTCAGCCCCTTAATCCACCAATTCTTCTGAAGATGGCGCATGGCTTGCCCCAGGAATCGATGATGTGCTGGATGTAGTTCCCAAGGTTTGGCTTGCCAACCTGCTTTAAGCAAATTCTGCACAGGTATTCTAGCAATACTTCCTTCTCCTGCTGCTCCTCCTGTTACTCCAACTGCTTCAGCCGCTAGTAAACCACCTGCAGCTGCAGCTGCGGCTGCCGCAAAAGCAGTTGCTCCGACAGTCAGTCCATAGGCGTGGCGCTCAACCCAGTTGCTAGAACATGGGTTTGTAAGTCGTTCGGCTTGACCAATCGGACCTTGATCATAACGGTTTGCGATGTTGCCCCAATCTCCTGTAACAACGTCCTTCCAGAACCCGCCAACAGACGTACCAGTGTCTGCGAGACTATCGAAGACACCATCCCATGCCGCAGAACTGTCCATCGGATTCCAGGGATTTTGACCGGCTCCAGTGGGCACTCCCCAAGTGGCAGGCGCCCAGGCATTCCACAGCCCGAGGGGGTCCCATCGATCCATTGGGGCATTTCCGACATAGGCATAGAGGTTGGTATCGTCCAGCTCACCGATCGGATCTCTACTCAGCCATCGCCCAAGCTTCGGCTCGTAGGCTCTGAACAGCGTCAGATACAGTCCACTCTGCGAATGCCAGAAGTGCCCCGTGTAGAGGAACAGGTTATCCATATCCCCAGATACCTTCGTGACGTTCCCGTACGAATCGTAGTCATACCGAGCCCTCACGGTCTGGCTCATGTCCACCAGCTCGCGGATGCTGCCGAGATGATCCCTGGTGTAAAACAGCTTCGTTCCATCCGTATCCACGAACCCCTGACTAAAGAACCGCTTCTGTACAACGCCGCCCGTGGCATCACGCTCTTCCGCAATCTCCACTCCATCCCAGAGATACCTCTTCTTCGAGGTCTCCGTGAGCACGGTGGACACCACATCCAGTTCCCGGATCTGGACGCGGCGTCCTAAGCCGTCGTAGCCGAACTCGGAACGGTGTCCGGTGGCGATGATGGTGACGGAAACGAGACGGTTTTCGGCATATGACTCGTCTCCTACGGATTAACGCTAAACCCGCATCACGGCTGCCTTTTCAAAGACCTGGACATAGTGTAGCCAGAGATACCCCCTGATGCGACTTCTTGGAGCACGCTATCTGCACACAAGATACTCAGAGAAACGGGCTTTCCTATACACGATTTCCGGACATGTATAGAAAACCTCGGTTCTCTATACACGTCCGGAGTTCGTGGCACCTACCCAGGCAATAGCAGGCTCGATCACTTCCGCATGAGCTTGCGCCACTCGATGGGATCGAACCGGTGCTTCCCATCCTTCCCCATCAGCCAGGGATTGCTAAGTTCCTTTTCGTGAGGCAAGACCTCTGCGGTAGCGTCAACATGCAAAGCCACAGCCACGCTTCGGCGAATACGACGATGGGCGGCAGCCTTATCCGACTTCTCGGATTCACAGGTCGTAACACCACGAACAGGTGTTTTCCGTTTGGAGTGGCTCACGGCAGGTCAGATCCTCATGCACTCTGCTTGATCAGGCTCTCGGCAGGGATGCCGAAGGATGCATGCAGATTCCGAATCATGGCAAGCGTGAGCGGACGTGTTCGGTTCAGCACTTCGTACACACGATTCAGCCGTCCAATCGCAGGTTCCAGATCCTTCGGCGTCAGTCCACGCTGCTCCATCACGAACTTGATGGCTTCGATGGGATCAGGGAGGTCCATGGGGAAGTGGGCACGCTCGTAGGCTTCCACGAGGGTCACCAGCACATCTAAGCGATCTCCTTCCGGCGAACCTGCCGTGGCGGTCATGAGGGTCTCGATCTCGCGCAGGGTGGCGCGATAGTCGGCTTCGGTGTGGATGGGCTTGATGTTCATGGAGTGCCCCTTAGATGTTCTGGGCGTCGATTTGGTCATACTGGCGATGGGAGCCGATGAACCGGATGTAGACCACGCGGTACGGGTAGTTGATCCAGGCGACGAGCCTGTATTTGTTGCCTGCGATGTTGAAGACCACGCGCCCATCCTGGAGAATGCTGGCGCTGCCGAATTCGGCTTTCACGTCGGTGGGAGACTGCCAGTCGGCGTGCTTGACCTCCTCATGCCATGCCAGGAGAGGCTGCTTGGCGTCCGGGTGACGAGCCCAGAACGCTTTCAAGGTGGAAAGGGCAATCAGCCTCATACGGAAAGATAGTCCCAATTTGGGACTAGGTCAAGCCCATGTTCACCAAGGCACAAGACGCCTCCCCATCCGATCCCAAAGAAGAAGGGAGGCGCTGTGCCCCCCTCTTCCTCGTGTCTCTGCTCCTTGCCGTAGCCCCTCAGGCTGGCTGCCGACCCTCAATCACAGGGAACTGACCCGCCTGGGGCAGCTTCCCGGGGTGCATCGCGGCGTGCTGCTCCTTGAGCCTGCCCATGCTGACCTGGGTATAGATCTGCGTCGTGCTGATCTCGGCATGACCAAGCAGAGATTGCAGGTATCGGAGGTCCATGCCGCTGTCCAGGAGGATCGTAGCCGTGCTGTGCCGGAACAGGTGGCAGGAACCCTTCTTCCCCGTGTCCGCCTGCTTGATGTAGCCCTCCACCAAGCTCGTGAGCCTGACCACGCTGAGGGCGCCGCCCCGGTTCGTGATGAACAGCGTCCCGTCATCCACGCCACGGACCAGCCGTTCCCGTGCCTGTTCCAGGTAGGCGTTGATCCATGCCAGGGCGCGTTCCCCGATAGGGACCCAGCGATCCTTCCCGCCTTTACCCTCATGGACGAACACCATGCCGCGCTCCACGTCAATGTCCTGGATACGTAGCCGGGTGAGTTCCGCCCTCCGGATGGCGGTGCTGTAGAACGTCTCCAGAATCGCCCTGTCCCTCAGCCCCATGACCGTGCTCGTATCCGGGATGGACAGGACCAGCTCTGCCTCCCTCGCCGTGAACACCGCCTTGGGCAGGTGCCTGGGGAGCTTGGGCAACTCCATCTCCGCCGCCGGATTCACGGCGAGGATGCCCTGCTTCGTCATCCACGCGAACCAGAGCCCAATGGGAATGAGGCGGAGGTGCCGAGTAGATACCGACAGCGGCTCACCGTTCGTCTTGCGGTAGGTGAACAGGTGCCTCTGGTAGCGTTCCACTACGGCGCGGTCGATCTCCTGGGGCTTCGTGATCCCGCGTTCATCAGCCCAGTGAATGAAGAACCTCAAGTGCTTCTCACGGGTGCTCACGGTCTCCGGGGAGCGGTGCCTCTCCTCCATGTGAGCCAGGAAGCGCCGCATGTGGTTGTAGAGGCTGTTGGGGTCGAGGACATCGCCGATGGGAGCTTTGGTCTTGGGAAGAGGCTTCAGGGTCGTGGTCATGGGATAGCTCGGTAGTTGATGGCGTTTTGAGATAGGGGGTTGTGTGAACCAGCGAGAAGGCGAAGAAGTTCTTTTTCGCCTTATCGGCATTCGATTTCAGGCATGGGAAGGATTTGGCGAAGGGGGCGCGAAGTTGGGTCTACCCCCCGCGAAGTTTCGGAGACGCACTGAAGCTGGGCTGCATCCGTCAGCCCCAGCAGCCGCGCGCGTCCCTGAGCATCCTCACCTTGGAAGGCAAGCTCGTAGCTGTAGCGCTGCCCCTGCTTGCCACGATGGACGATCAGGTATTCCATCTGCACCAGCCGGTCCAGGTGAATGCGTAGTTGGGTATCGTGCCAGCCGAATTTCTCCCGCACATCCTTGCGCGTGAACTCTTCGCAGGAAGGCTGTTTGCCCTGCTGTTCACCGGAACTCGGCATCCAGCTGCACAGCTGCGTCAAGAGCTTCCGGGTCTGGGGCAGCAACTCATCCATCGTGCGCGAGAGCACGTCCATCGCAAGCTCGTTTGCCAGCTCGATGTCGGAAGGGGTCACCTCGATGTAATGGATCGTCTGCCCTTCGTGCTCCAGAACTTTCACTTCCCGCTGATGCTGATGCAGGAGGGCGATGGAGCGGATGAGGGTCAGATACTTCACGTGATCTCGGCGGTTACGGGTCTGGTCATCGCGGAAGCTCAATTGATCCGCATAGGGATTTACCACCGCCAAAGGCTGCAGGAGCCGCTGGGCATTCCGGTGGAGGGTAGTCAGCCGTTCGCGTGTGGCACGCTCCAGGAGCCCTTCCAGCGTTTCCCGTTGCCTCTGGACGCCATGGATGGCTCTCGTCTGCTCCCTGGACTCGTTCACGGTCAGGACAAGGCATCTATTGAGAAGCTCCTCATCCAAGTCGATGGTGGTCGTGGTCAGGAAGAGCGACACGGGACCCTCTACCGTGTATTCGTGCGCCGTCAGCATGCCCGTGGAGGCATCCTTGCCCGTCGATGCCATGGTGACCTTACCCTCAGACTGCAGGAGCTTGAGGGCATAGGCAGCCTCACGGGCACCTTCCTCCTCGGCGATGGCAAGCACCTTGTGCTTGAGGCTCCTCTGCCCCATGTAGAACAGGCTTTGCCCGGACATGGCAGAGAAACGAACCAGGTCCTCCGGGGGCATCAGGTTCAACACGGCATCCATGAGGGAGGTCTTGCCTGCCGCGCTTGCGCTCTGGATCAGCAGCGCCAACGGACGATCCAGCAGCCGGGACACCATGGCGAGGTAGCAGGTGAGCTTGTTGGACTCCTCGCCTACCATGCCCAGGCTGTCCAGGTCCTTCAGGATGCGCCGGGTGAGGTCAGGAGATTTCAGCAGCGCCAGGGCTTCCGCCTGTTCCGTGTCGGACATGGGGGGACGTTGATCCTTGGGGGCGAGGGCTTTCGTGAGCTGCTCTGATTGGATCTTGACCAGGACGCGTATCACCTTCGTGAGGTCAGCTTTCACGCTCTCCTCTGAAGTCCCAAGCTCCGTACTCGCCTGCCGGGCGAAGTGGGTTCGGGTCTTCGACTGAAAGAGATCAAGGGTATCTACGTAGATACGATCATCCTGAGACACCCACAGATTGACTTTGAGGACTTCGCTGCTTGATGGCTTGTCCCAACCCCTTACGCGATAGGTCCGGGTATCCAGGGTGATCAGGATGTCTTTGCCCTGGATCTCCATCGGGATGTCCTCAGGAGCCTCTACAGGCGTTGGAGGGGCTGGAGGCACCTCCTGGACCATCGCAGGGGCTGGAAGGGGTTCTGGAGGCAGCTGAGGCGCAGGAGGAGGGGTCTGCACGATCTCGATGCCCTTCCGGGTGAGCTTGGGAGCGGCTGCAGGCTGCCCGTTGGTCTTGGGCTTCCTGGAACTCTGGTTCACCTTCAGGAGGCTGTTAGACATGGCTGCCTCCTTCCACGGCGTTCCTGAGGTCAGGTGACGGGCTCCACTTCAGGACACGGACGATCTGGACCGGCACGAACGGCTTTCCCACACGTGTGGTGATGCCTTGGGCGGTGAGGGCTTTGCATATGGATCGCAAGGAGACTCCTTCGTTTCGTAGCCGGTGGATTTCCCGGACCACGTTCATCTCCTCAGCTACCACCTCAAGATTTCCGCCCTCGGATCGGTAACCGTAGGGTTCAAAGCCTCCGGTGTACTTGCCTGAGTTGCGGAGATGGACCATCGCCATAGAGGTCCTCTCCGAGATCACGTCCCGTTCAAACTCACTGAGGACCGCCAGCATGCGGAACACCATCTTTCCCGTGGAAGAGGTGGTATCGATCCGTTCGGATAGGGACACAAGATCGGCGCCCTTTCGCTCCAGCGTCTCGGCGATGGTCAGCGTGTCCCTTGTGTTCCTGGCAAGGCGGCTGAGGCTGTAGACCACGAGGGAATCGCCACGGGAGATGCACTGCAAGGTCTCCTGCAGCGCGGGGCGGTTGTCGCAGCGTCCACCACTCAGACCCCTGTCCACGTGGACCTGGACCAGCTCATAGCCGTTGATGGAGCACCATCCACGGATCTTTTCCGTCTGGGCTTCCAGGCTCACACCAAAGTCCGCCTGCCCTGGAGTAGAGACCCGGCAATACCCATAGGCTCGATAGTGGCTGCTGCCCATCTTTCGCATCATCGATCACCTCCAAACTGGTTACGGTGGGTCCCCGCTGTTCACAAAACGCCCTGCTGACCTTCCTGAGTGGACAGAGCTGACGCCGCCCCCCATGTAGGAGCGCCGCTGCCTGCTCATCTCAGAACTCAGCTACGGATGGACCGTGCTGACGCCTTCAGGTATCTGGCAGCTTCAGAGTCGTAAGCTGCTTCGCCATTATCAAGGTCAGCCCCATTGTCAGCCGTTCGTCAGCACCTTGAACCAATCCTGTAAGCACCCTGGGGGCACTGGTTAGCCGCTGCCTACCTGACAGCTCAGGAACACATAGGGGCGGTCTACTTGTATTCCTGCTTTCAGTGAATGTGCTGTGTGTGAAAGTCAGCCCTCCACGCGATGAGGGTTGATGTCATATGCGGCTGATGGGCTACGGGTGTTCGGACTCTGGTCCTGTCTTGCATTCATGAGCGCCTAGGTAGAGAGAAGGGTCGCTTCATTGGAGCGAAGCTCCCCCAAGACACTTCTGCAACACGCCTGCTTTAGAAGCTCTCCCGTATCCATCTGTATCCCCACTCCGGTTACCACCCATCACCGGTGGTAGGTACCCGTGCAGCGAGGATGCTGCCGATGGAGACCCTCTATGGAAATCACCCAGATAGCCACACCCTGCCAACCCGGCAGCCAGCCCACCTCCATGGGAGGGATCCATGTTTGACCTCCCTCCCTTCACCATGGATCACCTGGAAGGGATCTCAGCCTTCAACGTCGTGTGGGTCGAACTGGCAAGCGGCAGCAAGCACACCGCCAGGACGTGGGACTACTACGAGAACCTGCATGCCCAACGTGGCGAATCTCGGCTTGACCTAGCCGTAGGGTGGTTGCGCCAGCGCAAACCGGTTGGATACCTCGTTCGAAATGGGTTGTGGGTGCTGGATCTTGATATCCCGGATGGGTTCGACGCACCGCCCATGCTCGAACGACTGGATGATCTCTGCGCCAGCCGCTGGATCACCGGACCCCGTGTCCAAACGCCATCTGGCGGGCTACACGCCGCCTTCAGGCTTCCGGATGAGCTGGCATCCCCTCTCCTCAAGAACCACGTCTGCCATCCAAAGGAAGACGAGGTGGTGCAGGCATGGGACTTCAAGTTCGGACCACGGACGCTCATGGTTGCGCCGGGATCGGTCACCCCCAAGGGGATCTATGCGCCGTTGACGCCGTGGGTCGATCCTCCGTTGCTGAATCCCATGGATCTGGCACCGCAGCTTGAAATCTACAGAAATCCAGAACCGTTCTTCATCTGCCTGCGTCCGCTCGAAGATCGGATCATGCGCGCGCAGCAATACCTTCGCCACAAAGCGCCCGTTTCCATTTCGCATTCGGGTGGGAAACGGCAGCTGTATCAGGTCGCGGTGCATCTGGTTGCGTACCTGGACCTCGATCCACCATTGGCTGCATACCTGCTGACCAAAGAGGCACCCGGAAGGGAATCCTGGAACGAGCGATGCAAGGACCAGGAAGGAAAACCGTGCCCATGGACCTCTCAGGAGCTTTACCACGCATGCCTCGATGCTCTTGATGACATCCCGCAGCAAGGCGTACTGGATTACAAGATCCTTGTCCGGCAGGAAGAACTGCGCTGGTCGTTGGCGGATTTCATCGACATGCTGACCTTCCTCCCATCACAAGGCACAGGCACCTTCATGATGGCGGCTGACCTTTACGCTGCATTCCAGGATCAGATAGGCGTGGAACTCCCCCAGGGGTGGCGCGCAGTGTTTGGCGAGGCGATCACCCATGCCATTCGGAAGGAACGCATCATCCTGAAGCGTCGTCTGTATGGGAAGGCTCGTCAGACCATCTACGAGGGCGTTAATGCCGAAACCCTGGCGATGGCAAGGATGCGTTGGGAGTCCAATCGTGCAACTCGTGCAGCGGCGGCTTGAGGGCTCTACCGCTGTCTGAGGTTGCCAATTTACGGGTGTCTGCGCTGGAGAAACAGCGGGGCACCCACTTGTTATGCCTGACCTCCCTTCTCAGATCGATGCAGGGCTTCCAGGATCTCCAGCTTCTCTGACAGGGAGTAGGGACCCCTAAAGTCCAGTTCATGAAGGTGTTTCCCCGCCTTGGACTGCTCCGCCACAGATTCCAGGTGGCGCTTTGCCTCCTGCAGCTTCCAATAGAGCAGCAGGGCGTCCCGTACGATGAAGGCTTCGATCGTCTGACGTTCAACTGCTTCGATCTTCAGACGCTTGGTGACCTCGGCAGGGAGATTCAGGCTGATCTTCTGGGCATTCTCGACTTTGGGCTTGGGCATAGGGACCTCTCGGCATCAGCGTTGGGCAACATTGTAGCTTCTGACGATATGACCATCTAACGATCAAAATTTCCATGCCGAAGTACCTATCTAATGATTTGAAGGTCAGTCCCGGAGCCCATCGCCACGCCTGTCATGAGGGAACTTGCGGTGTGACCAATATCACACCCATTCCATCCCTACGGAAATGCAGCCCGCCCGATAAGGCTGCTCAGATCCGATGGGCATTCCTGGGGTATGCAGGGCAGCAGCAGCCACCCCAGAAGCCTGCAAGGTAGCCGTTGGACCGCAACAGGCAGGCTCCATGACCTCTCTGAGCCCACTGCACGACAGCACACCGGCACCCCAGCGCCACTGGATGTCTTTGTTGCTGAGCGAGTAAAGAGCGCTGGAGAGGTTGTCGAATTTCCTGCATACAGAGAAGACCGACGGAACCGGACGCCGGGGCGAGCTAAGATCGCAAGCTCAACCATTCCAACATCGATATCGCCCTGACCCATTTCCTGATCGGTCTTCAGTGTATTCCTTACCCGATGAATGGGCTTCAACGGGCAGAAAGACAGCTCACCCCAGACCCGCCGAACCATTCCACCAGCCCCCAACCAGAGTTTCCTCACTCCGCAGATCCTGGAGCCTTCCAGCGTCAACACACAGCCCCCACCGCTTTCACGATGAGGGCTGAAGTTGTGGCGAGGTGAATGGAACACAATCTGCGCGAAGGGCAATCAGGTCGCGCCAGCTATCCTGCGCCATAGGACTCCGTATTGGACCTTACTGAGGTTTTGGCGAGGCACAAGTCGTGGTCCTCGGCTACATCAATAATTACTTCTGATACAAATAGTTGAACCTCTAGAAATAAGTCACCACGATCTTCTTCGACAGAACAAAAGTAAATTTTATCTTCAGAAACTTGAATTCCAAACAATAGTTCAATTTCTTCAAAAACCACTGAATCGCATTTTTTT
>Ga0129297_10001902_pt1 | contig 10653 bp, 11 predicted proteins | sample I18A1metaG_FD_94708 | JGI IMG/M metagenome (GOLD analysis project Ga0129297, IMG submission 94708) | Lake sediment bacterial and archeal communities from Gulf of Boni, Indonesia to study Microbial Dark Matter (Phase II) - ​I18A1 metaG | ecosystem: Environmental > Aquatic > Freshwater > Lake >... | reverse complement strand
GGCCTAGTCAGCATCCAGAAGGAGGCGGAAATCAAGGATGCAATGCACGGTGCAACTTTTCTGGAACGTGGATCGTAGGTCGAGCTACCCTTCCTCACTTCGTCGAAAGTGTCGCGAAATAGTACAGAATTCCTGAGAGTAGGAGGAAGAGGAGCAGCACTGCGATGCTCCGCTTTATGGCTGTTCGCAGGTGTGCACACCTCACCGCGAGAGATTGATCGTATGCGTGGCTAGCGGATTTCAGGTTATGCTTCAGCAATTCGTTACTGCTTTCAGCTATTACCGCGTACTGTTGGAGCCTCGGGAAATCCTCATCGAACCCTCAACGGGCATGCGGTGCCGACGTTCTGGCCGATGCCGAGTTCAATGTTGGCGTGGGCCAATCGCTCGTATCCGCTTGTGTCTGTCCATGATTCCGAACTGACGTTAAGAAACGGGTCATATACTCTGACAGCATCCTGGCACCGGTGTAGTGCCGGGCGTGGCAAGCACAGGCGAGATTCAGAACCTAACAGTCAAAACATCTTCCATAGCCACAACATTTTCATGTCGTCACCATTCAAGATTGTTTGCTTGCTGGCCGGCTAGATCGCAAGTCTTGTTGTTTCCTTCTCCTTGCTGGACCCGTGTATGCGGCTGAGACCAACAAACCATTTCTTGACTTCTGTAAGCTAGTGTGAGGTTACATGACCAAACTGAACACTCTTTATAGCATCGTTCGTAACCCTGTGATCGACGCAAATTGGGCCATGTTGAGGCTAAGATCCTGCTGGAGAATCGGGAAACGCTGCGTAGGACTCTGGAAACAGTAGGCCTAGTAGATGCAGGCTCAACCTTCACGGTAATCCCACGAAAGATCTTCGACGAGTTGGAGTTGAAGCGAACGGGAAGACGCGTTGAAGTTGAAACGGCCAAAGGAGCCTTGGAACTTGAAGAGACTTGCCTTAAGCTCTCGAGCAACGGTGTCAGCGTGCTGACGCCTAGTCTCGTGAGCGATGAATTGCCCTCAGTTCTTGTTAGTGTGATAACTCTGGAACAGCTCTCTTTGAAAGTGAATCCTCTCACTGGCAAGCTCGAGAAACATCGCGCCCTCCTATTCTTCGGCACGTGAAGGAGGGTAGTCCGTGAGAACACAGCAACAGCAGAGTGCAATCATACATCCGAGCAGGTTTGAGTATCACGAGGTAGGCCCCTTCGGAATTTCGCAACCAGTTCTCACTCGATGCGACTAAGGAACGTCTCCAAGCAAAGATCATCGACCTTGAAAGATACCTGAACAACGGATGGGAAATGACGCACACGGTAAACAGCAAGATCTTGGTCGGAAAGAAAGTTTGAGACCGGCGGCGATGAGCAGGTCACCCAAGCCCAATTCCTTGCACAACCACCTCTGTGAGGATGACCAACATACGCCGGGGGTGAGCACTGTATTGAAGGTTGAACACAGCGATCTTGAGAGGCGTGGGTTAAGGAGGAGCTCTCCTCGGGATAGAGAGCGATAGTGTCCTATCCACTATCGCACAAGAAAGAAAAAGAGTGGGGAGATTGATTGCGTCCGATACGATGCTAAAGCTTCCAGACCAAATTGATGCGGGCCCACGTGTTCGCCGTGTCTTGCGATGTCACTGTTATTTTCAGACCGTAACTCGGTACGATGGTTCCTGAGTCAGCTGGAATCGGGTATCTGAAGAGGTTGTATGGGTAATTGCTGCTTTGTACCCATATTGGCTTCTTTGCAGGGTTGTAGTATGACTGCTTGTCGTAGAACGCAGGGCTGCCTTGCAGAGACGGGTATATTCTCGACTTGCCGTAAGTTAGTGTATTCGATATGGTTCGTTGATTGCTGAAGGGTGCGTCTTGAACTTGTATTCTTGTTCTGAAAGTATATCCGCCGATGGGCGTCTTGAGCGGCGCTGGATGCGAATCTACAAGCAAGAGGAATCCGTAACCGGGGTGTACTCCGACCCAGTTGTCTGTATAGGCGAAGTTTCTGTACCATACTAGCAGGCCCGGGTTGTATGAGAAGCGCTCAGCATAGCCTGCGGCGTAGTCCACCCAGTTGTAGGCATACCGCAGTGCTTGATCAAACCCCACGAAGTTCCTCCATTCCATGATGTAGTACTGTCCAACGGTTCTCGTCCCTGTGCCTATAGTCCAGCCGTATACAGTCCAGCCTGGATCGAGTGTTTCAGCACCATCGTAGAATATCGTTGTTCCGTCTGCTGTGACTGTGATTTGATCCAGGAACCAGCCCATGTAGGTGACGCCCCAGTCGGTCATGTATCTGAATCGCAGCATGATGGGGGCGCCTGCTGGTAAATTGAAGGTCTCGTGTACCCAACCGTTGCTGGAGCCCGTGAAGCCTGGTAGGTTCGCGACTATTTCTGCCATGGCGCTTGCGTCATGGCTGTAGGTTGTTCTGCCTTCGAGATCTGACAGCGACGTCCATGTAACCCCGTTGTCCGTTGAGACTTGGACGAAGCCGAAGTCCCAGCCTGTCTCGATTTCGTACTGCGTCCAGAACGTTAGTGTGGCGCTTGGATAGCCAGTCAAGTCGACTGTGCGGGTCAGCTGGTAGTCTGCAAGGTTTACTCCTGTTCCGCTCCACCACTCATAGCTTCCGCTGTATGGTGTGTTCATGTATACTGTTTGTGAAGGCAGGTCAACTCTGACAGCTTTTATTCCGCCCGTGGTTTCGACTTGGCCCATAAGGACATTCTTGCTCGCCTTCAGGTCCGACAACTTGTAGCGCATCATGTTGCCTAGCGCAGGGCTGACCCAGCCTAGAGCCATTTTGCCCCATATGCTGATGTGGGAAGGCCTAGTGTCTAATGTTATGTCATCTCCGAGCCAGCTTCCTGAAGCCATCAAGTCCCAGAAGCTTGGGCTTGATTCTCCGCTGTAGATGGTGTCATACGTATCGGGCAAGCCTATGTCATGGCCAAACTCGTGCGAGAAGACTCCCACGTTACCATCCTCTGGCATGATCGTATAGGCGCTAACGTAGATGTCCTGCTGGACCTCGAACGGAGGAGCTGATCCGCTGTGGGACCATATCGCACTGTCCCCTTGGGCGCCACCGCCAGCTGCTTGGTCTGCGCCTGCGTGGACGATGGCGAAGTGATCCACAAATCCATCGTCGTCGGCGTCGAAGTCACCCCATGGTATGCTCAGCTGAGCGTTAGCGGCAGTGAGCGAGTCGTGCACGATTCTCCAGTCCGGTCCGTTAAGGTTGTCAGTACCACCTGCGGGGTCGTCTGCTCCATAGAACCATTCAGAGTGCGGAATCTTCACCCATCCGAAGACTGTCCCATCGACGGTGAACTGACCGTATGACTGTTCCAAGTAGTAGTTATGCATCGAACGTGCGCCAGGCGTAGCGCTAAACAGCATACTCTGGTAGTGCGCGGTGTCGAAGTCTGGAATCCAGAACTGAGTGTTGTCCCGTGGTCCAGGGTGCGGTATTTGGTTGTGTAGTGGACCGTCGAATGGTGCTCCGGGATCATGATAGTCAGGATCAAACTCCACGAGCAGGACGACCATCTTGGCGGTGCCGACTGGGTCTATGGATGGGTCGACACCTATGTCTTGCCCAGCCTCTCTTGCAGCAATTCTCCCAGCCATCCTTGGGTTTGAGTACTCGTATGGCTTGACCATCTTCTGAGCGAAATACGCCTGAACGTAATTCGTGATCTGCTGGTTTGACGCTCCCGCTGGAAGTAGTCCTCTCCTAATCGCCGAGGCTACGAGTAAGTCTATGTCAGCGGTGTATAGACCGTGCGAATCCTTCTGAGCTTTCTGTGCGTGTGCTACAGGCACTGCGACGATCGTGGAACTCAAGAAAAGTATAGTTAGCACGAGAAATGCGAGCTTTTTCATCTGTCTCTTGCACTCCATTTTCGTAACCCAACCTGCGGTACAAGTAGGCAATTTGCCTTTTGGTAGGTATAGAAAATGGAGTAACTAGAGAGTACACGATTCCAGGCTGACTCTTGCCCGCATTGTGTGCATTCGGCCCCTGAGCTCCATGTCCGACAACGATTACAGAAACTCTGACCAGCTTTGAGTTGGTGAAACATTTTGACAGCATGGGTTCAGCGTGGAAGACCGGGGCTTAGCTTTGAACTCCCTCAAGCGACGGCGTCTTTGAGCCCGATATCTATAGATCCCCGCCTGACAGGCCAGAAGACAAGATAATTATGAACGAGAAGAATCACGTCCGCTCTTCTACTCGTCTCTTGTAGTGAACCGAGTATGGGTCGAACCAAGAAAGTGGCTGTGTTGCTTGTGAAACTAAGCCTCATGTCCAAACGCTCGAGTAGGCGAGCTTCGTCACCGAGAAGGTCGCGCAGACGTTCATGCTCCTTCCCTAAGGAGGGAGCCCTGACCTCTCCCGGTAAGTAAGTAAGTAAGATGTGTTCCTGCGGGAACACAATTGATTTCTCAAAGGCATAGCTTGCAGAGATCCATTCACCTCTCTGCATACCGTCTCGAGCATTGCAGAGCGCGGAAGAACCAACGTCACTTCCGGGCTCCCCGATGGGCTCAGTTTAAGTATGCAACTGATATCACTTGTACACGATTGCTATGGTACTACGCCCCCTCGCGACAAGGGTTCCAAAAGAGATTGAGCAGGAGATCCGAGATATCATGGATCTCCTCCGGGTGGAAAAGGCGCAGGCTGTAAGGATGATCCTAGAGATCGGGATCTCGGAGTGGAGAAAGAGGACCGCGCTCGATCTTCTGCGGGAGGGAAAAGTGACTTTCGCGAAAGCTGCCAAACTTGCCAAGCTGGACATCTGGGATTTCGTCGACTTGGTGAGAGAGAGGAAGATTGAGTGGGTCACATTTCCTGTTGGAGAGGTACAGGAAGAGGTGAAGAAGGCAGCGAAAGCCACAGGCGAATGAAGCCGCTAATCTTCGACGCCACTCCCCTCATATATCTAGCAAGAGTGGGACTTGCTAGCGTGATCGAAGCGATACCAACGCCGAAGTTTGCCGCTCGTTCTGTCTTCGGAGAAGTCGTCGAGCGAGGAAAGGCCAAGGGTTTGGCTGATGCGCTGGCTTTGGCGCGTCTCTTCGAGGGAGGAGCAATCACCATCGCAGATGCCTCAGATGTTGCACTCTTGCGGACTCTTACGAGGATCCGCGGCCTCGAAGAGCCTGACGCAGAAACGTTAGCCATTGCCAAGGAATGTGGTTACAGGGCGGTCCTAGACGACCTGCTCGCTAGAAAAGTGGCAAGAACCTACGGTGTCGACTTCGTTGGAACACCACACGTGATCATTCTCGGAATGGACAACAATCTGCTCACCAAAGAAGGCGCCCTAGACGCGATCGACCATATGATCGAAGCTGGCTGGAGATGCGGTCCTGAACTCTATCGCGAGATCACACGGATGATAAGAACGAGCTGATTGCGATCTGGGAGCGACTCAGAGCGACGAGAAAGCTTACTGCCGCAGCGTGATCGTGATCATCTGTCCATGGTCTGAGTGCCCAGCGAAGACGACCACAATCATCCCTCCTTACGTGAAGTTCTTTACCACTTCTCTGCCACTGAATACCGCTTCGCTTCCGCTGAATCCGTAGACCCAGTCGCCAGCGAAATAGATTCTTCCGACTGGTAGTCGATTCTTTGCGTAGGTGCCGTCCAGCACGTATGTGGGCTTGAACGCAGGCCCGTAGGGCTCCCATTCAAATGCGAGCCCAGATCCGGGGATGTAGTAGTCGTGGGCTCCAGGCCAGAACTTTTCCAGCTCATCTAGAAAGTACGCCACCAGTTCATCAGCGGCAGGTCTGCTAACATGTATTCCATGGCTAGGCTTCCATAGAGCACTCGCTTCGGGTTCATTGATGTACATTGATATCACTCCTTTTGGATAGGGCTGTGTCACTGTCTCATGGAAGATGCAGTAAGCGCCCCTTTTGACATTATGATCGGTGTACCCGCCGAAGCCCCACATACCGTATTTCGTGTCGCAGTACTTTTCCTTGAATTGTGCTATTATTCGTATGTTCTTGTTTGCTCCCATCGATTCTAGGGCGGCTTTTCTGTCGGTCGGAAGCTCCGGAACTATCCCGGCTACACTGGGGTGGTCCACAGCGACGACTGCTACATCAGCCTTGTACCTGGCTCCCGCGGTCTCTACTTGGACGCCTGTGGCTGTGTTTTCCACTCTCTTCACCTCTTGGTTCAGGTGCACCGTGCCCGGCGGTAGCTTTGACATGAGTCCTTCGATGAGGCCGTAGTTACCATGCTTGAGTTCGTAGAACTTGCGGAACTCCCACCAATACCAGGAGTCGACGCCATAACCTGCGCTGGTCCATTCGTTTGGTCCTCCAGTTTCTCCTTTCAAGTTTAGGTTTACGAATTCTTCCACATCAGTGCGGTGGTGTGAAGTTCCATCCGGATTCCGCAGTATCCAGTCTTTGAAGTCCGTGTAGTCGTATTTCACGTAGTCAGTGGCCTCATGCGGAGCATCAAAGGGGGCCTTTGAAGCCCAGACTTCATCGCTGAATGCTCTGAAATCTGTGTATCCACGTGGGTCGCCCCACGGGAGTTTGGGCTGCAAGTCGGCCCACTTGTCGAAGACGTACTTCCCTCTCCAGTAGTAGAAGCAGTCCCAGGGAAATTGCACGATGTCAGCCGAAGCGTATTTGAGTTCGCTGAGGAGCCACCACATGTCCGGGTTGCACTTCCTGTCAAAGAACTCTGAATATGATATTGCCGCGTGTGTTCCGTCTGGGTAGTTGTGCTGTTGACACCTGCCGCCCGGTCTGTGACACTTCTCCAGCACCGTCACCGTTTTCCCCATCTTAGACAACAAATAAGCCGCGGTAAGCCCCGCAAATCCCGACCCTATCACAACGGCACTCTTGATAGGAATCCTTCCCTGCGCTTCCACAGGGGGAAGCAAGTCCCTCAGGAAAGCTCTGGCTGTTACACCAGCTACTCCAGCAGTTGCCGCGCTCACCGCAGTAGTTTTCAGGAATTCCCTTCGGGTTATTTTCCTAATGTTTGTTGCCTCCCTTTCATCTCGGGTACTTGGTATCATCGCGCCCTCCTCGGCGCTCCTACGTAGCAGAGAAATTGTGAACGCCAAACATGGAAGCAGCGAATCTCAGCAGGCCAGTAGACTACGTCGCTCGTTTGGCATTTGAGACTTTGGGTGCTGTTCCGAACTCAGGCTACTGGGGAAAGGAGGGGGTTGTATTCTCCTTGTTAGGAGATTTCTCCCCGTCTTGTCAGCAACGTCTTTTCCATCGATCCGATTTAGAGCCTGGAGGCCATCGAGTAAAGATTAATTGAGGCCCACGTCCTACGCTTATACTTGCAGGTGGAAAATTGGTTTTTGCATGTGTCTTGATTAGCTGCGAGGCGGGAAAGTTCAAAGATGTCTCCGAAGAAGTGAAGAAGCTTCAAGGCGTCAAGAGAGCCTTCGGCGTCCACGGGCGTTGGGACGCTGTCGCTGAGGTTGAGGTCGCCGACATCAACGCACTGGGCGAACTGGCCCTGAAGGTAAACGGGCTCCGAGGGGTCAAAGCGAACGAGACGCTCGTGGGCTTCTAGGAGGGATCGAGAATGAACTCATGCATCCTGATCAGGGTTCTTCCCGGAAAAGGCTCTGCAGTACTTGAAGCTCTCAAGAAGTTTCCAGAAGTCAAGAGCGTACATCTCATCTTAGGGCGGTACGACATAGTAGCATTCGCCGAAGCTCGAACCTACGAAGAACTCAGCAGTCTATCTTCCAAGGTCAACGGTATTCCAGAGACAAAGAGCACTGAGACACTGATGGAAGCTAGCTGAACTTGTGAATACTACTCAAACCTCCTCTTTTTCTGCATGTTATTCCTAACCGAGAGTTCTTTCCCTGCTAGAGCTCCAAGAATGGCCTCCGTCTCAGAATCCGGGTTCGTCTCCGATTGTCGAGATCGCTCACCCGGCTTGACCTTGAAGTTGCATCGATACAATCGTAGTTGGATGGCACGGCTTGATTCAGCGTATAGTTCTGACCATGAGCTGGCAACATGATCGCCGCAGTCGGCACAGTACATCATACTCGAAGTCGCAGAATTACATGGCGCATTGAGCAAGCAGCATTTCAGAGATGCAGCTCAGATGTTCTTCTCGTCTCTATCTCCTTGATATCCGCGAAATGCGGGTCCTCAGTTACAACGAACTTAGCTCTGTTCTGAGCAGCGGTTGCGGCGACGATGCAGTCTCCCCACGGAACTTTCTCTTGGTACTTCGCCCTCAGCATGCCTGCGTGGTATGATATCTCCTTGGTGAGCGGAAGGATGCCAAGACCAGAATTGACAATTTCCCTGAAGTATTTGTCTGCAACCTCTCTACCGGTCCTTCTGTAGGTCTGCGCAAAGAATTCTGCCAGAACGATCGTGGGTAGGATCCCCTTGTTTCCAAGCTTCCTTGAAGTTCTGAGAATCTCTCGTGTCTTCACCAAGACTTTCTCATCGTCAGAGAAGTAATGCAGTACCAGAAAGCTGGTGTCGAGGACTACGATCACTTGCTTGCGCTACCTGAATTCTCGTTCTCGCGAGCGAACTAGGTCGCGGATCACTTCGTCCGCGGTGGCGAACTTTGAGAGCTTCCCAGCAGATTCCGTCATGTCGCGCACGGGTTCTATGACCAGCCCTTCCTTGGCCTCTCTAAAAGCTACGATCGCTCCCTCTCGAAAGCCATGCTGCTCCCTGATGTGAGAAGGTATCGTTATCTGACCCTTCTTCGTTACCTTTGAGTAGTCCAAGTGTGAAGCCTTACCTTTGGGAAGGCCTTACAATGTGTTAAGTCTTACGATTGCCGCCCCTTTCACGGAGGAGACTGTGACGGGGCTTCCCCTGCTTCTCTTGTTTTGGGACATGCTCTGGTTTCCACTTTTGGCGCCTTGAGATGATTCGTGGCCAGAACGAGATGGCTAGTCAGATGAACAAATGACGTGCATCGTCGTCAAGCCCGCATCACGCGCGGGGGTGGGAAGTGGGTTGCTCATCTAGAGATGAAGAGCTTGCTAGGAAGACAGCCAAGTGCATTAAAGTGGCAGCTCCGCAACAAGTCGATAGCAGATAACTGCCAAGACACGTGTCCAAACGAGCTTTGATGCTGAGAACTCGAAGTTTGGCAGGTAATCTGTCAGCAGTTCTAGGGGTTCCAGAGCGATCTTCCCTTAACGTTTAATTAGTTGCCATCTGTCAACTTTTGTTGGTACGAGACTTGCGCACGGTGAAGATTTGGACGACGATAGACTACGCTCTGAAGAAAGACCTCAAGGCGCTTACTGCAGATCTTGGCTACAAGACTGAAACCGAGTGCCTGCGTGAGGCTCTAAGGCAAGGAGTCCAAGCATTGAAGGCCCAGAGGTCTGTTTTTGGAATGCTCGCAAAGAGAAAAGACTCCATCCTTCAAAGTGCGGGTCTCTTGGAAGAAGAGTACGAGCGACTGAGCAAAGGCGAACTTGAACTCAGAATAAAATCCCAATGGAGAAAGGTTGAACAATCGGCGTGAAAGGTTGCCGCTGACATTCATTGACTCGAACGTACTGTTTCGGATGTTCGCAGCATCGCCTCAGAAGATAAAACAATACCAAGAAACTGGTAGTTGCGGGAAGAAATCGTTAGACTACGCGATTGCTTTGCTACTCAACCTCGAGAGGGGTGGTTATTCGACCTCAGAGATCGCGCTACTCGAAACTATCAGTGTGGCTTCTCGTCTTGGCGGTCCGAGCAAGGCTGAGGCCATGTTTCGGTCAGTGATAATGCAGGAGGGCCTTCGAATTCTCGAAACAAGAGCTTTGACCTATCCGCTCGGTTTCGCTATCGTCCTGAGATATCAGCTTGAAGCCCGGGACTCGCTGCACCTCGCGGTGGCCACACTCGGCGGCGTGACTGCCCTCGTTACAAGCGACGAAAGCTTCGCTGATGGAACTGAATCAATAATAAAACAGGTTGCCTTGCAGGGTTTTCAGCTCCCTAAGTCAATCAGCGCCATTTACCGACTAACCGATAAGGAATCAACTCTGATTGAGCAAAGAGCGGCGCAATCCCTCGCGCTCCTTTCCGTCGAGAAAGCTCCTGCCTGAAACCAATAAATCGAGATTTTTCTGAAACCCCGGCGCTTCGACGATAAACAGTATCCAAGCCGCCTACAGCTACCTTCATGCATCATCGTCAGCCCGACTGTTAGCAGGTTTCTCGCGTCTTTGGGGGACAGCATCCGCAAATCGATTCAACGAGTCCTTGGCCGGCAAAGATGTTTCCCTGGCAAGTGTAGCCTTTGCCCGTTGCGTGCCCGGCCCATTCCATGCACTCGCTTCTAGTGTGCACGGCTACGCGGCTTTTGCTGAGGCGTCCAGAGGCTTGAGGCGATCGTAGGAGATGCACGGCGCATCCTGAGCACCACTCGTTGATGAGACTCGAATCGAGATCGATTAGGAAGGAGGCGAGTGATGTCGATTCCAACACGTCATTCTCGAGGCATCTCCTTCTTCGTCTTATGCTGGCCTTCGAGCGACGACCATCATTTCGGCCGGGTGGCCTACTTGGACTAGCCGCCTATCTGAGACTAGCCCATCCACCGACCCAAACCGTCAGGTGCGGTTCAACCGGGAGTCGACACGACAAGACACATTCAAAAGC
>Ga0129297_10001901_pt1 | contig 10655 bp, 7 predicted proteins | sample I18A1metaG_FD_94708 | JGI IMG/M metagenome (GOLD analysis project Ga0129297, IMG submission 94708) | Lake sediment bacterial and archeal communities from Gulf of Boni, Indonesia to study Microbial Dark Matter (Phase II) - ​I18A1 metaG | ecosystem: Environmental > Aquatic > Freshwater > Lake >... | reverse complement strand
CGTGCAGTATGGAAGCGGCAACCTCGTAGAGCAACATTTTCGTGCATGGTCCCGCTGCTTGGTAGGTAAGTTGGATATGTGGGAAGGATAGGTTCCTGCTTATTGCTTGGCAGCTGATGGCCGAAGCCCAAAGCGCATCTCCCGTAGTCGACACTCTGTCAATGATGTTGCTCATCCAAGTGATTTCATAGTCGCATCTCATGAGTATTCCTTGAATGCAGTTAGCGACGGCTGAGACGGCTGCGCCTTCTGGTCCACCAACATACCCACCAATTAATGGTGAGAATTCGTTGCCAATATTTGCGCCCCAAGTAAGCAGATAGGCGGTTTTGCACAGTTCGTCATTGCTAATTTTGAGTTCTGGGTATCTGGGAGCTAACCACCCATTAGATCGCGTTAATCCGAATTGTGGTGTTGTGGACGCAATCGTAGCGAGTGGAGAAGAGGCTGCTGATACCAGAGTTATAAGAGGTAGCCCAGGTCTTCCCACTCTTGCTAGCACTTCTTTGGTTACCGCCAGCAATCTTAGGGAATTGTAAAATTCTAAGTGCGAGCCCTTTATCGGAACGTTTTCTATAGAGTCTAACGGTACGGGGCTGATTGAGTCTGCTCCAGGTATAGTCGCAAGTCCTTCGATTAATCTAAGCTGTATTGTTTCGTTGGATACGACTGTTCCGGCGCCAACATGGCACCATGGAATATCCCTACTCTCCGGCTTTCTGGGAAGGAAGACTTTGGCTTCCTTCCCGTCACCGAAATACGCTTTGTCCGGGGCAGTTTTTATTGCGTACTTGACTTCTTCTTCCGTGAATTTTATCATACGTTCTGTATCCATGCAGTAGGTTCCAACTTCATAGCAGAAATCCAAGGCGGCTTCAAAGACTTCATCAGCCAAGCCATCGTCTGAAGGAACCAAAATATCCTTATCGAATTCTATACCATGATTCCTAACAACTTCCGTCAGCTTCCTTGAAACGCGTGTGTCGAACTCTTTCTCAGAAATCATTGGACCAGTTGCGGTGCGTTTAAAAATCTCTAGCAGACTGACTGGGTCCACATGGATCCATCGATTGAGTATGCTTCAAAACGTATTTAAAGGGATGTGTGATCAATGAGGGCTAGATGAAGATTATCCAACCTCTTTTGAATACCTCGGGCCAGCCTGAAAAGTATCTGATAGGACTATGATGCCGTGAGGATGACCGAGGTGTCGTTTTCAACGATTCTAGCTAGCGCTTGTGCACGTTTTTGATCTGGTTTGCAGAAACACTGGACTGCCACAACCGACTGCCGCTCAATGCATAAATGAAAGAGCAAGATCGCATACAATGTTGAGTCGTTCGAACGCCTGTCTGTCAGCGTTCGACTTCTTCAACTTCTTGGTACCAAATCTTCTTGGGTCCGAGTTTCGCACGCATCTTCCACTTGAACGATTTAGGCTCCTGTTCCAGAGCTGTCAAGAGGTTGTCTATGCGGGGTTTTACAATGTCCCTGTCGTACTCAGTCAAGCCGGAGAAGCCCGAGAGAAATTGATCACGAATCTTAGTTAAGTTCGTTGTTACTGTGTAGTAGAATCCCCAATCGTCGGAAAGGAGATGAGCAACATACTTTGAATTAATCTTGTCTCTATCATCACCGCCCACATCATGTCCAATCAGAAGTATGACAAGATCTACCACATCTTTAGTTGAGATCTTGACGATCTGAAGCTTCTCAAGTAGTATGTCAGCAGGAGAGATTGTTAGGTAGTCTATCAGTAGTCGGTCTCTGAAATCGATTTTGTGACACATGGATAGCTCGTTGAAAAACACGTCGGCTGTGAGACCTGTCTGTTCATTGTCGTAAATATGTCGGACTTCTTCCATGATCGCAAGAAATCTGTCCCTTGGAATATACCCAAGCTCTGTGAAGAATGCTTTCGTCTTATCCCTTCCAGCAGTCGTCATAAAGTCAAGATCGCTCAGCTGTCTATTCAACTTGTCATAAAGCGAGTTTTCATATTGACCGCTATGTATTGCGATGGCGCAGGCACCCATGACCCTAAGAGGTATCTCTTTCTCTTGAGCTAGCTTAACTATCCTCTTCGCCTCTTCCATGAAAAAGGAACGCTCTTTGAGCATTTTCGACGTGGGCATTTGACTTGACTATCCCCTCACATGACTCGTTCATACTAGACTGTTAAGTGCATTCTATACTCAACAGATTCTATCTGGTTTTAGCTTTATCGGATCAGACGATAGAATGGATGAAAGTCCGTTTTCTACTACGCCATAATTGCGCATGGTTCTGTGTCAGTTACACGATAGCCACCTTTCATGGAAAACGCGCTGATTCGTAGTGCACATCTCCTGAAACCGCTCGGTCCGCCGAAAACTATAGGTCTATTTCTGTCCTCGATTTGGCGGTACTCGAACGTGACAGTATCTTTCGCCGAACCCAGAATTGCCTTGCTGGTGCAGTCTGAATGGTAATCACGGTTCTCAGAAAGGAAGGGAATACCGCTGTTTGAGCATTTCGACCACTTCTAGTGCGGCGTCGAAGAATCCGCGGCCGTATGGCTCAAAATCGAATTTTATCGCGGACATATGGAACTGGATGACCGACCATAAAGCCCATTGGAGATTCGAAGTGAACTTGTAGCAATCTACGATGCGCTTGTGGCGGTCTTTTTCCTTTCCGAACACAATCTCTAATATGTGATCTTCCTCTTGTTCAGACATGGGACAAGGGGAATGACTGGGTTCTGCTTGTTCAACAAGGAAGTCGGCGATCTCGTGACGAGGATCAGCCATCCCACCATACTCCCAATCTATTAGAGCCGCTGAGTTATCCCGTAGAATAACATTATCGCAAACGAAATCATTGTGACAAGGGACAGGCGGTAACGGAACCTTTCTTACCTCGTTCTTAGTTGTTTCTATGAATCTTAGTATTTTTTGCATTGGATAATCCCTTATAATCTCGTCGCCGTAAGTTCTTATCCGGTTCATATACTTGTCCAGCTCGTTGAAAATGTTGTACTTTCTATATAATTCGACTCCGCATTCGTTGAGCCGCTTCACTGTCTTGAAAAATCTCTCTCTAATCTCCGACCTTTTGAAATCCTCCTTTTTGGCGCTAACACCCGGTATGTAGGCAAAGATCGCTATCTTACTGTCCTTTTTGTAGTCTATGACGCCCGGAATTACGCCCACTGGATTTGATTCGCCGTGTCCCCATATCAAGTCGGTCGATTCGAGAGTTCTCAGGTCATTCACTTCACCGTCCCTGTCTGAAAAGAAGTCAGTGTTTCTTCCAGGAATTCTCACTTTGTACAGCTTTCCATCATCTTCCACCAGAAAATTTTCGTTGCTAAGGCCTGAGAATTCTCCAAGAATCTCCCGAAAATTTCTTATCTTGACGGGTTTCTGCACCCATTCAGGTCTCAAGGTCCTAACGAAGTCGATGTCCACCACCTTTCATTACACTTCTTTATGCGTTACTACCAAGCCTGAGGCAGTGAAACTTTTTCAACAACCGTTGAGTGCGTTCGACTCCTGACCTAGAGAGCCCTTCTGGCGTCGTTCATTATTTCTCTAAGCTTCTTTTGCACGTCCTTATCCAATGGCTGCGGTTGATGTTCATTCAGTATCCTTCTAACCTTCTGTTTGGTTCGGGCCGCCAAGTCCTTTCCATCCTCTTTTGTCCATTTTTCTCGCGCATTCCGATCGAACAGATCTGGAATGATGTGCTCCTTACTGAAGTATTGCCGCGTATGCTTCTCTCCTAGAAACTGTCCCCCGGGTCCAAGTCTACTTATGAGATCTAGAGCTATTGTTTCGTGATTGACGTTTATTCCACGAGCTATTCTCTTAGCTAGGGCAATAATCTCGTTGTCGATGACCATTTGTGCGAAGCTTGATGTTCTGCAAGACTCCAATTGTCCGGCCCCAACGATTGAATCAGGCTTGATCAGCATTGCAAGAGTTGTATTCAGCGCCTTCTCAATAGCCGCTTGTGAGTCAGGAACTTTGGACTCCGTGCTCATGGACTGGAAATCTACCGGAATCCCAATGTATCTCGCCATTTGAACACACGCGGCAGCCATTAGGCCAACTTCTGGCGACCCCCAGACCACCTGCGTCGTTCTCATGTCAATGCAGGTTGGACGCGCGGCGTACATAAATGGAGTTCCTAGGTTAGAGATCTGAGCAAGCACCAGGAAAGACAGCATCTCAGCATGAATAACAGTTATCGCTCCAGCCAATGTTATCGGACTGCTTACGCCATTTATGGGCGCGGAAACGGGAATCACGGGTATCGCCTCTCTTGAGGCTTCGAGAACAAGACCACAATTATACTCCGATATCTGCAAGGGTGAAGTAGGCGCAGGAAAAACGCTGATTAACGGTCTATGCCTGAACTCCTTCTCATCGCCTACAACGGTCTTAGCTGCCTTGATTTGGTATCTGAATGATTCAACGCTGTAGGATTGGACTCCTACCGGCTTCAGCGTATTCTCGAGCATCAGTATGAGCTGGTAAACGTCTCTGCTCATGGGAGGTTCATCGCTTGGAAATATATGGCTACCACACCAGTCAATGTTCTCGAGCGCGTCTTGCAGTATGGCTGCTTTGACTACGTCCTCAGTAGTCGGCAATCGGAAAATGCCTGTCTCAGAGTCTATAACATGATCGCAACCGCTCTGCGATCTAACATAGGTCGTTCCTGTCCCGAAGAAAATGTCGTGTTCTCGGGTTCTACCTCCAAGAATGAAACTGTTTGGTGTTCTCCTAATACGCTCTTCAACGAGGTGCGAAGGCAACTTTGCCAATTTCTTTGTCCAATTAACGCGAGCTCCCAAGTCCTCTAATAGCTTTAAGTATCCCTCGTGCTCTATGACTACACCTACGTTGGCCAGTATCCGCAAAGAGGTATTATGAATATCCGAAACCTCTTCATTTGTTAACACTTGGAGATTCAATCGAGATCATTCCATTTTCTTGTTCAAGCTCACATAAAAGTGTGCGCGGCTACCTCCACGGACAGCTTGAGGGCATAGTTGTCATTTAGATACATGCATAAAACCTTGCTGAGGACGTTTCTTTCGAAGTTGAATACCTCTCCGAAAACCCTTCCTTCAGAAGGTTATTGAATTGGTTCAGGTTGTATGTCTAACGTATTCGTTTTCGCAGGGCAACCCATGAGTGACCCATACCTCCCCTTTTGCAGGCGCCATAAGCAGAGAGGCATAGGTCAGGTCAAAGATGAGACGTCGCGTCTTGTGAGCGTGTTTGCATATCGAATGAGGATAATTGACATGATCGCGTAACAACTCCATTGACTTCTCTAAATCAAGATCTCCACAACTCCGTTCAAGCAACTTGTTAATTCTATTTTGCCGGACTACAGTATCTGGAAGCACCTCAAATATTGTGTCCCTCTGTATCTTGAGCTTCTTCGATGTGAAATGATTTGCGTGAGAGATGTAGTTCGTTCCGTAAAAAATGTCAACTTCACTAGGAGTAGCCTCGATATCATACAGCTCTCCATGTTTATCAGCAATCATTACGTTGAATGATTCTGCTCTTTTGGCTTGGGTTACAGCTCTTATAACATCGCCGATCCTCTTCTGGGCCAGTATTTCTCTTATAATGGCGTAAGTTGGCACTCCCACTTTCGACTGTTCGCAATGAAGTGAATTCCAACATAAGGAGATGCCCTCCGAGTTTAGACCAGCTCCGCAGGGAATTCCCGGATAGGTGTATGTGATCAAGCGTAATCCAGAATCGCAACTCATCTTTAGCATGACGCTTATCTCTCCATTCCACCAATAAGCGAGGTTATCATCCCATGTCTGAGCTATGTATGTCGTTCCATTTGTTGTCGCTTTTCCTGTAGCACCGAATGCTGTGCATCCATGTGATCCTACGTTGGTCCTCGTTTCACCTATTTCATAGTAGGCCAAGGCCATCGCCAACTCCTCGTAGGTCCGCCCGGCACCTTGAGCGATCCCCTTGATTTCGTCGGCGACTTCAGGCGAATATTCTTCCATGAACGGAATGTACGCTCTCGCTCGCAGCAACAGGTCCGTCCTAGATTGCCCTTGACTTTCTTTGTATGAGACATAGAGTGCATCAACAAAGCGATTGATTAGACTCTTGCACTTCACACCGTACTGGAGCCCTCTGTCACGAGCGTTTCCGGAAATCTCTATGACATTTAGTGGAACTTTCGGTCTGGTGTCCAAGACCTCCATGATCGTTCCCTACTTTCTCCTTGTTACCCAAGGACCCAACAAGGGTTTCGTTCTTGACCAAGAATGTTTCAAAAACTCAAAAAAAGCCGACGAAGCTCATTCATTGTAGGCATAGCTTATGAAGCTCATTATTTGTCTCTACTCTACCGGTATCTCCTTGTAAAGCAGGCTAATGTCGATACCCTCGGTCTTCTTCCTATACCATTTGAAGCTGTAGAATAGTATTATTGAACCTACGTAAATCCCCAGCATAAATAACGCGGATATTGGATCATTAACAAAATAATTGGAATCGGTGGCAAATCGAATGATCGAGAAGATGCCGAACACCAAAAAGATTGCTGAGAGAATTGTCAGTAGCGGAACCCCAGCAATTTTGAACTTTGCGGGAGGAGTCCCTTCGAACAAATCCTTTTTTGTGTAGGGCAGAATCATACCTGCTATGGCTGTAAAAACGTAAGTAACGAGGATAACTATCATAGCATCTAGCGTGGCTCTCCAGAAAGGTGTAAAACAGTATAACCAAGTGACGATTGCCGATCCAACAAACATAATGATTAAGCAGTTGATTGGGCTTTTGAATCTAGTAGTTACTTTCCCGACCCAGTTTGGAAGAACCCTGTCAAACGACATAGCGAAAAGCACCCTTGTTGATGATAGAAAAACACACGGTCCCCAGGCCCACATGTAAGTATGCGCCGCTATTTGCATAAAGAGCCTAAGAGCAAGGTTGTTGGTTAGAACAGTTGCCAAGAAAGTAGGCCATGGGAAAATTGGTAGTACGCCGTTCCAATATAGGTAGCTGCTTGAGTAGAGGAATTCCCATCCGAAGGCACGCAGAGCCAGTGGAATAAATATGAGGCCAGTTACAAGTGTGTAGGTGTTAGCCCAAGCCATACTCGCGAACGCGGTCTTGAGAGAACCAGCTCCTCTCACTTCCCCATAGAGTGGAGCGCCCCAGTTAGGATATACAACCCAGAACAAAAGTAAAGGAACAAGATAAAAGAAGGTGTCACCGATGTTCAACGTAGGTTTTGCGGTCATACCTAGTTGCGTAGCTTGTTGGATGGTATCTTGGTATGTGTACGTGAACAGTGGAGCAAGGCTAGAGTCGTAAAGAGATACGAACTTACTTTGAGTACCTGTTGCTAGAACTAGGGCACAGGCGGCCAGCGATATCGTTCCGATAAAGAAACACAACCTTTGGATTCTCGCATACGTCCTCATTCCGAGGGCGATCATTGCAAACCATTGCAAAGATATGACTATAGATGTCCAGAAAATGCCAGTGCGTGTGTTGAACCACAAAGCTGTGTCAATTAATGTCGGATTCTTGAGCATATCTGACAGAACGACAAGCGTAGGAGAAATGCCAGAGTAAACGTAGAATTGCCCGAAAATAGGTGTCCACATAAATAATATCACAACCCATCCCGTGAGGCATAATACATAACCCCATACGCCGCCGAGAACTCTGGATTGCCACACATAGTCCCCTCCAGCGCGTGGCATGACTGTAACAAGCATCGCATAAAATCCGACCATGACATACATGAAAATGACACTAATAACCGTGCCCAGAGTCAGGTCTCCCGAGGGTAGAAAAACGGCAAGCGAAACGGTATAGTACATAGTGACAAAACACTGCGGAAGTGAATTGTAAATGAACATATCATACCAAGACCACGCTCTTACCAGTCCAGATGCCTTTCTTAGAAACAGTTTTTCAGAACCAATTTTCTCCATTTGCGTGCCCACACCGCACAAAGCTGTGTTCTAGGTATTTATGAGTTGCCCTGTTATCAGCTGGAGGGCATCGTTTCCCGAAAAGATTTCGCATCCACCCCCCTGATAGTAGTGGTTACGTAGTCAAACTGAACGAAGCGACGCGTAGCTAATTCTCGCAGCAGTCTTCTAGTGAAGTCTCTAGCCCACAAACTTCGCCGGCAACATAGCTTCAATGTTTTGTTCGCTGGTTCAGATAAGGTGCCAGAGATACCTTAGCAGAAAGATTCATAACTTCCGCGCGAGGACAAATGTCAGGAATCGATATGGCCACTCGTATTTTCTACGCTACAGACATACATTCTTCTTGGAAGTGTTGGAAGAAGTTTATCAATGCAGGGTCGTTCTACAAAGCCGATGTCTGTATTCTGAGCGGAGACTTAACCGGTAAAGCGATTGTGCCTGTGGTGGAAACTTCAATAGGAAAGTACAAGGTGAATCTTGCCGAGCAAGAACTGATTTTGAAAAGTGAAGAAGAGCTGGAGGGCACGGAAAAACACATCAAAGATATCGGTCTCTACCCGTATCGTACCAATCCAGATGAAATGGAAGAATTGAAGGCTGATCCTAAGAGAATAGATGAGATCTTCGAAGGTTTAATGATCGAGAGAGTTAGAGAATTTATTGTGTACGCCGATGAGAAACTAAGCAATTCGAAGACAAAACGTTACATATGCCTAGGAAATGATGATAGCTTGTCGATAGATAAAATTATCGAGAAATCCCAGTACATCACTGTTGTTGAGGGCATGGTCGTAAGAATAGACGACGATCATGAGATGGCAAGTTCCGGATGGACAAATCCAACGCCATGGGATACACCCAGAGAATGTATTGAAGAGGAGTTGTACAAGAGAATCGAAGGAGTAGTATCGGAAATTGAGGACGTCCCCAAGAGTATCTTCAACCTGCATGCTCCCCCATACGGTTCCGGACTTGATGAAGCCCCCCAGCTCAGTCCAGACTTGAAGGTCTCACATAGTGGACGAATAAAAGTTCCTGTCGGTAGTACTTCTGTGAGGAAGATTATTGAGAAATATCAGCCATTACTCGGACTTCATGGACATATCCATGAGTGCAGAGGGACAGCGCAAATCGGTCGGACTCTATGTGTCAATCCAGGCAGCGCGTACGACCAGGGATCATTATTAGGAAGCGTGATACTTTTGGAGGATAACTCTATCAGGAGCCATATTCCGATCTTCGGATGACACAGTCCTTTGAGAGTCCTGAGCTAAGGCAACTTAAATATGAGAGAAAACCGCATAACTTCTATTGCAAGAAATCCGTTCTGGAAAGATGATACTGTGTCACTACCCACGATGACCATAAGAGGTCAGAAAGGAACTTCTAGCGAACACGAGCTTTATATAGTAACTTTCCACAGGGGGAAACGTACCTATCCTGAAGGTTCCGTGTGTTGAATATTATGTGTAAGAAGAAGATTTTTGATAAGCTGCGTGAAGACATCATTAACTATGATGATGCGTCAATTGCCGTCGATGTTGAAAAAGCGCTTACGGAAGGTACAGCCCCACTCGATGTTCTCAACGTTCTATCCGACACTATGAAAGATGTAGGAGACAAGTTCTCTAGGCTTGAACTCTTCCTAACTAATTTGGTGATGGCTGGAGACACGATGAAAATCGCTCTAAGCGTTTTGCTGCCGAAGATAAGTAAGAAGGATATTCCAGTTAAGGGTAAAGTTTTGATAGGTACCGTTAAAGATGACATTCACGATATAGGAAAAAACATTGTAATCGCGCTATTGACAGCTTCAGGATTCGAGGTTGTAGATTTGGGTAAAGACGTTCGAACCTCAAGATTTATTGAAGAAGCTGAGAAGAATGCGGCGGACATCGTAGCCCTCTCAGCCCTAATGAGTACAACCATGCCAACTATGAAAGACATCGTAGACTGCTTCACAGCTAAAGGTTTGAGAAGCAAGTACAAAATAATTGTTGGCGGAGGCCCAGTTACAAAGCAATATGCTGAAGAAATAGGTGCAGACGGCTACGCGGAAAACGCAGTCGAAGCAGTAAAACTGGTTGAAAACCTCACGCAGAAAGCGACGATCTCTTGAGATAGGTTTGATGGGTGGATCTGCCTAAATTATGTTCTTTCCCAACGATTGCTATATGGGAACACCGAGGTCTTCGAGCTCCCTTTTTACTTCGTTGTACATTCCCAGCCATTCCTGGCCAGGTTTACCCGTTTTCAGGTTGTAGCAGTCTTGGTACGCCTTTCCTCTCGGAGCGTTCCTTATATGCTGCTCATACTTCTTGTACACCGCCTTGACCATCTGGTTTGCGTCGCTCCTCTTCATTCCGGCTGCAGCATGATTCAACTCAACTGAGAATCTCATCTCAAGCGGGGTCATGTGATCTCTTACCGTCGCCCTTGCGGGGTGCGGATACGACGCCTGTCCAGATGGAACCGCATGAAGCGTAACGGCGGCAATCTCGTAAAGCAACATTTTTGTAAATGGTCCCGCCGCCTGAATGCTACATTGGATATGTGGGAAGGATAGGTTCCTGCTTATCGCTTGACAGCTGACTGCTGACGTTAATAGCGCATCTGCCGTGGAAGATACTCCGTCAACAATATTGGCCATCCAAGTGATTTCGTAATT
>Ga0129297_10001900_pt1 | contig 10657 bp, 8 predicted proteins | sample I18A1metaG_FD_94708 | JGI IMG/M metagenome (GOLD analysis project Ga0129297, IMG submission 94708) | Lake sediment bacterial and archeal communities from Gulf of Boni, Indonesia to study Microbial Dark Matter (Phase II) - ​I18A1 metaG | ecosystem: Environmental > Aquatic > Freshwater > Lake >... | reverse complement strand
TGCTAGATGGAGAAGAACAGCGGCGTATTGCCAAGGTTTATTTCTCTGCTTTCTTGGAAACCACGCTGCATGGTGACGCTAGGTATAGGCCGCTATTCCGCGATCAGCGGCTCATCAAGGCCTGGCTGCCAGACACCATCTACATCACTAGATACGAAGACTCTAGCTTCCGCACCGTCAGCAATTTCGAAGAAGACATCGACGTGACCACCACCACGGTAGCGGGTGGAATCCAGGAGGGAGAGCATCTGGCAGTGTGGCGTGAGCAGGACGTGAACCTGCGGCGCAAGGTATCGCGGGACAATCATGCCGTCTATCTGGGTTGGCGCACTGCGGCGGAAAAGCCGGAGATAGCGAGCTACTCCATTTCGCTCCGCCCGGCTCTTGCCCAGGAATGGAAGCTAGACGTGGACAGCCTGCTCGTCTTCCACCTCGCCGAAGCCAGCGAGAAACCTCCAGTGCCGGGCGAAGCAGAAGAAGTCGCAGGCAGGGACAACAAGACCAAAGAAAAGGGAGATGAAGATAGAAAGGAACCATTGGACTTCACAGTCGAACTGGTGACTCGGGACGGTTCCGTGGCGCGCTTGCCGTTGAGCCGCTTTGCGCCGATTCCGCCGGTGCTGAAGATGCGCTTCACAAAATCGCAGGCGCTAGAAGAAAAGCATTATGGCAGTGCGCCGGAGCCGGTTTTGCAGACCTACGAGCTGCCGCTCGCCGCTTTTGTAGAAGCTAATACGAGATTCAATCCAGCAGACCTCGCGATTATTCGCTTTGTTTTTGATCGCAGCGATAAGGGCGTGATTATTCTCGACCAAATCGGCTTTGCCCGGCTGAGGTTAAGCTGCTAGACCACGCGCTTAGGCAGGTCAACGCCGGCCGGAGCCGGTGCCCTGCTTCAGAGCACCGGCTCTGCCAGCTTGGCCAGCAACACCGCCGAGGTTTTCTCCACGTCGGCGTGGAGCGAGTTGCCGTGGGCGTCCATAGTGACGATAGCGGGGAAATCTTTCACCCGTATGCGCCACATGGCCTCCGGGGTTCCGAGCTCGAGCAGCTCTACCCCGACCACTTCGGTGATGCAGCGCGCGTAGTACTGAGCCGCGCCGCCGATGGCGCTCAGATAAACTGCGCCATGCTCTTTGAGTGCAGCCAGCGTACGCATACCCATTCCTCCCTTGCCCATCACCGCCCGCACACCAAAGTTCTTGATAACCTCCGCTTCGTAAGGTTCCTCGCGGATGCTGGTGGTAGGCCCGGCAGCGGTCATGCGGTAGCGACCGTTTTCCTTCACCACGACTGGGCCGCAGTGATAAAGAATCGAGCCACGGAGGTCCACCGGTGAAGGATTCTTCATGAGGTAGTGATGGACGGCGTCGCGCCCGGTTACCATTTCGCCTTGAATAAGCACTACATCGCCCACCTTGAGCGCGCGGACCTTCTCCTCGGAAAGAGGCGTTTCCAGCGAGACCTCGCGCCCGGTGCTCGGGAATCCCTCGCCGATGGCCATCTTACGTGCGGGTTTGTCGTCGCGGTATAACCAGCGCTTGATCGCCCCACTACGCGCATCGAGGATCAGCCCAAGCCGCCGGAAAGCCCAGCAGTCATAGGCAACCGAGACGAAAAAGCTGGCTGGCAGCCGGTTCTGCACGCCCACCTTGCAGCCGATGAGGGTAGCCTCGCCGCCAAAACCCATGGTGCCTATGCCGAGAGTGTTGGCCGCCTTCATGATGTAGTCCTCGAGCGCAACCAGCTCCGGGATAGGGTTGGTGTCATAGAGCGGCCGGAAAAGCTGCTCCTTAGCGTGAGCATAGCCTAGGGCGCGGTCACCCCCGATCGAAACACCGACAACGCCCGGGCTGCAACCCTGGCCTTGCGCCTGCCAAATCGCATGCAGAATACATTTCCTTACTCCGTCCAGGTTACGGTCGGCGCGGCCGAGGTGTGGCAGCTCGGCAGGAAGCGAATATTGCATATTCGTATTCTCACAGCCCCCGCCTTTCAGCAGCAGTTTGATCTCAATTTCGTCGTCCTTCTCCCACTGCTCAAAGTGGATGGTGGGGCTGCCTGGGCCCAGGTTGTTACCAGTGTTTTTTCCGGTGAGCGAGTCAACTGAGTTGGGCCGGAGTTTTCCCTTGGCGGTGGCTACGGCAACCGCCTCCATAATCTGTTGGCTCATCACAATCTGGTTGGCTCCCCCCGGAGTCTTCAGTTTGAACGTGAGCCAGCCGGTATCCTGGCAAACAGGTCCCTGAAACTGCTCGGCCAGGTCAATGTTGTTGGCAATGACCGCCAGTGCCTGAGAAGAGGATTTTTCGGGAGCCTCCCGAGCGCGTATCTCGGCAATGGCCTCGCGCACGTCTGGGGCGAGGTTGGTCGAGGTTTGGACGACTAGTTCGTATATGCTCTGCTTGAAGTGTTCCATAGCTGGTCTCCTTAACTCACGATGTTCTCCACGGCGTTGCTAATCCTCGATCTCAATCAAATACTCCCCGGCCATCGCCGTAAAGCCATCCACATTGGTAAACGCCACCATGGGCGGTCGCTTCTTTGAGCCACGGATGGCTGCGCAGCCAACCTCACCCTTTTTATTCACGGCGATAAACTTATCGTTGAAATCTAGCTTGACGCCGCGCCGCTGGTTGATTTCGACGATGCGCTTGCACGCCTCTAAACAAGCTTGCGTCGGGTGCGTGCCTTGACGCATCAAGGAAACGATATAAAAACTGCTGCAAGTGCGGATAACTTCCTCGCCACGGCCAGTGGCACCCGCTGCACCGACCTCGTTGTCAACGTACAAGCCGGCACCGATGATGGGTGAATCACCGACGCGGCCAGAAATCTTGAACGCTAGGCCACTGGTGGTGGTAATGCCCGCAACGTTGCCTTGCGCATCGATGCCCAGAACGTTGATGGTGCCGGTGAGGCGCCCGCTTCGCTCCCGATAGACGCCATCTACTGGCGGCAGCCAATCATCGTTCTCGCTCAAATTCTCCTTCCATTTCAGCCAGGCAATGCGCGCCTTTTCGGTGAGCAAATTTTCGATCTGAAAACCGTGCGCCAGCGCAAACCGCTGGGCACCAGTACCAACCAGCAAAATATGATCGGTACGTTCCATAACGAGCCGCGCCACACTGCTGGGTGTCTTGATACCCTCCAGACAGGCGACCGCACCGGGTTTGTGCGTTGGCCCGTACATGCACGAAGCGTCCAGTTGTACTACGCCATCTTCGTTCGGCAGGCCACCGTAACCGACACTGCTGTCCTCCGGATCAAGCTCAACCACATTGGCTGCCTTTTCCACCGCGTCCAGCGCATTGCCGCCAGTAGAGAGAATCTCCCAACCCGGCGCATTGACCTTGCGGCCCCACTCTTCGCCACGGCTACAGACAATCACTGGCAATTTACTGCTGGGGGCATCCCTCAAAGGCGTTTTGCCAGTCACGAACCTCGGCCAGCCTAATGCTGACAGCGAAACGCCGAGACCTGTGGTGAACTGCAAGAACCGACGTCGAGATAAGTTCGCGTACATGTCTCCTCCTCGCCATTACTGATAGTTTACGAAGCTTCTTGATACTAGAAGTGAGATTTGGCTGCAGGCAGAAGCATTCACGTCCTAAACCCTGACGAAGCGTACCCCAGTGCCGCGCATTCGGTCAATTGCCTGCTGCCCCAGTGACATCGGTAAGCGGTTGGTCTGCTTTCTGCTAGTGCAGAGCCGCCGGCTGGCGCTGCATCGGTCGTCGTAACAGCAAGAGGAATGGTACCAGGGCAAGGAAGACAACCGCCATCAGCCAGAACATCTCCACGAAGGAAATCATGGCTCCTTGGCGCTGTACCATCCCGTACACCGCAGCATAGGCACGCTGCTGCGCCGTTACCGGGTCAGCTCCTTGGGCAAAGAACCACTGTCGCGCCGCCGCTAGGATTTGCTGTGTCTCCGGGTCGAGCCCAACGATGTGGCTGACAAGATGCGTTTGGTGGAGTTGTTGGCGGCGGGTGAGCAACGTAGTCATGATGGCGATACCGAAACTGCCGCCAATGTTACGCATCATGTTGAAGATGCTGGTGGCATTCCCCATCTTCTCCTTGGCAATGTGTGACACGCTTGCTACGCCAAGGGGAACGAAAAGGAAGCTCATCGCAAAACCTTGGATGACCTGAGGCCAGAAAATATCCCAATAGCCAGCGTACAAGTTCAGTCCGGCCAGCGCGAACAGGGTGAGGCTGGCCACTACCATGCCGAACGCAGTGAGAAACCGCGGTCCTACACGCTGCACGAGAGCGCCTGACAGAGGTAGTCCCAGCAGCGCTCCTACACCGCGCGGCGATAGCGCCAAGCCACTTTGCAGCGCGGGGTAGCCCATAAGGGTCTGTAAGTAGATAGGCAGGAGCATCAGACTGGCGTAAAGCACGAAGGCGAGCCCAGTCATCAAGAAGACCCCGGTAGCGAAGGTACGATCAGCTAGGGCGCGTAAGTCCACTACCGGGTCACGAGTGCTGAGTTCGCGCAGCACAAGCAGGCCGAGCCCCGCTACGCATAGCAATGTCCAAGTGCGAATCCACGGGGAGGCAAACCAGTCTTCGCGTTGCCCGGTGTCCAGGATGACCTGCAAGGTGCCAAAACCCAAGGCCAAAAGGGAAATCCCCCAGAAGTCAACTCGCTGGCTGGGGCGGCGGATGTAAGGCGGGTCGAAAACAAAGCGCTGCATCATTAGCAGCGCGACCACCCCAACCGGTAAATTGATGTAGAAAATCCATCGCCAGGTGTAGTTATCTGTGAGCCACCCGCCCAGCGTGGGTCCCAGGATCGGAGCCAATACGACCCCGGCCCCGAAGGCGGCCATGGCTTGCCCGTGCTTGTGCGGTGGGAATGTCTCCAACAGAATGGCCTGCGAGACAGGAACCATGCCGCCACCCGTGGCCCCTTGAATGACGCGGAGGAAAATCAGCCAGCCCAGGCTGGGTGCCAGCCCGCAGAGCACCGAGGAAAATGTAAAACCAGCAACGCAGGTCATCAGGAGGCGTTTGCGGCCGAAGAAGTTAGCCAACCAACCAGTCATAGGTAGGATGATAGCGTTGGCTACCAAGTAAGAGGTCAACACCCAGGTGCCTTCCGTCTCCGTAGCCGAAAGATTACCGGCGATGTGCGGAATGGCTACGGTGGTGGCGGTGGTGTCGAGCACCTCCATGAAGGTCGCTAGCATCACCGACACGGTGACAACCCAGGGATTGACCTGTGGCGGGGTTTCACTCATGGGCCGAGAGCTGTGTTCTCGTTGCTAGTCGCGCGTAATCACCGTAGGAACGACTGACATCCCGGGCCGGAGGATGTGCTCGGGGTCTTGTCCTTTGTCGAGCATGATCTTGACCGGGATGCGCTGCACCACTTTGACGAAGTTGCCCGTGGCATTCTCCGGCGGTAACAGACTGAAGCGGGCACCGGTAGCGGCGGCAATGCTCTCCACACGCCCATAGAACTTCTTGCTGGGATAGGTATCCACCTTGACAATGACCCGCTGTCCCGGGCGCATATCGGTTAGTTGCGTCTCCTTGAAGTTGGCGGTGATCCAGACATCATCGAGCGGTACCAGCATGAGCAGCGGCTGCCCAGGTTGAACCACCTGACCCACCTGCACCGTCTTCTTGCTTACCACACCTGCGCGTGGCGCACGTATCTGCGTGTACTCAAGCTGGAGTTCTGCAGAGTGCACTTGGGCACGGGCTAACTCAACCCGCGCGCGGGCAGTGTGGGCTGTTGAGCGGGCAACTTGCACGCGTTTTGGGGCGGTTTCTGCCTGGCGCAGGCGCGCTTGCGCTTCCCGCAGACGAAGTTCGATTGCCGCGAGACTCTGGCGGGCTTCTTCGACCGTGGCTTGCGCTGCTTGCAGTGCCGCTTCCTCTGCCGTGGCGAGTGCGTCAGCGTGGTCGAATTGCTGCTGGGAGACCTCTTCCTTGGCCAGGAGAACTCGCATGCGTTCCCGGTCGGTCTGCGCCCGCTGCGCTCTGGCCTGGGCAGCGCGTAGGTTCGCTTCCGCGGCGTCTAAGCGCGCCTGAGCTGCCTCCAACTCGCGCTCGGCGCGCCGCACTGCGGCTTGTGCCTGCTCCAGGTCGGCTGCGGTGACCTCTGAGGTTATGGGCACGTCGGTCTGAGCAGCTTGCGCCTGAGCCTCTGCCATGGCTAGCTCGGCCCGTGCTTGCTCCAGACGCACCTGATAGTCACGCGGGTCAATTTCGACCAGTAGGTCACCCGCCTGCACCTGTTGATTATCGTTGACGTGCACGCGCAGAACAGTTCCGGAGATTTTGGCACTGATGGGCACCATGTCGCCGTCAATCTGGGCGTCATCAGTCGTCTCGCGGCCAGAGTAGTACCAGTAGAGTCCCGCGACCAGTGTCAGCCCCACTGCTACCAGCCCCCAGAACCATTTGTTGCGCAGGCGGGTTGGGAAACGCCGTGCGGTGCCTGCGTTCATTGGTGGGGCTTCAGGCTGGCCTGCAACCAGTTCGTTTTTGCTCACGGACATGTCATTGAATCCCCAAATAACGTTGATAAATTTGTTCGGTAGTACCCAAGGCGCGTGCTAGTGCGGCCTTGGCCTCGATGTGGCGGGTAAGTGCAAGAATGTAGTTTTCGTCAGCGCGCGCCAGAGCGTCCTGGGCCGAGATTACTTCGATGTTGTTAGTCACGCCAGCTTGAAAGCGGTCGCGGGCCATTTCCAATTCGCGTTGGGCGAGCTCACGGCCTTGGCGCGCGACGTCCACCTGCTGTTCGGCCGATTCCAAGTTCAGCCGGGCCTCGCGAACTTCTTGCTCTACGGCGGCGCGCATGTCGGCCAGTTGGTGTTCAAGCCGTTGCAAGCGGCTGTCAGCTTCTTGCAGGTGGCCGCGCCGGTCCCAATCGAAAAGTGGCAGCGTAACCACACCTTGAAGCAGATGCGTGGCGCGGGCCTCAGCGGGTGTCCTTCCAATTGCCCCGTAGTGTGCCTCGACTCCCAGCCGGGGCAAGTAGCGGCTGCGGGCTGCTTTTCTTTCCTGCTCCACGGCTGTCCGCTGGGCTTGTAGCGCGAGGTAGTCGGGGCGGTGAGCTAGGGCAGCGGTTAGAGCTTCCTCGAGCGTGGCGACTGGCAAGGGTGTGAATTCCAGTGGCTCAGCCAATTCTAAAGGAGTAGCGAGGTCTAAGCCGATGGTACGCGCCAAGGCCAGCTTGGCCCGTTTGAGTTCGTTCTCGGCCTCCAATAAGCGTTGTCGCTCGTGGGCTAATTGCACCTGCGCGCGGAGAACATCCACGCCGGTGGCGATGCCCGTCTCCTTTTGGTCTCGTGCCAGGTCGTAGAGCGCCTGCGCGGTGGCCACGCGGGTTTTTGCGGCCTCGACGCGGGCGCCGGTAGCCTGTCCGTGCAAGTAGAGAGTAGAGACTACCAGGATGGTAAAGTCGCGTGCATCCTGGTAGCTAAGCTGCGCTGCTTTCTGCCGTTGCTCGCTGGCCTGCAAGCCGAAAAAGTTGGGAAGATCGAGCAATGCCTGCTGGAGAAAGAGACGAAAATCGACCAGCGAAAAAGGGCCAACTATTGCGGGCATGCCGGGAAAGTCAATGCCGAAGGCTTTCAGGTTGACCGTCTGACGGTTCAACAGGGCGGAGGCAGTGAGCTGCGGCAGCAGCCTTGCCATCTGCCGCGTTCGGCTAGCCGCTGCTTCCTCTACTCGGGTAGCTGCCACCAAGACACCTACGTTTCTCTCCAGGCCGCGTTGGACGGCCTCCTTGAGTGTCAACTGGAGCGGTTCCTGCGCCCTTGCCGATAGTGTGCAAATTAGCCAGCCTGCCACTAACCAAGTCACATGTTGTCGGCAACGCATCATGCCTCCACGATGCCGCGGATCACAAACCGCAGCAAGAACTCTGTATCACGTTCGAGCCGGCTGCGCGACCAGCCCAACAGGCGCGCTTCCACTAGCCCCCGCACTAGGTCTATCACAAGCAAGGCAGTCTTGCGTGGCTCGGTGCGGCGAAATACCCCACGGCGCATACCTTCCTCCAGGATCTGTTCTACCGTCTTAATGCCGGTCATGTAGAGCCGGCGCAAACGGCCTTCCAAGGCAGAAAGCGGGCTGAAAAAGAGATGGTTGAACTCACTAAAGAAGATTTTGAAGAAATCACGATGTTCTTCGGCGCAGGCGAGCGCGGTTTCCACCCATGCCTGTAAGCGTGCCCGTGGTTCCGTCTGGCGGGCTACTTGGGCTTGCACCCTTGCCTGTATCTTGCGCAGCTCTTCTTCCAGAGCAGCAAAGTAAATCTCCTCCTTGTTATGAAAGTAGAGGTAGAGCGTCCCCTTGGCCAAGCCGGCTTCGGCGGCTACATCTTCCATGGTACTGCGCCAGTAGCCATGGCGAGAAAAAACGGCACGGGCTGCGGCGAGGATTTCGCGGCGGCGAAACTCCATCAGGACATCTTGCTTGGTACGCATAGGGGCAGTTGCTGACTTCATGGTCATAATAATGACCCATGGGTCAGCAAACGTCAAGCTCCTTCCCTGCGAGCCCCAGGACCCTGATACCAACCCTGCACTTGCTGGTAAATCCCGCGCACTGCGATTATGATTACATACGTCTGCGGGCGGGTAGCGGCCGCGTCAAGCTCATGGTTCCCCTCCGGTTCAAGATTGCGCTTCTGGTAAGCGTTGCTATCGTCGTCTTTACTATCGTCTTCGCTTATCAGACTGTACGCGAAGTTGCCGGGCGTGAGCGTAGCCTGGCCGAACGCGCGCGCAGTGTGGCCAAAAGCACGGCCCAGTATGTACTGACGCTAGGAGTGGAACAGGCACGAAAAAACCAAGCGGAGTTAGAGAAATTCCTGAATGTCTCTGTTCAGCTCGATCCGAATATTGCCTTCCTTGTTCTCACCGACGCGCACGGGCAGTTCGTGCAGGGTGAGTTGAATCCAGCTCTTCTGCCCGCGGCCAGTCCCGACGAGGTACAGGCATTTCTGGCGCAACTCAGTGAAGGTACTGCCTCCCTGCCGAGGGACCTGCAAGTAGTAGTGGTAGCGATTGAGACCACTGCCGGGCAGACTATAGGTGGTGTGCGTGTGGGTTATTCGCTGTGGGAGTTACGCCGAGAGATGTACGCGCGCCGGCGCAGCGTCTTCCTGCTGGCTGTTTTCCTCCTGCTGCTGGGAATCACAGGTTCTTTCTACCTAGCGCGCAAAATCACCTCTCCACTGGAAGGCCTGACCGCGGCTATGCAGAAGGTGGCTACGGGCGACCTCTCCCAGGAGGTTCCAGTCCGTTCGCAGGACGAGGTCGGCCTGCTCACCCGCGTATTCAACGAAATGACGCACGGTTTGCGTGAGCGCGAACGCATAAAGCTAACCTTTGCCCGCTACGTTTCCCGCCAGGTGGTAGAAAAAATCTTGCAAGCCCCAGAAACCGTTGTGCTGACCGGCGAACGGCGTCGCGCCAGCATCCTCTTTGCTGACATCCGCGGCTTCACCGCGCTTTCCGCCCGCAAAGCCCCAGAAGAATTGCTAAACTTATTGAACGAGTACTTCAGCCATTTGATTGACGTCATCTTCGCCTACGGGGGTACGCTTGACAAATTCATCGGCGACGCGGTGATGGCAGTCTTCAATGCCCCAGTAGAATTGGACCACGCGGAGTTACGGGCAGTGGTAGCGGGCATGGAGATGCAAAAGGTTGTAGGCGAGTTGAACCTCCGGCGCCGCCAAGCACAGCAGGAGGAGGTACAGATTGGCATTGGTATCAATACCGGCAGCGTCATCGCCGGTAACGTAGGCTCGCAAAAACGCCTCGAGTACACGGTGATTGGTTCTGAAGTGAACTTAGCCGAACGCATCGAAGCTCACACCGAGCCCGGCCAGGTCCTCATCAGCGAGAAAACCTACCAGGCGGTAGCAGACTATATAGAAGCGCAGCCCCTGCCCCCGGTGCGCTTATACGGCTTTGCGCAGCCGGTTCGCCTCTACCGCGTGCTTGGGGTCAAAACAGATGTGACTCTTCCTGACCTAACAGCGGTTTAGGGCTTGGAAATGAAGGTTAAGAAACACACGCTAGCGCTGTTGGCGGGGCTCGTAGTAGGTGTGGCTTTGATCGTGTTCGTGGCACGCCAGCGACCTAAGCCTGTTCCGCTCGCTGAAGAACGTATCCGCATCGTGGTGGAGGAAAAAGCGCGTCCGGCTGCTCCGGTTGTGGAATCCGCGCAGCCAGTGCTGCGCTTGGCCACGCCGCCACCGGAGGCTATCGCGCAGGCTATCAAGGCCGCCGAAAAGCTCATGGCCGAGCGCGGCATACTCGTTGACGATGTCCCTGACTTGCGTCTTCACTTCAAAGGCATCGAGCAGTGGCTCTCCAAGGAAAATACCGCAGAAGCCTTGCGCTTGGCGCAGTATATCCAAGAAAAGGTGCGAAACACACCCATTGACAAGCAATTCATTGAAAACAAGTGGAAACGTGTCCGGGGTCTAGCGCGGCTGCGGCTGGGCGGGCAAGCCGAGAGTCAGTTAAAGGCCTTAGAAGCTGAGGTGAAGTTTGCCATTGACGCCCGCGCTTACGCGGAAGCTAATGAACGGCTGAACGAATTCATTGAAAAAAATAAACTCGATTGAGGAATTGAAAGCGTTGAGTTCGGTCGTGGCACCTGATGTGCC
>Ga0129297_10001898_pt1 | contig 10666 bp, 10 predicted proteins | sample I18A1metaG_FD_94708 | JGI IMG/M metagenome (GOLD analysis project Ga0129297, IMG submission 94708) | Lake sediment bacterial and archeal communities from Gulf of Boni, Indonesia to study Microbial Dark Matter (Phase II) - ​I18A1 metaG | ecosystem: Environmental > Aquatic > Freshwater > Lake >... | reverse complement strand
ACAAGCCCGGCTGCAAGTTCTTCTCATTCTCAAACTTGATTCCACCTGCTCGAAGCATTGAGGTGGGATCGAAGAAGACGCTTGTCGTGTCATCACCGGATCATGACATGATCGCCTCCCTCATGCATGAAGCTAGGCGCATTGAGGGCGAAGAGGTCAGGATCGGAGCCATGGCATTCAGGCTGGAGAAAACAGGGGTGCTTGACGCGACCATACCCAACGGGTTTCAGGAGTCCAAGCTCAGCGCTGGGACGCCAATTGTGGTTAGGATACCACGGTACCGCCTCAAAGAGTATGGAATAGAGCCGGCTCGCGACTATGACTACGTCTACTGGCGTAAGGAGTACACGCCCACACCGTTCATCAAACAGCTCGAAGAGAACCTCATCAAGAAGTACAATGAGTATTCAGGCGTGGAAGTTGCAGAGACCCCCGTCTTTGAGAGGCTGAGATTCATGAAGCAAGTTGCCGTGCCCCTGCGTATGCAGGCGAACGAGACGACTGTGATCGGAACCCTGTGGGAATTCTATCTCCAACCCTTAGACGGCCAGAAGCGAGACATATTACAGCTCGGATTAGACGCGGGCTTCGGCGAGATGAACGGCCTAGGATTCGGATTCATGAACCTTCTGAAAGGAGACGCACATTGAGGACAAGTAACTTGAAAGAGAAGAAGACTAAGAAGCAGGTTACCGTTGAGTTACTTAGAACAGGAGATCCGTGGATAGACTGTGGAACAGTCGTTCTATTCCACAGAGTCAACTCCCGCATAGCAGCAGTCCCGAATGGGATAGATCTTCAATGGCACGAGCAGGATAAGGACAAGTTAGTGATACGTGGGGCAACCTATAGAGTCGTCGAAGGCTTCCTCAAGGACATATTTGAGCAGGTCAAGTCAAACCTGTATGTGGAGAAAACAGGCAACAACGTATGCGTCTTTAACGAGGAGAAAGGACAGTTCCAAGTGGTCCCGAAGATCAACTTAGTAGGCCTTGTTGGATTCCTGTTTAGTGGCGGCGATCTCAAGGTAAAGTATCATAAGAAGCCTCTGACACAGAAGTTACGGAAGAAGCTAGAGAAGTTTAAGGAGCGCTATAGCGGTCAGAGGAAGATTGAGTTCAAAGTAGACGACAAGAGTAGGGTGTATGCGTCATCACCACACTACAATTGGCCCTACAAACCCAGACTTGAAGATGAAACCACATCATGTTCTTTCTGCGGAAGAACGATGCCATGCGCAGACCTTCACTCAAACAATTACCCCTTCGCCGTTGCGACCGCGCATTTCAGAAACTTCTTCTCCAACCTGAAATTAGAGCCTAAGATCTGCTCATTGTGCGAGCTTGCGTCTCTGCTCGCCGTGAACGCTATGTTCTTTAACCTCTCCGACAGACGCAGAAGATTATTCTTAGCCATTCCTCATGCGCAGTCGTTGGACGAGCTTTACCAATTCTGGCGGGACATACCTCCGCTATTGCCAGTCAAGCCGCTAAGTCAGCTCTCTAACATCCTCGATGAGGGCTATAGGTATCGTCGCCTCAACGAGAGCGCACTAGCTTTCTGCCTAGAACTCTACTTGAAGCTAAGGGGAATCAAGGAAAGCGATAAGTGGCTCGCGGAGACCTCAAGCAAGGCCTGGCACTTCTACTCGGCATCGAAGAATGGGAAAACAGTCTCCTTTGAGGGATACATTCACTTCACGGATCTTCATAGGCTCTTCAGGCTATTCTCAAGCTTGAAGGCTCCAGAAGCGTTCAAGCAAACATTTCAGAGTTTGGCAATTCAGCAGGGGAACGAGTGGAGGACGGAACTCCGAGACCGGATGGCTCAGCGAATAATCAAGAACGCCCCATTAAATGAAGTAGCGGAGCGAATTGCCTGGGAGAAGGGCTATGTAGAAGGCTTAACTAATTTCGTGGAGGAATACAACGTTTGGAGGGGCTAGACACGGAAGAGGAAATGGTTGAATTGTGCAAGAAGATAGGTGACCAGATTGGATTTAATGCAGCAGAAACCCAGCAAACATCTATCTTGTATGACCTCAGAAGGGTGAAACGATTCGACGCTTTCCTGCGTGTTCTCGAAAGATTAAAGCACAGAATACCGTCCCTACCAGCCGAAGAAGAGCTCTTCTACAGAATCAACCCAAGAAACTGGCGAGAATACAAGTCTCTGATAAGCGTGTTCGCAAAGGATCGGGAATTCAAGGTTACCCGTGCAAGAGAGAAAGGGAAGGAGGTGAGGGGAGCATGAGCAAAGCTAGGGCTGGCTCGAAGTGCGTGAACATCGCCTTCATCTTTCGGACTTCCGTTGGAAGCATAAACGCTAGTTTCACAGAAGAGAACATCTCAGTTGTGAAGAAGGTTACTCTTCCTGACGGAAGTGAGATACCTTACGTTTCTGGGCAGGCCATGCGAAGGTACCTTAGAGACAAGTGGCACGAGATGGGCTTGGCGATATCGCCAGTACATAGACTCCCAACGGGCGTTGCTGGACAACTAACCGCGGCATCCGAATGTAATCCACAAGAGTATATAGATGATGACTTTTTCGGCTTCATGTTAAGCAAAGTGGGTGACATTCGAAAACGCACGTCCCCGGTCAGGGTTTCTCCCGCTGTGGCGTTCTTCCCTTTCCAAGATGATAGAGATCTTGGTGTTCGAATAACAGAGGAGGGAAAGGCGGATCCAACCAAGATGATGCCGCCCTTCGAGACGGAGGTCTACTACAACTATTTCATCTGCAGCGTCCTAGTAGATCTGGAGCGCATAGGTGTGTTCGGCGAAGATAACTACGGAAAAGAGAAGCGACCGAGGGACCTCAGCCTCGATGAGAGACGGGGGCGACTGACCAAGCTGGTAATGGCTATTCGTGATCTGTGGGGAGGAGGAAAGCAAGCTAGATTCCTAACGGACATAGCTCCAAAGCTTGTCCTATACACTAGGCAATCTGTGAAGAAGCCGATCTTCTTGGAGAGGATTGAGATGCAAGAGGACGAGACAATAGATGTGGCCTCCATTGCTCAAACTTTGAAGGATGAGGACGACATAATTGACCGTACTATGGTCGGCGTAGCCGATGGTTTTGGGGGGATCAAAGTAGGACAAGAGATCAGCTATGAGCACGGAGGCAAAGAGACAAAAGTGTGCGTGGAAGCTATCAGCGAAGCTTTCGACAAGATCGTACAGGACGCCACTTCCGCCATCATGTAATCTTGGAAGACACAAGGCTATGGGCTCTCTCCAGGCAGTCAGAGTTCATGTGAGGGGCCTCTTCAACTCCTTCAAGCCAAGAGCTCCGGAAGACCTAAGATACCATCGTACGCTTCAACTGCCGCCACGGACAACTTTGCTGGGGTTTACAGGCGCCGCCCTAGGTCTAAATGAAAGAGAACTTTACGTTCAATGGAATAATGGCCCCTCTTTGTCCGATCGTCTCCAAGTGGCTGCAAAACTGAATGAAATTGACGGACACGTACAGGACTACTGGACGATCGTGAAGTTCGTAGACCGCAAGGAGCCCTTCCGTGCAATACAGGTTAGAGAACAGCTCTTCAGACCATCATACACAATGTACTTTGCATCAGCCGACGAGGAGCTTGTCAGGTATATTGAAGAAAAAATCAACGACCCGAGGTACCCGCTTTCCCTTGGGCGGGACGACGAGCTTGTAAGAATCGTCGCCGCGGATATGTGCGTACTGCGATCGCTAAAGCCTCCTTTCATGCTATCCAACATTCTGATGCCTCTGGACATCATTCCTAAGCTTGCCGAGGAAGACCGCTTAACCCTCTTGGCTGCCCTAGCCCGATTCAAATTAGCAAGATCCTTCGACATAGGCAGCGATGGCACTCGGAAGGAGAGGGATCCAAGGGAATACGGTCAGCTTGCCATCGAAGTTCGTGTTGTAGGCGATGTCGAAGCATACACGGATGCGCCTGAGGAAGCTACGGGAAACAATCTTGTATTCTTATGATGAGATTTGGGCCAAGAAGAGATACTGCTTAGAGCAGCATACCAGCGATTGCCTCCGTCTCTTCGAGCTCGTGAAGGGGTTCAAGGAGCTAGTCGCTCACCGTGTCGCAGAAAAAGCCGGCATCAATGCGGAAGCCCTTGGGCATAGCGCCTTTCTGACATTGGCCCTTCACGACGTCGGGAAAGCTACCGCTCCTTTTCAAAAATACATTAGAGGTGAAGGACAGAAGGAGAGTCACGCCTTCATCTCTTTCTACTTTGCGAATCAGATCTGTAGTCACCAGACACGTCTGCGGCTTGATGGCGACCCAATGGGCTTGGAGGCACTAGCCGTGGCAAGTCATCACTCACCCTTACACCCAGCAAAATTTGAAATGTACAGAGGAAATGATGATAGCCCTCAGATCTTGCAGGACTCGGTTGAGCGATTCTTGACGAGTTACGTGTCGCGGCAGTCCGAGAAGTTCATAGGAAAATCGCTAGATTGGAAAGACGCGTTTCCAAGAACCTACAATGAAATTTTCGAAACCTTCGCAATGCTGAACGCCAGACTGAGGAGGGCTAGAAAAGCCAGCAACAACACAGTCAGACTGCCCTTTGCCTTTCTAAAGGACATGCTTCATTACTGCGATTGGTATGCCTCGGCACAGGATTTCAATCCACAGCATTCACCAGGCCCGGTAAGATCAGCGGTTCTAGGATACCTGCGAGAAAAGGAGAGGAAGCCCGTCAAGGTTCGGCTCTTCCAAGAAGAAAGCGAAAAGGTACGCGACGCTATTCTTCAAGCTCCTACTGGGACCGGCAAGACAGAAGCGGCCCTGTTATGGGCTGACAAGTACACCGGATCAAGCAAACTCCTGTATCTTCTGCCCACGATGACGACTTCCAACAAAATGCGCGAGAGACTCAGCGGAATACTGCACTGTGAGGTAGGGCTACTTCATGGCACCTCTGACTACATGCTTCACGTAAACGAAGAGCATGAGACACAGGAGGAATTGAGCATCGTATGGAAATCGCTCTTGAGCAAGAGCTTTCTAAATCCATGCACCGTCGCAACAATAGATCAACTACTTTTTGCTATGTTCAATTGGGGCAGATGGGAGCTAAAGGTGATGAATGCGGCAAATAGCGCCATCATAGTAGATGAAATTCATGCGTATGAACCTTACACTGTCGCATTGATCGTCGAGTCATTGAAGGCGCTTCAGTCGCTCGGCGCAAGATGCTTCATCATGAGCGCAACCATTCCGACCACCCTCAGAAAGTTCCTAGTGAGTGAATTGAAGCTCCGCGAAGTACATCGAGACAGATCCTATGATAACCGTGTCCGCACATCGATCAAGCTCCAGCTAGACAAGACGATGTCTTCCGCTCTTGGAGAGATCCTTCAGTATTATCTGCGTAACAAGAAGATTCTTGTCATATGTAACACGGTGGCTACTTCGAAAGATATTTTCCAAATGATTAGAGAGGAGAAAGGTGTAAGAAGAAGCAGACGAGTTCTTCTCCACTCTCAATTCGTAATGCGAGACCGTGCAAGAAAAGAAGACTTCTTGGAGAGGCTTAGGGAAAACAGAGGCCCCTTTGTCCTCGTCGCTACGCAAGTTGTTGAAGTCAGCTTAGACATAGACTTCGATGTTCTCTTCACAGAGGCGTGCCCGATAGACGCCCTCATCCAGAGGCTGGGACGGGTTAACAGACGAGGAGAACGCCCTCCAGTCCCAGTATTCATCTACAGGCAGACCCCCAACGCCGACAGAGTGTACGACCCCGAGCTTGTTCGAGACAGTCTCAAGCAGCTTTGCTCAAGAGGTCGAAGCGAACTGAAGGAACTTGAATTCATGGAGATGGTAGACGGCGTCTACACCGGATTCGACTACGAGAGCAGGTTTCAGGAAGAACTCAGGAAAGCTCGGAGCTTAATCGCGGATGTGCAAGACAATCTTCGCTACGTCTATCGACTAACAGCTGAGGAGAAGATGCTCCAGCAGGTGGTTACGAGGGAAAGCGACTATGTTACCGTCAATGTGGTCCCGAGGGACTTCGCAGATAAAGCTCTAAGTCTCCCGAAGAACGAAAGATACCGAAGAGTTGAGTTCACAGTTAAGGTGCCATACTATAGAATCAAGCAAGATCTCAGACAGCCATTGGACGGGGTTCTAGTTGCAGATGTGGGTTACGACCCTCAATTAGGAGTCATCTTTCCAAAAAGGGAGACGGAGGCTTTCATCTACTAAACTCTAGAGAGATTCATAGACGTTGACTGTCATGCACATGTCCAAGTCGCTATATCGTCAACGCACGCCAGAAGAAGCTTTGAACTTTACTGGGACTCAGGTCAATTACTATTTCATCTGTAAGAGGAAGCTTTGGCTCTTCTCACACGGGCTGGAGATGGAGGAAGACTCTGACTTGGTTCTCCTTGGAAAACTTCTTCATGAGCGAGGCTATGCCCGAAGGCGTAAGGAGGTTCAGATTGGAAGGGTCAAGCTTGATTTTGTGGGGTCGAGTTGTGAGATTCATGAGGTTAAGCGTTCCCGCAGGGCGGAGGATGCCCACCTCTATCAGCTCCTCTACTACCTATACTACTTGAAGCGTCATGCCGGCGTTGAAGGCCGCGGACTGTTACACTATCCGTTGCTCAGACGGACGGTTGATGTTGAGCTCACTGACGAACGAACACGGAAGGTTGAGTCCGTAGTAGACGAGATCGGACGAATACTTTCCGAGCCCAAGCCTCCCGACCCTGTGAAGATTGGGTACTGTCGAAGATGCAGTTACAATGAGCTGTGCTGGGGTATGGAATGAGGGACTACTACATCGTTCGCGGCGGGCGTATCCGCAGGGAGCAGAACACCATCTATATCGAAAGCAAGGACGGAGAGAAGAAGGCGATCCCGATCAATGATGTCCAGGCGCTCTACGCGCTTGGGGAGGTGGATGTCAACAGCAAGCTCCTCGTATTCTTAGCCCAGCACGGCATTCCACTTCACGTCTTCAACTACTATGGGTACTACTCGGGCACCTACTATCCCCGTGAGAGGCTCCTCTCCGGTTTCCTGTTGGTGAAACAGGTCGAACACTACCTTGACACTCAGAAGCGAATTGGAATTGCGAGGGAGCTGGTTCAGGCTGCCTGCGACAACATTCTGGCCAATCTAAACTACTATCGCAGGCGAGGGAAGGATGTGTCACAGTTCATCGAGCAGATCGAAAGCGAGAAGCCGACTGTTGAGCAGGCGACACACATCCCAGAACTCATGGGTGCTGAGGGTCGTGTTCGAGAAGGTTACTACGCGAGCTTCGGCTCGATCTTGAGGAGCGGGTTCGAGTTTCACGGGCGAGTCAGGAACCCGCCGGATAACATGGTCAACTGCCTCATCTCGTTCGGGAATTCGCTCATGTATGCTACTGTGCTGAGTGAGATCTACCACACACAGCTGAACCCGACAGTGAGCTTCCTTCATGAGCCCGGCGAGAGAAGGTTCTCGCTCGCTCTTGACATAAGCGAGGTCTTCAAACCAGTCATAGTTGACCGGGTGATCTTCAACCTGATCAACAACCGCTTGGTGAAGCCTGAACATTTCCACGAGGAGCTCAAGGGATGCTACCTTAACGAGCACGGGAGAAGGGTATTCCTGTCAGAGTATGACGGCAAGCTGAGAACCACGGTCAGGCACAAGGGCCTTGGCAGAAACATCTCGTACCAGCGCCTCGTACGGCTGGAGTGCTACAAAGTGGTTAGGCACCTTCTAGGTGAAGCAAGCTACAGGGGCTTCAGGCAGGCGTAGGAAGAATGTACGTGGTGGTCGCGTATGATGTTGCGGTCGAGAGGCTGGACAAGGTCCGAGGAGTTCTTCGGCAGTATCTCAACTGGGTTCAGAACTCAGCGTTCGAAGGCGAACTCACACTGGGCGCGCTCGAGGAGCTGAGGATGAACCTTATGGATGTGATCGATGACGCACATGATTCCGTACTGTTCTATACCGTGTCCAATCCGAAATGGCTGAGAAAGAGCGTGCTTGGGGTCGAGAAGTCGGAGCCGGCGACGGTGATTTGATCCAGCGTTAATATACGGGTGGCGCCACCGAGGCTAGACGGAACAGAGAGGAGTAGGGGAGGTCGATTCTTGCTCGGAAGAGTCAGGTCGGCTCATTTTGGCGACGGAATTGAGGGGCTTCAATCGGTCTATGGTAGAATTGAAAGAGAGGATTCGGTATTGTGAACAAGGCTATCAAAGCGCGCTTCAATCGGTCTATGGTAGAATTGAAAGGGCCTTGATGTTCCGTAACGCGTTATAGAGGCGTTGGCTTCAATCGGTCTATGGTAGAATTGAAAGCTGATTTACAAGGGAGCGGAGATTTCGGTGCCGCCGTGCTTCAATCGGTCTATGGTAGAATTGAAAGTGAAGCATTGCCGGACGAATTCCGAAAGATCGCCGAGCTTCAATCGGTCTATGGTAGAATTGAAAGGACTGTAAATGTCCGATCGAACAGCCTATGAAAGAAGCTTCAATCGGTCTATGGTAGAATTGAAAGCACCGCTCCGTCACACTCATGCTAGACGGATGGGATGCTTCAATCGGTCTATGGTAGAATTGAAAGAGCCGATACTTTCCTACTAACATTTGAACGATGCTCGCTTCAATCGGTCTATGGTAGAATTGAAAGTCAACCTCTTGAGCATGTCAGGCCATAGCGAGCCTCGCTTCAATCGGTCTATGGTAGAATTGAAAGAACCCACATGCCGCCTCTATCCCACCGCTACGACATGCTTCAATCGGTCTATGGTAGAATTGAAAGTCATCATAGCCTATCCAGACCCGGCCCGCCAAGAGCGCTTCAATCGGTCTATGGTAGAATTGAAAGATTTGCCGTTTTGCGTACAAATACCTTGCCGTATCGAGCTTCAATCGGTCTATGGTAGAATTGAAAGAGTCTTCGACGATCGAAGAATCCTCGCCTGGCTTTGGCTTCAATCGGTCTATGGTAGAATTGAAAGAAGCGATACACTGGCTTCATCATCCGCCAATACGTGGCTTCAATCGGTCTATGGTAGAATTGAAAGATCTGATGCGGAAACCTGCGTCATCGAATATTCCCGGGCTTCAATCGGTCTATGGTAGAATTGAAAGAGATGGTGCGCAATGCGGAACAACTGCGACGGACACGCTTCAATCGGTCTATGGTAGAATTGAAAGACGGCGGCCACTTTGACGATCATTCGACCGGACGGCGGGCTTCAATCGGTCTATGGTAGAATTGAAAGTCGAATTGCCGATCTGGACGCGTGGCTTCGGGAAGCCGCTTCAATCGGTCTATGGTAGAATTGAAAGCTCGAACCCTGACGCGCATCTTCTCCTCAAAGAGGACGGCTTCAATCGGTCTATGGTAGAATTGAAAGCGGTTTCGCTTCGGAGGCGATAGCTCATGACATGCTTCAATCGGTCTATGGTAGAATTGAAAGATGGTAGGCTACAAGAACTGAGTAACCCTGGTCGCGGATCTACCTAAGATTTTGAAAGTCAAGGAAGGAGACAAAGTCGTATTCCTTCAAGATGAGAGGGGCAACGTGCTCCTCAAGAACGCGAAAGACGTGAAAGTCACCGTGGAATTCTAGGCCAAAGTTCGCGGTAAAATAATCCTCCGCTGACTTTACGCACACGCATGCTGACTCACTCGGGTGTGTCATATCAGTGGCTCGACGCAGGCTGCGGTAGCTTGCTCAACTTCGCAGATTGGGCAGAACGGTTTTGCCTCACCCTAGTGTAACCGACGCGCTCAGCACCGCAAGGCCGGGGTAGCACATGCTAATGTTCTCTGGAAACGTCGCCGACATTGCTATGCCCGGATCAGATAACGGAGGATGCGCTCAACTTGCTTCGGTCTCATCCGACGATGCGATGTCTTCTGGGTAATTGAAAGCGAAGTAGTCTCTTAGAATCTTGTCCTTGAGTCTGTATGCCCCGTTTGTCTTGTCTACGATGTCAAACTCGATGAGTCTCGTTAGGTACCGTGTAAACCATGCCATCTGTAGGCCTGTTGTTTCAGCGATCTCCGAAACCTTCTTCTCATCTTGAGCTAGAGCTCTCAATATCTTCACGTAGTTTGTTTCGGTGATCCTCGACCCGAGATCTTCACGGAGGATGTAGTTGGCGTACAAGTACAGTCCTCCTGTGACATCAGTCAAGAGTCGGTGGTATCTTTCTGCAATTGATTCATTCGGTCTCTTGGCCTCTGCCGTGACAAGAAGATAGAAGGGATGCCCTCCAACGAGGCGATAGACTTCGGCCGCTTCATCTCGATCTGCCCGCGGCGCGTTGTTCAGGTAAAGTGTAATAGCATCCTGTTCTTCTAGGGGGCCAACCTCTATCATGGTGAATCTCCCAAACAGAGGCGATCCAGCCTCACCGAATATGCTTCTCAGCATGTGGACTCTGGAGCCGCTTAGCACGATGCAAACTTCTGCCAAGCGGTCTAGGATTGATCTGAATTGATCCATCACAGCTTTCATTCCGTTGAGCTTCGCCCACTCGACAATTCTTTGAGCTTCATCTAGCAATACCGCAACTCTCTTTCCTGATGCGGCAGCGAGATGGGACGCGTAAGAGAAAGCTTTCTCGAATGATTCGGCGTGTCTTGGTTCCTCTCTTGCGAGTGAAGGTCTGGCTGTTAGGATAGGTCTTCCTT
>Ga0129297_10001895_pt1 | contig 10679 bp, 10 predicted proteins | sample I18A1metaG_FD_94708 | JGI IMG/M metagenome (GOLD analysis project Ga0129297, IMG submission 94708) | Lake sediment bacterial and archeal communities from Gulf of Boni, Indonesia to study Microbial Dark Matter (Phase II) - ​I18A1 metaG | ecosystem: Environmental > Aquatic > Freshwater > Lake >... | reverse complement strand
TAAGCCCGCAGATCGAGGCGGCCGTTAGTTGCCCGATCAATTTGCCCTCTTCCGCTACTGGCACGGCTCGGATCCTGTGCTCAGTCATAATCCTCGCGGCAAGACTCACATCATCCTCAGGCTTCAGTCTGGGGATGCGGGTCATTAGTGAGGAGATCTTCCCGGTCGCTATGTGCTTCGCTCGGAGAATATCTCGTATCGTAACAATGCCCTGAACCTCCTTTTGCTCGGTGACGAAGGCTTCGTAGGCTTTATTTTCTCGAAGAAGGCCAATCACTTTGCTGACCGGTGCCGACGGACTGATCGTTACGGGCTTGGTGAGAAGTTCACCGATCTTTAGTGAACCGACTCGATCCATAACTAGACTTCGAGCTAATCTGTCGGGCTGCGGTATTTAGAGGTGACTAGCTTGCTGGAATGATTATGCTCAGCTGATTACGGAGTGAGTGATCAAGCAGAGGTGTCACAGGTATGGATTGCGATTACGCCTGCGGTCTGAGGCTTTAATACGAGGCTCGTTGGGCCTCAATCTTGTCCTCTAAGGTTGGACTTCATGCAACGGGATCGGACTTGCAGCGACTTGCTGCCTTCGGCGCAGGCCATATCTGAAATATAGGGAAAAATGCCTATATAGGCGCCAGTTCCTATATTCCCCTGATTCTGATGAGTCAGCCGCCTTTCCTGGTAGGAAAACCAGTCACGGGTGAACATTTCGTCGACAGGGAAAAGGAGTTGGAAAGACTCCTTTCGTTGGCTAGAGGATTGGAGAATGGAAGTTCTAGCAACTCTGTCCTGATCGGCCTCCGGAGAACAGGAAAGACTTCAATCCTTGAAAATCTAGCGATCAGACTTCAATCAAACCCACATATTGTGACCATGATCATCAACTGCTATGGGCTGGCAACGAAGAGCCGTTTCGCAAAGTTGCTTGTGGACACAGCCGTGGCATGCTATGTGCAGAAGACAGGGGACAAGGCTTACGTGAAGAGATTGGCTAAGGCTACGAGTGAAAAGGTGAAGGCTGTGCTGGACAGAGTTAGCGAGATCAGGTTTTCAGAGTTCACGTTGAGATTTCGAGATAGCAGAACAGGAGAGGACTCCCTGATTGAAGATGCACTGCGGTACATAGAGTCTTTGGCAATTGAGAAGAACGTTTTCTTTGTCGTCATGATAGACGAGTTCCAAGACATAATCCGGTGGGGAGACGACGTTCTGAAGCGGATGCGTTCAATCATTCAATCGCAGAAAAAGGTTCAGTACATCCTAGCAGGTTCTGCCACAACAATCATGCGGAACCTAGCCTATGACCGCCGTTCCCCGTTCTACAGACAACTTGTGGAGATTCCAGTGAGAGGACTCGACCAGCAGACAGTGAAAGAGTTTCTGAAGAGGAGATTTGCGACAGTTCACATGCGCATCGAAGACTCGGAGATAGATAAGATAGCTGTGTACTGCGGAGGGTACCCAGACTACGTTCAGCGCTTAGGCCTGGAACTGTATCTTGCGTTGGGGGAGAATGGCTCGATAGCCGAAGAACATATTGACAGAGCCTATGATGATATGATCCTTAGCCTAGATGGCGAATTCGAGAACTACTTTGCCACTTTCTCGCCACTTGAGAGAGAAATCCTCTTGGCCCTAGCCAGTGGTAGTATGAAGGTCAGTGAAGTAGCTCGCGAGGTGAGAAGACCCATCTTCAACATACCCAAGACACTTACATCCCTAATGAATCAAGGAACAATCGAAAGGCCCATGAAAGGTCAATACAGATTGGCTGATCCTGTGTTCGGAGATTGGCTCAATAGGCGCTTCAAACCAATGCCGGTACAAGACTAGGCGCTGATCCCTATATAGGCAAGGATTCCTATACCGAATAGTACCCCCTTGTACATACACCTGTACGTAAATTCTGCCGCCGGTTACAGGGCGGAGGCCTCCATCTCTGTAAGGACGTGAAATGCAAGTCCACGGCGCATCTTGCATCAACAGAACAAGGAGCTGGCGGCTCAATAGCGCGATTAGAAAGGCACTGTAAGGCAATCTTCACTGTGAGCTTGCCTTTTGATGGAAGCCTATGAACCCGGCTGGCCTTTTCGTTTCACGTTTCAACAGAATCCTTCAAGAATCACAGGAACCATGTTCAGCCGAAGGCGCCAATATGATCGTGAAGCTTGAGATCTACAGCAGCCGCCTCTCAGGGATTGGCTTCATAGAAGGCATAGGTCTCAGCTCCAATGTCTACTCATTGGGGAGCGATGAGGTGACGGTGATCGATACTGGTGCGGGTGATGTCTTGAATGCGCTGCCTCCGAAACTCAAGACATTGGATCTGGACCCGAAGAATGTGAAACAGATCGTACTGACTCATGCGCATTTCGATCATGTAGGAGGCGTTGAGGCCTTAGCCCGCATTGCCTCACCCAAGCTACTTCTGCATGAAGAAGAATGCAGTGATCTCGACAGTCATGGTCTGGAAGTCTCTAAGCTTCAAGATGGAGACTTCGTTCTCGCAGGGAATAGGAAGCTTGAGGTCATGCACACCCCAGGCCACACGCCAGGAGCCATGTGCCTCTATGACCGAAAGGACAAGATTCTCTTCTCAGGAGACACGGTCTTCCCGGACGGAGGATTCGGGCGTACGGATCTGCCGGGAGGAGAAAGCCGTAGGTTGATAGAGTCGCTGGCCCGCTTGGCAATGCTTGATGTGGATTTCATTCTGCCCGGGCATATGGAACCTGTCACAACAGACGCTCAAACGCACTTGGCAGCGGCGTATGAGAACGCGAAATCATGGCTGTAGAAACAGGCTAAGTCTTCGATATTATGTGCCTTAGCGTCTCGTTTCTTGTTTGATAGAGGCGCTTCAGAACCTTCAAGGCGATCAAGGTTATCCACTTACTAGGCTTGCCAACAGGCTCTATGTTCACATGCATTCTGCCAACTGGTGAACTGTCCAACGCCCATGTTCCGTCGGCTCGACGCTTCTGAACCAGCACTTTCAGGGCCTCTGCCAGACGCTCATCATCAACATAGCCCAGCTTCGTGGCAACTGAGAGCCCTCTCAGCACGTTGTAGCTGTAGAACCATGGGTAACTGAACTTGAGCCATCCTCGGTTGATCACGCGGAGCCCGTGATGATCTGCCTTGTATATCCGATGCATCAACAGAAATTCCACAGCCCGCTTGATCGCAGCTCTCATTTCCGGCGTACGCTTAGGTTCCGGGATCTCGGAGAAAGCTTCGAGAGGGCATATTGTTCCGTAGAAGCAGCTGTGGGTGTCTTTGATGTGTGCCTTCCAGTAGGGGCATAGCCATCCTCCGTCACGGTTTTGAACGTTCAGAAGCCAATCAAGCGCCTTCTTTACGCGGGAATCATCTCCATATCCGAGTCGCGTGAGCGCTGCAACCACGTTCCCGGTCAGGCAGGAGAGCTCTTGCTCCTTAACGAGAGCCTTGGCCCAATCACCAATTTCCGGCAGTGGTTTGCCTTTCTCTAGGAGCCTTCGCTTGACTATCGCGTATTCAGCCGCCGCTCCTTCACTCGTGAATATGGAAAATCCGCCATTCTTCAACTGAAGACCAAACACATAGTCGCAGGCCCTTTGAACTCTCTCGTCGTTTCGGTCGAGTCCGAGCTGGCCTAGAATCATCACCTGCCAATACGTAGCTTTGTACTTTGGGAGATATGGGGTGGCTGAGTCTTCCCAATGGCCCTCAGGCTTCTGTTTTGAGAGAATCTTGGTCACGATGTCTGAGGTTGATAGAGCAGCTCTTGCTTCTCTGATTTCAGAATCGTTTTCGTCTCTGTCCAAGAGGTCTCGAAGCGTGAAGAGCCGAACGGACGGGTTCTTCCTTTCGAGAAGCCATTCTATCGGACTCTTCTTCACGCATTCCTGCCAGCTCGACATGAGGGTCACTCAAGCAGATTCTTCAAGGTCTCTCGGTAGATGCGGCGATTGTTGAATCAGCTCTTCTAACAATGTGAAGAGGTGGAGAGACGGGCCCACGGGATCAGCCTCTTGGAGTGCCTGATTGCGATAGAACCAGCTCAGCACCGGCAACCAGCCTGATGATTTTCCTTATCTCTGCGCACTGGTTGGCGTATAGCGTCGCCTTCGTGGGGTCGCCCTCGACCTGCGCCGAGACGCATTTGTCGAAAAGCTCCTTCTCTCGTGTCTCCAGCTTCATCTTCCATGCGGTCAGCTTCGTGAGCTGATCGCCTAGGCGCTGTATTGTTTCATCAGGTTTTGCCACTATTCTCGGCTGGGCCGCGGCGAAGACTCTTCTGACGATCCATCCCTTGCGCTCTAGAAGACTTACTATTCGGTTGGTCTTGCTCTTCGTCCAGCCAAGCTTTTCAGATACCTCCTGAACGCTTAGTCCAGGGTTTTCAGAGATGAGTCGGAAGAGCTTGTCAGAATCTGTTTCCTTTCTCTTTCTTCTGCTCTTCTGCATAGGCTCCACTTGCGCTGGTAGATCTTGAATGGGAGAAGTCTTTTGACGTTTTTGATTGGTGATTCTTCACAATGCTTGTGAGATCGTCTCAGCCGGTGTCGATTGAGGTCAAGATGGCGTGATCTCTTGCCTGATAGGGCTGCGGCTACAGCTCCAAGGCCATGGCGATCTCATCCACGTATCCGTCTCCCTTGCGTATGGCGTTAGGCAATCTTCCAACTTCTCGAAAGCCCAGTTTCTCATACAGATGCCTAGCTTGTAGGTTGGAGTCAAAGACGCTCAACTGCAGAGATTTCAATTCAGATTTTCGGGCCTCCTCGATGAGGGTTCGCATTATCTCAGTCCCAATTCCGAGATCTCGGTGGTCCTGCCTGAGAGCAATCCCTAAAGTGCCGATGTGGCTTCGCTTTCCCGCGCCCTTGTGGATGTCTGAGTTCCCAATTAACTTTCCCTCAATCTCTGGAACAACGCAGATCACTTGGCCCTTCTCGATCTCCGCCAACAGCTTGCCAAGCCAATCTGCCTCATCTTCACGACTCTTCTTCTCAGTAATCAGTATGTCCGCTCCTTCGTCAACAAGCGAATTGATGAATTGAAGAAGGTCATCCAAATCACTCATCCTCGGGGTTCGAAGAACTACTTTCCTCCCGTCTCTGCAATAGAATTCCTTGTACACCTTTTCCAATCATGCACGCCTAGTTCAAGATTGTTGAATTGTGAGCAATATCCCTTGTCTCTCTTTCATAGCTAGATCAAGCGGGCTCTCTCACCTTACGTGTTCTTGAATCATCTGGAAAAGCCGTGAGAAGCGACGCAATCCTTATTCCAAACACTTCATTCTCCCCTTAGTCTGCTAATAGGAAAACTGTGGTAACCCGTGACATCGCAAGGCCTAGAGACTCCGCGGAGACATTCGAGACGCGGCATATTTCGTCGAGTCCTGAAGTACATGGCCAAATACTGGTCTGCAACAGTTGTGGCCATGTCCTGCGTCGTCGCGGTTACCTACCTCAACATTGTCGTTCCCCTTGTCATAAGGGAGATTGTTGATAAAGTCCTCGTTCAACGCATGTATGATCAACTTGCCTGGCTCTCGCTCTCAATAGTCCTCATCGCTGCGCTGAGATCCATCTTCTCATTCACACAGAGGTTCAGCCAGCAGTATATCGGCCAGAAAGTTGTCTTTGATCTGAGAAACAACCTGTTCAGATCTCTTGAAGAGAAGTCTTTCAGTTTCTACGATCAGGCTCAAACCGGCCAACTGATGTCAAGAGTCACCAGTGACGTGGAACAGGTGAGAGCGCTTCTGGCATGGTGGCTCGAAACGCTGATCGCATCCATTCTCATGGTGGGCAGTGTTGTCTTCGTGATATCAACCATTGATGTCCGCCTGATGCTGCTGTATCTTGCTACAGTTCCCCTTGTCCTAGTAGCGGCCTACAACTTCTCGAGGAGAATCAGACCGCGTTTTGCTCTGACAAGAGAGATCTTCGGCGATATGACCTCGGTGATTCAGCAGACGATCGTTGGAACCAAAGTTGTGAGGGCGTTTGCGAAGGAGGAATATGAGAAGAAGAAGTTCGCTCTCACGCACGGCCGATACCTGAAGACGAATCTGGAGATCTGGCGTTACCGCTCGATGTTCATGCCGTTCATGGCCTTCACACTGGGCCTCGGAACAGCTCTCGTATACTGGTATGGGGGAGGGGAAGTAATCCGGGGAGGTATGACCGTTGGTTCGCTGGTGGCTTCAGCCGCATACCTTACAATGCTGGTCATGCCGGTTCGATTCATCGGATTCCTCATAACATTCTATCAGCAGGCAATCACAGGAGCGGAAAGAATCTTCGAGATAATGGACGCGAAACCTGAAGTCGAAGAGAAGCCTAATGCAATTGAACTCCCACCGATGCAGAAAGAGATCGCGTTCAGAGACGTTTCCTTCGAATACACCTCAGGTGTCAAGGTCCTGGATGGGATCAATCTCGCTGTGAAGGCGGGCGAAACGATCGCGCTCCTCGGGGCGACCGGATCAGGAAAGAGCTCTCTGATACATCTGATTCCTAGATTCTACGACGTAGCCGAAGGAAGCATAGAGATAGACGGACATGACGTAAGGGATTTGAAGCTCAAATCCCTAAGACAGCAAATAGGAATCGTCCTTCAAGAAACATTCCTCTTCTCAGCATCAATAAGAGAGAACATAGCTTATGGCAGACCTGACGCCAAAATGGAAGAGATCGAACGAGTGGCCAAGATCGCGGGTGCACACGACTTCATAACATCGTTCCCAGAGAAATATGACACCAAGGTTGGCGAAAGAGGGATCACCCTCTCCGGCGGCCAACGCCAAAGAATAGCAATAGCAAGAGCCCTGCTTCTCAATCCTCGGATACTGATCTTCGACGACTCCACCTCCAGCGTCGATGTGGAAACAGAGCACGAGATTCAACAAGCATTACAGATCCTGCTGCAGAACCGCACAACCTTCATCATAACTCAGAGAGTCTCAACGATAAAGAACGCGACAAGAATCGTAGTCTTTGAAAACGGAAGAATAGCTGAGGAAGGAAGCCACGAAGAGCTACTGAGGAGGGACGGGATCTACGCGAAGATCTACCGTACGCAGTTCAAAGAGCAGGAGGAACTTCTAGCGGCTCAAGCTGTGCAACGGAGGAGTAGACAGTAACATGGCTCACTGGCATGTATCAGATTTCCTTGGTGATGAACCGATCGAGAGAAAGGTCTCGGACACGGTCCTGCTGAGAAGGCTGGGCAAATATGCGCTTCCATTTCGGAATCAGCTCATAATGAGCATATTCTTCCTGCTGATCACCGCCGCAACGAACCTAGCAGGTCCCTACGTTCTCAAGATCGCCATTGACCGGTTCATCGCACTTCAAGATTTCTCAGGCCTGACCAATATCGTGCTGATGTACATAGCAATCAACATTGTGAACTTCTTCACAACTCACAGGCAGTTGTATCTAATGTCAGCGATAGGGCAGAGACTGATCTACAAGTTCAGAGAAGAAATGTTCTCTCGACTTCAGAGACTTTCCCTGCAATTCTACTCGCGAAACATCTCTGGCAGCATAGTATCGAGACTAACAAACGACGTGGACTCGCTTCAAGAACTCTTGACTTCAGGGATTTTGACCGTGATAAGCGACATAGTCACCATCGCCGGGATTTTCGTGATATTGATTTGGATGAGTCCCCAACTCACCCTCGTCTCAATGATCATAGTGCCCATGCTTCTCACGCTCATCTACCTCTTCCAGAAGAAAGCAAGAAGTGTCTATTTGGCGACCAAACAGAAGATGGCGGGTGTAACAGCCAAGCTTGCTGAAAGCATCATGGGTATGCGAGTCATACAATCTTTCACACGTGAATCAGATCAACAGCAGGCTTTCGGCCAGGTCAACATCGAGAACCTTCAGGCAAACCTAGTGGCAGCAAGACTCTTCGCAATCTTCCCAGCGGGAGTTGAGACGATATCCGCGGTCGGAACCTGCGCCGTGCTCTGGTACGGAGGCCTCCAAACCGCGTTGGGCACAATAACCATAGGCACAATCGTAGCCTTCATGTCCTACCTCACCATGTTCTTCCGGCCACTCCTAACCCTAAGTATCTTCTACACCAACTTCCAGTCCGCTATGGCGGGCGCAGAAAGAATGTTCGAACTGATCGATGCGCCAATAGACATAGCAGACAAGGAAGACGCGACCGAACTCCGCAATGTCAAAGGCGAAATCAGTTTTGAGAATACATCGTTCGGCTACGACCCGAAATACCCGGTCTTGAGCAACATAAACCTGAAAATAGCGCCCAATGAAACTGTGGCCATTGTTGGTCCAACAGGTGCAGGTAAAACCACTCTCATAAACCTCGTCTGCAGATTCTATGATCCCACATCTGGATCCATCAAGGTTGACGGATATGAGCTTCGAGATGTTAAACTCGAATCGCTCCACAAACAAATCGGCCTAGTCCTTCAGGAACCATTCCTCTTCGCTGGATCGGTGAGAGAAAACATAGGATATTCACGGCCCGAAGCATCGGACGATGAAATCATCAAGGCAGCTAAAGCCGTGGGAGCGCACGAGTTCATCGAAAGGCTACCTGCGAGCTACGACACGATCATTCGTGAAGGAGCCACGAACCTCTCCATAGGTCAGAGGCAGTTGATCTCCTTCGCTAGGGCCCTCTTAGCTGACCCCAGGATCCTCATAATGGACGAAGCTACCTCAAGCGTTGATCCATATACAGAACTGCTGATCAGACACGCTCTGGAAAATCTCTTGAAGAATCGAACCGCATTGATAATCGCACACAGGCTGTCCACTGTGAGAAATGCCAACCGAATAATCGTCTTAGATCAAGGAAGAATCGTCGAAGAGGGTACGCATGACCAACTGATCGCCGAGAAGGGCCTCTACGCCCGACTGTATCAGATGCAGTTCAGGGAAACGGAGGCTACGCCTACGCAGAAAGTGTCCTAACGGAATAGTTGGATAGAGAGGTCATCTGAAGATCAATACTGGGCAGGGAGCGTGTTCCATGACCTTGTCAGCGACGCTGCCCACGATCAACCGCTTCAGTCGACTGTGACCTCTTGACCCTAGAATGATCAAATCGAATTTCTCGCGGTCAGCCATACAGATTATTGTCTCGGCCGGTTTTCCTAGCTCAACCCGAGACGTGGAAGAGACCCCTTCCGTAGCCGCCTTCTCTCGCGACTCCTCCGGAATCCTCATGTTCGCAGCCTTCTGTTTCTCTGCCTCCGCGGCGGGAACTGTCTGAGGCCCGTCTACAACGTACAGAAAGGTCAGAGAACATCCAGCCTTCTTCGCGAAACCGATGGCGTATGCAACAAGTCCTGCAGTAATGGGTGAACCGTCAATCGGAACCAAGACTTTCTGAAACATTTTCTGGACCCACATCAGTAGTCTCTAACGGGGGAACAATAAGGCTTTCCTTGCTACTATGGGCGCACAATTAGGACCGGACATGTGGCATTGTACGCCACGGTGTGGCAGACACTTCCCAGCAACATGTTCACGATCTTACTTCCCCCTCTAGCTCCGATTACTATGAGAGTGAATCCCTTCTCCTGAGCTACTCTGACAATCCTGTGGCCTGCGTTTCCGAAATCAGTTTCGAGAATTCCTTCTGTCTTGCATCCGCTGTCCTCAGCAACCTTCTGTGCAGCCTCAAGAATTCTCGCTCCGGCTTGTTCTAGAGGGGTGGGATCGATGGGCACGCCTGGCTCCATGGAAGCAGGCAGAACCACAACATGAATCAGAGTCATGGCTCCACCTAGGGCTTTGACAATATCGCACGCGAACCTTACGTTTCGTTCCATCACCTTGGAACCATCTACAGGAACGAGAATCTTCTCAACCACACTGTTCGACCTGAGATTCTCGAATGGCAACTCGTCTAATAAGAGTTGCCAAACCAAAGCTGAATCCAGAGTTGTCGCGGATCTGTTTGGAACCTCGACAGGATTGACAAACGTTTAATAGAGAAGGGAAAATCGTTCATCTCATGAGAGGCACGGGTCGCTCATTAGTCATAGCCATATCGCTTGCAGTAGTGATACTAGCCAGTGAGGCTAGCACCTCTTATGGGCAGATGCCTGCACCCAATTTCACATTGAAAGATCTTAATGGCTTCCGCTTCTCACTTTCAGATTTCAGGGGAAGAATCGTACTCCTAGACTTCTTCGCCACTTGGTGCCGCCCATGCAAAGAGGAGGTCCCCCACCTCAAATCCCTGACCAAGACCTACCCAAACAGCACGCTCGTGCTAATCTCGATCAGCGTAGATGCACCGTTCGTTGATGACTCAGTAGTGAGAGCCTTCGTGAAGGAGTACGGAATTACTTGGACAGTGGCTAGAGATACTGATGGCGTGGGATACAAATACGAAGTATTCGAGATCCCAACACTCATCCTAGTAGATCAAGAAGGAGACATCAGAAGCAGACACGTCGGATTGACGGACAGCGAAACACTTCAGTCCAGAATCGAGGTCATAATTCCGGAATTTCAGACTCCCGCGATGATCATGGCCTTCTTGCTCGCCGCAGTGGCCGTTCTGATTCGCCGAAAACGATGACGCAGCACCGTTAAGGGAAAGAACAGACAACATGTAGGCCCACAGAACGTAGATTTCGATGCTGTTGGAAGAGAAGACTAATGGTTAGGGCGGTGGCG
>Ga0129297_10001894_pt1 | contig 10687 bp, 13 predicted proteins | sample I18A1metaG_FD_94708 | JGI IMG/M metagenome (GOLD analysis project Ga0129297, IMG submission 94708) | Lake sediment bacterial and archeal communities from Gulf of Boni, Indonesia to study Microbial Dark Matter (Phase II) - ​I18A1 metaG | ecosystem: Environmental > Aquatic > Freshwater > Lake >... | reverse complement strand
TTGCAGTGTGGTGGGCATTTCGTATCAGCAGCTAATGATATCACAATATTTATCAGCTTTTCTGCCCACAAACACGGACTCGAAGAGATCCTAGATGGGGCGCACAAGCATCTTCTTGAGAAGACCGGGTCTGGGCTTCTCAAGAAATGATCGATTGTGGGTTGTTGATATTAAGAGGGTGGCTTGGTCACGGGCGGTTTTTTGGACCGTGGCCAGCACTTGGCCGGTATTGCTCAGCAGAACTCAGTATCATGACGAAAACCCGGTTGGCTGATGTAAGTGTCGGAAACCGGTCTGCAATGCGTGGATTTACCTTACGGGTTTCTGCCGCACCTTTGGCAAAGCCCGTACACGTCGAGACGTTGGCCGGTTGGGGTGAATCTCGCCGTCGCAGTAACCCTCGCAACTATTTCCCGGGCGAGGCGATGTTCTAGGTCGCTGATGCTTCCGCATCGACGACACACTAGGTTTACGTGAGGTTCGAGGTAGGAATCGAACCGTGTCTCTCCACGTTCAAAAGGCAATTCTTGGACCAAGCCGAGCGCGCTTAAGACGTTGAGAGTCTTGTAGATTGTCGCTAAGCTGACTGTTGGGTGCGTGCGTCTTACCTCTCTGTAGATCTCTTGCGCCCTCGGGTGGTCGCGACTGCGGAGCACGAATCGACAAATCGCTATCCGTTGAGGGGTTGCCTTGTATCCCTTCCGGCGGAGCGCTTCAACTATCGTTGCATCTGACAAGAGTTGCGATGGTGTCATGCCCATTATTAGGTAATAACGATTCTTAAATACTATGACGTCCCCCGGCGCTTCAACCCCGTGATAGTGGAGAAGGAGGTGATTGAATGGCAAGAGTAGCGAGGGAGATGGTGGAGAAATCAGGCATCAGCGTTGACGAACTCGTCCAACTCCTAGTCAAGAACGCCGCGGCCGAGCTCACGACCTATTACTACTATACCATCCTCCGATGCAACCTGATAGGACTGGAAGGCGAAGGGATCAAGGAGATCGCAGAGGCAGCCCGCATAGAAGATCGCAATCATTTCGAGGCCATTGTCCCGCGAATCTATGAACTTGGAGGCAAGCTGCCGGAGGACATGAAGGCTTTCCATGATACCTCGGCCTGTCCGCCCGCAAGACTGCCAAAAGATCCCAGAGACATACAGGCAATGTTGAAGGTGCTGGTCGAGGCCGAAAGGTGCGCTGTGCGTGGATACACCCACATATGCAACCTGACAGCTGGCAAGGACCATCGGACCTACGACTTGTCTCTGGCGATTCTCAACGAGGAGGTCGAGCATGAATCTTGGTTCTCCGAGTTCTTGGGAGAAGGCCCCTCTGGACACTTCATGCGTAGAGGTGAGAACTCACCGTTCGTGTCCAAGTTCCTCAAATGAGGAGGAATCGGGTCAGACCGCGCGGCTTCTCAAGCTCTCTCCCCGCTTTTCTTGTAAACCAACCTACATGCGTGACAAGCATGAAGGAGTTCACAGAGGAAGAGCTGGCCGAATACAACGGGAAGAACGGCCCTCCGGCTTATGCTGCATACAAGGGGAAGGTCTACGATCTGTCAAACAGTTTCCTCTGGAAAGATGGAAACCATGAGATTCTCCATGACGCTGGAACAGACTTGACCGCCGTGATGAGGCAAGCGCCGCATGGAGATGAACTTTTGGAAAAATTCCCTGTTGTTGGAATCATGCGAGGTGCGCGTGCAAATGTTTGAATCTGCTGCTGACGAAATTGTATTTCCATGAAGGAGAAGACATGGATTTCGTGTTGCAATATCTAGAGCGCTTACATCCGGTCATACAAGCTCTGGTTGCCACGCTCTTCACTTGGGCTCTGACTGCCCTCGGGGCGTCTGCCGTCTTCTTCACCAAGAGTGTTAACCGCAGATACTTGGACGGTTCCTTGGGCTTCGCCGCAGGAGTGATGACCGCGGCAAGCTTCTGGTCTCTTCTCGCACCCTCGATCTCGCTCTCAATGCAGATGGGGATGATTCCGTGGCTGGCACCACTCATCGGTTTCCTACTGGGGGGCGCGTTCTTGAGACTCGTAGACCGCGTTCTGCCACACTTGCACCTGTTCGCGCCCCTGACGGAAGCGGAGGGCGTCACCAGGAGGTGGCGGCGAGTGGTTCTTCTGGTACTTGCGATAACCTTGCATAACATCCCGGAGGGACTGGCTGTCGGAGTCGCCTTTGGAGCGGTTGCGGTGGGATTTGGGGCTGAAGGACTTGGTGCAGCTGTCGCCCTAGCGATAGGGATCGGACTCCAAAACCTGCCGGAGGGGACAGCAGTCTCCGTGCCCCTGAGAGGGGAAGGCATGTCTCGCCTGAAGTGCTTCTGGTACGGGCAGCTCTCAGGTATTGTGGAACCCATTGCGGGCGTGCTGGGGGCCGCAGCAGTTCTCCTCATGCGACCTCTGCTCCCCTATGCCCTCGCCTTTGCTGCTGGTGCAATGATATTCGTCGTGGTCGAGGAGGTGGTGCCGGAGTCACAGCGAGGCGGCAACACTGACACTGCCACTTTGTGCGCAATGATAGGTTTCGCTGTGATGATGGCGCTAGACGTAGCACTCAGTTAGGACGGTTGGGTCTCCACTCTGCAGACTCGCATCAATCTCCTCGCGAGAAAACGCAACAGCCTCTGGGATGAACTCTGAGTGTCTTAGATTCATGACCAAAGTTGAAGGTCTTTCTTGATTGTCGGCGGCTTCTCAGCTGGCTTCCTGTCTAGTCATGCAAGCGATCGTTGCCTAGCTCTTGTGGCCCACTAACCTTTGAACTATACAGCTTATGGTCAACTCCACGATCCGGTTCTTCCCTCGTCAGCGTATGATACGCTGTTATCAGCATCTCGCGGGCGACGGCGGTCGTCTTGTTCTCCGTGACCAACCAGTCATAGAATCTCGACAGGTAGATCTCCAAGACGGAAGATAGACTAGGTACTGCTCTTCTTCGCCACGGCCTTCGCAAGTCTTTCTCCGAGGTCTGTTGCTTGGGCTTTGTGAACTTTCCATGGACTCGCCCGTTCTGGGACAGTTTCCAGTGCTATTCCAGGCCTCACAAACGTCGGATTCAAGACTCCAACAATTCGTTCAATCGTCTCGAGCGCCGCCACTTGTTCGCCAGTTCCGGTGGTAAAGACCGCCATCGGCTTTCCGGCAATCTTATGTCGCGTTAGGTAGAGGTCCGTTAGGAGCGTTAGCATCTTCCCGGACATAATACCGAAGTGCGAAGGAGATCCGAACGCGTAGCCGTCGCCCTCAATGACCTCTTGCGCAGTCACGGAATCGACTCTCCTCAGTTCAACCGTCATCCCTCATATTCGCCTCGCCCCGTCCGCCACAACTTCAGCTACGTTGAGTCATTCCGCCCCTAGAATCGTAGATAATGAAAATCCTCGACATCATCCTCACCAAAGCGGCGACAGCAAGTGATTCGTAGTCGATAAAGATTTTGCGGTTTCCAAGGCCAACTCTCAGGTCGAGACTTTCTCGTTGGGAGATTCTCAAAACTTCAGTACGCGATGTACCTTCAACGAGCATGAGAAGTCAATCGAGATGGGCCGTTCACGTAGCATCTTTTGAGACACGGCCGGCTTCGTCGGTCAATCATTTGCTCTCTGAGATTCGTGATCTAGGCTGAATCAGGGAACCGTGACTGAATTGTGGTTCTCATCGGCCACTCAGTAGTGACGACATGACCTCAGATGAGAGTGAGATTGGCATGGTTCTGCATCGGATTGGGTATGATTCCCGGCGCTCGCACCGGAATTCTGTTCAAAAGCAACGACACTAGTCTAGGTTGCCACATTTTCTTTGCTCCAGCGAAGGCCATGGCTATAGCTGAGTCGCGATGTCAAGGTTTTTAGAAGGGTCTCTTCTTCATTTCGTTCGATGGAGGCGATAGCCGTTGGCATGGAAGGACCGAATAACCATTGATCCAGATAATCTGGCGGGCAAACCCGTAATCAAGGGGACTAGAATCGCAGTCGAATTCATAGTTGGGCTACTGGCCGACGGCTGGGCGTACGAAACGATCTTACGCAACTACCCCCAGCTGAAGAAAGAAGACATACTCGCAGCGCTCAGCTACGCCGGCGAGGTCTTGAAGGAAGAAAGGGTCTTCCCTTTGGCGTAGCGAAGCGAAATGAAGTTCCTTGCGGACGAGAACATTCCTGAACTGACTCTGGATCTTCTCAGGAAGCAGGAGGTAGACATCGTGTCTATCCTCTCGGTTGGAACGGGAGTCAAAGACCGGGATGTGCTACGGATAGCGAACGAACAGGAAAGTCTTCGGTGCGAGGGTGGAGACGAAGGGCGTAGTTCTGTTCTGAAAACTCACGACTATGACGCTCGAAATTTTGTTCAAAAGCAATGTGGCCGGTCTCAAAGTTCGTGCATAGCCCCAATTTGAACGACTTCGGCGTTGGCTCGCCGGGATTTGTCTGTGTGGCATTCATGTTATGGTCACTGGAACTTGAATCGTCAAAGCGTGTACTCAGGCGTCATGGTGCGGGCGCCGCCCTTTCGATGGTGTCGCTGGCCAAGTCTTGACAGAGATATCGATGTGGCTGGGCTCCGGTACGGAGCTGAAGATACTGTGGTTTCTCATGCGTTCTTGGCGCGCCGCTCCGCATGTTCAAGCTGGGCTCGGCAATGCGGAAGAGGAGCCGACGAAACCTGCGGGCGCCGGATCTGTTCCATGCCCTGCCTCAGCTCGTGAGAGATGCTCGACCAAGAGCGGCATTTCGGCCTTCGTAGCAGAGAGCATCTTAAAGAAGAATGACAGTAGACCCAGTTTTCCAACTTCATCAAGTTGGATTTCTTCAAACCCCAATTCTCGAAGTGTTCGCGTTATTCGTTCTCCGATCATGGGCTCCAAGCCTACGAGCCTACCTCCTGGCTTAAGCACTCGGCAAATCGTCTCCAGGACTCGATCACCGTCTTGTGCGCCGAATTCCGCCATCTGATGGAGAGCCGCATAGGATACGACTACGTCAAAGGATCCACGTTCGAATGGCATTTCCCGAGCGTCACATTGCCTAAACTCCACTCTATCCGAAACACCTTCGAGGAGAGCGTTTCTCTCAGCATTCTCCTTGCTGTTGCCTATCAGGAACCCTTTGTGCATCTGCCCCTTGGCTGGTTTATTCCAGATATCTATGCCAACAACCTGAGCGCCTGGAACCGCTTTCGCAATTTCTATCGCAAGGAAACCGCGTCCCGTTCCAACATCCAAGACGCGCTCATTCGGACCGATCTTTCCAGCTGCGACGATTTCAGGGATGAGCCCGATTCTTCTCCTTTCGAAGTACGAGAGAACAACGAAGGTGAGCAAGAGCAAGGATATCGATACGGACAATGTCACGATGAACAGGACTCGGAGAATGTCTGTGAACATAAATAGCAAGAGGGATAGAGACGCCGTTATTGCGAGAGCAGCGTAAAACGCCGTAGAACCATACATGCCGTAGTTCGCTCTAGTCACGCTTCCTCATCCTGTAAGACTAGAGTGGGATCCCGCTCATGATAAACGGCGACTTGCTCCCCTAGGCAAAGAAGCTCGACCATGACCCGGCTTCTGTACGAATTCGTCCAGTCGAGATTTTGTGAAACGGTAAGTTGTAGAGACTCCTGTTTGCCCGTAGCTCAAGAAGTAGGCCCTAACCTCACGGCAGCTACATTCGCGATGTAGGATGAGCCTTGTCGCGCGATGATACACACGGGGAACCTAGGGTGCCGGAAGTGAATAGGCGAGTCCTCTTGAAGGGGATTGTGCTATTCGCGGGGGCCGGTCTATTCATTCCTCTGAACTGGCTAGTCCAGTTTCTTTTGGGTCCCAGGGAAACTGCGCCTGTGACCTACCCAAGGATGCGTGTGGCCAGCTCAAATGATGTCGCGGCTAACGACAGCCTGCCGTTCGAATATCCGCATAAGCACAGGCCGGCTATATTGATACGCCTTCCTCAAGGCAATTTCGTGGCTTATGATGCGCTCTGCACACATCTGGGCTGCCAGGTGCACTACAACAAGGTGGCGGTGAAGGGATGGGAGAACAACCCACAACAAATCTTCAGTCCCTGTCACGGTGGTGTATTCGACCCAGTTACTGGAAAGGTCCTAGCCGGTCCGCCCCCAAGGCCCCTACCCAGGATTAAGCTAGAGATCGACGAAAAAGGCGACATCTACGCCAACGGATATGAGAGCGGTCTCCCGCTGTACGGAGAGAGTTAGCCTTGAAATATCTCTCGGAGTGGTACCTGCGTGCTGACACCAGCAGGTGAGAGTTATGGGGGTTCTCTTCACGATACCTCGCTTCAATAGGCGTCTGCTGCGTTCTTGCTTTCCGGTGCTTCTTGCGGCGCTTGTCTTGACAACCGCGCTATCGGATGGTGCCTTCCGAGCTAATGCCCATGAGGAGGAAGAGGTGAGTTGGCTGGTGTCGACATACGTGTCGGCAGATCTAGAGTTCACACCAGATCCATCCGCCGGGCAGTGGGAGAGTGCGAGGATGATTACGGTTGAGGGTTTGGACGAGGTGCCTGTCAGTGTCATGTCGGTGCATAATGAAACACACGTTCTCTTTCTACTCCAACGCGAAGTGAACGCCTCTTCGGACAGGGTTGGCGTGTTAATCGCGTTTGAGGGGGCTGGCGTGAATGGCTCAGACGCGGTATGGGCGTGGGTGGGCGGCCAAAGTGTGACGATACCAACGGATCCGAACGTAGAATCAAACGCTGCCTTGACTGCCGGACAATTTGTCGTTGTGTTCGGGCGGGCCTTCACTTCCGATGTGGGGGTTAGCTTGAATGTTGGCATACCATACGATGATTTTTTCAAAGTCGCCTCTTGGAGCGACGGGTCTTCATTGTCTACGATTGATCTTGAGAACCTGAAACATATGGGGCTGGAATTACTGCCGAAACTTGATGTATATCCCAAATCGCCTTTCGTTTATTCCGCCGTTCTATTGGTCGCCGCCTTCGGATTCATCTGGCTGGAATCTAAGAGGTATGGTGATTAGCGGATGGCTTTGCAGACATGGATCAGAGAAAGGTTTGGCCTGGTCGCTCTTCTTGATCACTTGATTCCAAGCCATGCAAACAGTCCTACCTATGTTCTTGGCGGCGTCGTTGTAGTTTTGGGTCTGATTCAAGGAATCACGGGAATTCTGCTCCAGCAATTCTATCACCCAACGCCCGACGAAAACGCGGCTTATGTTTCAGTCCAATTCATCAGAAGCGTTCCTCTGTGGAGTTTTGTGAGAAATCTGCACTATTGGGGTTCCCAGCTTATCGTCACGGTCGTATTGCTTCACATGATGCGCGTTTACGTTTCGGCGGCCTACAAGAAACCGCGTGAAATCTTGTGGATATCAGGACTAGGTTTGCTCGTCACAGCTTGGCTGCTGGCTTTTACGGGCACAGTGCTCAAGTGGGATCAGGAGGGCGTCGAGGCTCTCGGACATAACTTGGAGCTAGCCGAATTCGCGGGACCGCTTGGTTACTGGTTTAGCCCAGAGTTCGCGCCAGATGTGCCCATATTGGTGAGACTCAACAGCGCTCACGTTACCATCCTGCCGTTAGTTGCCGCGCTTCTTGTGAGCCTGCATGTTTACTTGATCAGAGTTCTTGGAATATCCAGTCCCAAGAACGGTCGCAGTCGAATGAGTGCGCTGGTCCCGTTCTCAACCCACGTCAAGAAGATGATCTTGTACGGGTTTCTGGCCGTGATCTTCACGAGCGTGCTTGGGATCGTCGTTGGGGCTCCATTTTCGTCAATTGGTAATCCCGCGATCGAGGTTTCGAAACCTGAATGGTACATGCTTTGGATATACTCCATAGAAGGCTGGTTTGGGCTTCAGACCGTTCCCTACGTCTTGACACCCGCCTTGATCTTGATGCTAGTAGCTCCCCTCTTGGATAGGTCAGATGAAACGGATCCCCGAAAGCGGAAGTTGATGATGGCCCTACTCATCGTCGGAGTTATCGCCTTTGCTGGTTTGACGATCAACGCGGCCCTTCAAGCACCAGTATCACATCTTGAATGAGCATTTGCTCACAGTTGGAAGATCTCGATCGAATATACGCAACCAGTTTCCTTTGCGCATGTAGAACGACGCGCCGGGCTCGCCACCCAGCAGCTCTTCCGTATCAAGACATCTAAAAAAGGCTCATCTTTGCTCTCATCGCAAGAGTTAGCCTTCAGGCTCAGTTCCTATTTTGACCTGGCCAACGGAATTCCGTTCTTCGAAGTATGGTGTTCACACACTACGGGGACACAGACGAATCCATCGAAGGCTTACCGCTGCGCCCGTGCAAGAATGGATTCAATGGCTGATCCTGCAAAATCGCCAATCTCGGGAATGAAGTGATCCGCCGCCACCACCAAGAACGCGACGGAAATCACTCCTAGGATCAGGCCACCGGGGTAGTGTATCCAGGACCAAGGAAAGATGCCCGCGTAAAGTAGCCAGATCTGTAGAGTGATCCGAATCAAGTTGGCCCCGAATACACTTATGGCCACTACTGTTAGCGCCAGGGTCTTCTTTGTCCATCTTACCTTCGGCAAAGGTAGGAGAATTCCCGCGAAAACCGCTATCACCTGTATGCCAGTGCAATCTTGAGAAATCTCAAATTCGTTAACGAAGGCCTTGCCTCCTGTAACCCACGAATAGGCAACAACACCGATGAGGTTTAGTAGGCCCGCCGACCAATCCGCAGTCAGTTTCTCGAACCAGAAGTATTCAGGAACAAAGTAGATCGCCCATGAGATGGACAAGGCAGCCGCGACGTAACCAGCCGCCTGCAACAGCTTGATGTTCACGTTCGGTCACACCGAAAAGCCCCACCCCAACGAATCGGAAGCATAAACGTGTTAGTCCTGTGAGAATGCATCGCGCTACTTTCTTCACAGAGAGGAGGAAGTCGAGGCTCTTTCCGATCCAGGAGAGCCGGTTCCTGCGCACGTAGGGCGATCCGTGGTTGGATCGTCAGCGATCTTGATCCCTCTTAGAATTCTTCCAGTTCCGAGCAATACTGGAAGCGCCTGTCTTACCTCGATCCCCGATTGTCTCAGCAATGCTTCAAGGTCGGATTTTATGAACGCTGGATAGTATTTTTCCCAGAGTTTGACAATGTGATAAACTAAGAACCTACCGACCTTGTCCTTAGGCAACCCGTAATCGACAACGACTACCGTGCCTTTTGCTTTAGTGACGCGAGCTATTTCTTTCAGTGCTATTTCTCTTATGGTCGGGGGCATATCATGCAAGGCAAAGGCTACACATGACACGTCAAAGCTGTTATCCTCAAACGGTAGGTCCGTTGCGTCGCCGACCTCAAGCTTCATGTTGGCGTATGTGTTCTTCTTTTGGGCGACTTTCAGCATGTCTTCGGATAAGTCGATGCCGGTGACATCGTAGCCCTTTCTTGCAAATGCAAGGGCTTGTTTGCCCGTTCCGGTCGCAACGTCCAGTATTCTCGAACCATCTGCTGCACTAACAAAATCCACGACCTTGTCTCTCAGGGCGGAGTCGAATGCGGTGATGCTATCATAAAAGGGTGCGAGAATGTGAAAGGCCTTTCTTATCAGTGAGTAGTATTCTCGTTCTTCATCGCTTGTGTTGTGGCTGGGGATTTTCATCGCGTATCTCCGCCCGGTCTTATCTGGTACGTCGCAGGAGACCCGGTCCTCCTTGGGCGACGCGAGGTATTGGGTGGAAAACTCGGTTCGAACATGTCAAGGGCACTCTGACTGGTTGGTGTTTGCGAAGAGCTCTAATGTGGCTTTCCGGCATTGAGGGCAGATTCTGAGGTGATATCGCCGGCTCGGGAGGGGTTGATGGCACCGTTCGCATCGCCTAGTCTTGGGAGTTCTAGGGGATTTCGTTGGCTCAAGTAGGAGGACGGTTCTCATTGTCCATTGCCTATTGGCTAGTTATGGTTCACCAATCTTTGCAGTCGTGCGATCCTCTTCCACGTCGGCGGGTGCGTAGAAAACAACTCGACGAAGGAGAAGCCACGGAATGGATTCACTATGTACAACTGCGAGAACGCCGGATTACCGTGAAGACGCCGTTTGGCTACTGATCTCTCAATCTTGCCAAGAGCGCTAGCTAGACTCAGCGGTTTTCCCGAAAGCTTTGCAGCTCCCTCGTCTGCTGCGTATTCTCGTGTTCGAGTGATGGCTAATTGTACCAGAAGTGCCGCTATGGGCGCTAGGAAAATTGCCAGGAGCGCTGCCGTTCCAGAATCGCGGCTTCGCTGTCCTCCATAGCCGTATGCGGGCGTCAGGTACCAGCCAAACTGTGCCAGATAGCTAATCGCACCGGCAATGGTCGCCACCACGACAGATGTCAGCGTGTCGTAGTTCCTGATGTGCGTCATCTCATGAGCAAGTACACCCTCAACCTCGTCCGGATCCAGAGTGTTAAGCAGACTTGAATGCACCGCAATCGTTGCATGGCCAGGACTTCGGCCAGTTGCGAAAGCGTTCGGAATGGAGCTGTCAACAACTGCGATCGATGGTGTGGGCATTCCAGCGTTGGATGCAAGTGTGTTGACGATGGCATGTACTTGTGGTTGTTCAGCCTCTGACACTTTCTTCGCCCTCGTCATCGCTAAAACGAGTCTGTCGCTAAACCAGTATATGCCCAAATTGAGGATCGCTGCGAAACCGAT
>Ga0129297_10001893_pt1 | contig 10687 bp, 14 predicted proteins | sample I18A1metaG_FD_94708 | JGI IMG/M metagenome (GOLD analysis project Ga0129297, IMG submission 94708) | Lake sediment bacterial and archeal communities from Gulf of Boni, Indonesia to study Microbial Dark Matter (Phase II) - ​I18A1 metaG | ecosystem: Environmental > Aquatic > Freshwater > Lake >... | reverse complement strand
TCATAGAACAACACGTGGCCGCTCCGTGCGTAGCTGCGCCCACGCTGCAGCCGGCTGGCCCAACCGAAGGACTCCAGCACAGACGTCCAGCGGTTGGCCCACCAGGTCTCGCCCAGCTTGCGCCGCCTGCCCAGCTTCGCCTGGTTGCCTTGCTTTGTTTGCCGACCTTGGACGCGGCCCCCGCTCATTCCCGCGCCTCCTCGCCCAGGGTGATCAGCCGGCGCAGCTCAACGGTGGACAGCTCGCTGAGCCATGCCTCGCCGCTGCCGATGAGGCTGCCGGCCACAGCCCGCTTCTCCTCCAGAATGGCGTCGATGCGCTCCTCCAGCGTGCCGGCCGTGACCAGCTTGTGGACGTGCACGGTGCGCGACTGGCCGATGCGGTAGGCGCGATCGCTGGCCTGGTCCTCGACGGCCGGGTTCCACCAGCGGTCGAAGTGGAAGACCCGGTTGGCCCGGGTCAGGTTCAGCCCGGTCCCGCCTGCTTTCAACGACAGGACAAAGATCGGCGGACCGTCCGGCTGCTGAAACCCGGTGATCATCCGCTCTCGCGCCGCCCGGGGGGTGCCGCCGTGCAGGAACGGCACGGCCATGGCGGTTGTGACGGGTGGAGCGGCGCGAGGACCCTCGCCTCAGCCGGCTTAATCAGTCCCGTGGGTGCTGCAACTGATAGATGGCTGCGTCGTGATCCATCATCTTGGACGCCAGCCAGTCCAGCTTCCCCTCAAGCTTGTCCAGCCGCTCGCTGATCTCCGCTATCTTGGCTTCCAGGCTTGTGACCCTGGCTTCCAAGCTTGTGACCCTGGCTTCCAGACTTGTGACCCTGGCTACCAGGGATGTGACCTTGGCATCAAGGCCGACGACGACGCCAGTCAACGCATCGAGCCGGTGACTCATCGCCTTGAATTCTGCCGACTGTTCCTCTAGTCGTCCCAGGACAGCCCTGAGCAAATCCCGAACCTCAGTGTCATCCAGAGTTTTCAGCCTCCCAGCGGACGACCTTCTGTATCCAGTATAAGCGCGGCCCGTGGGACAGGCAACGGACTCCTGTCGCCGTGTTCCGACTGACGCCGCGGTGACAACCTGCTGTCACCCTGTCAGGGTATTATCAGGGGGAAAGGGGGAATCCACGATGGGACTGGGGTATACCACTCGCTGCGCGGCCTGTGGGTATGAGGGAACCGTCTACGCCGGCGTCGGGATGCTCACGGGGACGGAGCACGGAGCGCCCGAACAGTTGCTGTGCCAGTGCCAGGGTTGCGGTGTGGCGGCCGCCTACCCCGCTCCTCTGCCGCGGTGCTCCACCTGCTCCGGCCAGTTGGTGGAGATCGGGGACTTCCCGGATCGCTCCGCCTGCGCCAACTGCAGGCGGCCGACCCTACAGGTCCTTAACCATGAGCTCTGGGACTGACCGCATGACGGGCGGAGACCATGTCCGTTCCGGCGACCCCAGCAGGTCGGCCTAAACCCCACGGATCTTCTTCGGCGTGTCTGCATCCAGCTTCTTCGCCACGACGGCGACCAGCCTCGCCGTGTTCTCGATGTCGTCCCGATGGATCACGGAGGCGGCGCTGTGCACGTAGCGGGTGGCGAAGCCGATGTACAGCGACGGGACACCCTTGTCCCAGAGGTGGAAGCGGCCGGCATCGGTGCCGCCATGGGTGAGGACGTCGAACGGATAGGTGCTTTCGCCAGCGGCCGCCCTGCAGTGCGGCATGAACAAGGCCCTCCTTCCATGCCGGTTCGGCACGAAGGAGGGCCTTGTCTGAGGCGCCTGTTGTGAGGAGTACCTACAGCACCTGCTCCACAGCCACGGGTGCTCCGCCAGGGGCGGACTCATAAGCCGCCTCCAGGACCGCCTGCGCCCGCAGAGCCGCGGGGAGATCGGGGGTGAGTCCCTGCGCCTGAACAGGCCGTCCCGGGCCCTGCCCGGAAGTCCGGGCGGCCTGAACGTTCTGCAGGAACCACGTTAGAGAAGCGGCGTGCGCGTTGACGAACCAGCCGAGGGAAAGCTTGGCCGGAGGCCAGACGGACAGGGCGGCGTGGGTGAACGGACCGTCTGCCGATGTGGTCGCCGGATGCAGCTCGGCGCCCCGCCTGTCGAACCAGCGGGGGAACTCCGGCTTATCGCCGCTGATCAGCAGCGACCCATCCCGCCCAAAGATCTCCAGGGTTGTCTCCTCCAAACCATCGCCCACCCGGGAGGCCTCAATGGTACCCACAGCGCCGGAGGCCAGGCTGCAGCGCACCTCGGCCCAGTCATCCACCTCCACGGGCATAAGCCGGTCGGAGCCAGGGGCGGCGGGGCGCTCCGCCACGAACGTCCGGGTTCGGGCCTGGACCTCAGCGATGTCTCCAAGGAGGAACTGAACCAGATCAATCATGTGCACGCCCAGGTCGGCCAGGGCGCCCCCGCCGGAGAGCGCACGGTCCAACCGCCAGGACATGGGGCGTTGAGGGTTCAGGTAGCCTCCGTGAACCATGCGGGCGCGAAAGGCCAGGACAGGACCCAGCGCTCCTGCCTCAAGCAGGTCCCGGGCCCGTGCCACGGCAGGCAGGAATCGCAAAACCAGGGCCACCTGGTCCGGCCGGCCGCCCTCGCGCCCGCCCTCGCCCCCGGCCCCGGCCGAAGCGCGCCATGCCTCATACATCCCGCGGGCGGGCTTCAGGCCGTCAGCCAACGGCTTCTCGATATAGAGGGCCTTGCCGCGTTCCCAGGCAGGGACGGCGGCTGCCGGATGCAGGGCGTTGGGCGTACAGATATCGACCACATCGACGCCTTCGTCAGCTGCCAGATCCCTCGGGTCCACGAGCACGCGGGCAAACCCGGCCCGCCGGGCCTCCTCCCCTTTGCCCTGCGGGTCGCGCGTTGCCACCGCTTCCAGGCGGATGTCGAAGGGCAGGGACGGAAAGAGGACTGGCAAGCTGCGCAGGGCCAGGGTGTGCACACGGGCGATGCCCCCCCACCCCACGATGCCGATGCCGAGGGATGTCCTTACCACAGCCGGATCCGCCCCCAGTAACGGTCAAGCAGGGCCTGGTTCCTTTCCCGTGCCCCGTCCAGGTTTCCGCTCCAGAAGACCGGCGGCTCCAGGCCCCGGTTGAGCAGGTTCTGGGCCGTCTGGGCGAGGATGGAGTGTAGGAGGAAGAGCGCCATGATGTTGGAAGTTGGCGCGACCGGTTGCTCCAGGCCGGGCAGGTGCAGGCAGGCGTCGCCAAAGACGCCGCCGTTGTCGATCACGAGGTCCGCCACTTCATACAGCTTCTGTCCGGACGAGTGGCGTGAGCTGACGCTCCGTGAGTAGTCCAGGCTGGTGATGGCCACCGTCTTCACGCCCCGGGCACGCGCCTCCAGGGCCATCTCCACAGGGGCGGCGTTGCGGCCGGAGTTGCTGATGATGAACAGCAGGTCCCTGGATGCCAGCCGGCGGTAGTCCAGAATGACCCTGGCCACCCCTTCTACCCGCTCCATGAACTCGCTCTTGACCACTTCTGAGTTGCCGGTCAGGCTCGGCTCCAGAATGGCGTCCACAGGGGCGAGTCCGCCCGCCCGGTAAACCGCCTCTTCGGCGACGCAATGCGAGTGCCCCGTGCCGAACGTGTACAGGATCCCGTCGCTGGCCACGACCTCTGCGGCCCATTCTGCGGCCTGCCGCACAGCGTCAGCCTGTGTGGCAAGCGCCCCGTCGATCATGTCATGCAGCTTTCGGGCAAAGAGTTCCAGAACAAGGGGCTGTGAGTTCATCATGCCGTGATCCTCCCCCGATATTTCTCGCGCAGCCGGTTGTTCCACTCGTCGCTGCCGTCCACGTTGGCCGAGACCAGCACGGGCGGCGTCATGCCCTGCAACAGGAGCAGGCGGGTGATTTCGGCCGTCAGGCCCTGGGCGATCATGGCCCCCGTGATCGAGGAGACGGCGCAGACCTTGCTGCCCGTCCCTTCCATCTCTAACATCGCGTCCCCGTAGGGACCGCCGTTGTCCATGACCACATCGCCGATGTCGTAAAGCTTCTTGCCGGACGGGTGGCGCGAGGCGACCTCCCGGCTGTGGGCCATGGACGTGACTACTATGAGGGGTAAGCCGCGCCGCTTGACCTCCAGGGCCATTTCCACCGTGGAACCGTTGCGCCCCGAATTGCTGACGATAACGAAGGCGTCCTGGGGCCGCACGTCGTGGGTTGCCAGCACCTTCAGTCCCCACTGCGGGTCGCGTTCAAGGGTTGGGTCCTCGAGTACGCTCCAGGGAAGCCCCGCACGGGAGCACAGGTCCTGAAGGCTGATCATATCCATGGGCACCAGGCCGCCGGCCCGGCCGGCCATCTCCATGGCAAAGGCCTGGCTGTGACCGGTCCCGAAGATGTGAACTACGCCCTCCTTCGCCAGGCTTTCAGCCAAGAGCCTGGCGCCCTCTTGTATCTTGGGCATTTGGGTCTGTTCCACCCAGTCGATCAGACGGCGAGCTTCGGTGAAGAAAACGGGGGCAGAGACGGACAAGGCGGTTTCCTCCTTCGTAACGAACGATGATCGGGGCCGGCCTGGCCTTGTAGCGCAACGTTGGCGGGACGTTGCGCTCAGGCAACCGGCCGCAACTCTGGGTTGAGAAGGCCGGAGCTGTCTCCGCCACGGTAGACGATCTCGCCCTCAACCATGGTCATGCGAACAGACAGCCCCTCGTCCAGCACCACCAGGTCGGCGTCATAGCCCGGCAGCAGGCGCCCCTTCCGGTGCCCAACGCCGGCGATCCGGGCGGGGTTTTCGCTTGTGAAGCGGCTTACCTCGCCGAGGGACAGGCCCAGCCGCTCCACCAGCAGCTTCAGGCCGGTGATCTGATGAAACGTGCTCCCCGCCAGGGTACCGTCGGGGAGGCGGCAGGTTCCGTCCAGGCCGACCGTGGCGCTGTGGCCAAGGATGACGTAGCGGCCAGGCCTTAGCCCGGAGGTCAGGACCGCGTCAGAGATGATACAGATACGGTCTGGCCCCTTCGCCTCCAGAGCCAGCCGCAGGGCCCCCGGGTGCACGTGCAGGCCATCACAGATCAGCTCGGAGGAAACACGGGGATCGCCCAGGTACGCGCCCAGCGCACCCGGAGCACGATGGTCCAGCCCGCGCATGGCGTTGTAGGTGTGGTTGCCCAGGGTGACACCCGCCTCGATGCCCGCCGCCGTCTCCTCAAAGGTGGCATCCGTGTGGCCTCCCGAAACGGTGACGCCCGACTGGACCAGGCGGCGGATCACCGGCAGGGCGCCGGGCAGCTCAGGAGCGATGGTGACCTGGCGGATGAACCCGCCGGCCAAATCAAGCCAGCGTTCCATAAGGGCGAGGTCGGGCTCTATGAGGCACTCGGGCGGCATGGCCCCCTTCTTCTTGCGATTCAGGAAGGGGCCCTCCAGATGAATGCCCAGGAGCCGCGCTCCGGTGCGGGGAGCCTCGGACGCGTGACGCAAGGCCTGAATCGACGCCTCCAGGGCGGGCACCGGGGCGGCGCCGAGAGAGGCCTGAAAGGCAGTGGTCCCCTGGGCCGCCAGGTAGCGGCTGAGGGACGGCGCCTCGAATGGAGACGGGTTCTGAAGATCCCAGCCTCCGCCCCCGTGAATGTGCAGGTCGATGAAGCCGGGCAGGACCGCCCAGGGACGAACGTCCACCAGGTTTGAGCCGGAAGCGGGCACCCCTTTCACCACTTCGATGACCCGCCCGCCGGAAACGGTAACCGTACCCTCAAAGGGGCTACCGCCAGGAGGATGCAAGATCCCCACAATCTTCAGGCTCTCAGTCATGTGAACCTCTCATGGCGAAGAACTCTTTCCCCAGGACGGGCGCCAGACGCAAGCCGTAGGACTCCATGATCCGCTGGTTGTACGCATGGCTTCCCTCCACGTTGCCGCTTTGCAGCACGGGCGGCAGCTGCCCGGCCTGAACCAGCTGATCGATCACCTCGGCCATGATCGCCTGCATGATGGCCGCACCCGACACCGTGGAGGTGGAACAGGCCCTGACGGGAATGCCGGGAACCTCCAGAACGGCATCCCCCGGGACGCCGCCGTTGTCGATGACCACATCGGCAAGCTCGTATAGCTTTTTCCCCGTGGCGTGAACGGCCGGCTGACTGCGGCTATGGGCCAGGGAAGTGATGGCCACCACCTTGAGCCCCTTCTCCCTCGCCGCCATGGCCATTTCTACGGGCACGGCGTTCCGCCCCGAATTGGAGGCGATCAGAAGCACGTCGCCGGCCCGCACGGGTTCCTGGTCCAGAATGACCCGGGCGAATCCGGGCAGACGTTCCACGGCACTGGACTTGGCGCCACCTTCGTGCAGCATCAGGGAGGGCTCAAGAATTGCGTTCACGGTCAAGAGGCCACCCGCGCGGTAAAAGACCTCCTCCGCCAGGAGGTGGGAGTGGCCGGTGCCAAAGGCATGGATCAGGCCACCGTCCGAGATCGACGCGGCGCCCAGGCGCCCCGCCTCCCGGATGGCTGCCGCCTGCGTCTGCTCAACTTGCTCCAGGATCGATCGGATGGCGCGGAAATAATCACTCGCCGGCATGTGTCAAGACCTCCTTCGATCAGGCCAGGCTCCGCAGCAGGTTGGCGGCGGCGGAAGCCAGGGTTTCGCCCGCTTCCGGCGCAAACGGGGAGGACAAAACCTCGTAGCCCCCCTCAGCGTAGGCCTGGCGGTCAGGTATATAGCCAACCTCGCCGCCGCTATAGCCCGCGACAAAGATGCAGCCAAGCCCGCCCCCGCCACGAATTGCATCGCCAAGCGAAGCGAACAGCTCCCCCGGGATCGTCACCAGGCCGAAATGGCTACCCTCTCCCGGGCCGTTCAGACGCCAGCCCACAAGTTCGGCCCGGGTGTCAACCTCGCCCTGGTACAGGGCCAACAGCGCTTGCACCTGGGCTCCTTCCAGAGCCGTCCGGGCCAGGCGGAGAGCGCCTGCCGGCAAACCGGGAGTCGCCTGGGCCCGCTCCCACTCGTCCTTCATCCTGGCCAACTGCTCCTGGGCTTCTTCCGCCGAAGGGAGATCCCGGATGGGAAGGCCCGCCTCGACGGTCCCCACCCGCAGGGACCCGGGTGGAAGCTCGCGGCACTCGGCTCGCAGGGCGGCCGTGGCGGCCGCCGCGCCAAGCAGCCCGCCCAACCGGCGCAGTTCCCCGAAGGTCTGAGCGCGGCGGGTGAAGCGGGGACTGACATCCCCGCAAGCTCCGTTGACAAAGGCCACGAAGACGTCCGGGCCCAGCAGGCCCCTCAGGGCGTCCCGCGCCGCGCCGGCAAGGTCTGCGGAAATCAGGAGGTTGTCCGCTCCCAGCACCGTCGGGTGGCACTGGAAGTTGACCAGCACCGCTCGCAGCGCCCCGTCCGGACGGGCAAGGGAGAGGACGGCCAGCGGCTGCCGGTCAGGGCTCACCGTCTTTCCCAGTATCGTAGTGGGGGATGCAACCTCGGGAGCGGTTGGCGCAGAGGCCCGCCGGCTGCCCCCGACACCCTCCACCTCGGACATGGCCCAACCGGCGCAGACCTCTTCCAACCTCTGGACGGCCTGATAGAGGGCCCCGGCAGCGGCTTCCACCACCCAGTTCTCGTAGACCGGGTCCACCTTCTGACTGAAAGGCGGGAAGGAGGAAACCGCCGGACCCGAATGGGTGTGGGTCGCCGCCACCACAAGGTGGCAGGGCGGGATGCCGGTCAGGGCCGAGGCGCGCTGCCGAATGGCTTCCACCTGGAGGCGCGAGAACATCAACAGGTCGGCTACCACAAGCCCCACTTTCACGGGGCCGTCCTCCAACACCAGGGCACGCGCCGTCAGCGGGTCATGGACGCCCGTCGCCGGCGCCAGGCGCGCCCCGTACCCGCCCATGTCAATCGGCACCTGGGGCGTAATGGTCGTGACATGGGTACCCAGCCGCATGGCCTAAAATCCTTTCTGGGCCAGCAGTTGCAGAAAGTCGCCGGACCGGTCGGAGGGCATCATCTTGTAGGTCAACGCATGTCCCCTGGCTGCAATGGCCGAATAGACGGCGGCGTCTTCCGCCGTCACCGCCACGCTGTTGGTCACCATCTTGAACTTGGTGCCGCCGATCGGGGCCTGGTTGCCAACGTTGATTTCCTGGGGCTGAAGACCGCCTTCCAGCAAGGCGAGCCCGTCGGAGGGAAACTTGGCCAGGACCATGATCCGCTCCGCCTGGCCCTGGGGCGACTCGCAGTAGGCCAGGGTGTCCGCGACCGAGAGCACCGAGGTCTTCACCCCGCGGGCGGCCTGGGGCAGCATCAGCTTCTGGATGGGATCCACCGCGACCTTGTCGTTGCAGACGACCATGTGGTTGGCGCCAACGGCCTGGACCCAGGTGACCGTTACCTGGCCGTGGATCAAACGATTGTCGATACGCATGTGAACGACTGCCATGCTCCTGCCTCCCTGACTTGAACTGGGTCCTGCTGGCCGGCGCCAAGCTGGGTGCCGCCAGTTGAAACCGCGACGGGTGCTGCGAGGCGGGGCAAGATCACAGCACGTCCGCCAGGCGACGGGTGCCCTCTCTGGCAGCGGCGATCACCGCTTCGGCCAGCTCTTTCGGATTCCTTTCCTCCCTCTGGCTCAGGGCCTCCAGCAGCATCGGCAGGTTGGCCCCGGTCACCACTTCCATGCCCTCTTGAACCAGATAGGCCGCGGTATTGCATGGGCTCCCGCCGAACAGGTCCGCCAGCACCAGGACCCCGCTGCCGCGGTTCACCTCGGCCGCAGCCTGACGCAGTTTGGTCAGGAACTCGTCGAGGTCCTCCGCCGGCCCCAGCCCGACGGTCTGCACCGCTTCCTGCTGACCCAGGATCATCTGCGCGGCCGCCCGCAGCCCCTCCGCCAGTGTGCCGTGGGACGTGATCACGATACCGACCAAGGGTATACCTCCTGGCTGGAAGTGCGGGCGGGGTGGGCGTGAGGCCCACCCCGCCCCGCCTCCTTGTACACGACTGAGGCTAGAGGATGTGCAGTGCCGCCGTGATGAAGGACAGAACCGTCAGGATCAGCAGGATCTTGACGGGCGACATCTTGCGGGACTTGATCAGCCAGAAGGCGAAGCCGACCATCAGGAGGGGGATCATGTAGGGCAGGATCTGGTCCAAAATGCCCTGCAGCTCCACAACCTTCTCCGTGGCCTTCCCCTGTACCGTCAGGGTGCGGGCGAACTTCAGGGGCGTGGTGAGGCCGGCCATGATGGAGGGAACGAACCCGCCAATGACCACCAGCCCCATGATCGTGGCGCCTTCCGTCAGCCTCTGAATCCGGCCGCCTCCGGCCACCTCCTGCACCAGGTTCGTGCCCTGGTTATACCCCAGCCAGAACTGCCAGGGCATCAAGGCAATCCAGAAGATACCCGCCGCCACGAAGAGGAGCGGTCCGCCCATGGACCCGTTCATGGCCAGGGCGGCGGCGAAGACCGCGAGAATGGGACGGAAGAGAATGGCCTGGACGCTGTCGCCGATTCCGGCGAACGGGCCCATCAAGCCGACCTTGATAGAGTCGGCCACGTCCGGGTTCTCCTGCTGCTCCATCGCTACGGCGGCGCCGAAGATGGCCGGGGAACCCACCTGGGGGTTGGTGTTGAAGAAGTTGATGTTACGCCTCATGGCCGCCTTCAGGTGCTCAGGGTCCTTGTAGACCTTGGTCAGGATGGGGAGCATGGACCAGAGCCAGCCCAGCGCCTGCATGCGTTCATAGTTCCAGGACCATTGCAGCGTAATGATATGGCGCCACATTGCCCGGACGACGTCAGTCTTGGTTACCGGGCCCTCCTGTACGTTAGCCATTGAGCTCCGCCCCCTTCAAGCTCATGTAAAGGGTGCCGATGGCCACACCGGCCAGGGCGATACCGGTCACCGGAACCTTGAGGTAAGCGAAGAGCAGGAAGCCAAGGACAAGGAAGGGCCAATACTTCTTGATCGGCAGCATGTTCATCAGCAGGGCGAAGCCGAGGGCCGGAAGCACCATGCCGGTAACGGTCATGCCTTTCATGAACCACTCGGGCATGACGTTGATGAAGTTCTGCACGGGTCCCGCACCAAGCCACACCGCCAGAAACACCGGGATGGCGCGCGTGAGTCCCCAGGGGATCTGGCCCAGCAGATGCCACCGGGTGATTCCCTTGATATCGCCCCGCTCCAGGGCGCGGTCGGCGCCGTGAATGAAGACCGTGGTGACGGCGCGGCCGAGGACATCCAGTTGAGTCATGAGGATCGAAGCAGGAACAGCCACCGCAAGGCCTGCCTCAAGCGCCCCACTGCCGCCCTTCAGGGCTCCGAAGGCCGTGCCAAGGATGGCACCGGTCATAAAATCCGGCATGGTGGCGCCGCCGTACGTCCACATACCCAGGGACATGAGGGTCAGCGTGGCGCCAATCTGCAGACCGACCTGCACATTACCGACCAGGAGTCCGGTCACGGCGCCGCAGATCAGCGCCTCCCCCCACCACAGGCCGGGGCCGAGGGTTGTGACGATTGCGATGTAGGACCAGACCGCTAGGATAAGAGCCATGCCAATACCGTAACCTTCCATCGCGTTTCTTTCCCTCCCCTATCTAAGTGGAACCGACGAGCAGCTTTGAGCCAGGGACCTTCCCGAACCTCACCCCCTTAGGAATTCTTCAATCAGCCCCGCCACCCCGTCCCGATCGTTGTCGCCGATCACCCGGTGGGCGCGGGCG
>Ga0129297_10001892_pt1 | contig 10691 bp, 9 predicted proteins | sample I18A1metaG_FD_94708 | JGI IMG/M metagenome (GOLD analysis project Ga0129297, IMG submission 94708) | Lake sediment bacterial and archeal communities from Gulf of Boni, Indonesia to study Microbial Dark Matter (Phase II) - ​I18A1 metaG | ecosystem: Environmental > Aquatic > Freshwater > Lake >... | reverse complement strand
CGCTACTATGAGCCGCCCAAGATGCCGCTGTACGCTCCGGTGGCCGGTGAAACCCCGCCCATGAATCTGTTCGAGTTGTGATACGAATGGCCATGACCCCCGCCCCCTCCCCATGGGGAGGGGTAGCTACCCAAACACGGGTGTAGCACACGGTGTGCTACACATGAATCTTGACCGCGCTCAAGGTGTTCGCTTCCAGACCGGCGTTCCACTCGCGGAGCATATGCCTGCTATGGTGCTAGACCGCATCCTTCAAAGAGGTGCCGGTTTCCGGGAAAGCGGTGCCGGTTTGAGAGCTGTCGTCAGGGCCGGAAAGACGTAGGTCATCACCTACCATGAGCGTGTAGCCCTCGCGGCAACGCGTTGCCGAATATGCCCGACTTCTGCTTGAGGAGCATACCAAGGATTGTATGACGATTCGAAGCAATCGTACATACGATCGCAGCGCTTCCATGAACTTTTGAAACAGTACATCCAAGCCCAATCCGGCTGCATCAACGCTACGAAGGTCAGGGCGAGGGTTGAGGCTAGCAGGATTCTCCTCCTCAACATACCTCAATGCGTTGTCCACATGAACCCGCTTAACACTTCGTAAAGCAAAGCGTCTAAAACACCACGAATCCGCTATCGTTAAACTTGGAAAACCGCTTGTCCTACGAGCCGACCCGCTTCGAGGGAGCCAGGTGACGAGGAGTCAAGCCTTCTCAGCTATGAGCACTGACGTTGGGTCACGGTACAAGTGGACGGTCCTCCTCATCACAACCATAGGCGCGTTCATGGCGCCCCTCGACGGGAGCATAGTGACCATAGCGATCCCGTCAATCGCGTCGTCCATGGAAATAGGACTTGAAACTGTCGTTTGGATACCGCTCGCTTACCTTCTTCTCTTGACGGTGTTGCTGGTCAACGTGGGAAGGCTCGCTGACCTGAGGGGAAGGAAAAACATCTACACGCTCGGGTTCATCATCTTCACGGCCGCGTCGATTCTATGCGGCGCATCTTCGACCGGCTTCCAGCTAGTCTTCTTCCGTGCTGTTCAAGGCGCCGGAGCGGCTATGATAGCTTCGAACAGTCCCGCTATTGTGACCGACACGTTTCCGAGCTCGGAGCGAGGTAAGGCATTAGGCATCAATGCAATGGCGGTGTATGCGGGACTCATGACCGGACCCGTCATAGGGGGCGTGCTTGTACAGAGCTTAGGCTGGAGATCCATATTCTACGTTAACGTTCCAATTGGTATCTTCGTCGTGACGCTCGTTACGCTGAAGCTCAAGGAGAGACCAACGAGATCGACAAGTGAGGGATTCGACTTCACGGGAGCCGGGACACTTTCGGCATTCATGGCATTGTTCTTGGTTGCCCTTACGCTTGGCGAGAACCTGGGATGGAGTTCTGGTCCGATCCTTTCCATGCTGCTGCTCAGCGGAGGCATGTTTCTCATGTTTCTGTTTGTCGAAAGCAAGCTTTCCCAACATCCGATCTTTGAGCTTCCACTGTTCACCAGAAATCGTTTGTTCGCGGCAGCGAACATTGCAGCGCTTCTGAGCTACGTCGCGATCACAGGAGTGACATTCGTAATGTCCATCTACCTGCAGGATGTGCAAGGCCTTGATCCAGAATCGGCGGGACTCTTCATCATTACGATGTCTACAGCGATGGCGCTGCTATCACCGATCAGCGGCTGGCTCTCTGACAGGCTCGGGTCGAGGCTGCTGAGCTCGGCTGGCATGATCGTCGTCACGGTTGGGCTACTCCTGATGTCTCGGTTGAGTGTCACATCCTCGGGTCTGGACATCGTCTCAAGACTAGCATTGCTGGGAGTAGGCTTCGGTCTGTTCTCTTCCCCAAACACAAGCGCAGTCATGGGCTCGGTAGATCGAAGAAAGCTAGGCCTAGCCGCCGGTACCCTCGGCACAATGCGATTCATGGGCCAATCGATCGGGCTTGCCCTGGTCGGCGCCGTCCTTGCGACTGCACTTCCTCCCCAAACGATGCTTCAACTCTTCACCGGTCTCACCGCCCATGACGCCGTCGCCAGAGATGAATTCGTACTCGGCATGGGAAACGTGTTCCTGACTGGGGCGGTCATAGGTGCACTTGGCACATTGGCTTCCCTTGTGAGAGGCCCACAACGGTCCTCACGAGGAACCTTGTCCTCGTCAGCGGGCAATACACAGGAATAGTACACATACCAGATCATTGACAAACTGGCTGCCCTTTTTTCGGACAGCAAATGAGGAAAACGGACGAGCGTCTGTAAGTGTACTTCTACGTGATTCGACCAGAGCGACAGACCAACTACGAAGAGAGTAATCTATTGAAATTCATGCGTGGAGCCACATGACCTACCGGCAAGCCTTATATGGAGTTCATGAAGCGAGCGATCCGTCGTGAACCCAGCTTGAAGAAGTTGTTGATTCTGCTTCTTCTGCTGAAGTGATTTGATCGATCGATAAAGACTGAGGTTCTGATGAGGACTGGTATCATGGAACAGTCGGATGAGAGCACAAAAATTGTGGGTCTCACCAAGGGCCGCATTGAGGCGCTCACAGACGGGATCTTCGCATTCGCCATGACCCTGCTGGTGACGGGGATGGATCTGCCGATAGGCGCACACTCCGTTGCACCCGGCACCGTACGCGAAATCCTCGTCGGACTCTTTCCTGACTTCATGCACTACATAATCGCATTCGTGACGCTGGCTGGGTTCTGGGTGGCTCATCATGTGCAGTATCATAGCATACGCTTCATCGACAGGAGACTCCTCTTGATCAACATGGCTTCTCTGCTGTTTGTTGCGCTTATTCCATTCTCGACCGCACTCGTGGGTGACTATCCGTACGATAGCCTCGCTTCAATCGTACTCGAGGCAAACCTCCTAATCATAGGGCTACTCTTCTACTGGCAGTGGTCGTATGCTTCGAAGGACTACCGACTTGTTGACCGGAGCCTCGGTCCCGCAGCCATAGCCGCTGGCAGGCAGAGGAACCTTGTTGTCCCGGCCCTCTCTGTCGCGGCGATCATCCTTGCACTACTGAATATGCCATGGAGCACAGCCATCTATTTCCTGGTACCGATACTCCTCGTAGCCATTCCGTCCGGCAGAGGGCGGGAACGATCCGACTGAAGCCAGGTGCATGGGTACATTAAGCAAGTGATTTCGTTGACAGAACAAAGAATCCCGCAGTTGAGAGATGTATTTGCAGCGAGGAACGTGGTTGGCCGCTATCTGAAGCCCACTCCCCTCATCTACTCAAGGCGACTGTCCAAGCTTCTCGAATGCCACGCGTACTTGAAGTTAGAGAACCTCCAGCCGACGCGGGCCTTCAAGGTCCGCGGAGGCATCAACTACATGCATAAGATGCGAGATCATGCCACCGGTCACATAGCCATCACAGCATCGACAGGAAACCACGCTCAATCAATAGCGTACGCAGGCTCCGTCTTTGGAGTCGAAGTCAAGATCGTCATGCCACATGGAGTACCGAAGCTCAAGACTGAGGCCATCCGTCAGCTTGGAGCCGAGGTCATCACCTACGGCAACTACTATGAGGAGGCCAGACAGTATGCGGACAAACTGGCTTCCGAGAAAGGCTACCTGTACGTCGACGCCGTCAACGAGCCCCTGCTGTACGAAGGGGTGGGGACAATGCACCTTGAGATCATTGAGGAGCAGCCGGATGTGGATGTTGTAATCAATCCGATCGGCGGCGGATCAGGCGCCTCTTCCGCGTGCATCGTATACAAGGCGCTGGATCCACGGATCAAGATCATAGGGGTCCAAGCAGAAGGTGCACCGGCCTTCTACCAGTCATGGAAAAAGGGTACGATAGTATCTACCAACGGTATCAGTACCGCAGCTGAAGGACTGGCGACAGCACGAGCATACGAGCTGCCGCTGAGGATCCTCACGCCGAGGATAGATGATATCATTCTCGTCAGCGACGACGAAATGAGGCACGCTGTCAGGACGATTCTTGACACAACAGGCCAAGTTGCAGAGCTATCTGGCGCAGCTTCAACTGCAGGTGCTTTCAAGATCAAGCGTGACCTAGAAGGAAAGAAAGTGGCGCTTCTTTTGACGGGTGGCAACATAGAACCCGAACAGCTAGTGGCCATCCTCCAAGAATAGTGCGCCATGTAATGTCGACCACTTGACTGACGAACGCGACTCAGACCTATGCGCAACGCAAATCAGTCAGGACCATTAGTTCTCGACTTCAGTGAATCCCTTGCGGATCATGCACACGTGTCTGAATGTGATGAACCTTGAAAGATCGATCGCATTCTACCAAGACCTCCTAGGGCTGAAGCTGACACGCAGGTTTGAAGTCAAGGAGAACAACGCAGAAATCGCCTTTCTGGAGGACGCGGACAAGAATGCCATTGAACTCACTCATTGGCGGGACAAGAAACAGCTCGTTGAAGGAGACAACTTTGACCACATCGCCTTGGGCGTGAAGCAGTTGAAAGAGGCAGTTGAACGTCTACGAGGTCAAGGCGTCACGATAGCAATGGAGCCCTTCACGCTGAAGGGCGGTACGCATCAGATAGCCTTCATCAAGGACCCTGACGGGAACTGGCTTGAACTGATCGAAGAATAGGCTGAATCGACGCCTCGTGCTTCCATGGTTCCCATTCAGCTGGTCAATTCGGAGATTTGACGAGCTCTTTTTTTGCATTCACCACGATCAAATCCATCTCTCTCAGCACGTTCTTGTCCAAAGGAACAGCTTGATGCTCTCTCAGTAGTCTCTGCGCTAGTTCTCTTGATGCTGAGACTACGTCCTTGTTTCCTGCACGCTCCCACATCATTCTGGTCTTTCTGTCAAACACCTCTGGGATGAAGTGTTCCGCTCGAAAGTGTTCTAGGGTGTGTACATCTGCAAGGAAGTTCCCGCCGGCGCCGACGCGGCGTATCACATCGTCTGCGAGAGTTGCCTGACTGATTTCTATTCCGCGGAGCATCCTAAACATCATGCCGAGCATTTCGTTGTCAATCACTAGCTGCTCAAAACTCACGGTCAGTATGCTTTCCAGCACTCCAGCTCCGTTTATCACGTGTGCCCCGGCAAGCGCTGGAAGTACTGCGTTGAATGTCTTCTCAATCGCAGCCTGCTCGTCCAGAGCCTTTGCGTCTGAGGTGGGCCCGTACGCGTCGATCTCAATCCCGTAGAGCTGCCCTATCTGGACAGAAGCCGCAGCTGCTAGGCCGAACTCGACTGCTCCCCAACTCGACAGGCCCGTTCTCATGTCCATCGTTGGCATCCGCGGCCCATACGAGAGCGGCGCTCCAGGGGTGATAACCTGACATAGGACGACTCCTGCAAGGATCTCGGCGTTCTGCAACGCCAGTGATCCTGCAAGCGTCACAGGGCCAGTCGCTCCAACCGTTGGAGTCGACCCCAGCATCACCGGTAGGCCGTGTCTGCCGCATCCGATCATGACTTCAATCTGTTCCGTCGAGTATCGAAGCGGGCTCGACGGAGCAGCGATGCAGCTGATTATCGGCCGCTTCTCTAGCTCCTCTTCGCTGCCAGCCACGGCGCTTGCCAGCTTCACAATGAAATCCAGATTGCGCCCGGACAACGGCTGAAACCTAATGTGCTTCATGGTGCTCTCCAGCATCGTTCTCATCTGATGGATATCCCGCAAGGCTGGGTGAGTGTCAGAAGGGTAAGGTGACCCACCGCAGAAACTGATATTCTGCAGAGCACCTTGTAGCTTGGTGAAGTTCTCGACATCTACGGTCGTCGCGTCTCTGCGCTTTCCGGTCTGGGAATCGATCATGTATATGGCGCCGGATGCGGAGCGAGTGTAGGTCTTGCCGGGCTCGATCCTAACATCGTTTTCTCGGGACCGCCCAGCCAAGGTAGGCAACTTGGGTGCCTTCTTGACTGACTCCTGGACAAGCGATGGGGGAATCTTTACCATTCTCTTTGGGTAGTCTACCAATGCTCCGGCTTCTTCCAACTCTCTGAGAACCCAGTCATGATGAATTTCTATGCCAACATCGTTCAGGATACCGAGCGAAGCAGAGTGAATTCGATCCACCTCACCCTCAGACAATACATGGAGAATTGGCATGCTCATCGGGCCTCTGGATTGCTGTAGTCAGTGTGTGTTCCGCCTGTTTGTCGTCTGCAATCATCCGCAGTACAAATGCGTATTGCATAACTCGCCAAGACGTCATCTGATCGCGATGCCTCCGTGGGGTGGCAGTGAACGTTTCTGTTCCGCCAAGCGTATTAGTCAAGCAGAGGGCGTCTTTCTGATCGAGTGATAGGAAACATGAAACGGCTGACTCTGACTGATCAGAAGGGCTTGCTCTACTCGCTCGGTCCTTTCTATGTGCCTAGGCTTCGAATCGCATCAGGAGAGACCGTACTAGTTGAGACTGAAGACGCTTTCTCAGGTCAGATCAGGAGCCCGCAAGATAGGCGGGACATGACTGCGATTCCATATTCGAACCCTGTGTGCGGCCCGATCTACGTTGAGGGTGCCGAGAAAGGAGACACACTAGCAGTTGAGATCAAAGAGATCCGCCCAACGAGGGGCCAAGGTGCAACGCGCATTCCTTCTTGGTGGTGGTATCTCTGCGAACCAGCAAAGAACGCCTACCGCGATTTCCTGAGCCCCAATATTCCACACGGAACACGCGTCTGCCCTATCCGCGATGGCAAAGTGTTCTTTGACGAAAAGCACACGCTTCCATACGAGCCGATGATCGGCACTATTGGAACGGCTCCCGAGATCGAGTCAATCTCAAGCGAGAGACCTGGCCCTCACGGAGGAAACATGGATCTCCCGGACATCACATGTGGAAACACGCTCTACCTCCCGATCAATGTGAAAGGAGCATACTTCTACGTGGGCGACGCTCATGCGACTCAAGGCGACGCAGAGCTGTGCGGAACCGCGGTAGAGATGCCTGCCGAGACTGAGATAACGGTCAGAATCACCAAAGGAAAACCAATCGATTGGCCTCGAATCGAAAGCCAAGAATGGGTCGCGGCTGTAGCGTCTTCAGGAACCGGCATTCCCCTGGAGGAAGCTGTCAGAATCGCATTCATAGAGCTGATTCGATGGCTCGAAAGCGAACACGGCTTTGACCGATGGGACGCCTACCAGCTCTGCACACAGGTGGCAAAGGTCAGACTTGGAAATCCTTGGACGATTGCAGCGAAATTCCCAAAGCGGTACCTCTGAAACGTGAGTCAGAGAGAGCAAACGTCGTCTGACTTTGGCTCAGCTGTTCCATTAGGAAACCCGTTTGGCAACTTCCTCGGCCACCGTCAACGCGTACTCTATGTCGTCTTTCTCGATGCCTCTATGGGTGACCATCCTCACGCGTCCGCTTTCTTGGGCTCCAGCCTTCACGCCGAAGGGAAGCAACTTGGCAACCCATTCACGAGCACTTATGCCCAGTCCACTGACATCGTAGAGGACGATGTTCGTTTGAACACGTGACGGATCTAGACCGATTCCTCGAATATTCGAGAGTCCTCTCGCCAGATGTTTAGCATTTGCGTGATCGTCTCTGAGACGGTCCACCATCTTCTCGATTGCGACTATTCCGGCGGCAGCGATTATTCCGGCTTGTCTCATGCCTCCGCCGAGCATCTTCCGACACCTTCTTGCGCGATCGACAAGCTCCTTGCTCCCCACCACCAACGACCCAATGGGTGCGCTCAGACCTTTGGATAGGCAGAACATCAGCGTGTCCACATATCTTGTGAACTCGCGTACGTCAACATCTTGCGCGACCGCCGCGTTGAATATCCTCGCACCGTCCATGTGCACATTCAATCTGTGGGTCTTCGCGAAATCGAAGACCGCCTTGGTCTGAGAGGGCGACCACACCGTGCCGCCAGCGCGGTTGTGCGTATTCTCGATGCAGACCAGGCTCGTGGGAGGGAAGTGGATGTTTGGAGGCCTCAGCGCCTTCTCGATGTCCTCTGGCGTGATCACTCCCATGTTCCCGCTTACGAGACGGGGTACGAGTCCGCCGATAGCAGAGAATGCGCCGACCTCGTAGTAGTACAGATGCGCGTCGGCTTCCAGGATGACTTCATCCCCGCGCCTGGTTTGACTCATCAAGCTGACTAGGTTTGCTTGCGTTCCGCTAGTTGTCAGCAGGGCCGCCTCTTTGCCCATCTTCTTGGCAGCAAGTTCCTCAAGGCGATTTACGGTGGGGTCCTCTCCGTAGACGTCGTCTCCGAGCTCAGCGGTTCTCATCGCCTCAAGCATTTCCTCAGTCGGAAGCGTGACAGTGTCGCTTCTGAGATCAACTACTCGCATGGTGACGCACCGCAGTTCGCCAGAGGTTGGGAGGTAGGCAATATGCAATATAAGGGAAATTGAAGGGAAACACATGCGCCTCAGGAAGCACTCAGTCCGGCTCTCTGACGAGCAAACCCTGCCCTGGGACTGAACTGTGACAAATCATTTGAACGTCGGCCGATGACGCGGTGCAATTCACTCTTGTGTTGCCTCTGGGCTTGATTCAGAAAGCGCGCCATAATGATTCTAGTTACGAGAAGGGGGAACCCCCCCTAGGGGGGGTGGGGGTCACGGTAGGCTGGAAGTTGACAGAAACAGCGACCATGCGAGGCAACAAACTCGAGTCTCAAGTTTCGTTGCCGGAGCAGGCGGGCTGGCAGTCTGCGAAGCCGAAGCGGCTCGTGTAATGGATGGCATATTTCCTTGGCCCGCGATTCCGCGAGCCGTCCCACGTGCGCCGCGACTCTTCCCGCAAGGTAGAGGCATTGCAACCATCGGTCAGGTGATAAGGTCTCTCAAGAAGCGATAACGCTTTACCCTCGAAGCCTGACACCCCTGTTCGGAAACGCCGCTCATGCTAACACAGCTAGCCCTCCTCATGCTCCTAATTCTGCTAGCACAAGGGGCGGAGGCCGTCGCGATTTCCGCGCCAAGTCAGGGAAATTTGGAGAAGGCCGTAGCCTACCTGCGCACCGTAGCCTACAATCCTGACCTGAAACTCTGTCGTGAAGCGCCTAGGGTGGCGCCTAACGTCTACTGGGTATCCTCAGACAACCTGCTCGCCTACAAGGCACTTGAGCCCTACGACTCGAAGCTGGCCTCGACGATAAGATCAAGACTGCTTGAGATTGCCAAGGCGTACAACCTGCCCGTTTCCAGTGATGGCGTGCCTCTCAGCCTTCGATACGAGGTCATCATGACAGATGATGAAGTGCTTGAGATTCCGCCGAGGACTGTCACTCACATGACGCTCTACAATGGCTCCTATCTGCTGAGGCATGACATAGGCAACGGAACGGACCGCGTCCAGGATTCGCGTGAGTACGCGGACCTGCTCCTCCTAGCCGCACTCTCGAATCACAACCGACGAGACCATGCGAACGCGGTTGGCAACTTCACGTTGGCGGAGAAGATGTGGGACGACATTGGGCTGAGAGACAAAGCCTACTATCTTCCTTACGGCGAAGGACAGGCGCAAGGAAGCCCCAACGCGTACGCCACATACAAGCTGGGCCTTCTGCTGTACACGGCTGGGAGACTCGGCATCACTCTTCCGTTTGAAGACGATGTGATCTCCAGGGTCTGGTCTATGCAGAACCAGACGAGCGGTGGAATCTTCACGCACATAACGCCTGATGGCGGTCACGGAGATAGCGACACGAACACTGAGACAACCGCCTTCGTCATCCTCGGAATGACGAGCATACAGAACAGGATTCCAGAATTCCCTTCAGGAGCATTGATGAGTGCGATTCTTGTCACAGTCTTGGCAGTCAGCGTCTTTCTGATTCGCCGTGTGAGACGTGGGACCGCTGGGTGTGTGAAGGCTGTCTAGGTTGGAGAAGGCGATCTCTACTGTTCAGACGGCAGCCGCTCTTGTAATTCGCATAGCGGCTTCATGGAAGGCCCGAATCCGAGCACTCCCGTGGTCTTCTCCGCATATTCTGGTTGTTGCTGGTCTCTTGCTCTTGCTCGTTGCGCTGGTTGCTCCTGTCGTCCCTGTGAAGGCTTACTATCGTCTTCGCCGTGACGGCGGAGTATTCGAGCCGCCCGTGGATCTGGATTGGGTGGGGCGGCATGAGTGCATCGTTCACGTTGTGGATCAAGTGATAGAGGGCGACTACTACCTTCAGTGCCCGTACACGAATCATAGGCTGCTCTTCTGGAGTCCGATTGTTGCGCTCAGCGGAGTACTGCTCTTTTCCGCGGGAATTCGCGTGACTCGGGGTAAGCTGTTTGACCGTATGTCTGAGTTTGGTCCAATGGTCGAAGCCTTGACGGGCGTCGAGGGGATGATAGTGGCGTTCGTTTCGCTCTTTCAGCGGCCCGAAGTCGAGACGTACGTGGGGCTTCTCGGCTATCCGATTGGTTTCCTGCTTGTCCTAGACGGGCTCAGACGAAGCAAGGGCAGCGTTGCGGGGATCGTGTCTGCTGCGGTGATGATCCTGTTGATTTCAGCAGTCATCTTCTTCTTTGCTCTCGTCGCCGGCATGGCGATCTCGGAGTACCGACAGGTCGCTTAGTCTCCGAATAGGTCTTTGACAACGAGGGGAGAGGGAGTGAGACTGCGAATAGTCCCCCCGGCCGGCTACGATGGCGAGGTTGCCCGTTGGATCACGCACCATCAAGCCTTGGCGAAGCACTTCTGGATTCGATACCCGATCCGTCCTAGCTCAATCCATAATCTG
>Ga0129297_10001890_pt1 | contig 10696 bp, 8 predicted proteins | sample I18A1metaG_FD_94708 | JGI IMG/M metagenome (GOLD analysis project Ga0129297, IMG submission 94708) | Lake sediment bacterial and archeal communities from Gulf of Boni, Indonesia to study Microbial Dark Matter (Phase II) - ​I18A1 metaG | ecosystem: Environmental > Aquatic > Freshwater > Lake >... | reverse complement strand
GTTACTCGTTTTTACGAGACTATTCACAATGGGGCGGAAAATTAATACCATTTTTTGCCCTGTTGTCTTTTTCCTTACGAAAAATCGCCTAACTCAAGTAATTTAATATCCCGGCAGCGATTAATACAAAGACTTTTTCTACTGTGGGAAAGGCCGGCGCAGTTACCTTCATTATGACACATGATGTTACTGAATTAGTGTTGACATACGAGAGCGGTAGTGTAGACTGCGCGTTAATTTTTTTAATGAAACGGGATTCGGAATTTCCCGCCAGGCGAAACGCTGGTCACGATGCGCCTGAAAGCGGGAAACCCGGAATGCGCCGTATTATTCAACGTGTAAGGGGTGTTTCATGATAAAAAGGTTACTAGTAATTCTCGCAATCGTACTTATGTCCGCAGGCTCTCTCTCGGCAGCCACCGCACCCGTCTATACCGCCGAAGCGTACCGGTCCTGGATGTACCTGGATTATACCGTCATGTTTTCGGACAACTGGGGTTTCAATGTTCTTGGAAGCCACAGCTATGAATACAGCAGGGATAATCATCTGCCCAAGAGCCATCCCAAGTATGCAACGAACACTTACGAAAAGCAAACATTCCTTTGGGAACTTTTTGCAGGTCCTATGTATGTTCAGAAGTTCGGCGATTTGACGTTAAAGCTTCCCGTATGGTATTATTACCAGGGATTTCCCACGCGTGTGAAAGCGGGTGACGACCTGTATTTCTATTCACACAACATTGAAATAGTCCCCATGGTCGACTATAAAATAGGCAAACTTACTCTGTGGAACAGGATAATATTCCATAACAAGGTGTATTCGTCCATCTATGCCAATGACAATGTTGGTGCACCCTATGCAGGCCAAGCCAACGACAGCAAGCGTGCGAACGGTCATTCGCTTCTTATCCGGGAATATTTCCGGATTCAGTACGCCGTAAACGACAAGCTCCGCCTGCTGATCGGCGACGAGATATTCGTTGGCGTGATCGAGGATAAAGATACCAAGGACATTACTCTTAACAGGATGGGACCCGGTTTCGAGCGCAAGGGCTTTAACCAGAACAGGACCTACATGGGCTTCAGCTACACGCTGGCCCCTGGCCTCGCGATCACTCCCCTGTACATGTACCAGATGGTGTACAACATACCCAACGAACGCAGGCTGACAGAGCGCGACCACTACCTCTTCATGGTGCTTTCGTACCAGATGAAGACCTATTAGTCGTCATCTGAGCATTGCAATGACCAAGCCCCCGGGGTGCATTCCGGGGGCTTTATTGTAGTGCGCCGGATGGGCCGCTGGATGAAAAAGGCCTTGCCGTGGGATTAAAACTCACCAAGCTTCTTGTTCAGAGCGTCATACCGCTGCTTTTGCTTTGGAGACATTGTGCCCTCGACCTCGCTCAATTCTTGAAGAAGCGGCAGCTTTTCCATTTTCAGGTTCATGATATTTTCGCTCCCCGCGCCTTCTTTCGCCTTGAGAACGGTCAGTTTTGCAACCATGTCCTGTAAATCGTTAAGAAGCACGTCGATCTTGTCCCCCGCGAACGCGACCGGGGCCATTCCTGAGAAGACGAACAATACGATGCAGAGAATCCCGATGATTTTCATGTTTCTCTCCAAAATAGTGTTATAGATGACTAACGGCCGGGCCTTAGGGGCGACTACCTGTCACCCTGGGAAAAATATTCGTGCTTACTGCCCTTGCGGTCAAGTGAAAAAGAAGGGCCAGTTAAAGATTGACAATTGACCGGCGTGTCCTATCGTCATGGAAAACCAAGTGACAGGTTCCATGCGCCGCACGAATGCGCATGATGCCCCCGGGGAGCATGAAATGAAGAAAGCGCCTGTGAAAAAAAAGCTTAAAATCGTCGACGTGTCCGAATTCTACGCCGAGGAGGGCGGCGGGGTCCGCACCTACGTGCGCCAGAAGCTCCAGGCGGGTTCCAGGGCGGGACATGAAATCGTGATCGTCGCGCCGGGCCCGGACAACGGGGAGAGCGAGCTCCTGGGAGGACGCATCGTCTGGGTGAAGGGACCGCACATGCCGTTCGACCCCCGCTACTTCGTCATGCTGAAGAAAAAAATGGTGAGGGAGATACTCGACCGCGAAAAGCCGGACGTCGTCGAGGGATCCTCGCCGTGGATGGGCGGCTGGTTCGTCGCGGGATGGAAGGGCGACGCGGTCAAGTCATTCATATACCACGCGGACCCGGTCGCGGTGTACCCCCAGACTTTCTTCGGCAATGCGCTCGGGATGGATCGGGTAGACAGGCTCTTCAGCTTTTTCTGGGCGTACCTGAGAAGGATAAGCGGCCACTTCGACGTTACGATTACGAGCGGCCAGTGGCTTGCCGACAAGCTCACCCGCTTTGGACTCAAGAATCCGCAGCCGGTGCCCTTTGGAATCGAAAAAACGCTCTTCTCGCCAAAACGCCGGTCGGCGAAGGTTAGGAAGTCGCTGCTGGAAAAATGCGGCCTGCCGGAAAGCGCTGCGCTCTTCATCATCGTGAGCAGGCTGCACCCGGAGAAGAGGCTGGGTACGCTGCTCAAGGCGTTTGAGATGGCGTCGAAGACGCGTCCCATGGGCGTGGTCATTTACGGAGACGGCCCCCAGCGCAAGTGGCTGAACAGGAGAATTGAAAAGCTGCCCGGCGTGTATTACGCCGGCTACACGCGGAGCAGGGAGGAGATGGCCGACGTGATGGCCAGCGCCGACGCCTTCCTGCACGGTTCCGCCGCCGAAACCTACGGCCTCGTGGTCGCCGAGGCGATCTGCTCGGGCACTCCCGTCATCGTGCCCGACCTGGGCGGCGCCGCGGACCTGGGAAATCCTGCGTACGCCGAAATCTATCCCACCGGGAGCCACACCGCCTGCGCGGCGGCAATGACCAGGATCCTTGAGCGGGATCGCCGGGAGCTTACAAGAGCGTGCGCGGACGCGAGTAAAAACAGGATCGGAACCATGGACGACCACTTCGAAATGCTTTTCGATCTCTACGCCTCGATGGTACGCGCAAGGAAGGGTTGAGCCGCTGTGCGCCCCGAACCTGCAAACGCCGGAAGCATCGCCCGGGCGGCGCGCATACTGCGGGAAGGGGGGATCGTTTCCTTTCCCACGGAAACAGTGTACGGGCTGGGTGCGTGCGCGTTTGACGCGCGCGCCGTGGCCCGCGTCTTCGAGGCGAAGGAGCGTCCCGCGTTCGATCCGCTCATCGTCCACATCGCCAGGCGGGAGGATCTGGCCGTGCTCGTCCAGAACGTGCCGGACCTTGCCTGGAAATTAATTGATAACTTCTGGCCGGGGCCCCTCACCCTTGTCCTCCCCAGGCGGGATACCGTTCCGGGAATCGTGACGGCCGGGCTTCCCACCGTGGGCGTGCGCATGCCCGCGCACCCGGTCGCGCACGCGCTCATCCTGGAAACTGGATCTCCCGTGGCCGCGCCCAGCGCCAACCCGTTCGGGTACCTTAGCCCCACCACCGCGGACCACGTGAGCGCGCAGCTGGGAGACCGCGTCGACATGATCCTGGACGGGGGACCGAGCGCCGTGGGCGTCGAGTCATCCATCTTGAAAATCGAAGACGGCGCCCCCGTTCTCCTGCGACCTGGCGGAATGCCGCTCGAGGAAATCGAGAGGGCGGCGGGTATCCCGGTAAGGGATGAAAGCGGCGTCCATGCATTGCCGGAAGCCCCGGGGCAGATGGAGTCCCATTACTCGCCTCACACCCCCGTCAGGATAATTAAAAGCGCGACTGAGTGCGGGGAGACCTCCTCCCGGTGCGGCCTCCTGGCGTTCAGGGATCCCGGGGACGCCGGACGCTTCGCCAGGGTCGAAGTGCTTTCGCCCACTGGCGATCTGTGCGAGGCCGCGGCGCGGCTCTTTTCGGCCCTCCACGAGCTTGACAGGGCGGGTCTCGATGAAATATGCGCGCAGGAGGTCCCTGAGGAGGGACTGGGCCGGGCAATCATGAACAGGCTGCGCCGCGCATCCTTCCGCTGATGCAGGATTCACAGGATTTCGTGCATTCATATTTTATTTGACAAAAGGGCAAACTGGTATATTATTCCAATTCGCTTTCACGATGCGAAATCTACCATACCTGCGTGCGGGTATTTTTTTTCCTTGCGCACTGCCTTCCGCGCACGCGGTGTACATCTGGCAAAGGAGTGCCTGCATGGACGCGAAAAAACCGGCGGCGTTGGACCTGCTCGTCGAGGGCCTTACGGCGCCATTCAAGGCGGTGTCTATAGTTGCCCGGAACAGGGGTCTGCTGGCATACATCGCCGTACCCTTCGTCATCAATACGGCCCTGATCGTCGCGGTCTTCTGGTGGGCCTTCAAGTACCTTTTCCCCCTGGTCACCCTGCTCCTGCAGGGGGACGCCTGGTACCTGGCGGCACTGCGCTGGATCGCCGGCCCCTTTCTCTTCGTCATGCTCACGATCGCCTGTTTTTTCATGTATTCGATTACAGGCAGCATCGTTTCGGCTCCGTTCAACGATCCGCTTTCGGCAAGGGTGGAGAGGATTCTCACCGGTGTGAAGGCGGATGAGCCCTTCTCCCTGCGCGTTCTGCTTGGAGATATCGTGAGGATGATCAAAAACATCATCAAGTTCCTGTTCATACTCATCCTCTGCAACATGCTCTTTTTCACGCTGAATATCATTCCCGGCATAGGATCGATGGCGTATACTGTCCTGAGTTTCGCCGCAGCGATGTTCTTTTTCGGATTCAATTTTTTCGATTTCGCGCTCGAGCGTCACCGCTACGAGTTCCGGTCCAAGATGGACGTGCTGTGGCGCTACCGGTTCATGACCATGGGCGTGGGTATGGGATTTGCACTCATCACCTTCATCCCCGTACTGGGGTTCCTGGGAATGAGCCTGTGCGCGGTGGGCGCCACCGAGCTGTATGTCAGGATCATAATGCCCGGTGAAAATACGCAAAGTGCGGAGGCCCCGTAAATGATACGCTTCGATTACAACTATTTCATGGACGAGCACATCGGCGCGGAGCACGGAATAGGCCTGTCCGAGCTCGAGGGCGTCAAGGGCCGCGCGGCGGCCGCCCTGGCGCGCATGGAAAAGGAAAGGGCGTCCGGTTCGCTCGGCTTTCTGGGTCTCCCGTATGACGCGAAGCTCGTCCGGGACATCAAAAAATTCCGTTCGTCAACCGGTTCGAAGTTCGATTCCGTCGCGGTGATCGGGATCGGAGGGTCGGCGCTCGGGGCCCAGGCGCTCAGGGCCTCGCTCGCACACCTCTACCTGAACGAGCTCGACAAAAAAAAGCGCGCAGGCGCGTGCCGCACGTATTTCTTCGACAATGTCGACCCCTTCGAGATCACGTCGCTGGGCGATGTGATGGACATTAAAAAAACCCTTTTCGTCGTCATTTCGAAATCCGGCGGGACAACGGAGACGAACGCCAATTACGCGATACTCCTGGAGCGGCTCAAAAAAACCGTCGGCAAGAAATTCCGCGAGCACATCGTCGCGATCACCGATCCCGCCAAGGGCGTGCTCCGTAAAATAAGCGCCCAGGAAGACCTCGCGACCTTTCCCGTTCCGTCGAACGTGGGCGGCCGCTTTTCCGTGCTTTCGGCCGTGGGCCTCCTTCCGGCGGCGTTCATGGGGATCGACATTGCGGGCCTGCTCAGGGGCGCGCGCGCCGGGCTGGAACGCTATTATGGTAAGCCTCTCATGGAAAACGCGCCGCTCCTGAGCGCGGCCTTTCACTACCTGTTCGACACGCGCAGGGGCAAGCGCATCAGCGTGCTCATGCCCTACACGCGCAAGCTCTTTCTCTTTTCGGACTGGTACCGGCAGCTGTGGGCCGAGTCTCTGGGAAAAAACACGAACATCCATGGCGCGCCCACGGTCGCGGGCCTCACCCCGGTTCCCGCGCTCGGCACGATCGACCAGCACTCACAGGCGCAGCTCTACCTGGAGGGCCCCAACGACAAGGTGATCACCTTTCTCAAGCTTGAAAACTTCGGCCGGGACGTGAAGATCCCCGATTTCTACCGCGGGAACCCGGAGCTTGACTACATCTCGCGCAAGAGCCTGCGCGCCCTGAACGGCTTCGAGGAGTCGGCGACCGAGCTTGCGCTCAAGATGGCATCGAGGCCCAGCGCCTCGATCATCCTGCCGCGGCTGGACAGCGCGACCGTGGGCGAGTTCATCATGTTCATGGAGTTGCAGACCGCATACGCAGGCTACCTGTATGACATCAATCCCTATGACCAGCCCGCGGTGGAACAGGGAAAGCATTTCACTTTTGGCCTTCTCAGCCGGCCGGGATACGAAAAATTCAGGGACGCGTTTGAGAAGGAATATAAAAAGAGCGCGAACTTCGTGCTATGAGGCTCGCCCTGCCTCTCTTCCTGGTGTTCGAGGGGATCGACGGATGCGGAAAATCAACCCTCTGCGCGCGCCTTCACGAGCACTATGCCGGTGAGAGCCTTCCCGCGGTGCTCCTGCGCGAGCCCACCGACGGGATCTGGGGAAGGAAGATACGGGATATGCTCCAGGGTCCCGAGCTCCCGGATGCAGCGGAGCAGGTGCGCCTGTTCCTCATGGATCGCGAGCATGATGTCGAAAACAATATACTTCCCGCGATCCGCCACAAGCGCATGATATTCATGGACCGCTATTTTTATTCGAACGCGGCGTACCAGGGCGCGGGAGGGATGTCGCCGGAGGACATTCTTCAAGAGAACCTGGGCAGGGGATTCCCCCTTCCCCACAGGGTATACCTGCTGGACCTTCCGCCGCAGGCTGCGCTCGACCGCGTGAGCGCGCGCCAGGGCGGTTCGAAGCACGACCTGTTTGAAAAAACGGAATTCCTGCAGCGCGTGCGTGACCATTACCTGGCGATGGCCGACGATCGCTTCTGCGTCATTGACGCGCGCGGGCCGGTGGAGGACATATTCAACGCGGTGTGTGCTGACATCGAGCGTGAATTCGGGACTAAATGAAAAACCGGCTGAAAAACCTGGTTCTCACCTACGGTCTCAACCTTGCATTCACGGGGAGCCTCGTCCTGGTATCGCTCTTCTGCTACTACGAGCGCCTGGAGGGGAGGACGCTCATATTCTTCTTTGCCGTGCTCATCTTCTCGCTGCTGCCGCTCCTGAACTACCTTCGCACCGCGATCGATCTCATTATCAGTCCCATCCGCTACGGCGACCTCTACATCCAGACCGTGGAGTCGATTCTCTCCCTGGAGTCCTACGACGAGGTGCTCAGGGAGACCTTCGACCAGATACTCAACCTCATCCGCGTGAAAACGGGCCTGCTCATTTTCCACTACCAGGACAAGGACGAGTTCAACATCTTCTACCAGCGCGACAGCAGGAAGCGCACCATACGCAACGCCCGCATCATGTCGGACAATATCCTCTTCAAGGTGATCGGCGGTCCCGACGACATCATCATCAAGGGCAAGCTCAATCCCTCGATCCATTTCGAGCACACCATCATAGGCGAGCTCGAAAACATAGGCGGGGAGATCGTGGTGCCCATATACTATCACGAGATGTTTCTGGGGCTGATCATAATCGGCGAGCGCAGACGGTGGTTCTCCGAAAACGAGATCCGGTTACTCAAGATTTTCGCGTCGAAGATCGCCATCCTTTCGGTGAACACCTTTTTCTTCAACGAGATGGTCAAGAAAAAGGAGCTCGAAAAGGAATACGAGCTCGCGAGCAGGGTGCAGAAAAAATTCCTTCCGGAGAGCACTTTTGCTTCGGGGCGTGTCAGCATCGCGGTGTTCCATGAGGCGTCGTCCCTCATCAGCAGGGAATACTACGACGTGTTTCAGAACGACCTGGTGGAGGACGACATCCGCGTGTCCTCCTATCGGATACGGGGGAACATCACGGGAACCTCGATCATCATGCCGGGAGTGCAGTCCGTGGTTCAGAGCTTCGCGCGCATGGGATTCCCGCCCTCGCGCGTGCTCACGAGGCTCAACCGCATAGCCCGCGAAAAGGGGCTCCAGCGCGAGGAGCTCATCATACTGCACGGTACCATCAGGCAGGGCGGGGAGTTTTCTTTTATCAATGACGGCTACCCCGCGCCGCTCCTGTTCCGGCGACGGGAGATGAAACTGCAGTTCCTGCGCGCGAACGGAAGGAACGCGACGCAGAGCGTAAAGCTGCATCCTGGGGACATGTGCATCATCGCCTGCGAGCATTTCCACGAGCTGCTCGAGGGTGGGGGGGAATTCTTTTCCGAGTTCCTCGCGCGTCACATGGACTCGAGCACCTCGAAGATCAGGGGGCTCTTAGGCGGCGAATTGAAAAAGCGCTCATCGACCACGGGGCTTGACGCGCTGCTGGTGATCATCCGCTTCGAGGAGAGCCGCCCGTGAAAAAGACCTGGTACCTCGTGGTAATACTCTGCATGGTCGCGCTGAATGTTCTTTTCTTCGAACGGGCGTCCAGCTTCTGCCACCAGTATCCCCTTGGCAGGCTCATCTTCGGAAACACGCTGCTGTTCAAGATATCGGGCTCGGACGTGCCTTGGCCGTATGGAAGCGTGGTTACAGAGGTGAACGGCGCAGCGGTGGGGCCGGGCGACGCCAGTGAATCGTTCGAAAGGGGCGACGGGGAAAACCTGGTCATTACGGTGAAATACGGGGACGAGAAATACCGCAGCGAATTCATCCAGGGCAGGGTAAATCCGGATCTTTTCTGGTTTTTCCTGTTTCTCATCATCTGCGCCGACGTCCATTTTCTCTGGGCGGTGTTCGTGCAGTTCGTGTACCCGTACCGCTACCTGGCGCGGCTCTTCGTCTATTTTGGCATTTCACTGGCCGTGCATATCCTGTCCATCATTGAAATATTCTCCTACGGCAGGCTCACGCCGGTGTTTATCGCCTCGGGGGCGGCGATCGGATTCCTGGGCGTGCTCATTGGCCTGAACCTGGCAAGCCGGAAAATGGGAAAGACCATGGCGTACGTCCTGGCGACAACTGGAATCGTCATGACGGCGGTTCCGCTCGTCTTCCCCGCGATGAAGGCCTCCCCTCCCCTGTTCGCCTGCTATTTCGCGTACCTGACCGGGTGCGCACTGTTCGCGATCGCCCGCCTTGCCGGCGCGACGATCAGGAATCCCAGCCCCTACCTCACCAACCGGAACATTTCGATCATACTGTGCATGATCGGCGGGTTTCTCGCTCCGGCGGCCTTTTTCCTGTCGGGATTTTATGCGGACCTCGTGGTTCCGGTGACGGTGGTCCCGGTGATGACGCTCGTCATACCGCTTTTCATAGGGACTCGCCTGTTGGAGAACAACTCGTTCGACATGAAGGTGTACTTCGACAGGGGCGCGATCATCACCATGCTCAATCTCGTGATCGCGCTTATAGGCGGATTTTTCCTGTTTTACATTTCCAGCGCGGGAGGATACCGCTACCAGCTCACGGCCTATTACACGGTCTTCGCGGTGCTCATGATCTACCTCCTGGACCTGAAGCACTTCCTCAACGTGCGCATCAACAACGCGGTCCTGAAGCTCCGCGATTATTATTCCGGATCGCTGCAGCACATCACCGAGCTTGTCTCGTCGCCGGCGGACCTTCCCGCGAAGCTTGGAAAAATATTCGGCGAGGTGAGATCGCTCACGGGTTCCAAGATACTCAAGCTCATCCTTTTTGACGAACGCCAGGGGGAGGCGACGTCCCAAACCTCGTCGTACCTGGAGCATGCGCCCGGCGCGCGGCAGTTCGCGCCGTTTTTCAAGGCGAACCGCGGCATCCTGTTGCGGTACACCCTCATCATGAACGACGAGCAGGAAGAGAAGCTCAACCGCTTCCTGGCCGAGCGCGGCGCGCTCATGGCGGTGCCGCTCGTGAAAGGTACCGATATCCACGGAGCCCTGCTGGTGGGCGAAAAGGCGAGCGGGGAAGCCTACACCGAGGAGGAATTCGGGTATTTGCAGACTGTATCGCTGCAACTGTACCAGCTGCTTGAAAACGACAGGCTCTTCAGTAATTACATAATAAAAAAACGCTACGAGCGGGAGCTCGATATCGCTTCGAGCATCCAGCTCAGGCTCTTTCCCGCGGGCGCCCCGGAACGGTGCGGGCTCCAGATCAGCTTTCACATCCGGCCCTACAGCAAGGTCACGGGGGACTACTTCGATTTCATGCCGGTGGGGAAGGACAGGACCGCGGTCGTCATGGGAGACGTATCGGGGCACGGCCTTTCGGCCTCGATGATCCTCTCGATGACGAGCAGCATCGTCAATACCATGCTTGGAGAAAAGATGTCGATCGAGAAGGTGGTCGAGGAGATCAACCACTTCCTCAACGTGCGCTACAACGGCGTCGACCTCATTACGCTCTTCATTGGCGTGTACAACAGGAAGTCCCGCGAGCTCGTGTACATCAACGCGGGACATTGCACGCCCATACTGCTGCGCGCGGGCAGGAAGGAGCTCGCCTACCTGGAGGGGCGATCGAAGATCCTGGGAGCTGATCCCTCGGCGAATTACTTTTCCTCCCGGTTGACCCTCGCCCGCGGCGACGAGATCATCATGTATACCGACGGGCTGGTGGAGATATTCGACGAGAAATCCGAGCCGCAGTTCAACGAAAAGTCGGTGAGCGAGATCCTCCAGAAGACGAGGGATAAAAGCATAGAAGAGAAGGTGGGCGCGGTGGTCGAGGCGATGGAAAGATACAG
>Ga0129297_10001889_pt1 | contig 10698 bp, 7 predicted proteins | sample I18A1metaG_FD_94708 | JGI IMG/M metagenome (GOLD analysis project Ga0129297, IMG submission 94708) | Lake sediment bacterial and archeal communities from Gulf of Boni, Indonesia to study Microbial Dark Matter (Phase II) - ​I18A1 metaG | ecosystem: Environmental > Aquatic > Freshwater > Lake >... | reverse complement strand
TAATCAGCTCGGGGACCGGCTTTCTGAACGAGGAGCTCGACTGGGAAAAGGAGCGCGATACCCTCGCGGTGAACGTGACCGGGTTCGCGCGCGCGGCGGTTTTTTTCATGACGCAGTTCGCGCGCCAGGGCGGCGGGCACCTCGCGGGCATATCGTCGATCGCCGCGCTCAGGGGGAGCGGCACGGCTCCCGCCTACGCCGCGTCCAAGGCCTTCGTTTCAAACTACCTGGAGGGCATGCGCCTCTGGGCGGCGCGGTCGGGGGCGCGTATCACCGTGACGGATATCATGCCAGGCTTCGTGGACACCGACATGGCGAAAGGCGAGGGGCTCTTCTGGGTGGCGTCGCCCGAGGAGGCGGCACGCCAGATTCTGCGCGCCGTAAAAAAGGGTAAAAGGCTGGTCTACATCACCCGCAGATGGGCCCTGGTCGCGTGGGCGCTCAGGCGTCTCCCGGAATGGGCGCTGCGCAGGTTTTAATATTCAGGGCAAGCCCCGCGGCGCTGTGGGATCAGCATTGTACCCCTGAAAATTTTTCACATCCGGAGTGAGCTATTCCGGACGATTATTGAGTACCTGGGGATTCACCTGGAAGAAGATAGTTTTTGAGCGGGGAGGGGAAGGTTATTTCCTGTTTTCTTACCTTTCCCCAGCATGAAATCCAACAAAAGACCCCGCCGGTGCTTCCATGGCCGACCAAATAGGCATGGTAAGGGAAATAGTTAAATATTATGTGTTCATCATCCCCGATTATTTTTGCCAGGTGCCGTTTTACTGCCATTGCAAGGAGAAGTGAGACCGTGGATTTGCAGTGCTTACGCATGTCCGTAAAAAACTCGTACTCATCCCCTTTGAATTTAATACAAAAGGTATGCCACCCGCCTCCGGGATCATCTGGCTGGTATTTCACGGTGTCAAACGCGCTCTTCAGCATCGGGGCATCATCCATCATTCGCATTAGAAGCATCACGACGATATCCCGCTGCGGCCTCCCCATCCGGGAAGCCGCCCTTGACACCGCATCCCGCGTTTCGGAGCTCATATATATTGATGTCGTTGGCATGCACGTCCTCCCCGGGGATGTCCTGCTCCCCATTATAATACGAACGGGGGAACGCCAATCGCAACAGTTTTCACATGCTCCAATCCGCGTCCTCCTGTTTACGGCAGCATGGGAAAATGCGGTTGAGCCGTAAATGCCCCGCTGCTACCATGACAGCAATCTCTATTAAATGGAGGCTCCCGCCATGAACCCGCTTTCGCTCCAGGACCGATTGCCCACCCGCAGCGGGGGCCGCATCTGCTTCGGGTGCGGCGCCGACAACAGCCACGGCCTGAAGATAAAAAGGCGCATGGAGGGACGGGAATGCGTCTGCCGCTTCACGCCCGAAGATCACCACGCAGCCTTCCCCAACATACTGAACGGCGGGATCATCGCGACCGTGCTCGACTGCCACGCGATATGGACCGCTGTGGGAACCTATCTCGCCGATTCCGGGCGCGCGGACGAGGAACACCCCGCGACCATGTACGTGACGAAAAAGATGACCGTGGAATTCCTGTCTTCAACGCCCATGGGGACCGCGCTCGAGCTTCGCGGCCGCGTTGAGGAATCGGGGACGCGCTCGGCACGCGTTGTCGTGGAGCTTCGCGCTGGAGACGCTCTCACGGCCCGAGCCGAGGTGCTTGCCGTGAGGGTTGAGGACTAGCCGCACCAGCGCGCGGGCCGCGTCGATCGACGCCCGGTGAAGCTTCTGCGCGCGCCCTGGTAATGGATTCATTCCGTTAATGATACAGCTGCAGGTCCATGGACGGTCAAGGCATGGTAAGAGAACGATCATGGTGAAGGGTAAGCGCTCATTCCGGTACGAAGAGTCCGGGGGCGGGGACCGATGATGCAAAGGGAAGCCGTGCATCCGTTATCTGTGCGCAGCCCATGGTCCTCTCTCACCCGGACCAATGGCCGTCGACGTCGCACCCGGAAATGGTGCGCAACGCCGACGGGGACGCCCCCTGCGACGACAACAGGGGGCGGAATTCCTGGCGGCCCGCCTAATCCTCGAAGTGAACCGGCTTCACCGCGACCGTCATCGCGCCGGAAGCGCCCAGGATTTTCTCCAGGCCGTAGACCGCGGGCAGCTCGTACTTGAAGAAATACTCCATCGTGAGCAGCTTGCCCTGCAGGAAGTCGGCGCCGTAGGCGGAAGACTCCTTTGCCGCATCCTGCGCGGCAATTCCCTGGAGGAGCCACTGCCACGCGATGACCAGGATCCCCGTGAGCTCCAGGAATATCGAAGCGTCCGCGAGGAACTTGTCGATCTGACCCTTGAGCGCGTACTGTACCGCGGCGCCCATCACCGCCTGCCACAGTGCGAGCGATTTCTCGAGCTCGTCGGCGTACGGGGCAAGTCCTTCACGCGTCTTCGCCGCGGCGATCGTCGCGTTCATCTCGCCCAGGAGCGCCTTCACCGCGGCCCCGTTTTTCATGGTGACCTTGCGGCCCAGCAGGTCCATTCCCTGGATGCCGGTCGTGCCCTCGTGTATGGGATGGATGCGCGCATCGCGCATGTACTGCTCCACGGGGAACTCGTCCGAATAGCCGTAGCCGCCCAGGCACTGGATCGCCTGGCTCGTGGACACGATCCCCATTTCGGACGGGTAGGTCTTCACGATGGGCGTGAGGATTTCGAGCACCATCTCCAGGCGCGTCTTCTCCTCTCCCTCCGCTACGCTTATTAGGTCCACGAGCTTGCCCGCGTACACCACGAGCGAGAGCGAGCCCTCAACGATCGCGCGCTGCTTGAGGAGCATGCGCCGCACGTCGGCATGCTCGATGATGGGAATCTGCGGCTTCGCGGGGTCCTTCTCCGTGATGATGCGCCCCTGCAGGCGCTCGCGCGAGTACTCGAGCGACGCGTAGTAGGCCGCGCTCGCGATCGCCGCGGCGCCCAGGCCCACGTTGATGCGCGCCTCGTTCATCATGTGGAACATGTAGGAGAGCCCGCGGTTTGCCTCGCCCAGGAGGAAGCCCCGGCAGTCGTCGGACTCCCCCATGGCGAGCTGGGTGATGGGAGATCCGCGGTAGCCCATCTTGTGGTAGCACCCGGTACAGTTCACGTCGTTGAACTCGAGCTTGCCGTCGGCCCCCGGCCTGTGCCTGGGTACGATGAAGAGCGAGATTCCCTTAACGCCCGCGGGCGCTCCCTTGATGCGCGCAAGCATGAGGTGGACGATGTTTTCCGCAGCGTCATGCTCACCGGCGGAGATGAACGTCTTCTGCCCCTTGATGAGATAGTATCCCTTGTCCGTGGGGAAGGCCGTCGTGCGCACGTCGCTGAGGGAGCTTCCCGCCTCGGGCTCCGTGAGGGCCATGGTTCCCTGCCATTTTCCCGCGACCATGGACGGGGCGTAGATGTCCTGGAGCTCCTTCGTCGCGAACAGGTAGATGAGGCTGAGCGCGCCCGTCGTGAGCCCGGGGTAGACGCTCATGGAATAGTTTGCGGCGGCAAAGATAAACATGCACGCGTTGAAGAGCGTGAGAGGCATCTGCTGGCCGCCCAGGTCGTACGGCATGACCGCGTTGATCCAGCCGCCGTCGGCCATCTTTTCCACGAAAGGCCTGACCGCGGGATGCACGCGGATGGTAGTGCCCGTGTACTCGGGGGGCTTCTTGTCCATCTCCGCGAATACCGGGAACATCATCCCGTTGGCGATGCCCTTCGCGGTGTCCAGGATGAGCTGCGTGCTCTCCGCGCTGTACTCGGCGAAACGCTCGTGCTTGAAAAGCTCCCCGATGCGGTGCACCTCGTTCAACACGAATTTCAAATTCTTCTCGCTGTAGAATTTCGTCGCCATGGTGTTCCCCGTGTTCTTTTATTTTCCCTTGAAGTTGGCTTCACGGCGCTCCATGAATGAAAGCACCCCTTCCATCGCGTCCTCGCTCTTGATGAGGGGGAGCAGGTCCGGGAGCAGTCGTTCGAGCGCGGCCTTCGCGCCCTCGACGCGCGAAATGCGCGCGGAGTTGAGCGCCGCCATGACGCCCAGCGGCGCACGTTTGGAGATGTCGGTCGCGAGCTGGACGGCCCGCTCGAGGGCCTGTCCCGGCTCAACAACCTCCTGCACCAGTCCCAGCCGGTACGCCTCGGCGGCATTGATCTCGTCGCCCGTCAGGAGGTAGCGCATGGCGTTTCCCCACCCTATCTCTTCGAAGAGCCGGACCGTTCCGCCACCCACAGGATAGATGCCGCGCTTCACCTCGAGGAGCGCGATGCGCGCGTCGTCGCCGGCGACCCTGATGTCGGTCGCGAGCAGGAGCTCGAAGCCTATGGTGTAGCAGCGCCCGGTGACGGCCATGACGACCGGCTTTTTGCAGCGCTTGTCCTCGTTCGTTCCCAGGGGATCGATCGAGCTCCCGGGGATGTCGATGCCTCCCTTGGTGAAGGCCTCGGCCCACTTGTCCAGCTCAAGGCCGGAGGTGAAGTGCTTGCCGTGAGCGAAGAGCACCCCGCAGCGAAGCTCCGCGTTGTGGTGGAGCTCGCCGTACGCGGCGGCCAGCTCGTAAAACATGTCGAGGTCGAACGCGTTCATCTTGTCCGGCCTGTTGAGACCCATGAGCAGCACGTGACCGCGCTGTTCCACGGTTATCTTTTTGTATTCCATTTGGAGCCTCCCGGGTTGTGAAGTGAGCGTACCAGGCGTCACGGCCCTGCGAACCGGGGGGCCGATCAGCTTGTGGTATGGTAGCGGGGCCTCCCGCTGCGTCAATAAATATTTCGAACGCTCGATCGAAAAATTCTTGCGCTCACGCCGGGATCGTGTAGCCTTATCACGCGCACCATCATCCAGGAGCCGGAGAGTCGCATGACCTACAGGGAATTCGTGGCGGAAATCATGTCCTCGGTCGAGGATGTGTACCGGCGTTACTACAGGGAAAACCGCCGCCGCATCAGGATAAAGAAGGAAGACCTCGCGGTAAAGAACTACGTGGCGCTCATAAACGCGGCCCTCCGCCTGTCGGCGGAAAAGGGCTTCCAGGCGATGAGCATGCGCGACCTCACCCGGGAGGCCGGGATGAGCATGGGGGCGCTCTACTATTATTTTTCCGGGAAGAACGACATCCTGGCCCTCATCCACAAGGAGGGCCACAAGTTCGTCAAGGACATGCTTTTAAAATATACCGCCGGCGAGTCGGGGCCCGCACAAAAGCTCAGGACCGCCATCCGTACGCACCTATACCTGAGCGAGCTCATGCGCCTCTGGTTCCAGTTCTTTTTCATGGAGACGAAGCACCAGGCAAAAAAGGACCGTAAGGTCCCCATCGAGAGCGAGCTCTGGACGGAAAAGCTCTACATGGACATTCTCCGCGAGGGCGCGCGCGCGGGAATGTTCCGCGTGGACGACCCGGGGCTTGTGGGCGCCGCGATAAAGTCCCTCCTTCAAGACTGGTACCTGAAGCGATGGAAGTATGTTCATCGCGGGATCCCCATCGAAAAGTACGCGGAATTCGTGATAGCGTTCGTCGAGGCGTACGTGAAAAAGTGAGGTTTCCCGGCCGTGAACGGATTCGTTCTTGTGCCGGCATGGATACAATTTCATCCCCTTCCTGGTAATATAAATGATGGCCGACTTATTCCCCGCCATATCCTGGGTTGTCACAAGAAATTAAATCCGTCGGCCTCTGCCGTGGTAAGCTCAACCATGAAGATGGCTAATATTTAACGATTGTTCCTCGATACAGTCGCAGTTCCCGATTGAAGCGGGTGAAATTATATAGTATTCAGTTTGACATTATGCTGTTTCCATGATCTGCTATTTCCGGATGGTTTCCATGGCAGCGGATGAATGTTTGGGCGGATAAATCAATATGCGGTATATTACAGTCACGCGGTTTTTCCTTTTTGTCTTCATGATACTGTCCGCTGGGCCTGTAAGCCATGGAGCGGATTATACGATAAGTGCGTTCTTTTTTGACGGCATAATGCTCGGCGCCGGGAACACGGATTGGATCGACCTGCAGGAGCAGGCGGGCGCCCATCCCACCATATGCCTCAGCCATGGGGGAGGGGTCGACTTCGACTTCGCCGTGTTCAATGACGGCGAAGAGGTATGCAGCGACACCGGCACACGGGTTTATTCCTGCTGCAGCGCCTCTACTGCCGGACATGTACGGATAAAAGTGTGGTCCCGGGAGGGCAGCGGCAGCTACAGCGTAACCATTCGTCCGTAACGGCGGTGTGCATTATGCATCGTCATGTCCGTTTTTTCCCTGTATAGGCGATTTCCGGATGCCGGGTTGAATCGATCGGTTCGGACGGCCAGCCGGCAAACATCCGATCCTGGAAGGAAATAAAAGATACCCACATGCAGAAGAAACAAGCACTCGCCCCCGCCTTGATTTTCATGATAACGGCATTACTGTCGATTGTCCAAGCCGGCACTCTCTTTGCCGGTGTTCCGATTGTCCTGGAAAAGAACCAAATGGACGGGAATCTGATCGGCACCTCCATCGAGGTTTTCGAGGACAGGAACAGGAACCTCGTCATCAACGACATTATTTCCCCGGAATACAGTACGCAGTTCAAGCATTCCGCCTCCGACGCGCCCTCATACGGGTATTCCGCGTCGGCATACTGGGCCCGCTTCAGCGTGATGAACGGCACCGGCGCTGCGGTCGAGTGGTACCTCGAGTTCGCGAACCAGATCACCAACAGGATCGACATTTATTCCAGGAAGGGAACCCAGGTAAAAAAAATCGTAACGACGGGGAACCTCTTTTCCAGCGAGAGGGACATCCGGCACGTGACGCCATGCATCAGGATGACGGACGAACCCGGAATGACGGAATATTATCTCAGGGTGCAGACGAATACCAGGGTGGTATTGCCCGTCAGAATATGGTCTTCTGAACGCATCCACGAACAGATAAAGATACGTGCCGCGGTCATGGCGGTGTTCTATGGCATAATCGCGATAATGCTCATTTACAACCTGGTGATATTCTTTTTCAGCCGTGAAAGGGCATATCTACTGTATGTGCTCAATTCATTGATCATCCTTTTATTTTCATTGCTGAATGACGGATATCTCTTCATTTATGTCATCCCCTTCAATTTTTATGTCATCAACCTCACCATGAGCATGGTTTTATTCATCTGCTGTACCAGTTTTGGATTCACCAGGGCTTTCCTGGACACGCGACTGCATGCCCCCTTCATGGACCGCTTTCTTCTCAGGCCGTCCATGATTCTCCTTGGGATAATGGCTGTTGTATTCCTCCCGCTGTACCTGTCGATCAGGATATGGCTGCCGGCTTTCAATGCGCCCTTCATAACTGCCATTAATTTAATCGCGCTGTTGTGCATACTCGAGATGATAATCATAGGAATCCTGTATCTTGTGCGAAGAATCCGTTCCGGCTACTTCTACGGCATAGGTTATTTCGCCTTCCTGGTCGGCGGCCTCCTGGCTTTTCTCAGGGAATACAACATCATCCCGATTACCTTTTTTAGCGACTACCTCTACCATGTCGGGGTTATCGTGATGCTGGTGTTCTTTTCCCTGGGGCTTGCCGATTACATCAACACGATGCGCCGCCGGGTAATGGCCCTCAATGACGGCCTGTCGGAAAAAAACCTGGAGCTCATGCGCGCAAACGAGGAGCTCCAGGCCGTCAACGAGGAGATGGAAGCGCAGACGGAAACGCTCACCAAAGCCTACGAAGAAATGGAGATCCTCGCGCGGGCTCTTGACCAGGCCGATGAAGAGATAATCATCACCGACGGAAGGGGATCTGTCGACTACGTGAATCCCGCCTTTGAAAGGATTTCCGGTCTATCGAGAGAGAGCGTGCTGGGAAAGGATATTCGGCAGGTACTGGAGAACGACGGCGAAGAGGATATCTGCCGGCGCGCGCTGGAGAGTGCCATGGGGGGAACCCCCTGGAGCGGGCGGATTAATAACAGACGGCCGGGGAGGGGCCGATGTTACGAGGACGCGACCATGCGGCCGCTCAAAGATCTTTCCGGCGCCATTACAAGCCTGGTGATAATGAAGCGCGACGTGACGGAACAGATACAGCTCCAGGATCAGCTCTTCCAGGCCCAGAAAATGGACGCAATCGGCACGCTGGTGAGCGGCCTGGCCCATGATTTCAACAATATCCTGGGCGGTATAACCGGCAGCATGAGCATGATCGAAATTGAAATTGCCAGGGCTGGCATTGAGCCCGGGCACGACATCAGCCAGTATCTGGACATCATCAAGGCTTCAACGGAACGGGCCGCGGAAATCATCCGCCGCATGCTTACGCTGTCCAGGAAGAACGAGCCGGACCGCAAACCCATGGACATCAACGATGCCCTGAAAAACGTCCTCCATCTCTGCAGAAACTCGCTTCCTAAAATCGTAAAGATCGATTTTCGCTTCAGCGAAAAACCCCTGATCGTAAAGGCGGACCCGGTGCAGCTTGAGCAGATGATCCTCAATCTTTGCATCAACGCGTCGCACGCCATGACCATCATGAAACCCGGCGAGGCCCAGGGAGGGGAGCTCAGGGTCGCCGCCTCCGCCGCTGTGCCTGGCGAAATCGCCGCTGGTCTCCGGCCCGGCACACCGGATAATACTTTTTACGCCATGATCGAGGTGTCAGACGAGGGGATAGGAATAAACGAAGAGAACCTGGCGAAAATGTACGAGCCGTTTTATTCCACGAAGACGAGGGAGGGCGGAACGGGACTCGGCCTTACCATCGTGCACCGGATCGTGTCCCAGCACGATGGTTTTATCGACGTAAAGTCCACGCCGGGCAAGGGGACCATGTTCCGTATTTTTCTCCCGCTCAGCTCGGCGCCTCCCCTTGAGCACGGCATTTCCACGGGATCGGCGTTTCCTGAAAAGGGCGGCGGCAGGATACTGGTGATCGACGACGAGAGCTCAATCTGCCATGTAGCGTCGAGCATACTCAAGGAGGGGGGATATTATCCGGTAAGCACGACATCGGCGGTTGAGGGCGTGGAATTGTTTCAAAAGGATCCCGGCGGTTTCCGGATGGTGATTGTGGACATGTCCATGCCCGAGCTTTCCGGCATGGAGGTTTCCCGGCGATTATTGGGAATCAATCCCGGGGTCAGGGTCCTCATTATCTCAGGATTTCCCAATGATGACAGGATAGAAAAGACGCTCCTGATGGGAGCGGCCGGATTTCTCGAAAAGCCTTTTACCGCGGAGAAGCTCCTTGGCAAGGTATTTTCGCTGCTCCGGGATTGAAGTGCCCGGTACCTGTTCCCGCAGCGTATTGAATCTTTCAATTTTCCGCACGCATCAGGAATCACTAAAAGGAAGACTCTATCCCCGGGGCTCTCAATCAGGAAAGTCCACTCTCGTTATGGATCGCATCTTCGGTAGGCGGATACCTGTTCAGCAATTTCCCCCGAAAGGAGGACAAAAATTCTTTTACTGTGGGTAAAATTTTCTTGCAAGTTCTGATATATCGAATCGCTATATATACAAAAATACTACTCCGAGAAGTCCCCGCCACCGCGTAAAAGCCCCGCCTGAGGTCGGGGATGTCCGGAACAACCGCTGCCGCCTCTCAAGGCCGGCAGGGGACGGGAGGTGTGCGGCATGATAAAGACGGTCTCCTCTTACATTGCGAGCAAATACAGGGACGAGCCGTACCTGGTGCGCCGCAAGGCGCTGGTTCTCTCTTATTCCATCATGGTGATGAGCTTGATCTGCCTGGCAATGATCGCGGTATTCCTGGTGCTGCAGCCGGTCTCATTTGCCCGATCGGCCATGGTGCTGGGCTTTATCATCAGCTTCATGCTCATCACGTTCTTAATATTAAGCACAGGCCGCTACGGGGCCGCGGCCAATTTCATCGTGACCATGCTCGCCCTGCTCCTGCTCACGTCACTTTTCCTGAAGGTCGGGAAGGACTCCCATACAGGCTATTCCACCACCTTTTTCATCATGTTCGTCAACATGGCGCTGGCCGCCCTTTTCTGCAACAGGAGGTGGCTTGTGGGCGTCACGGCGCTCTTCATCGCCGGGGACATTGTGTTCTACAACCTCGTGCTGGGAGGACTCGACCCGATCAGCAGGGAGACGGCGAGCGTAGGGGTCGTGTTTTCGATCTTCAGCTTCGTGATGGTCATGGTGCTCGTGTACGCGCTTGTTTCAATTACGGAGAACGCCGCCACCAGATCGGAGCGCGAAGCGAGGAAAAACCGCGAGAACTACGACGCCATCCAGCAGCTGCTTGAGTCGGTGAGGGAATCCTCCGTCGTGCTTGCCAGGTCATCGGGCGACATGAAAAGTCTCACCGTCACCTTCTCGGACAACTTCCAGAACCAGGCCAGCTCGGCCGAGGAGATCACCGCCGCCATGGAGGAGGTCTCTTCAACCACTGACAACAATGCAAAGAGCGCCGCCGAGCAGTTCGAGACCATTTCCATGTTCCTGGGGACGCTGGGCGCCCTCTCCACGACTGTCTCGGGCATGGGTGAGAAAATCCGGGAGAGCATGGGGGAGGTGCAGGCGATCAACGGCCTTGCGCAATCAGGCGATTCATCGCTCGGAGCCCTGCAGGAGAGCATGGGGAAGATTCACGACGGCTCCACCAGGATGACCGACATCCTGGAAATCATCAATTCGATATCGGACAAGACCAATCTCCTCTCGCTGAACGCCGCCATCGAGG
>Ga0129297_10001887_pt1 | contig 10706 bp, 14 predicted proteins | sample I18A1metaG_FD_94708 | JGI IMG/M metagenome (GOLD analysis project Ga0129297, IMG submission 94708) | Lake sediment bacterial and archeal communities from Gulf of Boni, Indonesia to study Microbial Dark Matter (Phase II) - ​I18A1 metaG | ecosystem: Environmental > Aquatic > Freshwater > Lake >... | reverse complement strand
CCTCCAGGAGGATACTTCAGACATCACAACTTCCGCTATGGTCCTGAGCCACCTGCCTACAAGACACCAAAGCGTGAATACCCAAGTTACACAAGAAGAGAGCCAGAAAGACCCGTTGTCCAAGGCAGATATTCAGCCAAGTCAGTCGACGAGAAACTGTTCGAGCGTTTGATGCGCAGGTTCTGGAAAGAGTATTTGGAGAACGAGGAACTCATCGGTCAACAATCTCCAGAGATCAGGCAAGAGTTTCCAGAACTCGACTCCAAGAATACAACTGACGAGATCCGAGAGGTTACCCTGAGGGAGATAGATAGGGCAACCAAGATCCTCGAGAAGTACTTCAACAGAGAAGAATTGACGCCACTCATAGAATATGCTGAGAAGAAAAAGCAGGAGATAATTGAGTCGCAGTTCGACCCTGAACGACTGCTAAGGCAGCTCGAGGCCAATCCCACAGATGAACTCCTCGAAAAGACGATAGCTCAACTCAACATCGAGCCCAAGTTTCAAGAAGAAGAGGTTGAAGGCTGCAAAGTTGAGACCAATAGGTTGCCTTCCACTACAGCAATAGAGGAAGTAGAACAACCTCACGACGCATACAGTCAAACGAATGATGCAAGAGTTCAAGCAAAGCAGTCAGAACTTATCGAGAGTCAATCTAAACCGGAGAATGTAGAACCTGATTCTAAGCTAGGCGGAGATCACTCACCTGAAGTTGCAACCGAGAATCTGCCTGATGAATCGGTTCTAGAAACAGCAGCAGTAGAGATTCAAACAATGCAACCTACTGAAGTTGAAATGCTTGAAAATCCGCTATTGGTCAGCGACATAGAAGCTCTGTACAGTGAGCTTGAAGCTGAGGACGTCGAGCCAGAGGAAGAGCAGGTCGAACCTGGCTACTAAGTCTATGGTGATGAGCATTGTCTCAAGAAGAACTAGAAGATATTGAAGTAGCGTTTCGACGGCGAAGAGAGCTCGAACACGTAGAAAGAGACCGTTTTCTTGATTGGATCGATGAGGCTGCTCAAGCAGAAGAGAAGGGTGAATTGAGAGAAAGAACACTAAAGCTTGAGGCAGAGAACGAATCCCTCCGAGAGTTCTCTCAGCAGGAGAACATAGATCCCCCGGACAACTCGAGAGAGGAGTTCGAGAGGGATCTATTGCTGATGGATCAAGCAGAGGTTCTCGCTGACATGCTGGCTGAGGAGGAGGTTGAGACCCAGTCAGATGACGCCACTGAACCAACAGACGCTCCGGAAGGCTTAGTAGAGGAAGCGCCAGACAAGGAAGATGAACCCGTAGAAAATGGCTACTAGCCTTTCAGGTCTCTTCGAAAAATCTTGGAGTGATCTTCTTTGGTTAGAGTTGTACGCCTAGACATAGGCTCAGGCTATACAAAGTGCTTCGACGGCAATCGCAGAACCATCTTTCCAAGCGTCTACAGCTACCGCCAGCCAAGACCGTGGCAAAGATCTCAGTCAAGCTGACTAAAGAATTAGCCGAGAAAATAGACCAATGGAAAGGCTATGGCTTCCGTCCGTCCGACACTGTCCGACTGGCCTTGTCCCTGTTGCCTGATTCGCTAAGGGAGATTCAGAACCGGAATAGTCTAACTGCATCTCGAATCAAGCCGCTGCAAAATCACAATCTGCAGATTGAGTTGAAAGACGAGAAGGTCACATTGAAGACGCTGCAAGAATGGTAGCCTTCGAGACGGTCTGTCAACGTGAAAATGCGTTATTCTGCAATCAGCTCGTTTGGCAGCTCCTATGTTCAAGAAGTCGGTCGATCTTGGAATCCATACTCTTAACCGCATCAAATAGTTGACGCTGTGTCTGAGATACGGCTCTATCTCGGAGGTTCTCGAAGTCGAAGAATCTGCTGAATCCCAATGCGAGTGTTGTTGCCCAAGCCATATATTCCTCTATCCTCTTGCGGTTCAAGAGATACCTGAACCTTGAATTAGGGAACTTCGCCTCGAAGAGCAATAGGAAGTCCACAGTAGCAAGCTCGCCAAGCTTCGCTTCAAGATTTTCAAGATAGAAGGGATTGATGGGTGTTTCTAGAAGCCTTGGTTCTCCAGGGCTAATGTACATGTGTTGGACAGGCCATGGAGTCCCTATCCTATAGGATACAAGAAGCTGGCAGCAGCCACCCTTCAGTAAGATTTGTCGGTTGTCAATGCAAACCAAATTCATGCTGTCAGGAACCTGGAGCTCAACCTGACTCAGGCCTCTCTCCACAACATCCTTTGGCTCCAGTGTTGAGAAAGATTGCAAGAAGACGTTCTGCTTGAGCTGTTCAGGAAAGTCTCTGTACTCCAAGGTTTCGTATGGAATTCCGTGCGACAGACTCCAAATCAGGTCTCGTCTCAACCATGTGTAGATGAGATACTCAATGCAATGATCATAGATGTTTCTCCCTCCCAATCGCGCTGACAGGCCCTGCCTGATTTCCTCAGAGATCAGAGGTTGCCGATCTCTCATTACTCTGAACGCTTGCTCAATAAAGGATTGGGAATCGTAGAATGAGTAGTAGACGCTCGGAAGGAACTCTCCTGTCCTCAGATTCAGTAATAGCCTGCAGATCGCTCTCTTTTCTAGTGCGAGAGGTGGCACAAGTAGATGAAACGCCCAGAGACCAAGTCCTATGGAAGCCGTGACGAATACTGTCAACAGCAACCATCTCCACTTCAAATCAAGTTCGGGTAGGAATAGCCCAACTATCTCGGCCATGATACCTAAGATCAAAGCCAGACCCAGCGCAGTCATTATGAGGAGGGATGCCTCCAGAAACTTTCTCTTGAAATAGTCGACGGGATTCTCTGTGCTGGTAGACATGGGCATTCGGTGAGTTATTGACTATAGCATGGTCTTAATCTTAGTTGTGAGTTGAAGTTAGTCGCGATATGACAGAAGCATTAAGGGACAAGATCAGCAATTGAATGCATTCATGACTACTGTGGTGCCGATTTGCAGGAGCCGAAAGATGAGATGGTTGATGTCGAGACGACCTTGAAGATTTGGACGAGTCCGAGGGGGTATGGAGCCTGATGAGGAGTAGGCAAATCGTTCCTAGCGCATTCATTCTCAGCATGTGTTGAGAAGTTCCACTATCTCAGCAGATCTCCAAAACTGTTTCAGTGTCAATGCAGGACAGAATAGGTCTCGATAAGAATATTCAAGCTGACTGTGGTGAGCCTTCGAAGCGTCTAACTAGTCGTAGCGGGAATAGCTTGTTCCTCTTCTTGCTTGGCTATCTGGAAGGATGCTTCGTTGACGCTCTCGTTCAACATCTTGACCAGCGGGTGGCTTCTATCTATCCTGTACATGGTCGCCCTGCCGATCTTCCTCGAAACCCTCACTATGCCAAGCTCCTCCAGGTCATTGAAGTTCTTGTAGAGGGTCTGCTTGCTCATGCCCAGCTCCCTAGACAACTCTTCTCTGTCAAAGTCGAAGTACGGGTTGGTTAGGAAGATGTCTATTATCCGCAGCTTCGGAGAGTAGCCGAACGCCTTGAGCAGTAGTGAATCTTCGGTATCCTTGTATCTGACTTCCATATCCATCATGCAGATTGATTGGTGGCGAAAGTATTTATTCTTTCACGTTCAAAGTTCTAATAGTGTACGATCATGCTGAGCGACGAACAGGTCAAAGCCGCAATAGTTGAGTTCCTTGTTAAAAAGGGAAGATGGGGCGCCCACTACTTCCCCATCGATACTATGGTGAACTGGATGGGCAGGAAAGTTGAGAGGAACGGCAGAAGAGTCAGAGCCTGCGTAAAAGAACTCGTAAGCGAAGGCTACATACTGCTGCACAAGAGAGGAGAGACAGCGTCCTTAAACCCGGCTATGACCGAGAAGATTAAGGAGCTAATCAAGGAATCACCAGGCTAGCAGGAGACTAGATACTCTTCGTTCTCTGGGATGTGATTCTCAACGGCCAAGCTCAGACGCTGCGAATGGTGTAACAAGCCGCTTCTACTACGCAGACATCTCCGCATCTGTGAGGCCTGCAGGAGAATCACTCTCGAGGTATTCAAGAGGACCACGGCGGAGACATCCAAATCGAAGAGCAGAAGATCTCGAAAGAAGCCAAAGCCATGACAATTACGGTAGCCTGGTCTGAGGAGGAGCTACTCACTCCTTCACTAGCTAAACGTGAAGTATCTATTCCTCCTCTCCAACCTTACCTTAACCGGGAGCTCGCTCTTCATCTTCTCCAGCTGATCCATTATTACTCTGGAGCTTGTTGTGGTTATAAGCTCCTTGCCGTTTGATCTGAGCAGTATCACTGCAAACTTGTCGCAGCCCTCAAATCTCGAAGGAAATAGCTCGTAGTCAAGGACAACGAAGCTCTTGCCGACCAACTCGGAGAACTGCACCTTCTCATCCACGTTGAAGCTCTTCCTTTCAGGTACAACCTCACTAAAAGATTTTACAGCCATTGTATTCACCTCCTAGTTCTCATTTGTGTAATACAGTTCAAGCCGATTTCTGTGCTGGAACATATGCGTCATGGTAGATAGGTTCGGGACTCAGTTTCTCCCTATTGATCTCTATTCTTTCTGGAGAGGATTTCCCTAGGCGATTGCATTGCCTGCGAAACAATAAATACACGGCGTTTCAACTCATACAACCCGGGCATCTTCATGTTAGAGTTTGTCGGAGATGCCATCTGCCTTAGTGGCCTAACAGGAACAGAACTGAAGTCCAGAATCATAGGTGAGTACTACCCCTTCTGGTGGAGTATTACATCAGGCGGAAAGAGGGAAGCCTACCGGTACACAACGGCAATAGTCGAATTGAATGCCGCTACTGGCGAAGTATATATTGAGGACACAAAGGAGACTGTTTTGGGCTCAGCTGGTCACGCGCTTGAACTCAAAGTTGAGTCCACTCATACAGATAACCTCAAAGTCGTGCTTGTTGAAGAAGATCCCTTGTGTTATGATCATCTGAAGAAAGTGATCGAACGGAGATGGCCAACCGTCTCGGTTGAAGAGGCCGAAGGGCCTGTACACCAGAATTCCTCAAACATCTACTTGCTGAACAGGACTCTTGACGAAGCTCTTGCGATACTCGCGAAACTTGATCTTGGCAATGCTATTTACTTCTTCGATCCGCTAAGAAGCGTAAAGTGGGATACTGTAGAGAAGACTGCCCGAGACCGGATAAGAGACTTCTATCAGACTGGAACGGAGTTTTTGATCTTTCTTTTCACATCTGATTGGTTTTTGGGAAGAGATGATCTTGCTCCTTTGCCCATCGCCACTACAGAAGAAAACTGGATTGAAGATGAGAAGCAGACTGTCCTAGAAGCTGATGAGTTCTTCGGAGGAAAGGAATGGCGCAGTCACATCTTGAACGAGAATCCCGTTGATGACAGACAACGTGTCATGGTAGAGCTGTACCGAAACAAGTTGCATAAGTGGTTTAGATATGTTCTCCCACTTCCATTCAATCCTAAGGAAGAGCAATTGTTTCATCTGTTTCTTTGCTCAAACTACGAAACCGGGGTCAGAATGACTCGAAACGCCTATACCCTGAGGACCGGCAATCCGAAGTATTCGCCAAGCAACTTAGACGCTTTCAGGTTGTTCAAGCAATTGCATCCAGAAGTCTTTGAGAACATGAAAGGAAAGAGACGACCCATGGAGTGGCGAATATTGTGGCGAATCATTCGTCAACATGAAGGCGGAAGATGCGATTGCATGTGTAGCGATTTCGCTGAAATCATGAGAAACCCTGTGAAGATTCAGAACATCTTGGAATGGCTTACCGATAAGAGGTACTTGCAGGAGGTCGATAGGGAGATCGCGTGGAAGGTAGGGGAGCTAATCAAGCTGTATGAGTTAGATTGGGAGATTGTGAGAAGCAATCTTAGGGTCGAGGCCCCTGCTCCGATGATCCCCCTCTCATCGGAACAAGCCAGTCGCGTTCTGTTACCCATTCCCGAACAGCTTCAGGAATGAATACGAGGTGGCTATCATGGGGTCACGTAATAGGAGAATCACTTCAGGCACTAGGGAATGGGCGGATCATAATGTCAATTGTCTAAGAGGTTGCTACAACAACTGCAGATACTGCTACGCAAAAATGATGGCCGAACGATTCGGACGAAGCACAGACAAGACGTGGGCGCATATGGCAATCAGACACGACGCAGTCAAGAAGAACTACAGGAAGTTGTCCGGAAGAGTGATGTTCCCTAGTTCTCATGACATATTTGATTTCCCTCATATTAAAGACGCGTGTTTCGCCGTTCTGAGTAAACTGCTAGTTGCTGGGAATGATCTACTGGTCACTACCAAGCCCCGATTCTCAGTAGTCAGAGAAATTGACTGCCTATTTTCCGACTACAAGAAGCGATTGCAATTCCGGTTCACAATCACTTCGAATGATGACCGATTGCTTTCATTCTGGGAACCCAATGCACCTGGCTTCTCTGAGAGAATGAAGTCTTTGAAATATGCCTTCTCCAATGGCTACAAGACAAGTGTATCAGTTGAGCCTTTCTTGGACTACGATCCAGAGAGCCTGGTCAGGACTGTTGAACCATATTGCACCGAATCCTTATGGATCGGAAAGATGAACTACATTCCTAGGAACAAAGTTACTAGAAATGACTCATCGTTCTATGATGCGATTCGAAACAACTATGAATCTAACCATTTGAAGGAATTATACGATGGCCTCAAGAGATTTCCAAAGATTAGGTTCAAAGATAGCATCAGGATCAAGCTAGGCCTAGAAGATTCTGGGATTCTGCAAAGAGACCGATGAAATGGTTTCAAAGCTTGGCCTCAAAGGGCTCAGATGTAACTGTGTCTGGTAAGTCGGGGGATGTCTCATGAAGATCTCTCTATTAGGCTATGGTGGAACTAGACCAAGAGATTTCTATGCTAAGATTCGGCAGATGCGTCCTGATCTGGTTGTAGATGTACGTGAAGACCCGTACCATGCTTGCCTAGGTGTGTACACGAAACCTCAGCTTCAGAAGAAATTGAAAGACAAGTACGTCTGGATTCCTGAGTTGGGGAATAAGACTCGGAACATCAAGAACATTCAACTGGTCGACGAGGAAAAGGGACTGCAGAAGCTATTGGAACTAGTCAAGACTCACAGGCACATAGTTCTCTTGTGCGCAGAGAAGAAAGATGAAGATTGTCACAGATCCTATGTGAGAAAGTGTTTGCTTCAGCGGGTCGGAAATAAGAAGTGCAATTCGTGAGCTATCGATAATACACGCTAATGCCGTGCTTCTGTTAGCTCCAAGCCATGTCTGACGGTACGCAATGCACCTTCTACGAAACATCTGTCGCTTCCGTTGATAATCTGCCGGAAGTGAGAACCAGCCCGGATTACTCCTGCAATGGCACTGCCTTCTCGTAGAATCGATTCGATCTGAGAAGAGGATACATCTTTTCCGAACTTCCTGTTGGCATAGTAAATCGTTCCTTCAAGCACTGTCTTGAAAGGCAGTTCGTACAGTAGATTGCATATGTCGTAGGCTTGATGTGCTCGGCCGAAGTCAACCCAGTCTATTGGAACCACCGCGTATCCCGTGCAAAGAAGGTTTCTTGGCTGATAATCGCCATGGCTGATGACTCCCTTAGAATCGCTGTCCGCAGCAGAGACTGCTCTTAAACAAAGACAATCGAAATCTGAAACTACCTCGTCCAATTGTTCAGCTGCCTGCAGAGCTTGCTCCAGACGTAAGCGCTCTTGATGAATACGGTTGCGTAATGCCTGGCCAAAGTAATGGTCTTCCAAATCATCAGATGCACGTACCGAATGCATTTCAATGAGATACTCTATGCTTAGCCGACGATGTTTCATATCAGATATCTCAAACTTATCCCCGCTTATGTACTCAAGAACGATCGCGTTGTCTCGCACATACTTCACACAGGGGACTGGGAGAGCCTTTTCCGAGAGCATGATCTTGGCCTTCCTAGTGGCCTTAGCCTCTTGGTCAGCTTTTCCGTTCTCTCTGTGTAATTTTACCACGACCTTTCGTCCACGGAATATGCCAAGGAAAATCCGTTTGCCGCCAGACGAATTGGGTAATGGCTCATCCTCAAATTCAATCTCAGGAAAAAGTTCAACGAGTTTGGCTCTCGCATCGGCATATGTCATGATTTGCTTCTCCAAATTGCGGTCAAGGATCTGCTTCATTTCCGACATCGCCGTTGCTCAAAGCCAAGCGTACGATTCATCTCTTGAATTTCAGGCTAAGATTATCCCAGATAGCTCTTCATAACTGCTTTTCCATCAGGCAGCGTCATCATAGGCCCCCATCCTTCCGCCAATAGCTTGTCCACTTATTCAGTTCTCAATTCTTGAAGAAAACGATTCTGCAGACTTCCTTACATCATGATTGATTGTATACACCGGAGGCCCCACAAATGCCCAAACTCAAGAAGATCTCTCTAGAACCTTGGGAGGAAGCCGTAGGCATCTTCAAAGATATTCAATACGGAGATTATGAAGTGTCGCTCCTACTGGGAGATTACAGAATCATCTTTCCGGCCCAATCTCCTGAGGCTTCGATCTTGAAGAAATTGGGCAAGAGACTGATCTCAAAAAGGATCGGTGTGTTGAGGACAGATGATCCTCAGAAACCGCTTGTTTTCAGAAAGTCCGATATGTAAGGATCAAGTCAGTAGACTGTCAGCCTTAGCGTGTGTACTAGATTTCATTGAGCCGCGTCCAAGTCTGCAAAGAAACGACGAACAGGATCTCCTCAAGAAGATCCTTGAATTAACGCAGAGAGAGGCGAAACAGCTGGCGGGCGCGCTTCTCGGTCTCCGATCGTGCTCTATGTCAACCGAGGCTCCTGTCGCCATCACGCTATGGTTCGTTCAGTAGCGCGCTACAATAGATATCTACTTAGGGAGCAAACGGCCAAGAGCACGCATTAGGCTTTGTGAAACAAAGCGTCCGCGAAAGCAATCACTATCACTACTACACCGAGGAAGACTCCGATGCTCGGACTTGAATTAATCGCCGCGATTCCCAAAAATCTGTTGAACGCGCTTCCGATATACATTTGAAACAGTATTAGGCTGAGTGCTTGGGTTCCTCCTCCAAACAGGATGGTGATCTTCCATCTCTGCGAGCTACCTTGGCATCTTGAGTAGACCATGCCGATCGTCGAAACAACCTCAAGAAGGAACACTAGCAGGAATTCGCTGGACGGAAACAGGAAAGTCCTCGTCTCACCCCAAGATGCGCGAACTGAGGCTCCCCACAGGAAAACGTAGAATGTTGATTTGTCCATTCGAAGGATGCCGAAATAGGACTCCCCGTATTGCCAAGGAACCAACAAGATGGCGACTGCAACTACCAAAATGATCAGGTCCAAAAGAGTCAGCTTCCGAATCAAGCCAGGGAATGGCTTTAGTTGCACTGCTTTGCGACTGAATCTGGATAGAACAGGTGCATGCCGCGCTGCGCTCAAGAATCGAGACAGATTCGGAGTGACCTTGGTGGTACGTATCTCTTCTGGCTCTCTAGGCTCAGACTGGGTACCTTTGTCATGCTCCGGCCTTCTAGGCTCATCGATGGTCATCGATGCTGCCTTCTTGGCGACTCCGTATCCTGCCGGAGTCAAATAGGATCGGACAGCCATGCTTTTTGGAAATCGCTTCTCAGATCTAGTTTCCATCAAGCCTTCGCTAGACAATCGCGTCAAGACTTCAAACATTCGTTCTCTCGTCATTCTGAAGATACTTGAAAGCGCGTCTATCCCAGAGGTACCTTCATAGATCTTGAGCAGAAGCTCCTTCTCAAAGTCTGACAGATCCGACTCCTTTGGAAAGGTTTTCGGTGCCACAGCATGTGTGGGTGGCTGAACAATTGGCATTTCGGGCACAGTTCTAACAAAAGGTGTCTTCTTGACGGTTGACCAAAGCTTCGTTACTGGACTCAGTCTCTCTGGTTCTTGGGCTCCAACTGGTTTGATCTTGGAGTACTTTTGGCAGGAGACGCAGTAATGTCGAGAATACTTGCTCACCCATGTGAGATCTGACTTGCAATCATCACATCGAGGTGGATACTTCTGGCATCTATAGCAGAAGTGTCGTCCGTACTCCTTTATCAGCCTAAGGCTTTTGCCGCAGCTGCATTTCATGGGTATCGATTCAGACAATCCTCCCCTGTTTCAAGTCGTGATCACTCAGGTGGCGGGGGTGGAGGCAAAGTCATGCGAGACCTTTTTGTGTGCGCATATACAGCGATGATGCCGATGATGAGGACTATGGCCGGTAGCCAGTAAGCATAACTCGGTATCACAGTCTGAGTCACAATCAATGTTGATGTCACAGTCCTCATCACATAGTCTGCCGCTGTCAGCTCAACCCGAACAACTCCCCAGTCCACATAGATGTCATAGTTCCCTGTGAAACCCGTCCATACGACAACGGACAAATGCAAGACTCCATCATACGAGGAGAAAGTGTTGCCGTAGAAACGAACCCAGTCTGTACTGTATGTTGGTGCGTCTGCTTTGGAGTTAAGCTTGAATGTGAAGTCTATCATGAAGCCAGAGTTTCCACGCCACCCAGCATATATCGTTCCAAACGCCATTCCTTTGTACCGCATCTCGTCTTTGTTGCTATCTGGCGGTGGCGGAGAGCTCCAACGTCCAGGTTTGTCACCAAACATCACGCCGACATCCCATACTGCACCACCAGGGCCTCGG
>Ga0129297_10001886_pt1 | contig 10713 bp, 9 predicted proteins | sample I18A1metaG_FD_94708 | JGI IMG/M metagenome (GOLD analysis project Ga0129297, IMG submission 94708) | Lake sediment bacterial and archeal communities from Gulf of Boni, Indonesia to study Microbial Dark Matter (Phase II) - ​I18A1 metaG | ecosystem: Environmental > Aquatic > Freshwater > Lake >... | reverse complement strand
CTGTAGAAGGTTGCAGCGCTCAGAAACTTGTTGAAGCACTTCTCTGAGCCATGCACATCTGTTACGAAGAATATTCGTGTGTTCAACTGCGTTCAACGGATCTCCTTTTTGCCAATTCTTACCTCTTGCGCGACACACGCCAAGATAACGGTACACGTTCTCTGTCGCGATTCGAGCACGGCCTTGCCAAGACGCCCTCATAAAGCTTCAGCGCACTTGGAATTGACGCCATAAGGACCGTTTCTGTCGCTTTGCCGCGATTAGAACAGCTTTCTAATCAGGAACCTTTGGTCATTTGTCTCTAAATCCATCGCAGCGCTGACATGAGACATCCTGAGCCAGCTCTGTGTGCGGGGTGCCTGTCAGTCGTGAACGATTGAAAACAAAAAGGGGGAACGTCGCTCGCCCAGAGCGACGTTGTAGCGGCAAGTTCCGCGGATCTCGCGTGTGCTGGCTTCAGATGACTTCCTAGGCGCTCTATACCGGGGGTATCTCTTGGAAGGCGAGTCTAACGTCGATTCCTTGTCTAGCTCGGTATGCTTTCGCGGCGAAGTAGACCAGCAGTCCAAATACATAGATCCCTGCAACGGCTGCGAGCGATGTTGGGGCGTTTGCTCCGTATGCGGGGACGGTGGCGTACATGTATGAGACCCAGCCAAGGAAGAGCGTTCCTAGAATTCCCGCAAGTGACATGACAGGATATCCAGCGATCTTCAATGTTGCAAGTCTTGGCGCCGTCTCGTAGATGGTCTTCATCTGCTTCCTGAACGGAAGGACAGCAGCAGCGATGCACGCCACCATGAATGTCGCTACAATGTTTCCGAAAGCCGCGCTAACCGTTGCTAGGACACCTGCATAGAACGTGAAGATGAAGATCATTATCTCTGCCCCGACAGCCATCACCAAGACACCGACCCAAGGAGTGCCGTATCTGCTGACCGACGACAGCTTCTCGGGCAGGATTCTGTCAAGTGACATTGCGAAGAGCCACCGTGGGACCTGAATGCAGTTGATAATTACCACTGCCGCGACCCAGCAAATGAAGCCTATCGCCATGAGCGCATGCAGGATAACATTGTCCGTCACGATACCTGCGAACAGCGTGATGAATGGAGGCGTCGGTAGGCCGTACTCCAGGCCGTTCACGAAGATATAGTCAGCTGCCATGATGAACTCGTAGCCAGCCGCGTTCAAGAGTGCCCACATGGCGGCCGAGACCATCACGCCGCTTATGAACAGGTTGATTAGCAGGCCTAGGAAGAAGTTCTTGCCTGGATCCTTAACTTCACCGCCCACGCAGCTTTGCGCAGCCAAGTATGGATAGATGTATGCGGCAAATGGGAGCATGTTGATCATTGCAAGCCATGAGGGAGGAGCCGCGAGGTCCAGTCCCGCGTCCCTAGCGGTCTTGAGTATGGTGTGATAGTAGTCCGGGTCACCGACGTATCTCATGGCGTACGTGTTGAAGTCACTGATGAAGGTGGCCCTGTCCGTTGCTCCGAGAAGCACTGTCCACAAGAAGACACCGACTATTCCAAGGACGACCATGACATCAAGCAGCTTGAACGTGAGCCTCGTACTGCGACCAGCTATGTAGCACATTGCCAAAATCAGGATCGATCCGAATAGCAGAATCCACGGTATTTCAGTGGCGGATGCAGCCATGCCTAGGAGCGTGGGGTTCTCGAGGACGCTCCCAGTGGCTTGCAGCGCTGTGGCTGCGCCTATGCTGAGCGCCCAGTTAGAATAAGCCCCTGTCCAGAACATGAACCATATTGTGATGCTCAGCGAAGCTGCCACGGCAAGCGCTGGGTGAAGTCCTCTACTTATGAAGACATAGTCTCCGCCGGATCGGGGCATTGCCGTTGACATGGAAGCGTACGCAATTGCTTGCGGTACACACAAGAGCGCCCCCAGCGCTGCTGCGAGTACTATATCGCCGCCTGGGAACTGAGCAAGTATGAGTGTGTAGTAGATCAAGGACATTCCGAAAGTGTTGCTCTCGATGTTCAGAAGTACCGAGTCCCAAAGTCCTACTTGTCTGACAAGCCCTGTGGCTTCTCGTACGAAGACTCTCGGTCGTGACATTTTACATCAGACTCTTGCGCCATGTACCCCGTATATTACATTTGTGCGCAACCTGGCAAACGCATATATGCGAATGCACTCGTTCGAGCGAAACCGCGGAAGTGGGGATTCTATCCGATGCACTTCCTACACTATGGCAGGAGCATGTCATGCAGGGTCCTTGTGGCTCGTTCAGCATCGTTCAAGTCCACGACGACGAGTATGCTTCTTTCTGAACCCGCTCTCCGAATCGCATGACAGTGGCGGACGCATTCGCAGTCAGCTACGATCTACTCGACAATACATTGGATCTCGAAACCGGCCAGTGGTCATTCGTGTCATACAACGCGACGAAGAGGAAGAATGTTCCAGTGTTCATCCAAGCACCAGACAATGAGGCAACGCTTGCCAAGGCTCTGGCCTGACCGCCACTATGTGGCAGACTCGACAGCGAGTCTTGACTCGAACTTCCAATCATTCAGGCTCGAATCAATGAGAAAATGGTGGGCCCGGTGGGATTCGAGCCCAGTCTAGGCCATACTCAGCCTGTCGTCATCTGCACGCCCATGTAGATCTTTGCGAGGCTGTCGTCGTGCATTAGCTTTGAGGCTGGTCCTTCCAATCGATTTCGCCCGAGCTCCAAAACGTAACCATAATCCGACATCTCCAAGGCAAGTCGGACATTCTGTTCTACTATTAGAAATGTCACTCCTTGCTGATTCATCTCCTTGATTTTCTGGTATATCCCCTTCGTAACAATCGGGGCAAGCCCCGCGCTTGGTTCATCGAGCAAGAGGAGTTTTGGTTTCAGAACCATCGCTCTTCCCAATTCCAGCATCCTTTGCTCTCCTCCGCTCATGCTCCGAGCTAGATGCTTCCTTTTCTTCTCAAGTACCGGAAATATTTGGTAGACCTCTTGAATGCGCTTGTTGATGTCTTCCCCATTGGTCATCGTGTAAGCTCCCATTTTCAAGTTGTCCACGACGGTCATGTAGGGGAAGATGCTCCGGCGTTGGAGAACGAATGCCATTCCTTTGCGCAGAAGTCTATGCGGTTCCATGTGGGTTATTTCGTCGCCCATGAAGAGGACCTTCCCACTGCTGGGGCGGATTATTCCAAATACGGCCTTGAGTAGTGTGGACTTTCCAGCTCCGTTGGGACCGACCACACAAGCAATCTGGGATTCCTCAACCCCTATTGAAACACCGTGGAGGATTTCGACGTTTCCATAGCCTGCAAAAATCTCTCTCGCTTCCAGGATCATTTATGTGCACCCAGATAGGCCTCGATGACTCGGGCGTCTTGTTGGATCTGTTGCGGCGTACCTTCAGCGATTATTTCGCCGTAGTTCAAAACTATGATTCGCTCTGAGATCTCCATGATAGCTGGAATGTTGTGTTCGACAATTATGAACGTCTTTCCTCTGTCCTGCAACTCTCTTATGTGTGCGAGCATCCTCTTTATCATGTCAGGATGTATTCCAGCCGCGGGTTCATCAAGAAGGAGGAGTTCTGGCTCCAACATTAGGATCCTGGCGAACTCAAGAAGTTTCTGTTGGCCGACGGAAAGATTCTGCGCCAGTTCATCTTTGAGTTCGATGAGGCCGACGAACTTCAACAGATCCAGTGCACGTTGCATCTTATGAGCTGGTACCAACATGTTTTGCAGGACGGTTAATTTCGGAAATATGGCGATTCTCTGGAAGGTTCTTCCAATTCCTAATCGTGTTATGTCGTGGGGCTTGAGTTTGTTGAGGCGTTTACCTTTGAAGGAGATTTCTCCTCCATCAAGTTGCAGGAAGCCCGTTATGAGATTGAAGAGCGTCGTCTTGCCGGAGCCATTCGGTCCGATTAGTCCCAGGATTGAATTCTCTTCGAGTTCGAGGGAGCAATCGTTGACTGCTGTAAGCCCGCCGAACTTCTTTGTCACGTTCCTTATTTCAAGTAATGACAACTAACACGCCTAGCAGTAGAAATACTGCTGTCATTAGGCTAGTCGAAGAATAAAGAATTACCTTGTCATCAACAAAAGAAAAGGGGGTTCCTCCAGGGGATTTGGCGACTACTCGGTTCCCGGAGGAACTTGGAAATCGGCGTATGGAAGATTCGATTCAACCGTCTTTAGTCGCGGAGGCCAGATGAAGTACCGTTTGCCATCCATGAACTGAAGCATTCCGGCGGCGAGGTATTCAGATCCCCACAGAGGAAAGTGGCTTGATCCGAAGACGTATCTGCCCCACAAGCCTGTGTAATCCGTCTTCGCCAAGGCCTGACCTACAGCGTTCCAGTCAGTCGTGCCAGCTCTTCTTATGGCGTCCACTAGGATCATCATTGAGTCGTAGCCCCAAAATGCGCCTATTGGATCACTGTCAGGAAATCTTCTGAGAAGATCATCGACCCATTTCATTGGAAGTGGGTAGGAGTAGTAGATATTGTAGTCAGCAAAAGCACCAGCGAGATCGGTGTAATCTTTCACTTCACCAGCATAGCCCGTGAAGAACAGAACGTTGACGCCAAGCTCAACCTTCTGCTTTGTTAACGCGACGCCGGCTTCGGGTGATGTGATCTCGGCCTTTATCAAAACAGGGTCTAACGCCTTCAACTTAGCGAGCAAGGAAGTGTAGTCAACCTGCGCCATGTCTACTATCTCATATGCGACGAGTTCCCAGCCTCTCGCTGTCATTTCAGCCTCCCATACGTCGCATACGCCTCTCCCCCAATCTGAGTCCTCGGCTATGAGCGCGTACTTGTGATTCCTAGGCTTCCATTCACCCCTAGCAAGTACGTCGTCAAGCCAGATGACTTCCAGCAGTCCCCAGTACGTGTTGTTCAAGTCCGCCATGAAGATGTTCCTATATTTCTGTGGGTCGCTGAGAATTTTCTGTCCGATGGAGTCTCCGGCTGGTATGCTATAGACGACTGGTATGCCGTATTTTGCAGCAACGTCCATAGTGGCTAACGCCACGAAAGTTTTGACGCCTCCAACAAGGGCATCGACCTTGTCTTGGGTTATCAATTTCTCGAAAACGGCGACGCCAACGTCTGCCTTACCTTCATAGTCGCCGAAGACCAGAGTGATGTCCCTTCCCAGAAGCCCTCCGGCCGCGTTGACGTCCTCTGTTGCCATCACTATTCCATCCTTGAGGTATTTTGCCTGCGCTGCAAATGGACCGGTGAGCGGAGCAGGCACTCCAATCTTAATGGGTGGTTGAGGAGGAGGCTGCGTGGTTGGCGGCTGTGTGGTTGGCGGTTGAGTGATTGTTGTTGTAGGTGGGGGCGCAGTCGGTATCATCATGAAGCCTGCCGCAATCACTGCCACAACGACGACAGCAACGATAATCGATGCCTGCACCCGAGTGATCGCTTTTCGGTTTAGGAATTTCTTCATCGAATTTTTCCCAAAATTTTGTGGAGAGCGCGAGCGATATAAGAGTTGACTATATACTGCAACATTGAGAAATTAGAGCTTCGTGAAAGTAGGGAGATTTCTTTCGTTCGTTCAATTAGCCTTCGAGTCCGCTTGATGCAGTCCTCCGCATTCTTTAGCTGGGAGGATTTTCACAGGTGAAACTCAGATGATTCGAAGATGCGTGTCTGAAGGCCGTTAGTCTTGCCGACCATGGCAGTAAGGAGCAAGAACCTTTAAGCGTTGCAGCCGGAGATTTGTGCAGAGTCTCTCCATGTTTTTCGATCCCATCGTCTTGCTAGAGTTCTTGGTATATGGATTGATTATCGGTGCAATGTACGGGCTCATGGGCGCCGGTCTCAGTCTTGTCTGGGGAGTTATGGATATCTGCAATTTCGCCCACGGAACATTGTACATGTTCGGAGCTTACGTGACATACTTCGCATTTTTCCTTTGGGGTTTAGACCCAGTTCTATCGATTCTTTCTGCAACATTAGTCCTCTTTGTGATTGGGATAGCCGTGGATAAGCTCACCCTACTGCCACTACGCCGGAAGAGCAGGGAGTGGCTGACTGCCGCGTACATCAGTACCCTTGGCCTCGCAGTGGTTCTTGAGAACACTGCGCTCGCAGTATGGGGTGGACACAGAAAGGGTGTGGCCTACTACTACGCTGGGATCGTTGATTTCGTTGGCGTTAGGATAAGCGTTGATCGCATAGTCATACTCATGGTTAGCCTGGCAGTGATGGTTGGGTTCTGGCTGATCTTGGAAAGAACAAGGATTGGTAGAGCAATTAGGTCAGTAGCTCAAGACAAGGAAGCCGCGATGCTGGTGGGGGTTGAGGTTGATCGGATATATGCCATTACGGTTGGACTGGCCTCTGCACTCGCAGGTGCTGCCGGTGGATTACTCTTACCGATATACTTGGCCTATCCAACAGTAGGTCAGGATCCTATCAGGAAGGCTTTCACCGTTGTTATCTTGGGAGGTTTGGGCAACGTTCAAGGCGCCTTCCTCGCGGGTGTTATACTAGGAATTGTCGGTTCCTTCGCGACAGGATTCCTTGGAGCGGCCGTTGAAGGAATAATCACATTTGCCGTCCTGATCATCCTCCTACTCTTTAGGCCAACGGGACTGTTCGGACAGGCGAGGTAGTGACCACTGGCAAAGTTCCAAGTTAGCGACTGGAAATTCCTCTTTGCTATCAGCAGCTTTTGCTTAGCATTGATCCCCCTCATCACCAATGATCAGTACTTTTTGCAGGTGCTCATACTCTGCCTCATGTACGGAATCTTGGCGTCAAGTTGGGATCTTGCGGAAGGCTACCTGGGACTGGTTAACTTTGGTTACGCCGGAATTTTTGGACTCGGCGCTTACGCGTCGGCGTTGCTCGCGATGAGGGCTGGGGTTTCACCTTGGCTGAGTATTCTTTTCGGCGGTTTCTTCGCCACCGCGATAGGCGTAGTCGTTGTCTCTTCCTGCATGAGACTGAGTCCCGGATATGTGGCTATAGTCACCCTAGCCTTTGCCGAGATTGCAAGACTCGTCGTGACGCGCTGGGTCGAGCTGACGAGGGGCATGATGGCTCTCTGGGGGATCCCGCCCTTTCCGAACATCACTATTGGAGGCGTGTTCATAGATATGTCCGGCGTCGACAGAACCCCCTACTACTACTTGATCCTCGCGATCACACTGATCTCACTTGTCTTCATGCGCAAGCTGGTTGACTCGCGAACTGGCCTCCTTTTCTTGTCTATTCGGGAAGACAAGGAATCGGCGGAAGGCCTCGGCGTGGATACGACCAGATACAAGACCCTAGGGTTTGGCATCTCCTCATTCATAGCGGGATTGGTTGGAGGCTTCTTCGCGCATTACGTGAACACCTTAAGCCCCGAGATGCTCGGCATTCCGATCACGGTGCAAGTTGCAGCGATGGCGGTCATAGGTGGAAGAGCTACTCTCTTTGGGCCCCTCCTGGGATCCTTCGTCTTGATAATCTCCGGAGAAGCACTTCGACCCATCTTTGAGTATCGAATGATCCTGTACGGATTACTCATCATCCTTTTCCTGACATTCTTTCCCGAGGGACTCGCAGGGATCTGGCGATACTTGCTAGGTGGGAAAAGGCCTTCACGGAGAGGCATGATTCACTTCGACGTTAGATCGCTCTTCTCCAAGATAACTCTCAAACGCAGTCTCTTGAACAGAAGTATCCTCTCGACCAAGCAGGTATGCGAGAAGGTTGGCAATGAGTAAACGATAAACAGACACCACTAAGAAAGCATCAGCAAGGAAGATTCGAAGCCCAATTTACGAGTACATGTAGTCTGTCAAGTCCGAACTGAAGACTTGGTTAGGTTTGCCATTCTGTGCGTAGCCGAGCATTACGCCCTAGAAGTCGAGGGTCCTCTTCTTCTTCGGGCGGGACCCTTTGAAACTTCGCCCACAATCTGGTTGATTGTCTGCATGATCCTTTTTCATAAGAGCGGAAAGGCTCAGAACAGAAGTTGTCAAATGTATCCACAACAGCGATCAGACCAAATACCTGTTAATTCAACACACCAAAGCTGTGAGGGAGATGAAGATAGTTGTCGTAGACCACGTGTACCTAGACAACGAACATATTCAGCAACTTCGTGCACTTGGTGACCTTCAGGTTTTTGACAATCCACCTAGTTCCGATCAGGAATTGAAAGAGAGAATTCAGGGAGCTGAGATTGTAATAGTCGGCTGGAGCAGTTTGACAAGAGACATCATCAATTCCGCTCCAAGTCTCAGAATGATCTCCATTTGGGCTACGACGTGTCACTATGCTGATCTTGAGGCGGCCAAGGAAAGGGGGATCGTGGTTACACATGTTCCTGGCTATGCCACTGAGGCCGTAGCTGAACATACCTTCGCCCTGTTGCTGGCGTCAATTAGAAAATTGGTGTCGGCTGACAAGCATGTCAGGCAAGGAAAGTTCGATTGGAGACCGTTCAAAGGAATGGAATTGGCAGGGAAAACTCTGGGTCTAATTGGGACAGGATTGATCGGTTGTCGTGTCGCCGAGATAGCTAAGGCTTTCAGAATGCAAATCTTGGCTTTTGATATAGTACCCAACATGAAGAAAGCGAAAGAACTTGGAATGATGTATGTCGGCCTCCAGACACTGCTAAGAGAAAGTGACATCGTAAGCGTGCATGTTACAATGACACCGACAACTCAAGGGCTAATCGGAGAGAAAGAGATCGACATAATGAAGAACGGTGCTGTTCTTATCAACACGTCTCAGGGCAAAGTGATAGATGAGAAGGCTCTGATTGGTGCTCTAGAATCGAGAAAGCTATCTTACGCTGGACTGGATGTTTTCGAAGAAGAACCCGCACCCCAAGAGAATCCGTTGTACAAACTTGAGAACACGGTGCTATCTCCCCACATCGGATTCCATACGGTCGAGGCGGTGAAGAGATGCACCGACATCTGCGTTGATAACGTTATGAAGTTCCTAGATGGGCGTCCACAGAACCTTTGCGAATCGTATTGAGAGGTCCAGAACTCATTGATCCTTGGTTTCGTTGTTTTAGATTGATGCCGATCCTCCTGCCAGAGCCGTTGTAGCTCTTCTTGGCGCGAGTTTTGTGGAATCGAGAAGTTTTGAATTGATTTGGAGTGAAACGTAACGAAACTTGCCTTTTCAACTTTGCGCGTCCAGCGGCAAGCTAGGGAAAAAAATCTCCATTAGTCTTACGCTCCGCTAATAGCAGCGAGTGATTCGATATATATTCAGTAAATAGCGATTCGTTAATACGCTCGCAAACGACAATGATAACTGAGGCAAGGAAATTGGCCAAGGAGACACCTCGTAGAGGTTTCCTGAAGTCTGCAGGCATTGGCGTTGGTGGCTTGGTTATCGGAGCTGCAGTAGGCGCGATGGCGGCACCGCTTATTTCTCCTCCTCCCCCGAAGGCAAAGTTCGCTGATATGCCTTCAGCGGGAACGAAAATAATACACGGCATGGACGCAGCTTATCCGCCGTTCACCGAAATCGATCCCACCGGCAAGGCGGTTGGGTTCGACATAGATGTCGTCGAGTGGATGGCTAAGAAATACGGGTGGGAAGTTGAGCACAAGCCCTGGGAGTGGGGGGCGATAATTACTGCCGTTCTGGCTGGGGACCTTGATTTTGTCGCTTCGGGAATGACGCATACTGCCGCAAGAGCAGAAAAGGTATGGTTCAGTGTTCCATACTACAGTTACATACACCAACTTCTTGTACTAGCAGAAGAAACTCGAACAAGGGACGAGATCTTAAACTCGGGAGAATATGTAGCAGTCCAGCTTGGCGCCACCTCAGACGAGTGGGCTGAGAAACTGCTCAAGAAAGGGTTCAATTTCAAGAAGCTCGGGCTTGACTCCTATGAGCTCGCGTTCAAAGCGGCGTTGGACGGGAGGGCCGTTGCGGTCATAAGCGACAGCGCCTTCACCGTACCGTACTTCAAGAAACAGCCAGATGTAGCAGCAAAGCTCAGGGTACTATCCACGATCGGCGGAGATTTCACTTACGCGTACGCGACAAGAGTTGGGGACTACGGGCTGAGAAACGCGTTCAACCACGCGTTAGAGGAGATAATGGCATCCCCAGAGTGGCAGGACCTAAAGGACAAGTGGGGCATCTAGAACAATCGTTAGCAGAGTTTACTGACATCGCCTAGCGACGAGAAACGACCGTTAACCTAAAGTGAGTAGTGCACTCACTCAATCGCGTTATGACGGCGGTCTGGGAATATCTCCCCTACATTACTTGGGGAGTTGCTTGGACCTTCGGTTTGGTAGGGGGAGGTCTCGCAATTGGGTTCATGATAGGTCTCCCTATAGCGATAGGACAGATTCACGGCAGCGAGGAGATCAAAGCATTACTCGAAGCATACGTGTGGTTCTTCAGAAGCCTGCCGCTACTCGTGCTCCTCTTCCTATTCTACTGGGGGGTTTTCCCAGCCACGGGCTTCAAGCTAGATCCTCTGGCCTGCAGCATAGTTGTCCTAGGCCTCCGCAGCAGCGCCTACCAATCCCAAATTTTCCGTGGTGCCATCATATCACTTGGAGAAGCTCAACTATTGGCTGCGCGTGCCTTGGGAATGACCAGACTGAGAGCTGTGTTTCATATCGTCTTACCCCAAGCTCTGAGAATCTCACTGCCGGGCTGGTCGAATGAATATGCCATTATGACGAAAGACTCGGCTATCACTTTCGCCCTAGGT
>Ga0129297_10001885_pt1 | contig 10718 bp, 3 predicted proteins | sample I18A1metaG_FD_94708 | JGI IMG/M metagenome (GOLD analysis project Ga0129297, IMG submission 94708) | Lake sediment bacterial and archeal communities from Gulf of Boni, Indonesia to study Microbial Dark Matter (Phase II) - ​I18A1 metaG | ecosystem: Environmental > Aquatic > Freshwater > Lake >... | reverse complement strand
CCCGATTATGAGCCGTTAAGGGAGGTTTCGCCTTGTGGTGCTGGTTTTAGGGGGCAAGTTGGGGCTATGTCTGCTATTCCTCATTCCATATCCACCAAGAAGATGATCATGGAAGGAGATGTCGTGGTGACTGGTGCTGGAGCGGATGTTGGTGGATACAGTTGTGAGTTGGAGCGGACTATGATTGTTGGGAAGCCTACGGAGAAGCAGAGGAAGTGTTTTGGTGTGATGGTTGAGGCTCAACGGGCTGCTTTGGAGGCTTTTGGTCCTGGCAGGAAGTGTTCGGATGTGGATAGGGCTGCGACGAAGGTCATTCAGAAGGCGGGTTTTGGGGAGTTGTTGAGGCATCATACGGGTCATGGGATGGGTTTGGAGGGGCATGAGCCTCCGTGGCTTGATGTGGGTGATAATACGATAATGAAGGCTGGTATGGTGTTTAGTTGTGAGCCTGGGATTTATGAGGCTGGGTTTGCTGGTTTTAGGCATTCGGATACTGTTGTGATTACTGAGGACGGTGCTGAGGTTATAACTTATTATCCGAGGGATTTGGATTCTTTGACGATTCGTTGCTAGTCGTATCTTGTGTCTACTATTGAGTCTCTGAGTTTTTTGAGTGTGTCGCAGTCGAGTTTTAGTTGGCGTAGTTCTTCTGCGTCTTTTTTTAGTTTGTTGATTTTGCGTCGGATTTCCTTGAGTTTTGGGTTCAACAGGTTCACAAAGGGGGGACTAAGAGATGGTTTTGTGAAAAACTGTTATGAAGGGAGAATATTGATTTGGGGTTCAGTTTGTGTGTGCGTGTGTGAGACCTCTCTATAGAGGGGGGGAGAGCGTGATGTCTTCTTCTCTCTGTTTGAAAAACGTGAGAAAATTTTTAACTTTTTCATCAATTGTGCGGAGGAAGTATTGTTTTGCATGCATGCATGATAGGGATGGTTCAATTTTAAAAAGAGGGGGAGGTTGTGTTGTAATTTAGGTGCATGCTTTTCCTAGGTTTTTCTTTGTTAGGACCACGTCTATCACGTCAATTTTTTTGTTGTCGTTTAGGTCTGCGTCTGGGTTCCATCTCGGGTGGCCCGGGTATGAGCCGACGGCTTTTTTAACTAGGACAAGGTCCTTTACATTGACTACACCATCGCCGTTTATGTCACCCATAAGCCTAATCTTTACTGTGCCATCTGTGAGCGTATTGTCTGCTGTCTCGGTTTCGCCCGGAACTATGCTTGCAACCGCCGTTATCGTATATTTATAGCATGGTTCTACTGCGATGGTGTTCCAGTTGAAAGTCAGAGTGACGTTTGTTCCTGGAGTCAAACTAAGGATTGTCTGAGTTCCTATAGGATTTGTGTCATAGTAGGCGGTGACGTTAAAGGTTTCTGTAAACTCTCCTTCGTTTTTAGCCACAACGGTTACGTTAACTATCCATCCAGCGTAAACCTCTGTGGCTGATGTGGCAACGCTAACTATTGCCACGTCACGAATTGCTGGAAGAGGCTTGTCTGCCGCAAGCCAGTCAATCATGTTGTTAGCAAGTCGAAGGTTATCAGCATAACCAACATACCAGTCGCTTAGCACGTCTTCGTCGACGAAGCCTATTATGTGTTCAAGCGACACTGCTAACATGATGCTCCCTGCCGTGTCTCTAATAAGGTCTTGGGCTGGGCCGGTTACAGTTATCTTAGCATCCGGTAAAGGCAGATAAACCGAGGATACTCCTGATGTAACTTCATGCGGTGTTATGTTAGTGGTGACCCCTGCGGTTCCTCCGCTCATCCATGTTATGCCAGCGAAGCCTGTAAGGTCCGTATAGATCGATGGAACAGAGTCGCCTATGACGAGGAGCCCGCCGCCTGTGAACACAAAATTCTGTATTGCCCACAGTTCATTTGAATTGTAGGGAACACAAGCTTTTAGGGTGACGAAAACGTCGTATCCAGCTAAGACAGTGGTGGTGATGGGCCCAGACGTGTGGGTGTCCACGATGTAGCCTCTTTGGGTGAGGTTTGTCACCCATATGCTGTACAATGCTATGTTTTCTGTTTCATGTGTCTGATCGAAGAGCACATATTTAAGTGGCCTGACGATTGCGAGCTTGGTTGCAATGTTGTTTGCAGTGAATTCTTCTTCGGGTACTGGAGGGGCATAAGCCGTAATGTTGTATGTTCCTTCAAGTGTTGGACTCCACGAGTAGCTAAGCGTATAAGAAGAGCCTCTTAACAATCCGGGAATTACCACAGATTGGACGACGATACCGTTAATCAATAGTTGCAATATAACATCAGTCTCATTGTTTAATCCCACATTTGAAACTGTCGCGTTCAGCAAAACCGAAGTGCCGAGGACAATGAAACCTGGAGCATCCAAAGACACAGCAAGTTCATGCTCTGCAGGTGTAGCCCATATAATCATATTCCTTAGAAGCTTCTCAGCTCCAAGTTCATTGTTGTAGTAGAAGTGATAGTCTGGGTCTTGATGAGTTATCACTATTCTGCCATTGCCGTATGTAGCTGCTAATGTGATTGGGAGACCAGCTTCTTCTCCCCATGCTAAAGCTTTCCAATCCGTGTGGCGAGTGTAGAAGCATCCATGGTATGAAGCCCCCCAGAAGCTAAGTTCATTTTCAGTCAGATTTTGCATCACTGGGTGAGCTGAATCAAAAATTCGAACGACTTCCCCGCCAACTCCGTCGGAAGTAACCCATAATGGAAGCCAAGCCCACCTATTGGTTTCAGAGGGTTCTGATAAAGCCACGATTCCGTTGCCAGCAGCAACCCAATCCGCAATATCTGACGCACGGGCAAGCAACGCATCAACCACAGCGTCTCCTGGTATCCAGCCAACGAATAAGACGTTGAACCTATAGAGGTCGACAGTGGCAAATTCGGTCGGTGAAACTACTATGTATTTGTATCCTAGTTTATCAAAGGCACCTGTGTCTTCAGGCCACGGTGTGTCAACCACTAAAAGTTTGGGCGCAACTTGTGCATTCACAAATTTTGTTGCAATATTGTTGGCTGTGAACTCTTCGCCGGGTACCGGTGGTGCGTAGGCTGTAACGTTGTAGATTCCTTCTGCTAGAATCCATGTATAGTTAAGAGTGTAAGAGGAGCTTACCGGTAGTTCTGGGATTGCGACGCTCTTAACTACTGTCCCGTTGATCAGAAGTTGCAGCTCTATACCAGTCTCGTTGTTCAATCCACGGTTGTGAACAGTTGCGTTCAGCAGTGTAGATTCGCCGAGCCCGAGGAAACTCGGGGCGTCTAATGTTACGGCGAGGTCATGTTCGTATTTCATGGGCGTGTAGAGTAAACTGTTTTCCAGTATTAGGCTAAATCGGTTCCTGTATGCCCATTCAAGCGGGGGGGACGAAGCGGTGATAAAGCCTGCCCCGTATCCAAATTCCAAATACGCAGGCATGTCTGTGTAGTCTTCCACTATTATAATATGAGCATCCACTGGATAGACGCTAAAGTATCCGTGGACTGCATAGCCCCAATTGTCAAGTTCCGCTTCAGTAATCATGTTAGGCGTAGTCAACAAAGGATGTATTGGATCGACAACAGTGACATATTGCCCATAGTAACTAGCCCACTGCAGCCCTCCAGGAAGTGGACCTATCCATCCGCCGCCATGCCAGCCCCAGTCCGCCGCGTGAATCTCTAATATGCCGCCATTATTCACGTAATCCTCAAACCACCATCGATAAGCATCCATCCCATTGTAGAAGGCTTGATCTTGGTCTGAAGCTATGACTACCTTTGTAAAGGCGCTTAAATCAACTCTGCCAAAATCGCTTGAACTGAACACTACAAGGGGAACGCCATAACGGTTAAGGGCTTCCTCATTTGATGGATAATCCCACGGGTACCAGTTCTGGAACAAAGCTACAGTGAGAAGCGAGACAAAGACTTTTGCTGATTTCATATTGTTCCGCATATTGTCCTCGTCGGGTACGGGTGGCGCATAGGCTGTCACGTTGTACGTGCCCTCAACTGTGGGAGTCCATAGATGGCTCAGTGTATAGGAGTCTCCTATCAGCAACTCGGGAATTGTAGCAGACTCAACAATTAGACCATTAATTAATATTTGTAGCACGACATCTGTCTCGTTGCTTAACCCCTTATTAGAAACTGTCGCATTCAGAAGCGAAGATTGGCCGGGTTTAAGGGCTTTTGGAGCATCTAAGGTTACAGCGATGTCATGTTGGAGAGGCATAGTCACATAAACTATAGCGTTTTCCCATAGTTCAACAGCGTCAAGCTTTCCATCAGCATCTTGATCATAATGAAACTCACATAAAAGAAAGCTGAAAAGCACGGTTTGATATTCATTGCCTACTACGATGCCGGCGTAACCTTCTGTGGGTGATATTGTGAAGCCTGCAACTGCTGTGCCTGTAGTGGTTCTTACATGGTCTCCATTGTCCCAATATCCTTCTATGTATGATGTGAGGTCGCCAACCTTGTTTGGGAATGTAAACATTGGATGCGCAGGGATCCATCGGTACACTGACTCGGAGTAAGGCATGTCTGAAACATATTGCACTCCCAAAGTATCCCAGAGAGTTGTTGGCTCTGAATGAGAACCATCAATATCGAATGTGCATAAGATAAGAAGACCTCCGCCACGCACGTATGCTTCCAATTCTGTCCACCAGTTCCCTAATGCATACCAGTTGTCGTGATCTACAATCACCAAGTCCCAAGGCTGACTTGTCAGCGCATATCCGAATCCGGAAGGATCGTCAGCATAGTGGGTGCAGTTTACTTCTAAGTTGTTTAAAGCAACAATAACGTACCTTGAAGACGGCGCCACGTAATAATCGTCTGTGTAGACCAAAACTTTTTCAACCACTATCAACAATACCATAACCATTTTTGTGGCAACATTGTTTCCTATAAACTCCTCGCCAGGTATGGGCGGTGCATAGGCAGTGATATTGTATATTCCTTGAACTGCTGGGATCCACTGATAACTTATCGTGTAAGAAGAGCCAACTAGCAATCCTGGTACCGTTATGGAACTGACAAGGAGACCATTAATTAGCAGTTGCAACTCGACATCGGTTTCGTTGCTTCGTCCCATATTAGAAACCGTCGCATTTAACAACGTGGATTCTCCAGGTTTGAGGCGTGTTGGAGCCTCAAGAGATACTACAAGTTCGTGTTCTGGTTTTTGGTATCTTGACCATGTTATTGCGTTGTAGAGTAGTTGTAGGTGATGGTGGTAGTAGGCTGGTATAATTTCTAGCCACGGGGAAATGTACACTAGACCTCGGCGCACAACTATTGCGCTTTCTTTGAAATGTCCTAGTGCCATGTATTTGCCGTCTACCAACTCATTCGCATCCCATATTTCATCAGAAGGAACAGCGGTTCCAACTTCTGGAAACACCAACGGATTTGGGATTTTAACGAAAAGCGGATGGTCTGGTTCCTCTATGTACAGGAGGTCTGTCTCTGTGCCATACCATGTTATGGTTTCGTTTAGTCCAAATAGCGTCGCCAGTTTATTGTTGTTTGGAACATAGTAGTAGAGGGTTCCCGCTGTTACTATGAGTCCGTGACCTTCCCAAATATATTGTTTTATTGCCTCAATTTCAGAGTCTGTGAACTGCCAACCCATCCCTAGATCATAGGCACCTGAAATGATTAGTACATCTGCTTGAGTGGCGGCAATGTCCTCATAGGTGATGTCTTCCTTGTTTAATGTTGTATAGTCTATGTAGACCATTGTATCGCCAAAACGATGCCACTCAGTATTTAACACTTGCCAATTAGTAATAATGTCGCCGAGGATGTTGCCAGCAGAATGCAACACAACTGCTTTCACTGGAAATCCAACATAAATATACTCCCACACAACATTGTTCTCGATGCTTGTTTCGCCTGGCACAGGCACCACATACAATGTGATGTTGTATATTCCCTCAACTGTTGGATCCCATGAACAGCTGACAGTCGTCGACGCACCTGTTGCAAGGAAGCCTATGGATGTAGAGTCAACTACTTTACTGTTCGCTAAAAGTTGTACTTCTACATCGCTTTCATCGTTTTCTCCGAAATTGAGTATAGTAGCGTTTATGATTCCGACATTCCCTGGCTCCACATATGGCGGAGCCTCCCAGCTGAAGATAATGAGTTCATGGTCCAGTGGAACCTGCTCAATAGCTCTTCTTGCGTTGATTCTTCCATACCCGTAATAGATGTCGAAGCCTGGGTCGCCTAGATCATTCGCAGTATATCTTAGCCACAGTCTAACCCAGTTCCGTGCCTTTCCTGGAAACTGGCTCCATACTAAAGCGGCTACGCCAGCAACGTGTGGGCATGCCATAGAAGTGCCGCTCATATATGTGTAGCCGTCATTCCACACAGTTGAATAAATATCAACGCCTGGAGCTGCCAACTCCACCCAGTCTCCATAGTTAGTCCAATAAGGTCGGCCATCATATCTGTCGGTTGCCACAACAGCGATAACTTCGTCATAACCAGCAGGAAACAATTTCATGTTCGTGGCTTCGTTACCAGCTGCCGCAATCAACAAGACGCCAGCATCATAAGCGTATCTAATTGCCTCATAGATTAGTTCGCTGTGGAAGTAGTCTCCCCAACTCATGCTAATTATATCAGCACCTTGATCCACGGCGTGAATTATAGCGTTAGCAAGCCAATCTTCATATCCCGACCCCAACTGGTCCATGCCTTTTTCGGCCATAATGTTAACTTGAGCCAGTCCCGCAACGCCGATGCCATTGTTGAGTACGGCGGCAATTATCCCTGCGCAATGAGTCCCGTGGCCATGATCGTCCATCGGGTCTGTATCGTTGTTCACCCAGTCGTATCCGAGTGGAACGTAGTTGGCGGCGAGGTCGGGGTGATTCCAGTCGATTCCTGTGTCAACAACCGCTACAAGGACTGATGGATTGCCTATGGTGATGTTCCAAGCCCAATCAGCCTCTATCTTCTGAGGTCCCCATTGTAGACTCCAATACGGGTCATTTGGAACCAAGTTTATCTGAAATTTCATGTTGGGTTCTACATATCTTGACAAACCGACGTCCCGGGTCCCCATTACAAAGGATGACATTGCATTAAAGGGAATTTCAACAACTGCGGCTATGAGTTTACCATTAATTGAAACTGTGTTAACAATTTTGCCACCATTTTGGGTGGCAATTTCCACTAATTTGGCATAGACATCTAGTTTTTCGTTGTTGAGACCAACTACTAGCCTAGTTGCGTTGCCGTCAATATAAGCGAAATCGCTCCAATCGTCTGTTTCATTAAAGTTCCACTTATCTTCTGTAACGAGGCGAGTTCTAGAGTTGTCTCTTACTGACTTTTCTTGAAATGGAAGATCGTCTCTGGAAATGGTGTGCCACAAGTTTTCTGGATTTTTTACGGGATTGGGCTGAGTCGGTCTATGTGTATCTGGTTCTCTCAAATAACTTTCATTAACATCACTATAAGCTATTGTTGATGTTATAATAAAAGGTAGGCTTAACATGTTTGCTAGAAGTAGTGTCAGCATAATTCCTGCTATTGCTCTTGTGTTCATCCTCCTTTCTCCTAAAATATTCAGTGTTCATTTATTGGTTGTTGTATGTTATTAAGGATTACGAAGTAAAATTCTAGAACCCAAACTCTCAAGATTCAACAAAATAGGGGTACACGCGCGTTTGCGCGCGCATTTTGTAGGAATCGGACTAAGCGTTATGGTGACTGGAAGTAGCCGTCTTCTAGGATTAATATCGGGATCTCTAATACGTCAGGGTTCAGTAACATTACATCGGTGAGATGCAACACGGAGTCTCCTTGTCCTATTACTTTGAAGGTAATGTAAGCTAAGATTCCGCTACCTGACACTGGAGTCACCGTTGTCTCTAGAGAGTCGAGACAGCAACAGTGGTACAGAATTTTTCCTTTCTCACTGTATATAGTCCAAGGAACTGCAAAGTCTGTCTTGCCTCCTTGCTTGAGGAAGGGGCCTTCCTCGAAAGCACTTATTTCTGTTATAATGTTGCCTTCCTCGTCATATGTAGTTACACTAACTGTTACGCACTCAAGGATGTCTGGATTAAACGTCGCACCGACCTGCCAGGCAATAAGATCGGTAACATCCTGTACGGCAATGCTAACGGTGAAGGAGTCGCCGATGGCTACGCCCGTTACGTTTGGGGGATCAACATAGACTTTCGCGCAAGGAGTAGGATGAATTGTTATGTGGCGTCGTTCGCTTGTGCTCTTCCCATCGTTATCCGTAACGGTTAATACCACTATATAATGCCCTGGTGTCGTGAAAACATAAGTTGTAATCATTCCCTCACTGTTTCCTACTTCCTTGAGAGAGGATTCTCTAAATTCATATGACTGGAAGAAACTCCATTTATAACTTATAATGTTGCCTGCATGGTCGTATGATGATGAAGCATCAAAGGTCAGAGTGTCTGCCCACCCTATATAATAAGGGGGGTTTGGTGAGATGGTGAAGGAGGCCACGGGGGACAGTAAGGGTGTAGGTTCTGATATTTTTGTCATTAATGCTGAAACTAAAGATCCAGTGGATAGGCTTATTATGAGCATTAAAGTCATCACCTGCAGCAATTTCTTCCAGTCTGTATGGGTATCCCAAAGTTGACGTGTTCTTGTTCCAGGCATATCAAGCAGTGAAGCTCCATTAAGATGCCAACCTCCATTATTAGTGATGATTCCAGAATTACGGAGAGCCTTAAGTCTCAAGCTGAGTGTCTTTCGTGGCAGACAAGTTGATTTGAGAAGCTCTGTGAATGTTTTGGGGTTTTTCTGTAATGCGTTCAGGATTTTACCGTAGTCAATGTTTTTCCGATTTTCTAGGTTGATTGTGGTTCCGCATTTTGGGCAAGTTATTTGAGGCATATTTTCCACGATAGTGTCTTCGAAACACTTAGATATAAATGCTAGTGTAAAAGAAACTTCCGTGTATTTCATAGGAGAAATCCTTTCACAGCGTGAAGAGTGGATGTACGCCTTGTTCGAATTAAGTCTAAACTTTTGGGCGAGTACACTCTCTTTTGATTATTGGAAGAGCTATTTTGGGACCTTCTGTAATCTCCTATTGTCATTCTATCTGTAGTCGAATCCCTATTTTGCTCCTTATTGTATATAGTTTGATAGGGATGGTTCAATTTTAAAAAAGAGGGGGGAGGTTGTGTTGTAATTTAGGTGCATGCTTTTCCTATGTTTTTCTTTGTTAGGATCACGTCTATCACGTCGATTTTTTTGTTGTCGTCTAAGTCTGCGTCTGGGTTCCATCTCGGGTGGCCCGGGTATGACCCTATGGCTTTTTTTACTAGGACAAGGTCCAGTACGTTGACTACACCATCGTGGTTTATGTCAGCGAGTATGGTGACATGCACTTCGCCATCAACTTTCTCGTTGTCTCCGGGATTTTCATCGCCAAGAAGCGTGCAATTCGCTTTTATTGTGTAGTTTTGGCAAGGCCTCACGCCAGCTGTATCCCAAACAAAGGTTAAGGTGCCGTTTTTACCGGCGTCTAAGCTAATTGAGAGGTTGGCAATGAGATAGTAAGCCGTAGCGTTTCCATAGTATGCTGTTACATGGAAAGTGTCAGATACGTTTCCGTTGTTTTGGACGGTTACATTAATGTTGACGGGACGACCCACATAGGTCTTGTTGGTGGAGGGTGTAACATCAACTATAGCTACGTCATGAATGTCTGTGTTACATAAACTTTCGGGCACGAAACCTAGATTGAAAGACATTCCGAGCACACACACTAGAAGCATCGAAAACGTAGAAGCCGTTAATAATCTGTTCCTCACTTTCTTTTCACCTTTTATTTTGTGACAGCTTGTTTCTTTGGAAATTATGCGTATCTGAACATCGATAGCCGATAGCGCTTTAAATGCTTTATGGAGAAATGCTCTATTTGAAGGAATGCCTCTCAAGGCTCGCAGCTTTGGCGGATAAGGCATCAGCCTCCTATCCTCGTAGTATCACTATACCATAGTATAAACTAACGGTCATGACTTCCAAAAAAGAGGGGGGAGGTTGTGTTGTAATTTAGGTGCATGCTTTTCCTATGTTTTTCTTTGTTAGGACTAAGTCTATCACGTTGATTGCTTTGTTGTTGTCTAGGTCTGCGTCTGGGTTCCATCTCGGGTGGCCCGGGTATGAGCCGACGGCTTTTTTTACTAGGACAAGGTCCAGTACGTTGACTACACCGTCGCCGTTTATGTCACCCATAAGCCTAATCTTTACTGTGCCATCTGTGAAGGTGTTGTCTTCTAAGTCGAGTTCGAATGGGACTGGAACAGCTTCTGCTGATATTGTGTAGTTGTGGCATGGTGTTACGTTTTGTGTGTTCCAGCTAAACGTTATTGTGGTTTCTTGGCTAGGGTTTAGATCCGTGACGGTGATTGTTCCTATGGTATTATTGTCATAGTAGGCTTTTACATTGAATGTCTCGGTTATTTCTCCCTCATTTCGGAGTGTCACGTTAATTTTTACTATCCAGCCTACGTAGGCCCAGGCTTGGGATGTGACGACGTTTGTTACCGCTAGGTCTCTTATTATGTTGCAGAAGAAACCATCATGCACTTCATGAGGCATTGGTTGCCCGAGGGAGTCTGTAAGGCTTGTACTGTAAAGGTCTAGGGGGGTTGCTCCTATCCCCTTGACTCGGAATATGAGTGTTAGTGCTGTTGCGTTCTCTACTGTTAT
>Ga0129297_10001881_pt1 | contig 10725 bp, 9 predicted proteins | sample I18A1metaG_FD_94708 | JGI IMG/M metagenome (GOLD analysis project Ga0129297, IMG submission 94708) | Lake sediment bacterial and archeal communities from Gulf of Boni, Indonesia to study Microbial Dark Matter (Phase II) - ​I18A1 metaG | ecosystem: Environmental > Aquatic > Freshwater > Lake >... | reverse complement strand
CCTATCCTCAGCGTGGTGGCAAGAGGGTTGTACAACATCAGCGGCATTATTGTCGCGCTCCTGGGACTCGCTCTCATCTTCGGGTCGCGCTATCTGCGAAATCGGCGATGAAGGTAACGATTGCCCATGGGTGGCGTGCACGGCCAGACCATTCACCACGAAGGTCACGAAGAGCACGAAGAATATTCTCTTCGTGGCCTTCGTGCGCTTCGTGGTGATCTGCTCCATGCTGACATTCCGGGAAAGTGGTCAACCTTCCTCATAGCGCTCGTGCTGAGCGCTATTGCCTTCCTGCCGCTTATCTGGGGGCCAGGGATCGTCGTTACACGTGCTGGAGGCGATAGCCCCTTTCTCCTGGTGCGCTTACAACAACTGGTCGCGGTTCTCCGCGACGGGGTCTTTCCTCCGCGCTGGATGCCCGACGCCGCCTACGGCCTGGGCTACCCTTTCTTCAATTATTACGCCCTCCTCCCTTATTATATAGCCGCCGCCTTGAAATTCTCCGGGTTCGGCTATCTCTGGGCGACCAAACTTACTCAGGTTATCGGCTTTCTGGCCGCAGCCGCGGCGATGTATGGCCTAGCTTGGCGACTGTGGCGCAACAGAGCCAGCGCCTTCCTCGCCGCCCTGGCCTATACCTATGCCCCCTTTCATCTGGTCAACGTCTATGTGCGTGGTGATTCGCTCTCCGAGTTTTACGCTTTCGTCTTCTATCCCCTCATCCTTTGGGCTTTGCTTGTCCTGCGCGAATCGCTCTCCCCGCCTCGTCTGGCCGTCCTGGCCCTGAGTTATGCTGGATTGATCTTGACCCATAATGTGTCCGCGTTCCTCTTTAGCCCTTTTCTCGCGATGTATATCCTGATCGTTTTTGTAGCCGATCCTCACCAGCGGCAGCGTTGGCTCTTGTACAGCGCAGCCGGCCTCGCCCTCGGCCTGATCCTGAGCGCCTGGTTCTGGTGGCCCGCCCTGGCCGAACGAGAGTTGGGGCACATGGCGGACATGACCACCGGCTATTTCCACTACAGCGGCCATTTCCGTGGGCCGGAGCTGATCCAACCGCGTTTCATCTTTGACTATGCCGTCACAGCCCAGCGCACGCCCTTTGTCATGGGGCTTGTCCAGGCTCTCGCCGCAGTGGGAGGGGCAATGGTGGTCATCCTGGCCTGGGTGCGCCGCCGCTTCGAGAGCTTTGGCCTGTTCACCCTTCTTCTGCTAGCTCTCTCCACATATCTTATCACCCCGCTATCGCGCCCGCTATGGGAACGGATACCGCTGCTGCCGCTCGCCCAATTCCCCTGGCGATTTTTATCCATTCAAACCTGCGCTTCTGCCCTTCTTGCCGCCGAGTTGCCCAGGAGCCTGCCTCGTCTGCGTTGGGTCGCTCTTGGCCTGGGTGGCCTTCTGCTGATCGCCGCACTGGGGGGGCTGCGACCGGAGCGGATGGCGATAGAGGAGAGGGATGTATCCCCTGGCCGCCTGCGCCTGTATGAGCTTTTCACGGGTAATATCGGCACCACCGTGCGCTACGAGTATCTGCCCCGCTGGGCGGAGACACGTCCCTTCACATCAGCCGCGCTTGTTACACAAGAGGAAAAGGCTCCTCCTCTCGTCGTCGTTGGGGCGTTGACAGTGGCCCGCTTGCAGGAACTTCGGCCCGCCCAAGAATTATGGGAGATCGAAGTCGCCTCTGAAGCAGCCACCCTTGCTTTCCAGACTTACTATTTCCCCGGCTGGCGCGCGACGGTGGACGGTAAGGCTGTCGCTATATCGCCACTACCAGGACTAGGTTATATCCAGCTTCAACTGACTCAAGGGAAGCACCAGGTCATCCTTCGCTTCGGGATGACGCCGCTGCGGGCATGGGCTGAGGCATCCTCACTGTTCGCTTTCGTGGCTATTGCGGCGATCTTGCTCAAAGGCCGCTTGCCTGACAGGCGGCTGTGGAAGAAGGCCGCTTTCGCCTTGTTAGCTCTCTGCGCACTTATTATCCTTGTATGGCTCCTGCGGACGATACCACCCCGTCCCCAGGCGGTGGCAAGCTCTGTCTCCGACTTGACGATGGATTTCGCCCGCCAGCCTTACCTTCATCACAACCCGGCCGGCATATCCTTCGGCGGCCAGGCTCGCCTGAAGGGTTATCGTCTGGAGACAGATCAAGTCAAGGCAGGGGAGACCGTGCGGCTCACCCTTCTCTGGGATCAGGCCAAGGGGGGCGCGTCTGTGGCCGAGGTGCGATTGGTGTCTTTGGCCGAGCCACTTTTCCAGGTAGACAACCCGCTGGCCGTGGAGCGCACCCCTCTACAAGCTGAGGCGACCTATCACACCCTGCCCGTCCCCACCCGCACTGTTCCTGGCATTTACCTGATCAGTGTGCGCGTTTGGGATGGCGAGCAAGAGGTCCCCCCCTTGACCGGACGAGGAGAGACGCTGGGAACCACTTACCTGCAGCCGGTTCGCGTCCTCAACGAACTGCACGATCGTCCCGCTGAGAAGGCACTTGCTTCATTCGGCCCCTGTATCACCCTGACAAGTGTGTCGGCAGTACAGACAACAGCGACGAGATTGGACGTGGAATTGCTCTGGCAGGTGGGATGTGCCATCCCACAGAACTATGCCATGTCACTGCGCCTCAAGGCTGCCGATGGCAGAAACGTATCCGCGATGGATCTCCAGCCACATTACGGCCTTTATCCGACCAGCTTCTGGCAGCGAGGCGACATAATACCAGATCGTGTCTCGCTCCCCCTGCCGGAGGGAACATCTCCTGGTGGGGATTACGCGCTGGAAATCGTGCTTTACGAGCCGAAAGGGCTACAAGCTATTGGCCAGGTCACGATCCCATCCATTGCCCTCACCCGCCCGACGGTTAAAGCGAATTATTCTCCTCTCCATCGCTTTCCGCCCGATATAGATTTGGTAGCCGTGCAGCCCGGTTCAACCACTATCGAAGAGGGGCAACCTTTAGTGGTCAAGACGACCTGGGCGGCTGCTGTCAAGCCGGGCCGCGATTACAAATGCCGTCTCGTCGTGCGCGGCGAGACGAGCGCGGTCACCCTGCAACAGGTCGAGGCTCTAGCGCAGGGCTATCCGACATCGCAATGGCCGCAACATGCCTTGATCGCCATCGAACACCGCCTGGCAGGGGTTCCCGCGGGCAGGTACCAGCTTTCCTTAACGCTCCTCGATGCTGGAAGCGATGAGAGCTATGGAACGTATACCTTGCCGGCCTTGCTAACGGTCAAGGCGCGGCCCCGCGATTTCGCGATCCCCAAAATGCGGACGCGCCTGGATGTGGACTTGCCACCGATCCGGCTGTTAGGCTATGATATACAGCAGAAGGCTAAGGCATTGGAGTTAACTTTGTACTGGCAGGCCCTGGGAACGATAAACACGGACTACAAGGTGTTTGTTCACCTCTTCGATCCTGCGCAAGAGACAATCGTCAGCCAATTCGACGCCATGCCGCGCCATAATACATATCCGACGACGCGCTGGGCTGAAGGGGAAGTGGTGCGCGACGCCATCGTCCTCCCCTTGTCCGACGCGCCCCCTGGAACCTACCGCCTGGCGGTTGGGCTTTATAACCCGCAAAACGGAGCGCGCCTGCCAGCCGCGGCTCATCCACGGGTCACAGTATCTGATAACCGCATCATCCTGCCGGATGGCGTTCGCTTGCCGTAAAGTAAGGAGCAGAGAAATGGGCATCTATGAGAGATATGCGCAGATCTATGATTCGCACCAGATTGGTTTTAGCCTCAGGATAATCCCATATCTGGATCAGGTTCTGACGCGGCACCAGGCGGAGGTTGACTCCGCCCTCGATCTGGCCTGTGGGACAGGCACGGTGGCCCTGAGTTTCGCAGCGAGGGGCTGGGAGACATATGGTATTGACCTTTCGCCGGCCATGCTGGCGGAAGCGCGCCGCAAAGCGGAGGCGGCAGGGGCGATGGTGGCGTTCAGTCAGCAGGACATGCGCTCCTTCATCCTGCCCCATCCGGTCAGCCTCGTCACCTGTTTCTATGACAGCCTGAATTACCTGCTATCTGTGGACGATCTGCGGCAAACCTTTGGTCGAGTCGCAAACGCCCTGCGCCTCGGCGGTTTCTTTCTGTTCGACATGAACACACCCTGGTTCCTAGAACATGGATGGGATCACAACACGTTTTATCTTGATTGTGAACCAGCCTCTGTTGTCATGCAGAGCGAGTACGATCCGCAGAGCGGGCAGGCCGCGGTCGCCATCATCGCCTTTGTGAAGCGCGGGGAGCTTTACGAGAAATTCGTGGAGCGCCACACGGAGCAAGGCTACAGTATGGAGCAGATCCGCGAGGTAGCGGAGGCGGGCGGGCTGCAAATCGTGGCAAGCTACGATTGCTTTACCTTCGATCCAGCCACTCCGCAAAGCCGTCGCATCTTTTGGGTAACGCGCAAACCCACGAACATGTAGCCGCAGGCTCATGCCTGCGTATCGCATCTTCGTCAAGAGGGAAGACTCATGAGATTCATGCGCCGAGCAGCGGCCATTCTAGCGCGCATCGGCTACTTCCTGAGCCGTTACAAATTCCTCTTTATGCCTTTAGATACGCTGGCGTTGGCTCTGCTTCTCTTCTTTCCATTCTACATCGGCTGGTATGGATGGAGAAGAAGCTTTCAGTGGAGCCATGGGCTGGGGATCGTCGCCTGCCTGCTCCTTCTTCCAGCTTTAGCGTTTGTCCGCACAAAGAGATACACCTTCTTCGAGCCGGGCGATTTCCAGCCTTCGGGCGAAGAGAAGCCACTGCGGGCCGAGGAGAAAATCTCTTGTCGAGGCACAGGGTATTTTGAGGTCAGTGGCATGAGGCGCCGCTTCATAGAAATCCCCGCGCTTTTTTGGACCACCGAGCTGCACGATCACATCATTACGGGCAGGGTCAATGTCGTCCAGATCCCCTTCCTGACCTCGCCCATCGAGGAGAGGGGGATGTGGTACATTTTTATCAGCCCCAGGGACGTGCTCTCGGTAGCTACAGGCAGTCTCTATTTCGGCCTATCCTGCCGTCCAGCGATCCGGCTCGGCTATCGAGAGCCTTCCGGAGTGGAGAGCAGCGCTTATCTCTCCTTTGACAGCCGCGAAAGCCTCATCAGGCTACAGCAGGAACTCACGACGCGCTCCAAACGCCTATCCGAAAGCCGGTAGGGATGATCCCCCGCGACATCGGCTGCTTCCCGATGCTGGGGGCGACTGAAGCCATCATGACGGGCGGTCGCAGCCGGCTTGATGGAGCATCAGAAGGGCGTGCATCGGCGGGGCGCCGTGATAGGCAACAGGATATGAAACCTCACGCCTGGGTATCGCCTTTCACCATAGTCTGCGCTTTCGACCCAGAGCCGTCCGCCGTGACATTCAATAACCCCTCTAGCGATGGTTAGCCCGAGATGATCAGCGCTTCGTTTCCTCGCTTTTCCGCCTCGGCCGGACTCTTTGGCTCCGCCGCCATAGGTCTGTCGGAAAAGGCGCTCCCGCTCCACGGGGGCCAGGTCGAAGCTGATGTTGCTCACCACGATCTCCACGAACGAACTGTCAACCTCTATAGGTGGCTCAACTTGCGTCAACGGGGCCTCCAACAAACGCGCCGAGATACGAATCTCTCCGCCGGGAGGAGTTTTTTCCAACAGATGGCCGATGATATTGTGGAAAGCCTGGCGAAGGCGAGCGATGTCTCCTTCGATCTTGGGCAAGCTTTCCAGGCCCTCAACCCAGATCGCGTGGCGGCCTTCGGCGATGAGCCTCCTCAAATCCCGCAAGGCCAGATGGATCACTTCCGACAGGGATAAAGGTTTTAACGATAGCTCCAGAGCATTGACCTGAATAGCTGTGGCATCTAGCACATCCTCGATGAGTTCGCGGAGGCGTTGCGTGCCCTGGACAATCCTCTTCGCTATCGCTCGGGCTTCTGCCGCGTCTAGCTTGCCAGCCTGTGCCATCTCCGCAAGCAAGGCCGAGTATCCCTGGATGAGGGTGAGGGGAGGTCTAAGCTCGTGGGATGCGGCGATCAGAAAACTGGCCTTGGCCTGATCTAAACGGCTCTGCTGGCGGGACAGGAGGCGCCGTTTGGCTTCCACGACGTTGGCGTCCAGAGGTGAAAGAGGCACACTGGGAGAGGTCCACGGCGGTGGATTTCGCATGGTCTTCTTCCTTTGTCGGGTAGATAGGATGAGCGTCAGGAAAGGAAGGAAATCCTAGACACATACCCCCAGTTAACCTCAATTTTATCACAAAACGATGAAGAACAGATGAAAACCTGGCCACTACAAGATTACAGATTTTTCACCAGGCTTTTTCTTGGCCATTGAGGTCGTCGCGCTCCAACTTCATATCGTGGAAAAGCAACCAGTACCTCCCCCACTTGCGCGTGAAAAACTGGCGCAGATGAGCGTACTCCGGCTTTTGCAGGAAAGAGAGATCCTCGCCCGAGTCCACAGGTTGATAGCGCGACCCGGCATGGACAAAGCCGCATTTTTCGTAGCAACGGATAGCGCGTTGGTTGGTGGCTGCCACGTCAAGCCACAGCACGCGAAAGCCGAGCACATCGAAATAGTACGGCGCGAAAACCGTTATCGCTTCCGTTCCATAGCCCTGGCCCACCCAGTCCGCACCTAAAGAAATGCCCAACACCGCCGATTCCCCCGGACGGATATGGCGCAGAGATAGCCGTCCGATGACGCGGCCATCGCGCAAGGTAATCGTGTACATGCGATAGCTGGGGTCCTGGGAGCGCCGCTCAAGCCAATGATCCATCTGCGCCTTGCTCTCCCAATAGAGATTCCATGTCAGGCTGAGCGGCTCCCTGAAAGGCCGCCACCTCTGCATCTGCTCCAGGTCGCCTCGCACCATGCGGCGGATAATCAGCCGCTCCCCTTCCAGCCACCTTTCTGTTTTCGCGCTTCGTGTCGTTTCTTTGCGCAAGCCAAGTTGAGTTACCATCTAAGCCGTGTCTCCCAGGCCCCTTCACGCCGCTGGCTTATCCCTGGTAAATACGGGCAGATTGCCGAGGGCGATAATGCCTTTCCACTGGGCGGGATCCCCTTCCGTAAAGACGGCAGCCTCGGCCACAATCCTGCCCTCCGCCTTGGCGATCAGGTCACGCAAGCCTCGCAGGGTGCTGCCGGTGCTGATCACGTCGTCCACGATAATGACCCGTTTACCTTTGATCAAGGCTCGATCTTTGCCGTCCAGCCATAGCGTTTGCGGCTTGCCGGTGGTGATGGAGACCACCTCCGCGCTGAGGCAGTTCAGCATGTAAGGCTTGCGCTCCTTACGCACGACAACGTAGGGCAGGCCCGTTTGCACTGAAAGTTCATAAGCCAGGGGGATGCTCTTCTCAGCGGGTGTCGCAATAACATCCGCCCCTTTGGGCAGTCGCCCGGCCAGTTCTTTCGCCACCGCTTTCACGACCTGGGTATCGCCCAGCATATTAAAGATAGCGATCCTGACCCCCGGCGCTACCTCCAGCAGCGGTAGGTGGCGCTCCAAGCCGACGATTTTCACTGTGTAATACTCTTGCTGCTCCATGTCCCCAGTTCCTCCGATGATGATTTTGTGGAAACCTTCCCGCAGGTTTATGCATGGCTGCGGACCTTATCTCTGCGACACTTTGCTCTCTTCCTCCCACTCTCTCTTCACCGTTCTGTAAAACTCGGCATTTTCGACGAGCATCTCGCGGATCGGCAGGTGATAGGGGCATTTCTCCTCGCATTCGCCGCATTCGGCGCATTTTTCCACGCTCTCGGCAGCTTCTAGGAAACTGCCGGTGAAGAAACGCGCCGCAGGGAACCGCTTCCAGAAGCTGCGGATGTTCATGACCGTGGAGATGCGCACCCCTTCCGGGCAGGGCTGACAGTACTCACAACGCCGGCAGAAACGTTTGCCCAACTCCTGGCTCATCCGCTCCAGTTCTTGCCATTCCTGGGGCGTCAACTCCCAAGGCCCGTTCACGATCTTGACGATCTCTTCGATCTCCTCAACCTTTTCGATACCGGGGTCAGGGAGAACACCCTCGAACTGCAGGAGGTATTTGATCGCCAAGTCCGCCCTATCCAGGAGACCGCCCGAAAACGGCTTCATGGCGATAAAACCGAGGTCATGTTTTCGCGCCAGGGGAAGCAATTCCAGGGCAGGCTCGCGCGTCACAAAATTGAACGGGAATTGGATCGTCTCAAAATACCCTGAGGGCACTGCTTTCAAGGCCACCTCCATGGAATGGCTCGACATACCAATGTGCCTGATCTTGCCCTCTTGCAGGGCTTCCCTCGCTGTCTCCATCGCTCCGCCAGGCCCCAGAACCTGGTCATACGCCTCGAAAGTGCTGACACCGTGAAACTGCCAGAGGTCAATGTAGTCGGTGTTCAGCCGCTTTAGGCTCAGATGTAGGTGCTCCCGGGCACTGGCTTTATCCCTGGCCCCTGTTTTGGTAGCGAGAACCACTCGCCCTCGCCGGCCAGCGATGGCCTTGCCGATACGTTCCTCGCTGGTCGTGTAGCCGTTGGCGGTATCGAAGAAAGTGACCCCCAGATCGAGGCAACGGCGCACGACTTTGACGGCCTCCTCATCGGTAAGCCTTTGAATGGGAATGCCCCCGAACCCGATGCGAGAGACCTGCAATCCGGTCTTGCCCAGTCTCATAATAATCACCCCACATGGCATACGTTGCCGAACTCAATAGACGAGCCTAGTATATACCGAAACATGCCACCGGCCAACTGGGGATGAGCGCGCACGCCTTCCATGCTTGGCGCAAAACCGAAGGCAGATACACCTTATGCCCGACATATATCTATCATATCTCGTTCATTCGGTTGCGCAACTTGCCTTTCAGAAGCATCTGCCATATCATGTTTGCTATCTATTCAGTTGCCCGTCCATCCTCAAAACGGGGAAGTTGCCATGAAAATTACCGACATCGAGACGATAGCCGTAGACCGCTATCTGTTCGTCAAGGTGCACACCGACGAGGGCCTCACCGGCCTCGGCGAATCCGGCGCCTGGGGCTACCTGGAAGCCTCGGCCAGCGCCATCGAAACCTTCAAACGTTACTTGATCGGCCAGGACCCGCTGCGTATCGAACACCATTGGCAATACCTCTACCGCTGGAGCCATTTTCGCGGGGCGGCGATCATGGGCGGATTGAGTGCGATTGACCTCGCCCTCTGGGATATCGCCGGCAAATACTTCGGCGTGCCCTGCTATCAACTCCTCGGCGGCAAATGCCGCGACAGGGCCCGCGTCTATTACCACGTCTTTGGCCGCACCAAGGAGGAGTTGATCCAGGGCTGCATAGAGGCCAAGAAACAGGGCTACACAGCGGTGGGCCATCTCACCCCCTTCCTGGACGAACCCCACGACATCCCCTACTTCAAGACGCACGTAGACAAGATGGAAGATGCCATCGAGACCGTGGCGCGTTACCGGCAGGCGGTGGGCAAAGAGGTGGATCTTTGCATCGAGATTCACCGGCGCTTGACCCCTGCGGAAGCGATCGTGCTGGGCCGCGGCATCGAACCATATCACCCCTTCTTCTACGAAGACCCTGTCACTCCCGATAATCTGGACGATATGGCCTTCGTCGCCCAACACATCCATATCCCCATCGCCACCGGCGAGCGGTTGCACACGATCTACGAGTTCGAGATGCTCCTCGCCCGCGGCGCGGTGCAATACGTGCGCCCCGATGTCTGCCTGGCGGGAGGGCTGACGCATTGCAAAAAGATCGCGGCCCTGGCGGAGGCACGTCACGTCGGCGTCGTCCCCCACAATCCGCTCAGCCCTGTCAGCACCGCGGCCTGCGTGCAGTTGGCCGCCTGCATCCCGAACTTTGCCCTGCAAGAGTACCCTCGCGGAGAAGGTCAGCCGCCGAAGAGCGAGATTGTCAAAGGCACGCTCAAAATCGAGAACGGCTTCCTTATTGTCCCCGACGCCCCCGGGCTGGGGGTCGAATTGGCAGCGGATGCCCAGGAACGCTATCCCTACAGGCCCCGCAGGGTGGATACGCGCTTGCACCTGGACGGCTCCGTCGTAGACCAGTAGAGGGAACCTGTCTAAAATCGTCTCCTGGATCGCTCTTGCAGGCTCTCACCACGAAGATGAAAAAGCCCCACGTTCCCGCGATTTGACAGCAGCAGGGAATTGGATATAATTAGTATCCGAAATATTCGTTTCCGAAATAACAAGAAGGAGAGCATCTATGGCCGACGACGCTGGAAACGAGCCTGCTGATTCCTCTGCCGTGATGGCCCGTTTTCTCCGTATCTATCGCTATCTCAACCGGTATTCCCGCGCCATTGCCCGCGAATTCGGCATCTCGGGCCGGCAACTCTCCGCATTGCGCTACCTGAGCAAATGCGGGCGCGCCACGATTGGGGAATTGAGCGATTACCTCTATGTGTCCGATAGCTCGACCTCCGAGCTGGTGGACAAGCTTCAGGAGCGTGGCCTGGTGCTCCGCACCCGCTGCACGAAGGATAGCCGCGTGGTCAGGGTGAGCCTGACGCCGCAGGGAGAATCCCTGGTCGCCTGTGCACCTCTGGCCGGGATCAGCCTGATGCGACAGCGGCTTGAGTCGTTGCCAGACCAAGAGCTGGCCTCCCTCGCCCATGCATTGGAGCTTTTGGCGAATCTGCTGGGCGTTGATGAAATCCCACTGCGATCGGAGTGACAAACTGTGCGAACGATTTGGCGTATTCTCACCT
>Ga0129297_10001878_pt1 | contig 10727 bp, 8 predicted proteins | sample I18A1metaG_FD_94708 | JGI IMG/M metagenome (GOLD analysis project Ga0129297, IMG submission 94708) | Lake sediment bacterial and archeal communities from Gulf of Boni, Indonesia to study Microbial Dark Matter (Phase II) - ​I18A1 metaG | ecosystem: Environmental > Aquatic > Freshwater > Lake >... | reverse complement strand
GTCTAGACTCGTCTGTGTGGTTGTTTCTCTCTTGGGCTCGTCTGTCGTTGTCGCCTCGTCAGAATTTCCGTCACAGGCAACCTGCCCGACTGCCGTTTCGATCGGTGAGCTCGAATATACTCTGGTTTTTTCTTGGGTGTTGTGGTTTGTTGGTGGATTCTTTTTGGTTCATTTTTGGTCTGTGGTTGGTGTTGGGTATGTGTTACATAAATCTAGTCCTGGTGAACTCCAGTAGTTTGTCTAGGGTTTTGGATTCCTTTCCGTTCTTCAGCCTTGCCCGCCAACCGTTGGAGCTGGCTGTTGATTCGGTCAACAGCTTCTAATCCGAAAATCCAGCAAGTCCCGCCAGACGGCCGGCCGGCAGGCTGAATCGCTCCTCTGGCAATTCAACGACATCGTCCGCGATACGGTTACTTTTCCTGGCGATTGCTGGCGCGGGAGCTTCACATATCAGAAAACCAGAATAGCTTCTCAGCAGACCAGTGTGCACTGTAACAAAGCAGTGATTGAGCAGTTCCTCACGTTCTGTCTTTTGTTTGGGTCTGGTCTAGCCTAAAAGACTCTCATGTGACTAGAAGTTCGCTTTTCCACAATCCATCGGCATGAGACAGGAAGGCGTTGGACAACATCTGCGCGAAGACGCAAGAACTGGAGAGCAAATATGGAAAGTGAAAGATTTGAACCATCAACCGAGAATCATACTATCGCCCTTTCGGTTTTCTTATCGAAAATGTGAAGTCTCCTTTCATTAAACGCCAAATACACTTTGCTTCCGACTTCGGCCATAAAATCGGGGCCTACTTTTGCCTTAACTATGTTGTCACCAACTTTCAAGTCAATGATGATACTATCGCCAAGGGTCTCTAGTACGTAAACTTGGGCTTCGATGAGATTGATTTTCTTTTGGTCATAAACCGATATGTCTTCGGGTCTTATACCCAGCACTAGCTCCGAACTCTTTGCCTTACCGATCAATTCCGCGATATGACCTGAAATCGGATAAGTGAAATGGCCCGCGTCTAGTAACCTTTCTCCATCCTTTTCCTTAAGACTGCAGTCGATAAGATTCATTGGGGGGCTACCCAAAAAACCTCCGACCCACAAAGTGTCAGGGTTAGCGTATGTTTCTTCAGGCGTGTCTAGCTGTACTATTCTACCTTGGTTCATTATCGCGATTCTGTCTGACATGGTCATAGCTTCCACTTGATCGTGGGTGACATAGATTAATGTGGTTCCAAGCTTGCGCTGTAGCCGAACTAGCTCCATCCTCATATAAATCCTCAGTTTAGCGTCAAGGTTTGAGAGTGGTTCGTCGAATAAGTATACGTCCGGCTTTCTTATGATAGCTCTTCCTAAGGCTACACGCTGTCGTTGTCCACCGCTAAGCTCTCTGGGTTTTCGATTTAGTAATTCTTCGATGTCGAGAAGGTCAGCGGTTTCTTTTACCCTTTCTCGTATCTCTTCCTTTGGGACCTTGCCAAGCTTCAGAGGAAAGGCGATATTGTCAAAAACGGTCATATGAGGGTATAAGGCATAACTTTGGAAAACCATGGCAATGTTTCTATCTTTGGGTGAAAGGTTGTTAACAGGCCTATCACGGATGTAAACGTTACCGCTTGTTGGTTGTTCCAACCCGGCAATAAGTCGCAGGGTGGTGGTCTTTCCACAGCCTGATGGTCCGAGAAGAGTTATGAACTCTTTGTCTCTAACTCTTAAGTCTACGTTGTCAACGGCCTTAACCTTGCCAAAGTATTTGGTCAACCTTTCCAGCACAACGACCATTCTTATCACATCGTTACAAAGTGGCTTCTGGTAGTGTCGCACTTCCGTCGAAGCTGAGGACTCCTCGGTTGATCTTTTATCACTTTATTGCTCCTCGTATAAGTCCTGATACAATGAACCTGTTGAATACCAATGCCAATATGACGGGGGGGATCACCGCTATCACGCCAGCGGCGTTTATGAGACCAAATTCGATGTCTATCATCGACACGAACTGAGCAATGAGAGGAGGCACTGTGATTGCGTTCCTAGACGTCAAAATAACAGCAAAGAAGAAACCTCCCCATGACCCCATAAAAGAGAAAATTGCCGAGGCTGCAGTTGCTGGCCAAGAAACTGGCAAAATCACCTTCAACAGTGCGCCTAATCTTGTGCAGCCGTCGACTAGCGCGGCATCTTCGAGATCTTGAGGGATAGTTTCAAAGTAGGACGTTAATACCCACACCACGAAGGGAAGTGCTTGAGCAGAGTAAACAAGTATTAACGCTAGTATGTTATCGAGCAATCCCAAGGCCCTAACTAAGATATACAGCGGAATTGCAAGCGTTACGTAAGGGACCACGCGCGCAGACAGGAAAACCATTAGTGCCAAGTCTTTTCCGCGAGGTCTAATTCGTGAAATGGAATATGCCGCTAGTATTCCACACATTACGCATACAGCAGTAACACCTAACGCGGTCAGAGTGCTATTCACAAGAGCATCAGGAAACCTATGAGCCGCTTCAGGATACGTGCCACGAGCTTGAGATGAGCCCGTTATTTTTCCAAGCAATATGCCCTCAAAGTTTTCCCACGTAAGGTTTACTGGTATATAAGTCGGCGGAACCGTAACGGTTTCTAGATGTGTCTTCAAACTTGAAATGACTAGCCAATAAAACGGAGCGAGAAGGTAGAATACGATCACTATAAGCGCGCAATACGATACGGCTTTTTTCAGGTTTTCCGGGCTAATAGTTACCATTCGGTCACCAGTGCTTAGAATTCAATTCTTCTGTAGAGGCTCTTGAAATATGCAATTGCTACGACCAAGTTAATCGCTCCAAGCGTGTATGCCAGCGCAGACCCGAGCCCGAAATTGAACATCCTAAAACTTATCGTATAGGTCCACCAGTTCAACACCGCAGTATAATCTGCGGGGCCTCCTCCTGTAAGGACGTATATTATGTCGAAGGCGAGAAGATTGATCATAGTGTTTAGGATTAGCACTATTAAGATCGAATTCTTTAGAAGTGGAAGTGTTATTTTCACGAAGCGATTCCACGTATTCGCTCCGTCTATATGAGCGGCATCATACAATTCCAGAGGAATCGATTGAATCCCGGCCAGAAGAATCAAAGTTGAAAACGGCACTTCCTTCCAAACGTTTGCGAAAACGACCGCCAGCATGGCTGTAGCAGGTAAAGATAACCAATTGACATAAGAGGGTATTACGTGCAACTGTGTCAAGATTCCATTCAATCCACCGAAATTCGCGTTGAATATCCACTTCCACATAAGGCCGTTTACAGTTCCAGGGATCGCCCATGGGACCAAGAGCAAAACCCTAGCTAGAAATCTTCCCCTAATATTCTCGTTCAGGACAAGAGCCATCCCCAAGCTTATTGCTATCGTGCCAGCTAGCGACATTACGGCAAATTGTATCGTCCGTTGGATCGCCGGCAGAAAGTAGTCCGCTGAAATAATCTCTACGTAGTTTGATAGGCCGACAAAGCGCGTTGAATCCGTTCCCAGATCGAACTCACAGAAACTGAGGACGAAAGAATAGACCATCGGATAGAAGACTGCCAAAAGAACTAGGAAAAACGCGGGAATGAGAAGAGCATATCCAAGCTTTCCCTTCCTTAGCTCCCGCACGTACGTGCGTAAGTCCGTTCACGCGGCCTCCGCTACTTTGCCTTGAGTTGATTGATCTTTGATTCAATAGCGTCCAAGGCTTGCCTGACAGTGACTTCTCCAAGTATGGCCTTGTGGCCTTGCGTGCTTACCTCCGTTGCCCACGCGATATACCAAGCCTCACTGATGCACGGCGTCAGATAGGACATGGATACGCCATATTTCTCCGTTTCTCTCAACAATTTGACGTCCAGGAATGTTTTCAACTTCGCTATTACATCCGGGTCATCATATAACTCAGGATATACTATGCCTCCTCCCGTAGAGATGGCGTTAGCTTTCGCTCGGAAAAGCTTTCCATATTTGTCCTCTCCGCCAAGGAACTTGAGCAGCGTCCACGCTTGGTCTTTATGCTTTGAAGTGGAGGAAATGCAATATAACGTTGTCCAAGCTAGTTGCCCATGAGTCTCAGGCATTAATGTAAACTTTGCATTACCTGCGATCCGAGAAACGCTAGCGTTGTTAGCTACTGAAAGATATGCTGCCCGCATCATTTCAAATGCAATCTTCCTCGTGTGGAAGAGGTCCCTTACATCAGTCCAAGTCCCTTCTATGGAAGCAGGATCAACTATTCGGTGTTTTCTTACTGCGTCTACCATCCATTGTAAAGCTCTATAAGCTGGTTGTCCCTCTGCAAACTGACATTTGTAATTCTCATCCATGATTCTTCCACCCATGCTAGCTGTGATGTGGTACCAATTCCACGGGAAACCGTAGTACGCCTTTTCCCAATTACCAAACAAAGGATATTTGATGTCTGTCTTTTCCTTTATTTTGAGGCATGCCGCAGTGAAATCGTCCCAAGTCTTGAAAACAGGATCCACTCCCGCTTTTTGAAGGATCTCCTCGTTGTAGCAAAGCACCAGAGTGCCCCCGAAGCTTGGCAATCCATACAGCTGTCCTTTGTATGACATATAATCTACGGCCCCTGGGTAAAGCCTCTGCCTATATTTCTCCACACCAGGAAACTTGTCCTCGGTTAGTGGTATGACCCAACCGTTTTTGGCCCATTCTCCTAACCAAGTTTCCACTCTGACAATGTCGATTTCTTCCTTTGCAACGAACATAGTCGAAACAGCGCTGTAGTAAGGGTCTCCAGCTCCATACGTCTCAAAGTTGACTTTGAGGTTTGGATATTGTCGTTCGAATTCTGCGAGAGCCGCCTTCATTTCTGTGACGCCAGCGGCGAACTCAACGAACCTCAGGGTAACCTTTTCTTCTAAGGGCTTAGGCTGCATCATAAGAAGCCAGTAGCCTGATGCCGCAATCACTGCTACCATCAGAACCACAACCAGTGCTACTTGTATCTTTGTTATTGCCTGCTTGCCCATCTTCATCCTAAAGTCCCCATTTCATAGAGTGAACTTCGCAAACTAGTTAAGGCTTTCGTCCCGTGGGTTCTCAATCTCATTTCCTGAAACAACTTCGCATCGCGTAAGGTGCGTTTCATGTTCAAGTTGGGTGAGAGCAAGATACGTTTGATAGCCCCGGAGAAGCTGAGGGGAGGGAAACGGTTGAGATAGCAGCAAGCATACAGGCGGGGAGTGCCATTCCAACTTCGAAGAAGCTGGATAGGCCCAAGATGATTGTGACCAGTCTCAGTGATGCGCCAATATTCCAAACAGCACAGGATGCGAAATGATTATGAGAAACTACACTTACGATATTGCCTCTTGTGCGAAAAGCCGGAGATCCTCCTTGTTGAAAGGATCCGGAAAGCTGAGAAAGAAGTGATCTATACCCATATTGACATATCTTTCAAGTGAGCTTCTACATTCCTCGGGGGTTCCTACGACGGCCTGTTCCAGTTGTTTCTTGTAGTCCAAATAAGACTTGCCAAACTTCCTCGCGTACTCAGATATCTTCACATCGAGCTCTTTCCTACTGTCAGCTATGAATACAATGGTGTTAAGAGATTTCTTTATATCCTTTGGATTTCTGCCGATGGCCTTGCAACACTTTTCGCGTAGTTGCAACTTCCTTAAGTAATCTTCATCCGGAGTGCCATAGTAGAATGAGCCAAAATTGAAGTAGTCACTATGCCGGCACAAAACTGACATGAGCTTTTCTCCGGAACCACCAACCAGAATAGGTGGACTCGGTTTCTGGACTGGTTTGGGCTCGCAGACAGCGTTCTTGATGGTATAGTACTTCCCTTCGAAGCTCGGTTTATCCATAGTCCACATGCTCTTGACGATCTGAATAGCTTCTTCCAGTTGGTGAACTCTGGTTCCATATCCAGGAGGAAACGGGACGCCATAGGCTTCACATTCCTCTCTATGCCAACCCGCTCCTATCCCAAGAATCAATCTCCCCCCACTTATGACGTCAAGAGTGGATGTTACTTTTGCCAGAATCGCAGGATACCTGTATAAATTGCACAGTACTAGAGGGCAAAGCCTAATCTTCCGAGTTTCAGCTGATAATGCGGAGAGCGTAGTCCAGCATTCTAGATTGGGCAGTTCAATAGGAGGCATACGCGAAAAGAAGTGGTCTGACATAGAAACTGAAGAAAAACCTAGCGAATCCGCCTCCACAACAAAATCTCTAATCGTTCGATAGTCTAGTCCACTTTGAGTTATGATCACTCCGAAATCAGCCAACATTGATTCCCCTGTGTAATCTTTCCTTCAAAGTCACTCCATTCATGTACATGCCGCTACAGCAATCTCGTGATCTTGTTCTCCACGTGCTCCGCTAACCCCGATAGCGCCCAAAACTTCTCCATTCTTTTCGATGAGTACCCCACCTGAAGAAATGCATATCTTTCCAGAACATGCATGTACTCTGAAAAGATTGTCGAGAAACTGTGATTCAGTTAGGGCCTGATCTTTGAATCTTTCCGACATTTTCATAGTCGACCTTCCAAAAGCCAATGCTGTATTGGCTTTGCCTATCGCGTAGTCAACAGTGATCCAGCCCAGACCATCCATCCTTGAAAGTGCTACTAGCTTTCCTCCTTTGTCTGCCACGGCTACACACACAGAAACGCCCATTTCTTTTGCTTTCGCTATGGCCTTCCCCGTATACTCCTCCGCCATTGACAAGGTGAGCTTAGTCATTACACAACGAATCTCCTGGCTCTTTCAGGGTAATGTGACCCCGATCCATATTTACAGTTTACTACCGCGCAGTCCTGTCCCGTTATTCTCTGTTTCATGTTAGTTGGCCCAGTATGTTGTGCTCAGGGATTTGGCTGCTTGGTTGAGGGCGTTTGAAGCTTCTATGGTGTATAGAAGGCATAGGATGCAGTAGGAGATGTGGATTGTGACTCGTTCCAGTCCTCTTACCTTATGGTTGTTGAGGTTGAGATGCTCCTTCAGCCATGCGAATACGAGCTCTATGATTGAGCGTTTCCTGTAGGTACGCTTCAAGCGTTCTGGACCATGAGTCTTGAAGTCTCTGGTTACTCGGAGAACGTTGCGTTTACTAGGCTTCTGGTTAGCAGGGTACGGTATCGCGGTTGTGATGCTGTGGCTTTGAGCTATCTTTCGGAGATCGCTGCTCGAGTATTGGCTGTCAGCGGTTAGTTGCCGGATCGAGGCATCTGTGATCTTGACGCTTCTCTTGAGAAGCGGTATGCTCAGCCGTTTCTCGTTGGTGTTGGCAGGCGCCACGAGGAAGCTTAATGGTGCTCCTGACCCAGTGTCCACGGACATATGGAGTTTGTAGCCAAACCCGTACGTTCGATATGCTCTGCCGACTCTGGATTCAGGGTCGCTGTAGCCTGTTCGGTTATCCATGCTGCGGCGGCTGTAGGCTTTGATGAACGTGGCGTCTAAGGCAATGGTTCTAGCCTTAACTACACGGCGATGGATCAGCTTCTTCACCTGTTTGTCCACTATGCGTTTCAGCCTTCTTGCGCCTAGGCGCTGGTTGAAGCGGGAGAGCACGGTTCTACCGTAGGCTGACTCTTCTCTGGCTATGCCACATATGGCTCTGAGCCGTTCATCTACCGATAGGCGTCGTTCAAGCTCGTGTAGGCTGCTGATTCTGAGGAATCGTTTGGTTAGATGCGCCTTGAATAGGCCTGACGGGTTCCGCGGAGGTCTACCTGCCCGGTTCCGGTGATAGCAGCTTTCAAGGAGGCGTTGAACAAAACCTAAATCCAGACTGTCCAGCAATGACTCCAGAGTCTCGTACTCTTCTATCCGGAATCCCCTCCAAAGCTTCCAGATAGGAGGGTGCGAGGCTCAAACCATATTGACCTCTACGTGTCAACCCAAAGAATAACGGGACAACCCCGCGCGCGACTTCGATTATCACATGACCGCGAGCGCAGATTTCAAAAGCACTTTTCCTGGGAGAATTCCTGTCTCCCGCCCCTGTTCAACTACAAACTGGCCATTCACAAGCACGTATTCTATACCTATGGGGTACTGGTGGGGTGATTCGAATGTTGCCATATCTTGAATTGTGTTGGGATCGAAGATCACAATGTCGGCCCAATTTCCCGGCTTTAGGATTCCTCTGCCATTCAGCCCTACTTTCTTCGCGGGGAGGGAGGTCATCCTCTGGATGGCATTTTCCAAGGAGAGAAGTTCAAGATCCCTAACATATTTGCTTAGAACTCTAGGGTACGTCCCATAGTTTCTGGGGTGGACTAATCCTCTAGTATAGGGCTCTCTGGTCGCCACTGGGTGTCCATCAGACCCCACCATCATAGCAGGATGAACATAGGCCGCTCTGACTTCTTCTTCGGCAAAAGCGTCCAACCTGAAAGATCTCGTCTGTCCCTCGGTTTCAAGAAGCATATCGCAGGCGGCATCTACGGGGTGTTTTCCGAGCATATTAGCAACCTGCTGAACTGTCTTTCCTTGGTAGTGCCTGATCTTTTCGCTTTCAAGATATGCGATAAGGAGGTTGCTCCAGCTCGGGCGTGGGCCGACCTCAAACTCTCGTTTGATTCTCTCTCGAGTTTCTCGTTCTTTGATTCTATCAAGCAGGCTCTTGAGTCCGCCTCCCGCGCGCGTCCATTCCGGAATCGCAATACTGATACTGCCACCGGCAGCCGTGTATGGATACATATCAAAAGTTACATCCAATCCTCTTTTCCCAGCCTCTTCTATAGGCCTAATGGCCTCAGGTATGCACATATGAGATACCTGCACCGGTAGTTGGGCCGTTTCACCAATGTGTATGGCTTCCTTCACTGCCGCCGTGTAACTCGCGTAGTCATTTCGATTTCCTCTTGTATGAGAAGCATAGATCCCGCCATGACGCGCCACAACGGTACAAAGCTCCACCAGTTCATCAGTCTTCGAGTATATGCCGGGAGCATATCCGAGACCACTCGACATACCGGCTACCCCTTCTTTCATACAATCATCAAGTATTGCCTTCATCTCATCCATTTCTTTGCTAGAAGGCTCCCTCTTGTCAAACCCCATTACAGCTATCCTAAGTGCTCCGTGCCCGACCAACGGAACCACATTCAGTCCTAAACCTTTCTTCTGAAGTAGTCTTAGGAACTCGCCGTAGTCGCCCCAACTTACGGTGGTAGGAGGTTCAAACTGCTCCCCTAATTCACGTCTAAACTCATCGCTAACCGGAGCAGGAGACATACCGCAATTTCCAAACACAGCGGTAGTTGTTCCTTGGCGGATAAAGCTATCCCCGCTTGGGTTTCCCAACAACGTATGCTCTGCATGTGTGTGGATATCAACCCATCCGGGGGCCACTGTAAATGATTCAGCATCAACAATTCTCTCAGCGCCAACGTGCGCAAACTCGCCTATGCTCACGATTCTTCCTTGATCAATCGCGACGTTTGCTCTAAAGCGCGGCTTTCCGGTTCCATCGACAAGGATTCCATTCGTGATGGCAAGCTCAGCCTTCAACATCATGGTCCTCTGATGACTTTTCTTAACAGACTTCGCTAACTTCTTTTGTCTTTTCGAGATCAGAACTCGATATAAGCGTATCGCACAAACCTTAGGTACGATAGCGCAGTAGGACTAGGCATGGGAATATACGAGGAGTATGGAGTCAGACCAGTAATCAATTGCCAGTACACAATGACGACCTTGGGGGGAGGCATAATGCCTCAAGAGGTCATTCAAGCCATGGTGGAGGCTTCTCGGACTCCGGTACCAATGCGGATGCTCGATGTGCAGTGTGGGCGGATTATTGCTGATATTTGTGGGGCCGAGGCCGCCTTGGTAACCACCAGTGCAGCAGGTGGGCTTGCACTGGCGGCCGCTGGTTGCGCCATGAGAACCACCGAGTTGGTCCAATACGATCCTTGGAAGAACCCGGAGGGAGACAACCCTGACACCTTTGTGATACGAAAGCTCGTCCAGAAACAACTGCACAATCCAAACGAGATTGAAGGGATCAGAACCGAGATAATCGTGCCTTTGTTCCACGAGACCCTTTACACCATATGCATGGTCATAGGTGGCCTCAGGCCAATCTGGGCAGGAGACAAAAGAAGTTGCAACCCCAAGGAGATTGAGAAGCTTATCAACGACAAGACCGCGGCAATCTTCCTAAGCTACGAGGAACTCATATGGAAGCATCCCAGTTTGGTAGCAATCCACGCAACAGATTTTCTATCGGGAATTCCACCCGTTCCTCTTCCAAATGGCTATGACATGCCGCTTGAGGAGGTTATCGAAGTCTCGAAGCGACAGAATGTACCGATAATCCTTGATGCCGCCTCGACCACACCACCACTGGAAAACCTGAAGAACTTCGTCAAGATGGGTATTGATGTGGTTTGCTATTGTGGAGGAAAAGAGATCTGCGGCCCCAATGATGCTGGGTTCAATGTTGGCCGGGAGAAACTGATAAAGTTGGCTGCCTGCCACAGGTTCCCCTACCATGGCCTTGGCAGAGGCATGAAAGTAGACAAGACGCAGATCGTGGCCATGACGAAGGCGTTGCAGATCTATCCAAAGACCCTTCGTGAGGACTTGAAAGGGGCAGAGAAAGTGGCAAAATGGCTAGAGAAGGAACTGAAGAAGTTACCACATGTGAAACGAGTAATGAAGAAGACTGCTGACATGGGGAGTGAGAGAGGCTGGCCTGTTGTCGGAGTGGTATTGGAT
>Ga0129297_10001877_pt1 | contig 10730 bp, 9 predicted proteins | sample I18A1metaG_FD_94708 | JGI IMG/M metagenome (GOLD analysis project Ga0129297, IMG submission 94708) | Lake sediment bacterial and archeal communities from Gulf of Boni, Indonesia to study Microbial Dark Matter (Phase II) - ​I18A1 metaG | ecosystem: Environmental > Aquatic > Freshwater > Lake >... | reverse complement strand
GTCGTCTTGAAAAGTGGAATGCATCCCGCCCGCCGTCATTCAAAAACTGTTTGCAATACTATACCGAGTGCCCCATTACGGAAGCACTTTTTCTCCCGGAGGCCTCAGTGGGCGGTCGCACCTCTCTCATTCTCTGCCAGCCGGACGCACAGCATGGATGCAGCGCCTGCTGCGGCCTGTTTAACCTGCGGGACATCACCCGCGGGAACCTCCTGGCGTTCCTGGGACAAGGGCGCGTACGCGCGGAGAGCGCCTGCACGGACGGCGGAGACAGGGTTCATCCTCCCCGGGAAACGGTACGCGATCCGGGCTCCCACGTATGTCCCTACCAGGGGTTTCTCGACAGGACAGAATTAAAACCAGGTTGTCTTCTGCACCCCCTCCACTACGGGCAGGACCTGCGCGGGCGCTCGCTGTTCGGGAGCAAAATCTGCGGGGATTACCAGTGCCCCGCCCATTATATTTTTACTGACGACCACGTGCGAATTCTTCTACACTCCATCGACGACTGGTACCTTTACACGGTCGCGGTGATCGATCCGGAATCGTTCGTCTGGATGACCCAAACCTTGTTGGGCAGTACCGGGCAGGAGGGGCGTGCAGACGACAAATCCGCGGTGCGGCGCATGCTTACGAAGGCGCTCATGATACATGCCCAACACCTTAGCGAGCTTGACACGCCGGTGTTCCATTACGCGCTCTCGGAATACCGGTTGCACATGCATACGTTTTCTCTCGGTTCCGACTCAGATGCACGGCGGGCGGAGCGGGAGAGGATAATCGACGAGTGCGCGTCCCTATGCCTTTGAATCACGCTGCCGCACTATCGCCACCACGTCGCGCACCTTCTGCGAGCTGTTTTTGTCCATGATGAGTATGTCCTTCCCGGACTCCACGACCACGATGTTCGAAAGCCCCACCAGCGCGACCCTGCTGCTCTCGGTGAACACCGAGCAGTTCCTTGAATCGATGAAAACCATTCGGTCGATCTCGGGGCTCCGGTTCATGTTCGCGTCCGGCTTCAGGATATCGTCAATGGAGTTCCAGCTGCCGAGGTCGGCCCACCCGAAATCGGCTGGAATGACGACGCGGTTTTCGGCCTTTTCCATGATACCGTAGTCGATCGACATGGACTCGATTTCCGAAAAAACCTTTTCTTTAACCGACCACGGTGCGGGGTCATTGGAGGCGATCTCGCCGGGATTCATTTTCCTGAGCGGGTCAAACGAGAAATAATGGTTCGGCATGAGCCTCATGAAATTCTCGAGGATTCGGGAGGTCTTCCACGCGAAAATGCCGCTATTCCAGAAATAGTTGCCCTCCAGGATATAGCGCTTCGCCTTTTCCAGGTTCGGCTTCTCCACGAACATGTCCACGCTCATCACCGAGGCGCCGTCGTTGAGCGCCTTGATGTAACCGTAGCCCGTCTCTGGATACTCAGGCTTGATACCTATGGTAACGAGCTTTCCCGCGACCGCCTGTTCGACGGCGATCCGGAGCACGGACGCGAAATCATCGTTCCTCTTGATGTAATGGTCTGCGGGAAGCACGATCATTATTGAATCCTCGTACACTCGTGAAAGGTACGTCGCAGCATAGAGCACCGCGGCGGCGGTGTTCCTGGGCATGGGTTCGGAAAGTATGATTCCCTTCATGCCCGTCTTGTCGAGCTCCTCTGCCGAGTCAGCCTCGTAACGCCGCGCGCTCACGATGAGACACATGGCGGGATCCAGGGGCATCAGCCTCTTTATCGTCTGTTCCAGGAGTGTGCCTTCCCCGGAGAGATTGTGAAACTGCTTGGGTTTTTCCTCGCGACTGAGCGGCCATAGCCTTGTTCCCGCGCCGCCTGCAAGTATCACTGGTATTATATTCATTTTTTCCATCGGTTCATTCCTTCACTCGGGCATGTTTAAAATACTTCCTACAGTGAAAAATTACCACTTTCGTCAAACACCAGCTTCAGGGGATCCTTTTTTAAGGCGTCGGGAAGCTTTATGAACGTATAGCCTTTAAGGGCAAAATTTCCCTTTTTATCGGTGAACGCCGACAGCACGGCCTTTCCGAGAGCCCGGGAGCTGAACTGGTTTAGAACCTTGAGGATGAGCCTGTTGTCCTTCGTCACCACATCCTTCGTATCGCCCTTGACGAGCGCATCGGCATTCACGAAAAAATCATAGTTAAGGCTTTCAAATGAAATCTTCGACCTGGTCTTGTTCTGCAGCTCGATATCGAAGCTCACCGTGAGCTTTACATCAAGGTCTTCCGGCTTGATTTCCTGGACGTTCTTCTTCCCTGAAAGTACGTCGCCGAACATCTTCAGCGCGTTCTCCGGCTTCACGTTCTTCCCGCTTTTCTGCACGGCCTGGGTGACGTCCGAAAGCGACGGCTGCTGCACCTTGAAATTTGTGATCCTGATCTCGGGCTTGATGGCGGGTACCTTTTTCTTCAGTTTGAAGGGAAAGGTGACCGTATCGGGAACCGCGGCGATGCCTGTCTTGGGGACCAGGAGCGAGATCTCCCCTTCTATCTGGGTATCCACATACTCGCTGTCGCCGAAGTTTTTCACAATGCGCTCGATGTCGGCGAATTTCAGGTTCACCAGGAACTCGTTGACCTGTTTCTTGTTTGCCTTGATCTTGAAGCCCTTCTGTGATTTGGTCTCGAACAGCTGGTTATTGTCGATGAGGAACTTGAACCTCACCGAGTCCAGGCTGATGGTCAGGGGGTAAGGATTGTTGATTCCCACGAAGAATTTCAGGGTGATGTCCCTGAACGAGATCGAATCGATGTCGATATTCTCAATTGAGGCCGACGGTTTGGGAATGTCGAACGCCTCGCCCGGGGGGACACTTACCGCCGCCCCGAGAACCATACACGCCACGACCAGCACGATCCTGTTCAGCATAGCCTCACCTTCCGCCCGGCGATCTCATTAAAAGATATTTGACGAAAATTATACAGTCAGGTAAAAATTTACTACAATAATTTTTTCCGATGGACCGGCAAGGCGTAGAGTCTCCAGGGCCGGTTTTTCACGGATATCATCACGGTACGACACAGGTCGGATGCAGAGATCAAATCCACGTCCGGTTTCAACCAGGCTCGCAGGGACCCTCCTGCTCTGCGGGGCGCTGTGCGCGCTGCCGGTTTCCGATGCCCTCGCCCAGCGGACCAAGTCCAGCCAGGCTGCCGGAGAGCAGCGCAAGGCCGAGCAGGGGCTCAAGGACAACCGGTACTATTTCTATTTCATCAATTCCTCCATCACGAACTTTGGTTCCGAGCAGGAGAAGGCGCTGTTCAGGAAGGCCGTTCAGTACGACATCCTGGCGCAGATCCTCTTCATGAGGTTCGAATTCCGCAGCTCGTACATTGAAATCAGGAAGTCGCAGAAGATCCTGATCGACCTCTTCGGGATCACCCTGACCAGGGACCTTTCCACGAGCAAGAAGCTCCTCGACGAGTTCGCACCCCAGGCGGTAAACTCGAAGGACAACAGGTCGAAAACATACCTGTGGATGGGCTACAGGGACCAGAAGACCGCCGAAATCAACCAGCTTATAGGCGACAACACCACGGTTACGCTCTATTCCATGCGGCTCTACCAGTACTCGAAGGCGATCAAGCTGGCCAAGCATGCGCGGCGTTATGCGCTGCTTTCAAAGGTCGAACACCAGATCACGCCCGATCAGCAGCGGTATACCAAGAATCTTTCATATGACGACATCGACGCCCGGCTGGCCAGGATACCGTCGTCCGACCGTATCGACTATTACCGCCGGGTTCACATGGACAATTATTACAGGGTCGCCAACAACAGGTCCCTCTACGACGAAGTATGGGACAATCCGTCTCTCAAGGAACTTGATGAATACTCCACCTATTTTTCAAAATCCGCTCGACAGGACTAACAGGATACAACCATGAAAGCAGCTCACCTTGCCATTGTCGCATTGTTCGTCGTTTCGTCGTGTTTCACAAAGGCCGGAGACGATGCCGCCCGCTCGGAACTCGGTTTTTACTATTCCGCCGACCACGTGATAAAAACCCTCGAGAGCGAGGAAAAGGGGAGCCGCGAGCACTTCATGCTCGGCGCGGCGCACCGGAAGAAAGACAACCAGAAAAAAGCGCTCTTTCATTACGCCAACAGCTGCTTCTCCTCCCACCAGGACCAGGGACTCAAGCTCTTCCCCGGTACGGTGTACTCATTCGTAACCGGCTTCCATTTCAAATCTGATTATTACAACGACGCCGTAGGCGAGATCGCCGAAATATTCTTCAATTACAGGGAGTTCGAATTCACGGTAAAATTCTGCGATCTCGTAAAGAAGGACGATCCCGGGCTCTACCGGGACACTATGCTTTTGAAATCACGGGCTCTCTCCGAGCTCAACCGTCATGAAGAAGCATTAAAGACACTCTCCCGGCTCACCGTGGACTTCGACGACCCCGGCTCCCTGTCGCTCATAAAGGTGCGCATGGCCTCGCTCCACGAAAAAACATCGAACACCGCCGAGGCCCTCAAGTCCTACCTGGATGCCCTGAAAACCAGGGACACGGGCTGGCAATCGGGCATTGCCGTCAAGAATGCGCTCAAGATCGCGGAAAAGTCGGGCGACACGTTTGACGTCTTAGACGCCCTGGTGCTGGGGAAGGCTGCGTATAACAACGCACTCTACAGCGAAGCGGCCGACATCCTGAAAAAGTCGATCCAGAATTCAAAAGACCAAAACGCGCGCACGGAGGCGATCCAGTTTCTGGTCCGCTCGTATGCAAGGGGCAACAAGCTCCAGGAAACCGATTCCATCATCCAGCAGTACAGGAGCGCCGCGCTCCCCGAGGCGGATCTCCAGAAGCTCAAGGCCGATGAGCTCTGGGCGGCACGAAACAAGACAGCAGGGCTTGCCGTGTACCAGGCCCTGCTCGAAAAGCTCAGCGGGACCGCCCACCAGGAGGTTTTGAAGAAGGTCGCCTGGTACATGGCGGAAAAACGTCCGGCGGGATTCGAAAAATACGTACTTGAATATAAAACAAAGTACCCCGAGGACATGCAGTGCGATTTCCTGCTGTGGATGCTCGGCAAGGCAGCGCTGAAGCAGAAGGAAACCGCCGCTGCCACGGCATTTTTTGAAGAGGGCGCCTCCAAATACCCCCAGGGCGTCTACACCGACAACATGCGCTTCTGGCTGTACAAGATCCACGAAGCGGCGGGGAAAAAGACCGATCGGGAAAAAAGGTTCAGGGAGCTCGTGGTCCAGCATCCCGATTCCGCGTATACGTGGACGCTCATGCACCGCAGGCAGGGCGATTATTCGGTGGAGTCGCTCGAGAAGGAGTTCGATGAGGGCCTGTCAAGCGGTGACCGCGAGGCCTACCTATTCGCCCATACGATGCTCACCATAAAGCAGAAGGACTTGAAGGATCGCGACCGCAGGCTAAAAAAGCTTCCCTCCGCCGACACGGCCGAATACAGGAAGCTCGACGATTCCGTTCAGAAGCTTTCCCTGTCGTCATCATGCAAGGACCAGCTCGTACGCATGAAAAAATACTTCGAGACCGGTTACGTCGATGGCATCACCCGGGAGCTGAACCTCATCCCGGACGAGAAGGAAGCCCAGCGCGACAAGAACATCGCGCTCGCGCACTTCGGGCAGAAATACGCTCATCCCTATCACGCTCTTTATTCCACCCTGGAGCTCATGAAATACCACGGCACCCCGGAGAGCATCGCGCTCATGTACCAGCCCACCCTGCAGAGGCTCATGCCCCTTTCATTTTCCGAGTGCGTGAACAGGACCTCGGGAGAATTCAGGATCGACAAGAACATGATTCTCGCGGTCATCAAGGCTGAATCGCTCTTCAATCCAAAGGCCGTTTCACCCGTGGGCGCCGAGGGGCTCATGCAGCTCATGCCCGCCACCGCCAAGGGCGTCGCCAGGGACCTTAAGCTTCAGGAGTACGAGCTCAAAGACCCCTGCACCTCGATACGGTTCGGGACGCACCATCTCGCGTGGCTGGACAGGATGTTCAAGGGCAATTTCGATTACATGGTTTCGGGTTACAATGCCGGACCGGGGAACGTGCGTGTCTGGCAGCGGGACATCCCCGCAGAGGATGCCGATTATTTCGCCGAGTTCGTCCCCTTCCAGGAAACGCGCTACTATATCTTCAATACCAGGAAGTTCCTGTACCAATATATGATCATAAACCGGTAATACGCGTATATTGAATAATACGTTTGAAAAAATCATGCATTTCCGTAAATGTTTAAGGGTATACTGATTTTACACGGTCCGTACAAGGAGAAGAGCCATGATGCGATTCATGCTGGCGATCTGGATAACGTGCACCTTAACGGTGCCGGCTATGGCGCAACAAACACTCGGCAGCGTATCGTCCCTTTCCGGTGATGTGGACATCACAATAATCTCCAGCGGCAAAAAGTTCGTGCCCGAAACGGGCACCCCCATCACCGATGATTACAAAATTCGCACCGGTAACCGCTCATTCGTCGAGCTCACCCTGAATGACGGCTCCAAGGTTTCCATAAAGGAAATCACGGTATTGAACATCAGCAACCTCAAGCAGAACGAGCAGGATCCCCCCACAAAGATCCGCATGCTCACCGGCAAGCTTAGAATAACCGTCAAGAAGCTTTTTAAAAGCGACTCCCTGGTGGTTCGCACCCCTACCGCCATCGCGGGCGTACGCGGAACCGAGTTCGGAATCATTGCAACCAACAGCGAAACCAGGATTATCGTATTCGATGGCGAAGTGGAGACCGCCAACAGCGATTCCACTGTTATCAAATCCTTCATGGTCCGCGAGGGCGAAGAGGTCAGCATTCAAAAAGACAGCCCGCCGACAGAGCCACGGCTCGTTCCGCACGATATCCGGCAGTCCTGGTTCGAATATTATTCCATTGACGAAACGAACAGAATCATCATTCGAACCAAGAAGGAGCAGGGAATCATCGACAAGCTTATCCGGAAAAAGAACTTTTGAGCGCTTACACCTGCAGGAAGCTCTATGGCCTATTTCTCCTGGGGCTTGTTATCACCTTGGGCTCCTGTGCCAGGATCGGTACGCTCGAAAGGCAGGACAGGGATTCATTTAATAAAATCATTCAGCAGTATCAGAGTCCCGACTGGGAAACGCGCCGGTCGGCCCTGAGCGCGCTCTCCCTCTATTCTTTCCCTCCATCCGATCCCTATTTCCCTATACTGGAAAAGACCCTGATATTAGCGCTTGATGATCCTCACCCCATGCTCAGGATTGAGGCTTTAAAATGTCTTCAGAAAATGCCCGGTATGAAGGTACGCGCCCGTATCGCAGAAATTGCGTCATATGATCCATCCCCCAACATTCGGTGGAGTGCGATCAGGACGCTTGCCGGATATAAGGATCCATCATTTGTCCAGGTATTTATCATCGGTTTATCAAGCGATGACTGGCTGATAAGGGAGGAATCCATTCGGGGCCTGCTTCTCATTGATGACGTTTCAATTGTTCAGCTTCATCTTAATTACATTCTCACCGCGCTGGAGGACAGGGAATTGAGCGTACGGCTGGCGGCTCTGGAGAGCCTTTCACTGAGAGAACCCCGACTATACAATGCCATTGCCGGGATGCTCAATACGGACATTAGCGACAAGAATACCCTTCTCAAGGCACTGCTCCGTGCGATTCAGGGTTACGAGCTTGACCCGGAAACCAAAAGGCGCGTCACGGATCTGCTCCTGCATCCCAACGTCGACATCAGGGTACTTGCGCTGCGCGCGATTAAGGCGGGTGAAGAAGCGGCGGCAACGCAAAAGAAGGACTGATCAGCCTGAGTGCATTACTTTTCCACTTCAATAAATACCTGGTTCCTGTTGTCGGCTGCGTCCTTCCGATATTTTTCCGGCAACGGCTTTTCCAGTATTTCGTAAAACCTGAAGCAGCTTTCTTTCGCCCTCCGGAAATAATAGATGGCGTCTATCGGCCGGAACCGCTCGAGTTCGTCAATCGCCCTGTTAAGGCCGGATGAAGCATATTCGATCATCAATTCGGCGGAGGCATTGACCTTCCCCCCCTGGCGGGAAAGGTTGAGCATCAACGACTCCCGCTCCCGGATAACCTCTCCATGAATCGATTCGGTATCCTTCCTGTATGTCTGTGCAAGCCGGTAAGCCGCGGAGTTGATGGCCTTTTCATTCCTGGCGAACACCTGCGCTGAATCGGGGAATTGCTCCTTGAAGTATAGCGTGCTGGCGTCCGAGTATTCGTTCACGAGGGAATCAAATTCTGCGCTTCCGCCGCCAAAATTTATAATCGCTGCATGAAGCTGCTTGATGCTTTTAAAATTCTCATTGCTTGCCTTTTTAATAAGATCCATCTGCGCGCGCGACGTGCCCTCGCGTGCAATGGAATCGGAACTCGTAAAAACCAGCACAGCCGAAACGCCCGCCATGCAAAAGTTAAGGAATATTCTTTTTTTGTGCTTCATGTCTGGGGACCGATTTGCTGCCTGTCGGAAACTCTGCCATCAAATGCTTATTGCCTGTTTCTCCGGATCAGTTAATCACCTGCACCCGACCGGGTGCTACCTGCAGGTGCTTCACCCTCCCTTGTGGGAAGCGCTGGAACAACCCGCACAGTCACTCCCCCCGCCTGCGAACAGCGAAAAAAGCTTTTCGGTTTCGGTCGAGCCGCATGATGCGCAGTCAGGGGGCGTAAAGTCGCCCATCTTCCTCAGTTCGCTTGTTATCTCGCTGCAAACCTTGCAGCGGAATTCATACACCGGCATGCGGATGCTCCAGAACTGGAATTATACCCGTGAACAGACCCTGCCCAAAAAATATCACGATGTTCATTCCCGTCAAATATTTTCTCCTCTTTAAAGCAGGCGGGAAAAATAATCGATACAAGATAATTGATTGCGGAAAAGCTCGACCTCATGAAGAATTGGCGCTGTTTTATGAAGATACGCGATGAATATTCTCCTTACCAACGACGATGGAGTACACGCCCGCGGATTGAACACCCTGGCCGGAGTGCTGTGCGAACAGCACGAAGTTTACGTGATCGCTCCGCACGAGGAGAAGAGCGCATGCTCCAGCGCAATCACCGTCAGGAACGGATTGGGAGTCGATAAACACTCTGATAACCGTTTTGCGGTCGAAGGCTTCCCGGCGGATTGCGTCAACATAGGGCTTCATTCAGGGCTCATACCGGCAATCGACCTGGTGATTTCCGGTATCAATCATGGCCCTAATTTGGGCGATGACGTTTACTTTTCCGGTACCGTCGCAGGGGCCAGGACTGCATTCATTTTTGGCGTCCCCGGCATCGCTCTCTCCATCGACTGTCTGCACACGTCCGATTATTTTGAAGACGCGGCCCGTTTCATAATGAAATATCTGGAGCCCATGGAAACCTGCCACCGGCGCGGGGCATTCTGTTTGAATATCAATTATCCCGATATTCCGGCGCACGAAATCACCTGCATGAAATATTGCCGGCTTTCAAAGCGTCGCTACATAGACAGCTATACCATCACCGAGCGTCACTCGGGAGGAATGCACCTGCAGCTCAACGGCTCCATTGAAACCGATGAAGATGAATTTACCGATTATTACGAGCTTCAGCGCGGCGCGATCGCCGTTACGCCCCTGACCCTGGACTCGACCGACTATGCCTGCATGGAACACCTTGTGCGTGGGGGATTACCATGGCAGAAGTGAACATAAATGAAAAGGTCGATGCGTTTTTAAAATCAGCGCTGTCGAGATGTTCGTCGAGGGATTTCTCGAGCGCCATCGAAGACCTGAAAGCGGCCGAGGTCCTGGACAGGGAAAACCCCGTAATTCTTTACAATCTCGGAATTTGTTATATACGAACAGGCTTGCACCGGACTGCCCGGGAGTACCTTGAAAAGCTGATCGGCCTGCCGTCAACATTCGTAGATATTCTCATCGTCCGAAAGCTTTCCGCCTACTCAAGCATACTGCTCAATGACTTCCGCAGCGCCCTTGCCCAGCTTGACAACTGCCTCAAACTGACGCCACGGGACATTCCCGCCCTTAATATGAAGGGCTATTGCCTCGAAAAGCTCGGCTTGTTCGCCGAGGCCAGGGATTCCTACGGGGAAATTCTCTCCCTCGAACCCGCCAATCCCACTGCATGCAATTCACTTGCCTACGTACTGGCCCGTTCCGGCGGCGACCTGAACCGCGCCATGATTCTTGCCAAGAAAGCGGTCGCAGCGAACGGAGAAAATCCCGCCTATCTTGACACGCTAGGTTATATACACCTGGCAAAGGGAAATCGTGAAAGTGCCAGAAAAATGCTGAAAAAGGCCTTCAGCCGCATGCCCGACTCCGAGGAGATAAAAGCCCATTTGAAGGAGCTACTTCAGCTTAAAACCGAATAAAATTAATATTTTCTATTCCTTTTTCAGACTGGTGCCGATTCTATTAACAGATAAACTCCAGGGAAGGAGGTTATAGAAATGGATGTCAGATCATACTCCAACAGCATCTCGGTAAACCGCCCACTGCACTTGAATGACGACCGCCCGCACGGTAAAGGCAGCGATATAAAGCCAATGCCCGAGAAATCGAGCTTCGACTATGACAGGGTCATAATGAACATGGAGGAAGTTAAAAACCTCCTGTACGTAGTGCTGGGCGGCGGACCAGGCAAGGTGCGCGGAAGCGAGCAACTTGGAAGTCTTGTGAACAGGCTGGTAT
>Ga0129297_10001876_pt1 | contig 10732 bp, 5 predicted proteins | sample I18A1metaG_FD_94708 | JGI IMG/M metagenome (GOLD analysis project Ga0129297, IMG submission 94708) | Lake sediment bacterial and archeal communities from Gulf of Boni, Indonesia to study Microbial Dark Matter (Phase II) - ​I18A1 metaG | ecosystem: Environmental > Aquatic > Freshwater > Lake >... | reverse complement strand
TTTTTCTTTCCTTTAATTCTCGTCATCTGTCGCCTCGCAAATCAAATAGGGGATGTCTTCATATTATGTCCCCTCATCCTTTTATGCAACTTTTTTCTGAGTTTTTAGAGGTGCCCTTAATTAATACGAACAGGACCCGGAAAAATGCAAAAAATTCATTGACAGATATGTGTTAAACTTTGAAATCGAAACAGCCTCTTCGAGTCGCTGTCCCTAAGGCCATGGCTATGGGGCAGGACCGCAGGCACGCAGAGAAATCGGCATGCCTCCCATCATGTAAAGAAGGGTGACGCCGCCGGGCTTATGCTCCGGGGGCGCGGAATCGCATTGAACGGCCGCAATGGCCTGTTCGGGCTATTCCAGCCTAAACACTGTTAACATGATCGGGGGCTTCAATGTGCCACACTTCATTTATTAAACTTCCCGAAGCTCAGCGCTGTTCCACGCATGGAGAACTCTCCAAAAATCGGCTTTTTAATATGTTAATTTTAACCTATTATTGCATGCACTTTGTCTGTTAAAATAAGGCAGGAGGATATATATGCCCATCTCCAGACGTGATTTACTCAAGCTCTCGGGCGTAACGGCTGCCGGCGCCTTCCTGGGCGGCGTGTCGTTCCTCACCGGATGCAAGTCCGTCCCGAACAAGCTTCAGGGCACCAGGGAAAGCACCACAATATGCCCCTATTGCGGCGTTGGGTGCGGCCTCATCGTGTCGACAAGGAACGGCAAGATCGTCAACATAGAAGGCGATCCGGACCATCCAATCAACCAGGGTTCACTCTGCTCCAAGGGCAGCGCGTTATACCAGGTGGGCGTGAACCAGCGCCGCCTCGATAAGGTGCTCTACCGCAGGCCCTTTGGAGATAAATGGGAAGAGCTCTCATGGGACGATGCGGTAAAGATGATCGCCCAGCGGGTCAAGGCCACCCGTGACGCCACCTTCGTCGAGAAGGAAGGCAATGTCACGGTGAACAGGACCGGCGGCATTGCTAGCCTGGGAGGCGCGGCGCTCGACAACGAGGAATGCTACGCCCTCTCCAAGTTCATGCGCGTGCTGGGGGTGACCTACCTGGAACACCAGGCTCGAATTTGACACAGCGCCACTGTCGCCGGTCTGGCGGCATCTTTCGGTCGCGGTGCAATGACGAACCACTGGATTGATATCAAGAACGCGGATGTTATCCTGATAATGGGAAGCAACGCCGCCGAGAACCACCCCATCTCCTTTAAATGGGTCATCAAGGCCAAGGAAGAGCGCAACGCGAAGCTGATCGTGGTCGATCCGCGCTTCACCAAGTCCGCGGCGCTTGCCGACCTGTATGCGCCCCTGCGTCCCGGATCGGACATGGCGTTCCTGAACGGCATCATCAACTACGCGATTCAGAACGACAAGATCCAGAAGGAATACGTTGTCGAATACTCCAATGCATCATACCTGGTCAACCCGCAGTATGCCTTCAACGACGGCCTGTTCAGCGGGTACGATGCGGGCGGACGCAAATACGACAACAAGACCTGGCAGTACCAGGTTGACGACAAGGGCATTCCCAGGCAGGACAAGACCCTGAAGGACCCGCAGTGCGTATACCAGCTCATGAAGAAACACTACGAGCGTTATACCCCCGAAAAGGTCGAGCTGGTAACGGGATGTCCCAAGGAAACCTTTTTAAAGGTTGCGGAGATTTTCTGTTCCACGCACAAGCCCAATCGCGTAGCCACGATCATGTACGCCATGGGCACCACCCAGCACACCGTGGGGACGCAGAACGTCCGCGCCTACTCTCTCATGCAGACCCTCATGGGCAACATGGGACTGGCCGGCGGAGGCATAAACGCGCTGCGCGGGGAATCCAACGTTCAGGGTTCCACCGACGCCGGGCTCCTGTTCCACCTGATTCCGGGCTACCTTCCTTCGCCCAACGCGAAGAAGCACGCGACGCTCGAGGCCTATCTGAAAGACCCGGCCGTGATCCCCGTGACCAACGACCCCATGAGCATCAACTGGAAGAAGAATTTCAACAAGTACCTCATCAGCATGCTCAAGGCATGGTACGGCGACGCGGCGACGGACAAGAACGAGTTCGCCTACCAGTGGCTGCCCAAGTACAGCAAGGCGACTCCCTACATCGTTCTGTTCGACGAGATGGACAAGGGAGTCCTCAAGGGCGCGTTCTACATGGGAACCAATCCCGTGGTGGGCGGACCGGATGCGAACGGCATCGCCAAGGCCCAGGAGAAGCTCGACTGGCTGGTCGCGGTTGACCTGTGGGAGACCGATTCCTCCATCTTCTGGAAGCGGGAAGGAGTCAACCCGAAGCAGATCAAGACCGAGGTCTTCATGCTCCCCGCGGCCTCGTCCGTGGAGAAGGAAGGAAGCGTGTCGAATTCCGGGCGCTGGGCGCAGTGGCGCTACAAGGCGGTCAAGGCTCCGGGTGCCGCGAAGAGCGACCTGGACATCCTTGACCTCCTCATGAAAGAGCTCAAGGCGATGTACAAGAAGGAAGGCGGCAAGCTCCCCGAGCCCATCCTCAACGTGGTATGGAACTATACCGAAGCAGGCGAGCACGAGCCTTCTCCCCATCTCGTGGCGAAGGAGATCAACGGCTACGAATACAAGTCCAAGAAGCTCATGTCCACCTTCATGGACATGAAGGAAGACGGCAGCACAGCGTGCGGCGACTGGATTTACTGCGGAAGCTATACCGAGGAGGGCAACATGATGGCCCGCCGCGGGCTGAAGGACGCCCCGAACAAGATCGGGACCTTCCCCGAGTGGACCTGGTGCTGGCCGCTCAACAGGCGCATCATCTACAACCGCGCCGCGGTAAAGCGCGACGGCACGCCGTGGGACGAAGACCGCTGGATCATCAAGTGGAACGGCAGCAAGTGGAAGGGCGATGTCGTGGACGGCGGACCCGCGTTCGGGCCCGACAAGAAAAACCCGTACATCATGAACGGGGAGGGCGTGAGCAGGCTCTTCGCTCCGTCGGGACTCGCCGACGGGCCGTTGACCGAACACTACGAGCCGTGGGAAACCCCGGTCGCGAACCTGTTCAACTCGCAGGCGCTCAACCCGGCCACGGTAAAGCTGGATTCCATCGCGGCGGAACTGGGCGACGCGGGGCGCTACCCCTATGTGGGCACCTCGTACCGCGTGGTCGAGCACTGGCAGGCGGGCGCGATGACGCGCAACCTGCCCTGGCTGAACGAGCTGGTTCCCGACATGTTCTGTGAAATCAGCCCCAGCCTCGCGGCCGCGAAGGGCATCAGGAACGGCGACAAGGTGCGCATCTTCAACACGCGCGGCAACATCCGCGCGTATGCGCTCGTCACGGAACGCGTCCAGCCGCTCAAGGTGAACGGCAGGATGCTGGAAATGGTCGGCATGATCTGGCACTTTGGGCAGGGCTGTGCGTCCACGGGCGACAGCTGCAACCAGCTCACTCCCAATATCGGCGACGCCAACACCATGATCCCGGAATACAAGGCGTTCCTGGTAGACATCAAGAAGGAGGCATAAGCCATGTCAGAAAGAGCATTTTTAGTCGACACAACCAAGTGTTCCGGATGCAGGGCGTGCCAGGTCTCGTGCAAGCAGTGGAACAACCTGCCGGCCGAAAACGCCGAGTTTTTCGGGGGGCCCGAGTACACCAATCCCAGGGAGCTCACGGCCATCACGTTCAACCACGTGAAGTTTTTCCCGATCGACCGCGCGAATCCGGAAAAGCCCATATGGACGATCATGCACAAGAAATGCTATCACTGCGAGATTCCCAACTGCCTGAACGTATGTCCCGAAAAGGCCATATCCAAGAAAGACGGCTGGGTGGTGATAAACCAGGAGAAGTGCATAGGCTGCGGCGCATGCGAGAACGAGTGCATATACAAGGTCCCGCACGTGCTGGAAAAGGACCTGAGTGAGTACGGGACGGAACAGCGTCTCATGCGCTACAAGTCGTTCAAGTGCCACGCGTGCACCGTCAACGCGCGCGAGGTGCCGGCGTGCGCGTTCGCCTGTCCCACCGGGGCGCTCACCATCGACGTGAAGCAGAAGGTGCTTAAGAAAGCGGATGCGCGCCTGGCCCAGGTGAAGAAGGATTATCCCAATGCGAGCATCTACGGGAAGGAGGAGTTCGAGGGGCTCAAGGTCATCACCATACTCAAGGACAAGCCCGAGAAATACGGTCTCCCCGTGAACGTGAAGCCGATCGACATGGTCAGGGCCGAGGCGATCCGCGACATGTACAGGGTCGCTTCAATGTTCAGCATGGGCTTCCCCTCGCTGAAGAGAGCGGCGTACAGGATTTCCAGGCGTATCGTGACGAAGGATTTCAACATGTCCTGAGCACGAGGGATTATGAAGATGCATGCGGGGCGGCGCCGGAAGGCGCCGCCTTTTTTGCTCACGGACCGGGAATATTCCTCCCCGATTGGGTCCCTGTGCAGCATGCCCTCAAAGAAATCTCATAAAATAACAGCGGGCAGCACCGCCCGTGTTTAAATCGGACCCATCGCTTTATAAGCCTTCGCCGCCCAAAAGATTATTTGACAAATACCCGAAGCTCCCTTTACGGTAGTGGATAGCAGGGGACTATCACTATTCAGGAGACGTGCGTGCAATGAAAACTTATGCGGTAACGGCGCTGGCGGCGATGATGTGTATATGCGTGGGGTGTGCGTCCCTGTTCAAGGACAAGATTTCCGTGCGCGATGCCGTGTCGAAAAAGGACGAGATGGAACAATCCGACAATATCGCCAGGAAGGCCCTGATTACGCGGGACCTCGAGAAAAAGAGGGTGGAGATCGCCGATGCGCTGGTGAAGGATATTGCCGCCTCGGGAAACATCGATTATGAATTTTCGGTGCTCGTGACCATAGCGCTCGAAAACGTGTCGGTCGATTGCTATATATATACCCAGGATGTTGCCGCCGTTGCGGAGCTGGTCAAGGGCAAAACGCGGATACACGCGATCGGCGATTTTGGAAGGTTTTTCACGATGCTCGACAACAAGAACGTGAAGATGGAAATTATAAACGCGGATATCAAGCCGCTCGCGGATAAATAGAGAGACGGAACGAGCGGCCGGGCTTGCGCGGGGCCGGGACGCGTTACGCGCCGGTTCCGCAAAGGCCGCAGACATCGTTGGGGTAAAGGCAGCCTGGCATGAAGAATAAGAAGAAAATCCTGGTTGTTTCGGCCGGTTCGGTTCTCCTGGTGCTGCTCGTCGCGGCACTGACCATGAGCATCATCCTGAAGCGCACGGTGTCCTATGACGGGGAATACCAGGCCGCGGTAACGGCGGCGGCGAGCATCTCGCGCAGCGAACACGGCGTGCCCGTGATTCATGCCGCCGGCTGGGACGACGCGTTTTTCTGCCTGGGATACCTGCATGCGCAGGACAGGCTCCTCATGATCGAATACTCCAGGGCCGTCGCCCGGGGCAGGCTCGCCGAGCTTGTGGGAGAAGACGGGTTCACCATGGACAAGATCGCCCGGTCGATCGGTTTTTCGCGCACCGCCGCCGAGATCCTGGCGACGCTCAAGCAGCCCTACCGGGAGCACCTCGGGTCTTACGTCAAGGGAATAAATTTCCTCAAGAACAGCAAGTTCCGCGAGATCATCGGGATGTCGGACGTGTCGGGCGACGACTGGACGGAGGCCGATGTCCTGTCCATCCTCCTGCTCGAGGAGTGGGGAAGCGCATTTTTGCACAACAGGGAGCTCGCGCTCCTGTTCCCGGACGAGCTGAACAGGCATCCCCTGCGGGACATGGTTCCGGAGGAATACCTTTTCTGGTACGCACCCAGGGAGCAGAGGGACGTGGCCGCGCTCCTTGAGATACGGAAAACGGTAACTGCGCGCATGCTGCCGGCCCCCCACGGCTTTGCCGCGTCCGTGCCGGGAACCAGGAGCTCCGACGGTGCGCTGCGTATCGCGATGAATCTGGACAGCCCCATGCAGCTCTTCCCGCTGTGGTATCCCGTGCGCTTCGTCATCAACGATGACACGATAGAAGGATTCACCAGCGCTGGTCTCCCCTTCCTGTGGCACGGGTCGAATGGGAAGATTGCCTTCGCCGGTTTCCACCTTTCGGCGGACAGCCAGGACTTCTGCGTCGAGGAAACGAAAACCGAGGATGGAAGGCAGCAGTATCTCTACCAGGGCGTATGGAAGGACTTCGCGATTGTGAAGGAAACGATTCAGCGCGGAAACGGCCGCAAGTCCGCGGAGGAGCTGGAATTCAGGCTGACCGAGCGCGGGCCTGTCCTGAGCGACGCGTTGCGTGACAGGTTCAAAACGGACGCGATCAGCGTTAAGTTCATCTCGCCGGATGAGAGCTACATCGCATCGCTTTTCGAGCTTCCCCTCTCCGCGGATCTCGACGAGGCGCGCAGGAATGTGACCGCCGTCAACTCGGCACCGCGCGTGCACCTCTTCGCTTCCAGGGAGCTTGCGCGCAAGGTCTACTCGGGAAGAATCCCGCAGAGGGCGGTCGCCGGCGCGGTATTCAGGTCCGACGTGCGACCGGTCTGGACCGCGGCCGCCGACGCCTCGGCGTATGCGCGCAACGACGACGGTGCGGTCCTGGTCGCGGGGGACGCCATGATCGAGGACGCGCCGCCCGAGCTTGCAGGGGCCATGTTTTTCAGGGATGCCGGGCGGCTGGGGCGCATCAGGGAGATGCTCGACCGGAAGGGGGGCGTCAATGAGGCATACCTGCGCGACGTGCTGTTCGACATCACCTCCCCGCACGCGAAAAAGCTGCTGCCGCTTTTTTTACAGCTGCTCGAAAAAATGCCGGTAACGTCTGCGCGCCTGTGCAGGATCTATTTCAAGGACTGGGACCTCAAGACCACGACGGATTCCGTGCCGACCACGGTTTTCCATTCCCTGCTCATGCGCTTGATCCGCGACACGATCGCCGACGAGTTCCCGGGCGAGCACGCCAAAACCCTGCTCGAGCACCACTACCTCTTCATCGACCACTTCGCCGAAATGTGCGCAGCCGACAAATCGCCGCTGTTCGACGATATCGCCACGGACGACCGCAATGAGACGCGGGATATCCTGTTCGACCGCGCGTTTCTCCGGTCGATGCGCGCGATGAACTTGATCGAGGGGCCCATAATGGAACAATGGAAGTGGGGCACTCTGCACAAGGGAAAGTTCAGGCTTCCCCTCGTGAGGCACGAATCGTTCCTGGCGCGGCGTCTCTACCGCAGCGAGCGCGTGATGGCGCCCGGCGCGCAGTCCACGATCAACCTGGGGAGCTTCCTGGATACGGAAAAATTCGGCGTGGAAATGGTCACTTCGCTCTCCGCGATCATGGGTCAGGGAGAGACGAGCATTGCCCCCCTCTTCGGGTATTCAACGAACCCGCTCTCGGAATACTTCGACATGTACGTGGAAAACAGGCGGTTCACCTCCATGGAGGGCGCACAAACGCATCTTGTCAAGATTGAACCGTCGCGATGAACCGGTAGGTGATGTGGAGCTGAACGGAATCGAACCGTCGACCTCTTGAGTGCGATTCAAGCGCTCTCCCAACTGAGCTACAGCCCCGCCGTGTGCGCACATAGTATCACCGGCCTCTTTAGCGTCAACAACATTTCTGGATATGAAGGTAAGAGGTTTTTCCATTGACATGGCGGGAAGCCTGGAATCTAGTGATGCGCACGTGTGTATGGTGAAGAATGCTGCATTGTGTTCGTAGAACCGTTTTGGTCGCGTCTCTCCTGGTGACGGCGTGGATTTTCCCCGAAAAGGCGTACCCTGCTTTCCCGCTCGTGCTGGACCGGAACTTCCAGGGGGCGAGGCTCGATTCCTTCATCGAATATTACAGTGACGACACCGGCTCGTGCGCCATCGAACAGCTTGCGACGGCCGAATACGGCTCGAAATTCAGGGCTCCCCGGTACGGCCAGCCGGCTTTCGGCTACACGCGCGATTGTGTCTGGCTGCGCTTTTCCCTCGAGAATACGACATCCGCCCCGTTTAGGGTCTACATGGAGCACGAGTATCCGCTTATCGATTCCGTTGAATTGTACCTGCCCGCGGCTGGCGGGTTCGATGTCGTCAGGAGGGGCGACAGGTATCCGTTTTCACAGAGGGGAATGGATTACCGCAACAACGTGTTCATCGTGAGCGTACCCCCGGGGACACATACGTATTACATACGCATGCAATCGTCCGGCTCGATATCGGCCCCGCTCATGGTATGGACTCCCGAAAATTTCGAATCGATGCGGGCCAGGGAGCTTCCGCTCCTGGGCGTATTCTACGGTATCATGCTCGCCCTCGCATTTTACAATCTTTTCATATTCCTCACCATGAGGGAGAAGAGCTACATCTACCTGCTCGTGTTCATTCTTACGTTCACTATGGTCTCGCTGGTGCACAGCGGCCTGGCCTTCCAGTACCTGTGGCCTGGGTCGCCCGCGTGGGCAAACTCCAGCCACCCCTTTTTCTCTTTTCTCACGATCGCGTTCGTGTCGCTGTTCATGTGCGCCTTCCTGAACGTACGCGCGCATTCCATTCGTCTCTACCGGGCCGTGCTCATCTGGTCGCACATCCCACTGTTCCTCGCGGTGGTTTCACTGTGGGCGGATTATTTTTACATGACGCAGGCCACGGCCGTCCTGGGAGGCATCTGCCTGCTGCTGATGATCGGCGTGGGGATATGGGGGCTCCGGAAGAGAATGAGGGAAGCCTATTTCTTCATCCTGGCCTGGCTGAGCTTCATCGTGGGGATCGCTCTCATGATCTTCAAGGGGTTCGGGTTTCTGCCGGACGTGTTCCTTACGACCTGGGGCTACCAGGTGGGCTCCTCGGTCACCATGCTCCTCTTCTCGCTGGGGATCGCGGACAAGATAAATTCCTATCGCAACGAGCGGATGAACGCGCTGCAACAGCTGGGGGAGTCCGAGGAAAAGTACCGTTCCCTCGTGGAGAACGCGCACGACGGGATCATGCTTCTTATGGGCGCGAGGCCCGTGTATGCCAACCCGTCTCTAATCCGAATGCTCGGTTACGGGGAGAACGAATTTTACGCGCTCACGCTCGCCGACCTTCTCCCCGAGACGTCCAGGGGACGCGACCTGGTATTCCGATACTACAACAACAGGCTGGCGGGTTTCGAAGCGCCCTCGCAGTACGAGGCCCAGATGCTGACGAAGCGAAGCGAGGTGATCGACGTAATCATTTCGGCGTCAAGGATAACCGTGGGCGGGGAGGTGGGCGCGATATCCATCATCACCGACATCAACCGGATGAAGCGCGCCGAGGACACGATCATGATGCAGTTCAAGGAGATACAGCTCCAGTACGAGAAGCTGGAATCCCTGAACAGGGAGCTCCTCTCCGCGCACAACGAGCTCCTGGCCCTGAATGAAAACCTTGAGCGTGAGAAGGAACGCATCGCCGCGACCCTTCGCTCCATAGGGGACGCCGTGATCTCCATCGATATCGAGGGCATGGTGGTGCTCATGAACACCGCCGCCGAGCGGCTCACCGGCAGCACCCTGGAGCAGTCCCGCGCGAAAAACATCACCCAGATGCTCTCGCTCCAGGACCTCAAGTCCGGGCAGGACCTCGCGGGGCTCATCGTCCAGATACGCGAGGGCCGCGGGCACGAGCTCGCCAACCTGCCCATCGTCATGGACGCATCCGAAGGCGGCGAACGCCTCGTCGAGGTGAGCGGGGCGACCATTACCGGGGGAGACGGCCGTCCCGCGGGAACGGTGCTTGCCATTCGCGACATTACCGAAAAGATCAAGCTGGAGAAAGAGCTCAGCAAGATGAGCAGGATCGAGTCCCTGGGCGTTCTCGCGGGGGGGATCGCGCATGACTTCAACAATCTCCTGACAGCGATCATAGGAAACCTTGCGCTCGCCAAGCTCCACATAAGGGACAATCCCGAATTCCACGATTATATCGCGAGAATCGAACAGGCGGCCATGCGCGCGGCGAACCTCACCAGGCAGCTCCTTACCTTTTCCAAGGGAGGCGCGCCGGTCAAGAAGACCGCGTCCATAGGCGAGCTGCTCAGGGAAAGCGCGGAATTCATCCTTGCCGGTTCGCCGGTGCGCTGCGAGTTCCATTTCGCGGCGGACCTCTGGCCCGTCGAGATCGATACCGACCAGATGAGCCAGGTGCTGAACAACATACTCATCAACGCGATGCAGTCGATGCCGCGCGGCGGCGTCATTGCCGTGAGCGCGATGAATGCGCCCGATACACAGGGTCTTCCGCTCGCCCGTGGAAGGTACGTGAAGATATCCATCCAGGACCAGGGGGCCGGGATCGCCAGGAAAAACCTCAATAAAATATTCGACCCGTACTTCACCACCAAGGAGCACGGAAGCGGCCTGGGGCTTGCGAGCAGCTACTCGATCATCAAGCGCCACGGGGGCTACATCGAGGTCGAATCCGACGAGGGGAGGGGGACCACGTTCCATATTTACCTCCACGCGTCGCGCCAGGATGAGATGAAATACGAGCGCAAGGCGCTTTCACCCGAGCGAAGGACCGGGCGCATACTGGTCATGGACGACGAGAACTCGGTCAGGGACGTGGCCGTTAATATCCTCTCGCATTTCGGGTACAGGGTTGACGGGGCGAGTGAAGGCGGGGACGCAGCCCTGAAATACGGCGAGGCCATGCGGCAGGGCGATCCCTACAAGCTGGTCATTCTGGACCTGATGGTGCCCGGGGGCGTGGGAGGGCTCG
>Ga0129297_10001875_pt1 | contig 10733 bp, 9 predicted proteins | sample I18A1metaG_FD_94708 | JGI IMG/M metagenome (GOLD analysis project Ga0129297, IMG submission 94708) | Lake sediment bacterial and archeal communities from Gulf of Boni, Indonesia to study Microbial Dark Matter (Phase II) - ​I18A1 metaG | ecosystem: Environmental > Aquatic > Freshwater > Lake >... | reverse complement strand
CCACCCGGAGCTGACGGGGCGGGAGAACATCTACCTGAACGGGGCTATTCTGGGCATGAAGAAGGTGGAGATTGACCGCAAGTTCGACGAGATGGTGGCCTTTGCCGAGATTGAGAAGTTCATAGATACGCCGGTGAAGCACTACTCTGGCGGCATGTACGTGCGCCTAGCCTTCGCCGTCGCCGCCCACCTGGAACCGGACATCCTGCTGGTGGACGAGGTTCTGGCGGTGGGCGATTCCCGTTTCCAGAAAAAGTGTCTCGGCAAGATGCAGGAGGTGGCTGGGCAGGGACGGACGGTGCTGTTCGTCAGCCACAACATGGCAGCCATTGTCGAGTTGTGTCAAAGGGCTATCTTTCTCAGTGACGGGCTTCTGATCGAAGATGGGTCCGCTAAACAAGTTGTTAACAACTACCTAGTATCGGCCATGAAAGAAACCGCCGGGGACGTTGATGTGACTGATCCCTCTCTTCGACGGAACTCGCTGCCCAACAGCCGCTTTAAGTGGACCCGCGTTACTATTCTCAACTCGGCTGGCAAGCCAAGCGCGTTAATCGGTTTCCAAGAGCCGTTCCAGATAATTTTGCGCGCTACAGTCGCTGATGAGATTGAAGATCTACGAGCTGGGTTTAATATTAACTCGGGGCTCGGATATGCGATGTTCAACTCCTTTCAGATGGACGACGGCCTGCCCACTCGAGTGTCACCTGGCCATATTGTGTATCGCATCAAGATGGATCCAAATATTCTAGCCCCTGGTCTGTACGAACTCGGTCTGGGTGCAAACGGCACGGGCGTAGTCGACTGGATACCATATGCCCTTAAGTTCACTATCTCGAGCGCTGACCCAAACAGTCGACACGTTTGGGAAAACTACAGGGGTGGAATGATCAGATATCCATGTAAATGGTTGTCCAGCAAAGTGGTTCGTAACGAGTTGACTGAAGAGGCATGAGGGCGCAAGTGCTTTACGTAAAAGTGACCGGATTACTGAGGCGTCTGCGGCTGATGCCTGCCGCGCGCGGTTATCATATCGATCCTCAAGCTCCGCCTCCCAATAGCTGGCATGAGGATTTCATTTTACATCTGGCTTCAATTGTGCGGCCAAGGGTTTACGTTGAATTGGGATTGTACCGGTGTACGCTATTCAATCGGTTAATCCCGTACTGCAAACAATTGATTGGCGTAGACAATAATCCTGACGCGGGCAAGTGGATGGCAAAATCGAACAAAGTGATTTTCGTAAACTCCACGACACAGGATTTCGCAAAGGAGTTGCGCAATTGTCCGCTGGCAATCGACATGCTTTTCATAGACGCCGATCATTCTAAAGAAGCAGTCCGGCGCGACTTTTGGACTTTCTTCCAGTTCGTGTCTCCTCACGGGATCATCCTATTGCATGATAGCCATCCGAAACATCTCCATTATACCCAAGTCGGTTACTGCGGTGATGGATACAAGACTATTGAGGAGCTCTCAAGAAGCACTGGGGAATACGAAATGATGACCATACCGGTGCATCCCGGGCTAACACTGTGCCGCAAGCGCCGAGCGCAATTGTCTTGGATGGAGTGAAATGGCTCAAACGATTCAATTCATGAAGAGACAGGTCAAGACTATACTGGGCGAGGGTCGTTGAAGAAGATCCACTGTAAGGTTGCTGAACTTATGGCTTACCTGTTCATACGAGGCGAGATTGAATTGGTGTCTTTAAACTATAAGAGAACAATTGTTCAGCGAGCAATCCCAGATGGTACCGTGCTGCATCTACGCTCCTATAGCGTAATTAACGATCCTGCAATGCTCGCGCTTCTCAAGAAGATCTGCTATGGGAAGCATGATATTCGTGCCGGATGGGTCGGCCCCGGGGTGCCCGCTACAGACTCTCTGGAATTCAAGCCACTCGCAAAATGGGCACTGTGCCACTGGTCTATGTATAGCGGGTTCCTGCCCCAGGTTCGGCAAATGCATGACGGCGGCCAGATTCTCGATGTTGGGTGTGGAACTGGGCATGCAACAATCTGTCTCTCAACCATTTTGCCTGGATACACAGTCACTGGAATTGACATGGATGACATTGCGATCAGATTCGCCGAGAGATTTAACAAGACAAGGAACGTACGGTATATCCATTACGACTTCTTGAATTTCCCATCTACCCAACGATATACGTATATCTTCTCGCTCGAGATTCTGGAACACATACCGTCGACGCGTCACTACGAATTTGTTGACAAATGTCTATCCATGTTACAAAACGAAGGACTGCTGTTCCTAACCACCCCTAACGCACTTGACGAACCGGACTCTAGCTATGGACACGTCGGTTTACTTAACCGTGTGAGGGCACGGGCTTTCATCGAGAGATACAAAGACCGCATTGTCGATGCATCTTTCTATGATAATCAAAAACTTATGTCGACTGATGCAAAAGAATTCATTCTGCAGGATCCCGTTGATATGTTTGAGGATACTGGGAGAAATCGAAGCCACTTCCGGTTGGCGATGAGGTAGTTCTCCGCTATAAGAATCGGCAGACCGTGCTTTGTGGATATGCTTTACATAATGAGTACGAACGCTACAGATGTGGCTGGGAGGAGGGATAGTAACCTTAGAGCGACAGAGAAGTAGGAAAATGAACAAGAACTTTCAGTCTATTAAATCATGATGTGTAGCCTCAGCGTAAGTCTCAATGCGAGAAAATAGCACGGCCTAAACGCCATGCATATCGCACATACTTTAGAAGATAATCTATATATCTAAAACCAAACTTACCGATCTTAAGCGAGCCTACTTTCTTCGATACTTGATAACGAACTTTTTCTATCATGAGTTCTTGAAAAACACGCAAAAGTAAATGTTTCCATTTTTGCATAGAATATTGTAAAGTCAATTTCTTATCTATGACTACCTGACGAGGTGAGAATGTACGATGTGGCAGTTCTTTGATTGCCGAGACAAAATCCTCACCAAATAAACCAGTTTTGGAACGTTGTTCTTCAGTAAGCTCTCTGAAAATTCCGATATTGTGCATCACGACTGGGATATTGCAAAGACATGCCTCTATAGCTGCAAGGCACTGCGTTTCCGATGGAGAGCCAATGATAAAGAAATCAGCACAATTATATAGCCTTACCAGAAGTTCCTGAGGAATTCGATTGAAAACACGAACGTTGGGAGCGCTGAATGTTTCATCGAACTTAGACACGAGTATCCATAATATTTCAGGAAACTGTTTAATGCATTCACGAACTTTCGACCATCCTTTCACTTCTGAAAAATTTCCGACAAATATTCCTATGGTTTCGGTTCCAAAACCGAACTCCTTTCGTACTTCGGCTTTGTTCATCGGCTTGAACAGGTTAGAGTCGACGCCAACAGGAATTATTTCAAAATCATACTCTGGGTAGGATAGTGCGGTTACCACAGAATTCGTGACCCGTTTCCGCGCTAGTCGCAAATTCATTTCTTGTTCATCTGAAACTCTACCCATCGCGCGGAGATTATCCTGCAAAAAGACTATTGTGTATCGGTTTTCGTCTACAATTCCCATGAAGCTAGCATTCTGAATTACCACCCGGATTTCAGGATGGTGTGCGGTAACATATTCGCGAACCCTCTTGGAGAAATTTGCTCCGCCTCCCACAATTCGGGTGTCAATCCCAACTGACGCTGGCAAAGATTCGAGCAGAAAATCCCATAACACCTTTTCTCCCATTGTGCCGGTGACAAGGTCGTTGCATACGGCTACGATGGGCTTGCTGGAGTAACGTTTTTCTCCCGAACTATCCGTCTCTCCACATTGGAAATGGTATACAATACTGTCAAATGCAGTTTGATGAACTATTCCTTTTGTTCTCAGTTTTTCCATTAGAACTTGGTCGCCCGGAATGCAAGCCTCGCCCTTCTTTGCAATCGTCGGGTCAAAAATATCGCTACTAGGGATGATATTACCCGTGGGATAGCCACCGACAGACTCAAAATGCTCTTTGCGGATCAAAAGCGGCATGTACAGGCCACCATCTTCAACTCTATCTGTCATTATCGAGGCCGCATGCCGCTGAAAATCCAATTCTCGATAAGACTCGTAATCCCTCCCGAAGTCTTTCTCGATTCCGTGCTTACCGCTTCGCAATTTACCCGATTCCACTAGTCGGGACACAACGCAGTTCGAACCATTGTACGCTTTCCAGAGATTTTGGAACCAACGTGGTGTGAAAGCCATATCCGAATTGATAAAAACAATAAAGTCTCCTTTTGCTTGTTGAGCTGCAAAATTCCATGCTCGATAAACATTATTGATATACCATTCCTTCTTATGTTCAGGCGTGTTGTTCCAGACATAATGCTGGATGTAGTTATCACGTAAGTACTCCAGCACTTCATCACTAGCGTCGTTCGCTACGAAAAAGAACTCTTTGTCAGCCATATCTGTATACTTGAGCACCTGTTCGTGGACGAACTTTGCCCATTCAACACTCTTATAGATCAAGCAGATGATAGAGAACTTAGGTTTGAATACTTCGTCGCGATATTCCTCAACATAGGCCATCGATTCATCGATAGTAAGTGCTCTGGGACAGGCGTCGTCTACCCACAGCCCTTCGGGGAAAAGCTCCTTTGGAACTTTTTCTAGTGCAAGTGTTTTCTCATCAATAAGCCGGTCGAGCCAGTATCCTTTCTGTCCATATGACTTGTAAACCAGATACTTGTAAGCCAGCAACTTTTCGGATGAGAAACCATAATGGATAACCTGCACATCTTCAGCACGTTCGATACGTCGTATTGTCTTTGGATAAGGTTTCTGATGTAATCCGCGTTTGACTTCGCCGTAGGAGATGTTGGGTGTTACTCGCCAGAGGTGAACGAACCAACCCTCATCGTAGAGATTGTCGAGCCTCCGCCAGGATTTGCTGCGCCACAAGTTCAACTTGTGGAAGCTTAGGCCATCAATCTGGTTCTCGATGCAATATGCGCAAAGCTCTTGAAGTCTAGAACTCGCATTTGCAGTAAATACTTCATCCGCGTCCAAATACATTATGAAGTCTGGCTTCAATTTGAGCGCATAGTCAAGAAGTATTTGCTTTATTCTCATCTCGTCAGCAAAATCAGTTTTCTCGCTGCGAAGCACATGGCGCGTATGCTTGAGCATGTACTCGTAACTGCCATCTGTGCTACCGTCATCGTACACCACCAACGCATCCACTAACGGCTTAATATATTTCACAAATCGCTCCAGATTGCCTTTACGAAGCTCGTTATGAATTTGAGCGATACAGACGATTTTATACCTCATGGGCAAGGCTCCTTAGTTATTATCGAGTTACTTATTGAATTTCTTCTCAACTAGGAAGGCACCGGCATGGATATGAACAATGGTGTATCCCATTGCCATAAACTCCTGTGGTGTCCACCCACACTTGTGGCGCTCCCACTCATTGCCATGGAGCTTTACGGCATAACTGGTATCTGTGAAACCAACAGGAGCCCCTATGATGACTTGTTTCAGTGCCAAACTTTCAATGTCTTCTAAAAGTCTTCTCGACCTGTCCTTTTGAAGATGTTCGATAACATGATGAGCTATCACAAGATCAAACTGGCCGAGTTTGCTACGTGCTTCTAGCGCATCCATACAAATATACTCGCCCGGCGGCCCGTTCTTCTTGCACCATTCAATACATTCAGGGAAAACATCGATTCCCGTAACCTGGAAATTAGGCGAAGAGAAGATCGAGAGCAGGTAGTCTTCGGACGGTGGGTTTTCATCCCACAGCTTTCCACAGCCAACATCGAGCACGGTTGAGATGTCAGGCCGAAGGCAAGCCCTAATATATGGAATGAAATCACTGTTGCGCGGCGATACTGAGGACTCCCGCGAAATCGGTTTAATAATACGTTTAACTAGTAATTGACCAAATCGCTTGACTATGGCCAAGAGATAGTCATCCATAACTTCAACGTTCAAGAAGGAATTCATACGCCAACATTCCAGCCGACGGCGTACCCTTCATCCCCCAAGTTAAGACGTTTAGTTCAGTTCCTGCATAGATGTGCACATCTGGATTCTTGATGAAATGTTTTTCAAACGGATTGTTGTTCAACTGCTCTTGGTCGTCATACGCACTGCCCCACGGGGTAACAAACAGGATGTGATGCCGAGCAACTCTCTTAATCTTGAGATAGGTGGGCAAGATTTCTTCCGGCGGCAAGTGTTCCGGACCATGCGCCCACAATATAGTGTCAACACTTTTTGCAGGTAAGAGTTGCTCAATGTTTCTTAAATCTCCTTGCCATACAGGAAACTCAGCATGGTGTCGCCACTCCCTAATGTAAGGCTCCCAGATCTCCAAAGATGCTATGCAATCGTACTGCAGCGCATCCCGGAAGAATGTTAGCCAATTAGGAGGCACGTTCAATCCGATACCAATATTCAACAACGAGTATGAGTTCTTGAACTGAGACCAGTTCCTAAGAAAGAAATCGGCGAGCCTAGTAGCTAACTTGGTATCAATAAGTGGATGATTGCAGACATATTGGACATCAAGATCTCTCTTGAAGGGATGTGTCACAGCCTTTATATAGAAGTTAGTCAACTCCGCATGTTCCCCAGGCAGGTGCGTAGGACTTATTAAGCCACGTTTCCCAGTTCGCGCCATTGGTTTATGCAAGACAAGAGATGTAAGACGATTTCGAGTCGCCCCACCTATGTGCATCATTCTCCTAGCAACACTCTTCGCTATGCTCATCGTAACTACCTAACCCGCTATGCCGATTGCAATGATAGCGTATCACGCCGCCATGATAATTTTGCCAGACATCTATATCTCCTGCTTAGTCGAGGCGTACTATGCTATACTATACAACAGCTCTTAGACGGTACCTTTTCCACCGGACTGTGTCCAAGCTCATGTCAATGGTCAATGGTGGGCCCTTGTATTCATTCATCGTCATCGGCTGCACGTCCGGCGTGGTCAATTTGGCAAGTTCAAACACTGACATCTTCCTGTCTCCAACGATATGAACAATGCCAGTCAGGTTTGACTCCACTACATCCCTTATGCCAAGGGTGACTTCGTCAGCGAAAAGATATGTTCCGAACCTATCAGTGAATGCTTTAGGATATCTCCATTTCTCTCGAGCGACAAAATTGATCCTAACGATCACGTGGTTCGGGAGCCTTCTTACGAGGAATTCTCCCAGAAGCTTTGTCAGGGCGTAGAAGTTCTCAGGATAAGGTATGTCCTCCTCTGTGTACATCGCTCTATTACCCTTGAATACACACGCAGTCGACACGTACAAAAAGCGGCATCTAGGACAGTGCTGTTCCACAGCCTTGACCAAATTGTCAGTTCCGAGCACATTAGTTTCCCATGCCAGCTTCTGATTCTCCTCGCATTCTCGGATGCCCGTCAGGGCAGCCGCGTGAACGACGGTGTCGGGCCTGTGGTCTTGGAAGTAGGTATCGACTTGGGACTGTTTTCTTATGTCAAGTTCTGCCCGTTTGGGATGTAGGCAACCTGTAAACGCTTTTACAAGTTCTCTTCCAAGCTTGCCCGTCGATCCAGTAACCAGTGTGACCATGAGTCTTACTCCCCAGAATTCCTGTTTGTTGGAGTCCTTGCCTCTGACCAGTTCTTTCCTCCTGGCAACTGCTCGCCAATCGGGCCGAGTGTATAAACCTTCCTTTGTACTTCCTCTGACTCAAAAAGTAGCTTGTAATTTGAGTACTTTGGAAGGGTATAGTCAACGATGGTTCCATCGGCGAAGGCCTTGCTGATCTCCTCTATCGCCAACTCAATATCGTGCAAGGGTCTAAAACCGGTCTTGTTAATCTTATCGCAGTTCACTAAGTAATTCCTTCGGTCGACTACCTGTCTTGAAACTTCGACGTCAACTTGTGCTTTTTTTCGTATCTCCATGGCGGCGTCGATGAGCTTTAAGTTGCGCCACGCCACATTGAAGACGCCTTTGAGGTCATTCTCGAGAACATGGATAAAGGCATCAGCAGCATCGAGAACGTGAAGGAACGGTCTGTATTGTTCGCCTCCGAAGACCGTGATCTTATGCCCAGACAAAGCCCTAGCGATGAACAGGTTGATGGCTAGGTCAAATCTCATTCTTCTGGAAAGGCCGAAGAGGGTACCGAGCCTTAGCATCGTCGCATTATCACAAAGGCTTGCAATGGCTTTCTCAGATCTGAGCTTAGTTTCTCCATACAGGCTAATCGGACCAGCCTCTCCCTCTCCGCCTTCAAGAGAATCACTCTCATCCATGATCATACCCTCTTTGCTCTCCCCGTAAACAGAGCATGTACTAGCGTACAATATTCGCTTGACATTATACAAGTTACACAATTCTGCAAGGTTCCTGGTCGCCAGATAGTTGATCTCAATAGTTGATCGTGCTTCCAAGCCTGCGGCTTGATCTCCAACGATCGACGCGAGATGAATAACTTCATCAACCCCGCTTAGCGCCTTCACGACGGTGCGCATATCACGAATGTCTCCTTTGATCAATTCAAAACTGGACCACGATTCCAGCCCATGAAGCGGTTCTTCACCGTACATCAGATTATCAAGAACACGAACGTTGTACCCCCTTTGAAGAAGCGCTGTCGTTAGCATCGACCCGAGGTAACCAGCGCCGCCAGTCACAAGAATGGTCATTTCGCGCACCTTAGAAACTGCGGGTTTTGCATAGGGCTTGTACTCTTTGACTTATCTGCCTTTCACTGTCCATACATCCCCGAATGAGTCCGGGGGTATTCTTTCTTCGTCAGGGTTGCTCTTGTCCAGACTTTCGCTTGCCAGATTGACGAGTTGAGTATCATCCTCAAGCGACATCCATCCATGCCAGATTCCCGGCGGAACTATCAGAAGGCTAGGGTTCCTGCTGCTGATGACGTATGTAGCTGTTTCTTTGTGGGTCGCACTCTCTAAGCGCCCATCCGTCAAGACAAACTTTGCGGAGCCGTGGGATATGAAGAAACAGTCCCAATTCTTCTTATGCCTATGAAAGGCCCTAATTGTTCCTTTGCTAAAGTTTCCGACAAAGTAGACGCGCCGAATAGAGGGAACGATCACTTCACGTATCTGCTGCGGGTCCATCAAAACACAGAGATAACCGCGATCGTCAACATACGAAGGGAGTGAAACAAATACGACGTCTCTTATCACGAGCTGCCTCCTCCAGGGCTTCTTTCAACAGCGACCAGCGGGCGCTTCGCTCTAGAATGCCGGCTACCCTTTTTCCCGTTTTCCCATCGCCATATGGGTGCTCCCAATTTGTCTTTCTGCGCAACATCAATTCTACGCATTTCAGGACATTACTTGGCTCAAGACCGGCCACTATGCTAGACCCGAGTACTATGGTTTCCGGTCTTTCCGTGCTCAGTCTGATCACGACGCATGGAACGTTCAATATGCAGGTTTCCTCCTGCACAGTTCCTGAGTCTGTTATTGCACAGAGAGCATTCATTTCGAGATTCAGGAATTCAAAAAATCCCATGGGCTCGAAGGTCTCTACCCCTCGGGGAATTCTGAGATGGAACTGGTCAATTCTTTTCTTCGTTCGAGGATATAGCGACCAAATGACCCTTTTCCCGAATCTTCGATAAACCAGCTCAAGACTCCTCAGAATGCTCCTTAGTGCCTTCTTGTCGTCCACGTTCTCTGCTCTATGAGCTGTTACCAAAAAGTAATCCCTTGGTTCAACAGCCAGCCTTCTTCCCATGGCGTTTTCCTTCGCCTTGCCGCAGAACTGCTTGATAACATCCACAGTTGGATTTCCAACGACATGAATCTTCCTCGGGTGTATCTCTTCCCTGATCAGATTGTCTCTCTGCCATCTAGTGTAGACAAACAGCAAGCTAGAAATGTGGTCAACGATCCTCTTGTTCTTCTCCTCCGGCATCCGCCAATCGTAAGCTCTCATTCCAGCTTCAATGTGAGCGACTCGCATGTTCATCTTGGCTGCAGCGACAGCAGCCAGACTCGAGTTTGAATCGCCAAATACAACAACCACGTTAGGTTTCTCTTGGACTATGACCTTCTCGGATCTTTCGATGATTCTGGCGGTCTGTTGACCCTGTGTTCCCGATCCCACTTCCAAATGATAATCCGGTTTTCTGATCTGAAGTTCCTCAAAGAATACTCTATCGAGATTATATGAGTAGTGCTGACCCGTATGGACCATGATATGCTCCAAGTCTCTTCGATCAAGCTCCCACAATACCGTTTTCATCTTTATCCAGTCGGGCCTTATTCCAAGAATAGACATCACTTTCACGAACGAGGCTCCCTATGTTTGCCTTCATTCCTGCATGTTAATCTTTAACGTTTTCGGGCTTAAAGCCTAGGGAGAGAAGCCCTCCGACAACCGTAGCCATTATAGATTCTGGCCAACCTAGGAAACATATATTGAACATCAAAGGGCATAACATCCCTGTAAGCTCTCATGCCAAAGGCGGCCCTAGCCTTCTCGTCGCGACAGAAATTTGTGATCTCATTTGACATTCCAGAGATGTCATACGGATCTACCAGAACGGCTGAATTTCCGCTCCGCACCAGACTTCTAATGGCAGGTATGTTACTCGCTACTATCGCTTTTTGTGAAGCCATTGCCTCTAGTAACGACATCGAGAGGCCTTCTACAAGTGACGGAAGTACAAATATGTCGAATGCTGCCAACAAGTTTTCTACATCTTTCCTCGGCCCAGTGAAGATAACCTTTCT
>Ga0129297_10001873_pt1 | contig 10734 bp, 9 predicted proteins | sample I18A1metaG_FD_94708 | JGI IMG/M metagenome (GOLD analysis project Ga0129297, IMG submission 94708) | Lake sediment bacterial and archeal communities from Gulf of Boni, Indonesia to study Microbial Dark Matter (Phase II) - ​I18A1 metaG | ecosystem: Environmental > Aquatic > Freshwater > Lake >... | reverse complement strand
GTGCAGCCTCGATTGTTTCTCCCAGCTCAATGTGACCGCCAGGTATTACATAGTTGTCATGCCACTTGTGAGATTGCACAAGAAGTATCTTGCCCTCTGGATTAAATATTAGTGCTCCAACAGTAGGCTCTGGAAAACTTTGGTTCGCCATACCCCCTATCTTTCGGTCATGTAATAATGTTTATCTAGGGTGATCCCCGAGGGCGCCTGACTTGCGACTAACCTGCGGCGTCGTCTATGATGTTTCGATCATCGAGGAATTCTGTTGGTTCTTTGTCCTTGCCATGTTCCCACATGAGAGAAAAGAACCAAATGCCGCTCTCACCAATGCAAAAGTCGGCAGGAGTAAAAGTCATCTTGGAATCAAGGGGTGGTTCGGGTCGTTCCGGATTATACTCCGCCGGCCATCCAAAAGCCTCCCCTTTCCACGGCTTACCCTCCGCGTGCAGTTTGGCTGCAAATTCTCTCACGTCATTAAGGTCGGGGATGACGATGGGCACAATTGGGGTTTCCACAGCTTGCCCTTTGCCCTTAAAAGCTCTTTCGTCTTCAGCGACAGCTTCTTCTTCTGTTTGAGTTTCGTAGTGGGCAAGAACTCGACGCACTCGTTCTTCATCCCATCCTGGTGGTGGAAAACGGTTATTGGTCATTGAGCCTATTGCCTTGTTTCCCGTTGTGCATACTCATTGAGCAGATTGCTGTTTGTATGCTTCCATGTAGGCTCTCAGCAGCGCGTTGATGCGGGTCTGGTAACCGCGTCCCTGCATCTTGAACCATTCCAGTACATCGCTATCCAGGCGTAGAGTGATTTGCGCCTTATTGGGGATAGGCTTTAAACCATGACGCACCACAGCTCTGGCGAACATCTCCGGTGTGATTTCCGGAATATCAGACAGGTCAATGTCTTCGTCTCTTAGTGCGTCGAGCCGTTCCCAATCGGTCAGCGATTTGTTCGAAATACGAGATTTCTTCATACTGGGTTGCCTTTCTAGCCGAGATGATCCGTATCTTATCTCCACGTTCCGTGTGTGCCACAACGACGACACGCCCCTTAAGAAGCCCAATGGTGCTGTAGCGGGGCTCGCCGTAAGCGAAACGTGTGTCTTCCACAGTTACGGTGTAGCCGTCAAAGATTGCGGGAACATCAGCGAAGTCAATCCCATGTTTGTGGATATTGGACTGACGCTTGGCTTCGTCCCACTCGAATTCCATAGCCTAATTGTAGTTACAATCTGTAGTTACGTCAAGAATGCCGGTTGTGCCTTGCATTTGAGAGGCCTCCAATGAAATGCTAAACACTACTTTGGTCAGCGACAGAAACAGGACGATATTCTGTAAGCAACCTTCGCAAGTACCGAAAAGCAAGTAGGCACAGTGGAAACACATAATCCTCTGGCGGAGAGAAGTTCCCGTGCAGAACCCGATTTCGGCTTGTGAATACTTCTATAGCATTCGACACATCAGGTGGAATGCACCTTTGTTGTTCCAGCCAACGCGCCTTGTCCATCAATCCTCTGAAATGTTCGGGGTTTTCGCCTGCTCTAACAAGCATATTGTTGATAACGTGCTCTATTGAGGGATACAGCACTCGCAATGAATCCAGATATTTTTCAGAGCGGTAAAGTTGGGCACTTGTATTGATAGACTCTCGGTTTGCGTCGTCAATGAGTTCGGTTTTGCTGACAAGTGTTAGAACATCTTCCGTTTCCACTGCCGAACCCTTAAAGGTGTCCCCAAACTCCTCAGTTTCTATCAACGCAGAAGCCGTGTCTCGAAGTGGATTGTCCTTTTCTAATACTCGGCGAAGCACAACGCTACCGATAGGCGTTAGTTTGATGTGGTCTGGTCGGTAATCATCGGGTTCTTGAAGAATGCCCAGTCGAGTTAGAATGTCTCGATGAAGAGGTATCAAGTGAAATGGCTCATCGCTATCAGGCTGGGGATGCAAGACATCGCGTAACACTTCCACGCTAATATGCCGAAAATCGTGTTTACCAGTACTAAACAGAGTGTCTATGCTGAGTAGAAATGTTGCGGCCTGCACTGGAGACAACTCCAGAAACAATTGACCCAAGCCTGTAGCCTTCCAGTGACTTTTCTGATAATCCCAAGCAATCAACCACCGCTCTTGAGCGAAAGTATAAGCCAGAGTCTGCTCATCTCCCATTTGCTCCCAGATGTCCACCAGTGAAAAGGCCAACCGTTCCTCAAAGTCCTTGACTTCGCGCGCCCGATCTGGCTTAGTGGATAATTCCGTGTCAATGATCTTAGCAATGATACGAAAAACAACTTCGTTATCCGTTATGCCGAGTTTGCCTAGGTGAATCGTACATACGCGAACGTATTCATCAAAAAAGCCCTCAGTGAACCACCCAAAAAGAGTCCATTCGGGTGCTTTAGTCTCAGCAATACGCTGAAGTGCATATTCCTTTAGCCTTTGAAGCAAGCTAGCAGACGGAGTACTTCGCTCTACAATAGCACCTCCTGTGATTTGAACATCAGCGATGATTTGCTTGAGAGAATCAACAAAACCCAACATATGCCACTTCCTGTGATTGCACTATCTCCAGCGTGAAATAGCCAAGTTGTGTCTAGCCCGCGCCGCTTGGGTTATAGCGCGTGTCCGTGAACCTACGTTCCACGGTACCAAACTACTGTGTATCACAGTCATATTACCGCATTCCCCGCCAAACCCGTGTTGTATCCAGAGGAAAAGGGATTCTCCCCCCATCTAAGGCTCAAGATTTCCCAATCCACAATGGTTCTATCGGCGGCCGCTTTTTGTGCCAGTCCGTGGCCTGTTCATAAGCATATGCCACGCGCAAGATCACCCCCTCATCAAAGGCACGTCCGAAAATCTGCAGCCCCACCGGCATCCCCTCCACAAAGCCGCAAGGAACGGAAATCCCGCACAGCCCGGCCAGATTCAGGGAGAGGGTGAAGATATCCGAGAGATACATTTGCAGCGGGTCATCCACCTTTTCCCCGATTTTGAAAGCCACCGTCGGCGAGGTGGGGCCGACCAGCACATCGCACCTGGCGAAAGCCTGGTCGAAATCACCTTTGATCAAGGTGCGCGCTTTCTGCGCTTTCAGGTAATAGGCGTCGTAGTATCCTGCAGACAAGGCATAGGTGCCCAACATGATGCGGCGTTTGACCTCCGGCCCGAAACCATGCTGTCGCGTGCGACGGTAGCTGTCCCACATATCCTCGGCGTTGGGGAAGGAAAAGCCGTATTTAACCCCATCGTAACGGGCCAGGTTGGCCGAGGCTTCCGCCGGCGCGATGAGGTAATAGGTGGGGAGGGCATACTCGGTGTGAGGCAAGGAAACCTCCTCTATCGAAGCCCCCAGACCTTCTAGAACACGAATCGCCTCTTTAGCGGCCTCGGCCACGCCCGGCTGCATTCCCTCCGTAAAGTATTCCCTCGGCACGCCGATGCGCAGCCCCTGTATGTCCGACTTGAGAGCCTGCTCGTAATCGGCAACCGGAATGTTCACAGAGGTCGAGTCCTTCGCATCATAACCGGCAATGACCCCCAGCACAATAGCTGTGTCGCGGACATCTTTCGTCAGACAGCCCACCTGATCCAGGGAGGAGGCGAAAGCAATCAAACCGTAGCGGGAGACTCTGCCATACGTCGGCTTGAGGCCCACGATACCGCAGAAAGAGGCCGGCTGTCGCACACTCCCTCCCGTGTCCGTGCCGAGTGCGGCCAGGGCCTCGCCCGCCGCCACCGCCGCCGCGCTGCCCCCACTGGAGCCACCGGGCACTCGCGTCAAATCCCAGGGATTGTGCGTCGTAAAGTAGGCCGAGTTCTCGGTTGATGACCCCATGGCGAATTCATCGCAATTGGTCTTGCCCAAGACCACAGCCCCAGCGGCATAGAGTTTCTCTACCGCTGTGGCATTGTAAGGTGACATGAAGCCCTGGAGGATTTTGGAGCCACAGGTCGTTGGCAAATCCGTAGTGCAGAGCACATCTTTGACGGCAAGCGGCACACCCAATAGGGGAGCTTGATCCCCTTGCGCCAGGCGGCGATCCGCTTCCTGTGCCCGGCGGCGGGCTATTTCCGGTGTGAAAGCTAGATAAGCCTTAAGCTGGCCATCTAAAGACTCGATCTGCTGGATCAACGCCTCCGTCAGCTCGGTGGAACTTATCTTGCCTCGGCTCAACAAGGCGCGGGCCTCATGCACGGTTAAATCTGCGGTCCTCAATCCCTATCCTTTCCTGTGGTCTGGGTCGGTCAATACGCAGAGGCCAAGCCTACTCGAGGATCGGTTTCACTTTGAAATAGCCTTCCATTTTGGCTGGCGCATTGGCCAGGGCTTCCTCGAGGAGGAGAGAAGGTATCACCTCATCGGGGCGCATCACGTTACGCAGGTCTATAACTTGCGCTGTGGGGGGTATCGCTGCCGTATCCAGCCGTTGCAGAATTTCGGCGTATTCCAGGATCGCAGAGAGTTGCTCACTAAAGCGGTCCTTCTCTTCATCAGTCAGGCCCAGCTTGGCCAACTCTGCGACATGCTCCACCTCAGCACGGCTCAGTTTCGCCATTCCACTCCTCTAATGGTAACCACAGATGAACTCAAATGAAAATAAAATATCATTTATCTGTGTGAATCGGTGTTCATCTGTGGTTCAGCCGTTGTTCAGGATTGATTGCCCAGCCGCAGGCGGCGCACCAGGAAAATCAGGACCACCAACACCAAAGCCCCCACCAATATCCCGGCAGAGCCAAGCCCTGTGTTCGGGATTTCCGTCGGCTTGGGGGTGGGCGTAGCTGCGCTTTTGGTCGGCGAAGGGGTTGCAGTCAGTGTCGGGGTGTTCACTGCCGCAATCTTCACCGGCGTATCTGTTTCCTTGCTGGTCGGTGTACTCGTCGGCTTGCTCACCACCGGCGTGTTTGTAGGCCTGAGGGTCGGCGTGTCAGTGGGGAGCACGACAGTCCACGTTGCCGTAGGCTGGGCCTCAGCGACCGCCGGTGGCGTGCTGGCTCGCCTGGCCCGACCGCTCAAGGCTCTGACGATTCCGGCGATGCCCACGATTAGGACGAGCACAAGCAGAACCGCAACAATAATAAACAAACGGGTGCGGCGGGAAGTGCTCGTAGGGGGTGTAACATCTATGTCCGCATTGCTCATTCAACTATCTCCTTTCCGCCTTGCAAAGCAGTTTCTCTTCGTTTTGGAACCCATCATGGAATCAGCTCAAGATTGGCGAGGGGGGCTATGACATTTCCCGAACCTTCGGTGCGAGGGCCTTCCAGAAGAACCTTGACCCCCAAAAACTGTAGGCCCGTCCGTGGGTCGCGCAAAAGCTGGGGCTGGCTCATCACCTGGCCAACCAACCCCGCATAAGGTGAACGAGTAAGATGCACGTGGGCGCCCACCTCTAGAGAGGGCGCTGCGGAAATGCCCCATGCCTGATCCAGTGGCAAAGGGATGATGATCTCCGGGCGCGCCTTCCCCCAGGCAGTATCCCACTGTATGATCACTGCTTCACGGCCCTGATGCATCCTCAGGAGCTGGAACATCGGCTCCGCCATAGGAAGATCGCCCAGGCCTTGCGTGGCGACGACCGGGAAAGGAAGGGAACGGCAGAGCTTTCTCAAGCCAGCGTCTACGCCTCCCACAACGATAGCCCTGACGTTCATTTCCTTAGCCTGTTCTAATGCCTCCTGTTCTACCGAGCTACCTCCCACAACGATAGCCCCATGACAACTCACATCAACGAGGCCGGCGGTTAGTGGTTGATCCCGTCCCTCTACGACGACCCGCAGGACACCAAATCCCAGGTTCGGGCCGTTAGCCTCTGCCCCTGAACTCCAGGCTCCCCGGATCAGCGCCCCCATTGTACGAATCACCGCCCCAAAATTGGGGATAACGGTTGCTACCTCGCCCCTGACATTAGCTCGCAATTCCACGGTCAACGGTGCCTGCTCCAAGAGAATGCGGCCATGGGTGATGGCGAGGACGGTCCCGGCCACTGGTGACACGCACTTTTTGCGGAACAACCCCAGGACCCCCCCGCGAGCGGCCAGAATCTCCTTTTCTTTGACATCCTCGCCCTCCTTTTTGACGACATATTTGGGCAACATCGCGTTACCCACCCCTAGAACGCGGGCGGCATTGATCGCGCACAGTGGGCCAGGATGGAGGGCGCGGGCTATGACATCCGTTGCATCTACCTTATCCCCAACGCGAACCAAAACCTGTCCAGGCACAGGGAGCAAGCGCTCCACCTCAAGTTGCGCAAACGGGATCACACACACGGGCAGGCGATATTCCATACTCTACGCCAACCTCCTCCCTTCTTCCCAATCAGCAATGGCCTCATCCACCTATGCTCCAGAGCCATTCTTGCATCCTTGCCTGCTGCACCTGCGGCCTGGAGGAAAATGCGAGCGGCCTCCCTCGTGCATCTATGATCAGGCCAAGAGCGCCTCCCTGCACCTGGGTTTTTCCGCCACGCCCCTTGCTTCCCATTCCTATGTCGAACCCTCGCGCAGGGCGCAATTCCAGATTGGCGGTCTGGCCGAGCGGTAAAGGAATCACCTCTAATGAACCGTAAGGGACTTCTACCTGAACGGTGCTCCCATCAGCATACTCCATTCTGAATCGCAGAATAATCTCTCCTCTCCTGGCCTGGCCCGTGGGAGCTATCACCGTGCCCAGATCCAGAAAGCCGTCGCGCTCAAGAACCTCAGCAGCAGCCAGCGGTTGCAAAGCGGCCATAGCCCCTATAGCAGGAAGGAGTGAAAGCTGGTCCAAAACCAAGCGGCTCAAGCCCACCGGTTGGAAGGCATCCAGCAGCATCAATGCCGCCTGGCCGGGATTCGGGGCGTGCGATAAGACCCCACCCCTGGCGATCAGGAGATCGAGAGGAGGAAGCAAACCATCGCCTTGAAGCGCAAGTGCGCTACTTTCGGCTAACGTAGCCCAGCGCGGGCGCAGTTCCCGTAGAGCCAGGCGCATCGCTTCACGTGCTACTGCCTGCTCCAGGAGAAGATCCTCGCGCGTTTGGGGAATGCTCAAAGGGTGCACCCATTTGTTCAAGAGTCGGTTCCGAGCCTCCGCGGCTGGCATAACAAAGGGAAGCCAACGCAAGATATCCTCGATGGCGATTTGGTCTAGCAGGCTCTCCAACCCGTGGCTGGTGCCCAAGTTGCCCTTGACCAGGCCGCAACTGTGATCGCCCATGGCAACGAAAATCTGCGTGCTGGCCCCGCCAATGTCCACACCCAAAACGCCGCGTATCAGGTTATACTGGCGTGCTACGAAACGCACGACCAACTCGAAAGCCCTGGCCGAAGACATGAGGGGAGCCGTGCTGAGGTTTACCAGGGCATCCAGATGGGGGATCTGTTTTATGATCGTCTCCTGGTACAAACGCTCCAGTTCTTGCTGCACTCCGGTCAGCACCTCAAGGCCAAGCTCCGGACGCACATTGTCCACCGCCCGAAACTCAAACTGATCGCTTAACAAGTCCGCCACCGCCGAACGTGCACTCTGATTGCCTGCAAAGATGACCACCGGCCGAGCGGGCTTGTCCAGGACGGAAGCCACAGCCCCCAGCATTTCGGCGATCTCCAGAAGCGGCGTGTAAGCGCGCCTGCCGTATGCGCCCTCATCCACGCCGCCTACCAATAGGATCACATGGGGTGGATTCTGACATAGAGCTTCCAATTTGGCCTCGATACCCCGCGCTGTGCCCCACCGTTGTGCTCCCTCATTGAGAGCAATAATATCCTCTACGACCGTATAAGTGCTTTCGACGGCGCGCCGCGCGCTTTCCACACTGAGGTCGCGGATCAAGCCAGCGATGGCGACACGCAGGGGAGGCAAGATGCTGGTGCTCGCCACCAGGGCGTCCACACCATGTCCATCGGGTTGTTCAGGCATGATCACCGATCCCCAGCTTAGCGACCTGCCTCGAGGTTGAGACGCGCCGGACGCGCTCAATAATATACGGCCTGCCGCCCCCTCAAGCTGTTGCAAGGCACTCCATAGCCCGATCTCAAAGCTACTTTGTGGCAAGGCCAGGGTGGTGAGGCACTCGCCTCGCGCCACAAAACGATAAGTTCCTTCTACGCGATCAACCAAAAAAGCTCTGGTCGCTACGTTGCCGCCTTCAACGGCCAAAATGGACTCGATCTCCGTGGACCCGCGCTCGTTGGTCATGTGTCCCTCCCCTATGGAATCAGACCGAGCCAATCAGCGGCCAGAAATTGTAGACGGCCAAGCAGCAAAGAAACCCGCGATATAACGGCACTGGCAAAGAACGCGCCAAAGGTAATCAAAATCATCCACTTGCCCAAACCTCCCCACAACCTGGCTATCATAACCCATACGCCGGGCAGAGGGGACCCTTTCCCCGTCGTGAAATAAAAGTACAACAGTGTGCCCAGAGTACCGGCCACCAACAAGGCTTGGTAAAGCGCGATCTCCAAACCGGAACGGCCCCCTCCCCAACGTTCAGGGGACAGGGAGATGATCGTAGCTCCCAATTGGGGAATGAGAGACCCGGCAAGAGCGCCCCCAATGGCCAGCGCCACACCTACACCGAAGAGATAGGCCACAGGTATTTTGCTGAGCCAGTCTATCGAGGGAACCTTTCTCACGAAAAGCAACAATCCTAGAATCAGCCACACGACAAGGCCCAGGTTCTCTCGCGGAGCGTCCCAAAAAGCCCCGGCCCGAGGCACCAACACCCCGTGCCAGGCGATGATGACAGCGTAGCCAGCGGCGACCCCCACGAACACATATTCGGCCAGCCGGAACAACGCCGTGTCAGCGAACAGATAGCTGTAAACAACCAGGGTCAGAATCGCTGCCACCCAAAGGCCAACGACTCCAGCAGCGGGGGATTGAAAGTAGTTTGCGAGATAAGCGAAAGGATCTCCCATTTCTTTATTCCCTTCTCCCCGTCCCTTTAACCAGCGAGGCCAGATTTCCCAGGATGATCACCAGAATAATAGCCAGATGCGCAGCCGTCTGGGCGCCCAAACTTGACACTGCATTCGCAGGGCGATTCATAGCGGTTTCATACTCCGCCGCGCCAGGCAGGCCGGCAATGAAGCCGGATAATTGCCGCGATTGATAATAGGGCAGCACCGATGGGCTGGCAAGCGCAGTTACAGCGGCAGCCATCTTGACCGGATGCAAGCTTTGCACCTGCTCAAGCCAGCGACGCACATCCTGCTGATCGCCGGTCAAAACCACGACAAGTGCGATTTCCCTGAAATCCTTGGCCTTGCGCATAAGAGCATGAGCGGAAAGGGGCTTGCGCTCTACAAAGTCCTGTGTGAAAGCGCCTCCCAGGTTCTGCACGAACAGACGCAGCCCCGCCTCTTGCCCGGCCAAATAACCCAAGTTGATAAAGTCCTGGCCATAGAGATACTCTCTGCCCCGCGCCACCTGCCTCCAGACATCTTGCGCGAGAGCAGGCCCTTGGGGAACCTGGCTGACAGCAATGACAGCCACCTTCCTCGCAAGCAAATGACGCAAGATCGCCTTGGCCTGCAAATCCAACTCGACAGCCGCTGCCGGGTCATAATCAAAAGAGAGCACAACTACTGATCCGGATGGCAATCTATTTGCGGCGTCAAAAAGATGCCACGTGGACTGACTCACATAGATGCTTTTGCTGAACCATTCCGTTCCAAAGAAAAGAGGGGCGATGGTCACCACTGCTAGAAGCAGGTAGATGAGAAAACGGGTGATGCCTCCAGGGATCGCTACCGCCGGTTTGAAGGCGCCAACAACCCGCTTCTCTGGGTGAGCGACCAGAATATCGGCGAAAAGCTCAACCGGCCCAGTTCCTGCTACCGGTGGCGGAGCGATAGGCGTAGCCTGAGCGCGACGGGGCAGATACCAGATGCTTTCGACAGGCAAAATGCCCCGGATTCCCGCCAGAAGCCCGCTCCCTTCTACCAACTTGTCTTCTTCTGGTTGCGCTTCCTCCGCCTTGGAAGGTCGCAGGGACTCTAACCAATCGGGAATCTCTGCTTTTGCCAGGGCCGGCGCGGCCTGCTCAGTAACAGGCACCTCTTCAGGCAAGCCTGAGGGCGCAAGTTCTTTCAACCAGTCAGGAATCTCGGGCTTGACCAAAGGTTTCTCCCCCTCCTGGAAGACCGCCGGGCCAGCGGACGGGACTGGTTCAAGAGGCTGCTCCGCTTCCGTCGTCGGTGGCCCGACCCGCCGTTCTTCCCCCAGCTTTTCCTGTGAGACCTCAGGGGCGGTGAGGCTGCGCAGCCAATCGGGGATCTCCTCTTCTTCGCCTTCCTCAACGGGCTGCATGGCCGCCGGACTTTCGGCAGCCTCCCGCAGCCAGTCAGGGATAGCGGGTTCCATGATGAAATCCTGGGGGCGCAAAGGCGCTGCCGCGCTTTCTTCCGAGGGGGGCGGAGCATCGCGCTGGCTCTTGACTGGCGTCTCCGCACCAATGTCCGGCAGTGCACCCAACCCCTGGGGAGTCTGGGACTGCCCCTCTTCTGCTTCGGGCAGTTTTTCCTCTGCTCCTTCTGCCGCAAGCAGCCACGCAGGCAACGAAGGTTCCGCTTTCTCTGGCGCGGCCTGCGCGGTCGTCGGTCTCTCAACAGGTGCTGTGGGTTCGGCTGCGGCTTCTTCCGGGGTGACTATTTCGTGCAACCAGGCGGGGATTTCCTCTTCGGAAGTTGGCCCAGCTTCCGCCGCAGGCATCTCGCCCACTTTTTCGGGAGAGACGATTTCC
>Ga0129297_10001872_pt1 | contig 10735 bp, 8 predicted proteins | sample I18A1metaG_FD_94708 | JGI IMG/M metagenome (GOLD analysis project Ga0129297, IMG submission 94708) | Lake sediment bacterial and archeal communities from Gulf of Boni, Indonesia to study Microbial Dark Matter (Phase II) - ​I18A1 metaG | ecosystem: Environmental > Aquatic > Freshwater > Lake >... | reverse complement strand
CTGCAAGGCTTGCCAGCAGGACACGTCAGAAAACCGTACACCTCTTTGGCGCCAGATGAGATTGAGCCGCTGACAAAGGCACTGAAGTCAGCTCGACTCATATAATTCGTAGCCCGGTGGTAGAGGAAGAACCCAAGTCAAGAGAGGACGTTCCGCTCTCAACGAATCGCGTGCGCTCCAACCAACATAAGAACAACCAATCCAGCCACACTCGGTTCCTGTCGGTACTACTCAAGAGAGGCACTGTGTTGAACGGAACGGAAGCACCCACAATGATAATGATCGCTTTCTGAGATTTCCACCTTAGGTCACACTGCAGGGCCTAAGTTCGAGGAGAGGTTCTTGGGATACACCAAAGGTCTAGACTGTTGCGAACAAAGCTCTTCAAGATTCTTGCTGTCTGTTTTTTTCTGAGGTATTCGCACCTTATTAGGTGCGAGTCCCCGCGGGCCCGCCACTCTAGCGGTTCCAGTCAGGGTTTTGGCAATTGTGGATCCGTGGTTGTGGCCTTTGCCAAGTCAGCTCTTATGGCCTGCATGAGGGCGCAGATATCTTCACGTTCTCGTTCTCCCGCATCCAAGTACTTCGTCTCTGGCTCCGAGAATGCTTTCTGGAATAGGATCTCTTCCGGGTTTAAGCCTAGGCCTCTAGCGAATTCTTTGACCATCTCGATCTTGCTGATGCCTGTCCGAGGCCTGATGCTGAGGCCTGCGCTGGCGTAGGCGTTGCGTAGCTTCTCCACTCCCAGGCCCTGCACATCATGGTATGTGCTCACGATGTGGCCCATCATGTACTCGATGTAGTCCGATTTGACGCCTAGGGCTTCCATCTGGGTCTTGAAGTACTTGCGGAGTGAGTGGACGCACAGGTCGTACATGCGTCCATTCTTGGTTTGGATGAGGCCTGCTCGCAAGTATGGGTGATGAATCAACTTCCGGATCCGCTTAGGCCCGATCGGTCTGGGGATCCTCGATTGCGAGTCGCGAATCAAAGGTGAATCATCGTGAATCTCCTCCGACGGAATCTTCCCATCTGGCGAGCCCTGTCTCCGTTTGTCCAGGTAGAGCTTCAGGAGATCAACCGCTTCTTGGCCTAGGAATGTGTCATAATCAGCGCACTTGCCCTTTGTGATCTCGACACTGCTAATCTTGTAGAAGGTTTTGATGTGCTTTGCGCAGCCATGAACTCGGCCAGGCGAGAGCTTCCGATCTTGGAGCATGGCTAGCGCGCGCGACATCCCACAGCGTAGCGTTCCCCATCGAATTGAGGGCAGCAAAGTTCAGAAGACATATATCCTTCTGGACACCAATGAAATGCCGGGCGGCTCTACCATGTGGAACGATCTCAGAGAATTTCTTGACTGTCTGGAGAGACAAGGCGAACTTGTAACAGTGGAGAGACAAGTCGACACGAAATATGAAATATCAGCCGGGCTACAGAGAACGTCTGAACTGCAAGGACCAGCGTTACTCTTCAGGAATGTGAAGGGCTACAAAATACCTGTGACCGGCGCAATATTCTCAACTAGAAAGAGAGTTCTCTTGGCACTTGACATGACTAGAGAGAACTATGTACAGCGATTCCTGAAAGGCCTCGAGAATCCAATCCCTCCGAAGATATCCGAAAGCGGCCCTTGCCAAGAGGTTGTCTTGACTGGAGATGATCTCGATGTCAGGAAACTTCCAAACCCTTTCCATGCTCCGAGGGACGGGGGACTATACATAACTGGAGGAGTCGCGATAGCGAAACATCCCGAATATGGGAGAAATGCCTCGATCCATCGCCACATGATCATTGGCAGGAACAAGCTCACCTCTCTTTTCGCGCCGCAAAGGCACCTAGACATTTACCGCAGAACAATGGAAGAGAAGGGAAAGCCCCTTGACGTGGCGGTAGCCATCGGAATGGATCCAGTAATCGTGATTGCCTCACAAACTACTCCGCCAAGAGGGATCTACGGAGATGAATTAGCAGTGGCAGGAGGACTGAGAGGAGAGCCAGTTGAACTAACAAAATGCAAGACCATAGATGTGGAAGTCCCGTCTACGTCTGAGATAGTCATTGAGGGAAGATTTCTTCCTAACGTAAGAGCAGAAGAGGGACCCTTCGGCGAAGCTGCCGGATATTATGGCTCAGGAGAAGAGGCGCCAGTCATAGAAGTCACAGCTATCACTATGCGTAGGAATCCCATTTACCAAGCCATAGGAAGTGGGAAGCCACCAGCGGAAATTCATGGGTTGGTCGCCATCCCAAAAGAAGCAAGCTTCTACAAACACATGAAACAGATTTGTCCTACGTTGAAGGCAGTACATTTCACTCCAGGAGGAACTACTCAACATCACGTTGCCGTATCGATAAATCAAATTCACAAACATCAGGCAAAAAACGTTATACTCGCGGCCCTTGGTGCGGGTTTCATGGTAAAACACGTAGTCGTCGTTGACGACGACATTGACATATACAACCCTACCGAGATTGAGTGGGCTATTGCAACGAGGGTCCAAGCGGACAGCGATGTCTACATATTTCCGAACATTATAGGCGGGCCTGTGGACCCGTCAAGAAAAGACAATGCCATTGTTTCTGGAATGGGCATAGATGCAACAAGGCCTTACGGTGAACATTTTGCAGAGGTAGTGGAGATACCTGGCACAAAGGATTTCGAGTTGCCTATCGCGAAGAATGAGAGAGGGAGGTGAACAATATCTTGAAAAGTAAGGGAGCGATTAGCAGAGTTCAGACAGTAATCGTTCTAGCCCTAATTATCATCATCGCTGCGGTTGCCGGTACCTATTTTGCAATACCCCCTAAACCTCCTCCTCCACCACCAAAGGTTGGGGAAACGCTGCTGACGATGACGTATGATGACCCCACTTCTCTTGATCCTCATATAACGGATACAAAGCAATCAATGACAACAATAGCTAATGTCTATGAAACGCTCTTGATATACGAGGGCACTGAGCTAAGACCACAGCTCGCAGAGTCATACGATGTGTCATCAGACGGATTGGTGTATACATTCCGCCTGAAGAAAGGCGTAAAGTTTCATGATGGGACAGCATTCAATGCACAAGCAGTGAAGTTTTCCTTTGACAGACTAATGAAATTAAACAAGGCTCCGGCTGCACTGTTCGTTAAGGTTAGCGCTTGCCGCGTCATAGATGAGTACACCGTTGCTTTTGACATGAAGGAAAAATATAGCCCCATTCTGTCCTGCTTCGGAGCTTCTCAAGGCCTGAATGTGGTGAGCCCGAAAGCAGTGCAGGATCATGAAGTTGGGGGAGACCTGGCGACCAAATGGATGCATGAAAACATGGTTGGCACAGGGCCATTCAAATTCGTTGAATGGACACGGGGTGTGCAAGTGGTCATGCAGAGAAACCTGGAGTATCACAAGGGTTGGCCTCAGGAGAGGTTCTTGGACAAGGTAGTTGTCAGGATCGTGAGGGATGAGGCCACAAGGGCGCTTCTCTTGCGAAAAGCAGAAGTTGATCTGAACATGAGAGAGGTCAGTCACCAGTTCGCAACAGAGTTGGAAGTAGAGCCTGGCATCGTTCTAAAGAGATTTTTGACCTACAACATATTCGTAGTTTGCATGAATATGTTGAACGAACCGCTCAGTGATGTCCGAGTAAGGAGAGCCATCTCGTATGCTTGGGACTATGAAGGAGCTATCCAAAGAATCAATGGTGGGCACGCAACCCGACCTTACGGCATAATGCCGAAAGGGATGCTCGGATATGACGAGTCGGTTCCAAGATACAGCTATGACCCAGATCGAGCAAAGAGTATTTTGAAAGATGCTGGATACAAGCCCGGCGATATCAAGTTGAAGATGCTCTACGTCTCTGGCCTTTTGTACCAACAGCAAGTTGTTGAGATCTTAGATGCAAACCTGGCCGCGATCGGCATAAAACTGGAAGCTCGTGCGATGACATACCCGGCATTAGTGAGCACCATGCAAGACCCTGACCCTAAAAAGAGAGCGGACTTATGTACCGCTTACCACATGGCATTCTATCTTGACCCCTCTTGTCTCATGGATACCATTTTTCTTCCGGGGATGCCTTTGAATTTCCAAGGATATGACAACAAGGAGGTAAACGCTATTTTGAACAGAGCTTCCGCAATTCTGGATCCCGCTGAACGTGCAACTCTATATTCGAAGGCAATGAAGGTCATAGTGGAAGACGCCCCGATGATATTTGCTTGGCAAGGCCAAGCACCAATCGCGTACAGAGACTACGTCTATGGCGTAGAGTACAACCCTCTCCGCCACAACTACATTCTGTTGTACAATGTCTATATACAGAGAAGGAAATAGCGTCTCGTGCACATGTCAGGCAAACTCCCCTCTCTTTCCACCATTTACAGTGACATCATTTGAAGGTACCAGCAGGCGCGCGCGCTGCCCTCAAGCACCTTGTGACTCTAGTCCCCATGCTTTTCGGAATATCGACTATCGTATTCCTCATATCTCATATCTTACCTGGCGATCCAGCTGCCATGGTAGCTGGTACGGGAGCAACCTACGAACAAATCGCTGCCATAAGAACGGAACTCGGCCTAGACAGGCCCCTCTATGAACAGTATCTTGCCTATATGAAAAAAGTATTCCTAGGGTTCGATCTCGGTACATCACTCTATAGTCATCGGGCAGTTGTAAGCGACTTACTGGATTATCTTCCTGCAACCTTTGAATTGGTCACTGTCTCAATGATCATGGCGGTTTCTGTAGGTATTCTATTGGGAGTCGCATCGGCCACGAAAAAGGATACCGTCCTTGATCATTTCATCAGGATTCTTACAAGTTCAGGACTCGCCATGCCAGCGTTCTGGCTTGGTCTGCTGCTGCAGCTTCTGATTGGGCATAGACTAGGAATTCTACCGATTACAGGGCGCATCGACGCAGAAGTACTCATAAGATACCCCATCGCTCGCATAACAAGAATGTATCTCGTTGACACTTTAGTGACAGGAAATTGGATCGCGTTATGGAGCGCCACATGGCACATAGCAATGCCTGCGACAGTATTGTCCTTTTCCACATTGTCTTACATCTCTAGATTCGTGAGATCAGGCCTATTGGAAGTGCTTGGAGAAGATCATATTCGAGCTTTGAGATCGTATGGCCTATGCGAAAGAATCATTGTGTACAGACATGCTCTTCGAAATGCGATCATCCCTACCTTGACCATAGTCGGGTTGAGATACGGCTTCTTATTGGGAGGAGTTATCGTCATAGAGAGAGTCTTTGATTGGCCTGGGCTTGGCCTATACGCACTGTCATCCGTCATTTACCTAGATTTCCCTAGCATAATAGGCGTTACGTTGATCTTTGCACTTCTTCGCATCATTATTAATCTACTGATAGATTTATCGTACCTTTTTGTTGACCCAAGAGTGAGAGTATGAGTACAGAAATGGCCAACAAGAAGACGGCGGGACACTTTGCGAAGTGGAAGGTGACTGCCAACGAGCTAACGAAATATTGGCATGTCTTGCGAAAGTATCCGCTAACAATTGTTGGCTTGGTCATCGTGACAGCATTTGTCGTCGTCGGGATGTTCGCACCTCTAGTCATACCATACCCACAAGATATCGGCGGAACGGTCCACTTGGCGCGATCTCTACAACCACCAAGCCTAGAACATCCGTTTGGAACGGATGACATGGGACGAGACGTACTAAGCAGAGTTCTATATGGATCGCGGCTCTCGCTATCCGCAGGTATGGCAGTGGTCTTACTGTCTTCAATAGTTGGCATACCGCTAGGAGCGATCGCTGGCTACTATGGAGGGAAGGTTGAGAGGACGATCATGGGGATTTCAGACATGTTCATGGGAACCCCACATCTTGTATTAGCTGTGGCAATCGCAGCTGTACTGGGACCATCACAGTCGAATGCCGCGATAGCGCTATCAATCCCGTGGTGGCCGTCATACGCCAGAGTCATTAGGGGACACGTACTCGTCCTAAGAGGTCTCGGTTTTGTGGAGGCAGTGAAGTCCATGGGTGCAAGTGGATGGTACATTATACTCCATCATATTTTGCCAAACTGTGTGCAACTAATCATCACACAGTCGACCCTCCAAATGGGCAGTGCGATTTTGGGAATAGCTTCTTTGGCATTCATCGGAATGGGTGCGCAGCCTCCGGCTCCCGAGTGGGGTCTAATGGTCAGTACAGGTCGAGCCTTTATGACGAGCTCTTGGTGGTATGTCACGTTCCCGGGTTTGGCTATTTTCATTGCGGTGTTGGCATTCAATATGATTGGCGATGGGTTACGTGACATCTTTGATTTGAGGCTTAGATGAGGCGTCTCGCGAATGCAAGATCCATTGTTAGATGTAAGAAATCTCACAGTATGCTTCTTGACAACCTCTGGCCCAGTCGCAGCACTTAACGATGTCTGTCTTGGGCTAGGAAAGCAAGAGATCCTTGGACTTGTTGGTGAGACCGGGTGTGGAAAGACTCTTACAGCGTTGTCAATCTTGAGGTTACTCCCCTTCTCGGCCAGGATTGCTGATGGTGAAATTATCTTCGACAAACGAAACCTGCTCGTTATACCTGAAAACGAGATGCGAGAAATAAGAGGAAAAAGGATCTCAATGATTTTCCAAGATCCTACCTCATCCCTTGATCCGGTGTTTAGAATTGGAGATGTAATGAGAGAGATTCTTCAATCGCGTCAGGAGACCAACGTAAGAGAGGCGACCAAACAATCCATTGAGATGCTAACCGAAGTCAACCTGCCAAATCCGGAGCGTATTTTGGGGCTATACCCGCACGAGTTGAGTGGCGGTATGAAACAAAGGGTGATGATCGCAATCGCCCTTTTGTCTCGTCCGGAACTTCTCATTGCAGACGAGCCGACCACAGCATTGGATGTCACGATTCAAGCTCAGATATTGGAACTCATCCGGAACTTAGTCAAGGAACTTGGGACATCAGTGCTGCTAGTCACACACAACTTTGGAATCGTAGCTGAAAACTGTGAAAGAGTCGCAGTCATGTACGCGGGTGCCGTCGTAGAGCACGGTAAGAGCAGGAATGTTCTTGAAAAGCCGGCTCATCCGTACACGAAAGGACTACTTAGTGCTGTTCCAAAGCTCTTCCAAAAGAAGGAGATGTTGGAGGTCATTCCAGGAGTCATTCCCAGCCTGATTGACCCGCCTCCCGGATGCAAGTTTCACCCAAGATGCAAATATGCGGCAGACAAATGCAAACGGGAAATACCGAGTCCTACCGAAGTTGATGATGGGCACTACGTGAGCTGTTTCAGGATCGGCCAGGGCAGACCCTAATGCTCGAAGTTAGGAATCTAGCAAAGTACTTCGATATCCGAATTGGGATTTTCCGCAAGGAAGTTGTGAGAGCGGTAGATGGTATAGGTTTTCGTATTGCACGACGACAAGTCTTGGGATTAGTAGGAGAGTCTGGTTGCGGAAAGACGACCGTAGGAAAATGTATCCTGAGAATGATAGAGCCAACTTCTGGAGAGGTTTGCCTTGATGGGATAAAGATTTCCCAACTGCATGAAAAAAGATTGAAGGATATGCGACGGAACATGCAAATAGTCTTTCAAGATCCTTCCTCATCTCTGGACCCGCGAATGACAGCGAGAAAGATTGTTGCCGAGCCGTTTAGGATTCATGAAGAAGCGACAGGGGCGGACCTTCAAGAGAAAGTGCTCAATCTGTTACAGAACGTCGGTCTCGGTCACGAACATTTGGACAGATATCCACATCAACTCTCAGGAGGTCAAAGACAGAGAATCGCTATTGCAAGAGCTCTGGCATTGGATCCGATGTTATTGGTTTTGGACGAACCCACCTCAGCGCTGGATGTTTCAGTTCAAGCTCAGATTCTCAATCTCTTGCGGGACTTGCAGAAAAAGCGGGAGATTTCTATGTTGCTTATTTCTCATGACATGAGCATAATTAGGCATCTTGCTGACAGGGTCGCAGTAATGTATTCAGGCAAGATAGTGGAATTTGCTGACGAGGAAGAATTGTTCAACAATGCATTGCATCCATATACTCAGGCGCTTTTGTCCGCAATCCCTACGGTGGAATTTGACTCGAAAAAAGAGAGAGTGGTTCTAAGAGGAGAAGTTCCGAGTCCCATCCATCCTCCTTATGGCTGCAGATTCCATCCAAGATGCTCGCAGGCCATGCATCGCTGTGCCAGAGAAGAACCGGAACTAATCGATGCCGGTGGTGAGCATCATGTGGCCTGCTTTCTCAGACACTGACGGATCATAAACATGTCGAAACTCATGCGACTCTGGCGCAGGAACCAGGAACGATTTTTTGGAAACCTTAATGACCAGAAGATGTACTACATCACTAATGTCGGCACGAACCAACCTCAAAGCGAGATTGAGCTGCGTGATCAAAAAGTGGGCAGAAAGGTCTTAGCCGTAGATACGAACCGATGTACAGGGTGCAAAGCATGTGTCATGGCCTGTTCCTTCGCTAAGGAAAAGGTGTTCAGTGAATCCAAGGCTCGCCTCTGGGTCGTTAAGGTGGAACGTGATGGTATTGCAACACCTGTTCTGTGCGAACAATGCGAAAGTCCGCCATGTGAAGTTGTATGTCCGGTAAAGGCCATTTCCAAGGATCCAATGAGTGATGTTGTCGAAATAGATCCAAACAGGTGCATTGGATGCAAAGAATGTGTCTGGATATGCCCTTTTGGGGCAGTGTCAATAGATGAGAGAAGACGCATCGCGGTCAAGTGTGATCTGTGCGATGGCAGGCCAGAATGCGTCAAAGCCTGTCTACCAAGGGCACTACAGTATGTGAATGTGGCGCGACCCTCAAGCATTCGAATGGGAAAGCAGTCGACGAAACGCTTTGACGTGGTTAGAAGATAGGAAGTGGTTGATGAGCATTGTATGGGTCAGCTGGCAAGATTCTTTATGTTGATCTCACCAAGCAAGAGATTCATGCAGAACCCTTGACTGATGACTTGCATGCTAGATTTCTTGGATCTAGAGGAATAAATGCGAAGTTGATGTGGGATCTTACGAGACCAAATGCGGATTGCCTCGGCCCTGACAATGTCCTAGTGTTTGGCGTGGGTACGCTAACTGGAACGAATGCGCCGTGCTCTGGTAGAACGACTGTAACTTGTAAGGGAGCAGAGACAAATCTCTATCTAAAAGGAAGCATGGGAGGACATTGGGGAGCAGAACTTAAGTTTGCGGGCTATGATCATCTGGTTTTTCTGGGGGTGTCACAGAAACCTGTTTATCTGTGGATAGACAACGAAAGAGTTGAGATAAGAGACGCAACGAATCTTTGGGGAAAGAATGTTGAGGAGACAGATAAGGTTCTAAAGGAAGAGTTGGGCGATGAGGACATAAAGATTGCATGTATTGGCCCAGCTGGAGAGAATCTTGTTCGATTTGCAATGATCATGTCTTGCGTGCACCATGCGGCAGGTAGAGGTGGCGCCGGAGCCGTCATGGGATCAAAGAGGTTGAAAGCGATTGCGGTAAGGGGCGAGGGTGAAATCAGAGTTAAGGACCCGGAAAGGTTTGGTCTTGTGGTAGATGCAGTTAGAAAAGCCCTTGCCGCTGACAATACAGCAAAGTCGATGTACATATATGGGACTTCAGGAGGCCTTGCATTTACTAATTCATTGGGCCGTCTCCCATGCTACAATTTTAGATTGGGCCAATTAGAGAACGTCTATCCGATCACCGGGCAGTGTCTAGTTGAACAGCGTTATCTCAAGAGGAGGATTGGATGCTTTGGGTGCACCATATCTTGTCATAGATATTCTATGGTAGAATCTGGTCCGTACTCTGGAACCGGCTGCGGAGGCCCTGAATATGAAAGCTTTGCATCGCTTGGAGCAGATACCGGTGTCATTGATACACAAGTTGTAATTAGGGCAAACCAGCTGTGCAACGATTTCGGTCTCGACACGATATCAACGGGAAGCGTTATTGCGTGGGCAATGGAATGTTTTGAAAAAGGAGTCATTGCAAAGACGGACACTCGTGGCCTGGAGCTCAATTTTGGAAGTGTCGAGGCGCTTCTGACTATAGTTCCTTTGATAGCTAGAAGAGCAGACTCCATTGGTAACCTGTTGGCTGAAGGAGTAAAGAGAGCAGCTCAGAAACTCGGAAAGGATTCTTGGAAATGGGCAATATGCAATTCAAAGGGGTTGGAACAGTCAATGGTTGAAACTAGGTGTTCAAAGGGATATGCGCTTGCGTTTGCAGTTAACCCACGGGGGCCTGATCACTTGCATGCCTGTCCTTGGGCAGAACGCGGCTCTTCAACCGAAGCAATTGCGCTCGTTGAGAAGCTAACTGGAAGCAGAAAATGGGCATCTCCATATTTGACAGAATACAGGCCTGAAGTCGTTAGATGGCACGAGGATTGTTATGCGGTGACTGATTCACTAGGCTTTTGCATGATACCCTCACTCACTTCGTACGCAATCAATCCTAGTAACATGGCTGAAATGTTCTCTTTCGCAACAGGGCTTCCGGTGGACGATTCGGAGCTAATGCTCGCAGGAAGGAGAATACTGACGCTTGAAAAATGCTTTAATGTTAGAGAAGGCGCCGACAGGAAGTTGGATGACCTGCCTTGGAGACTAATGAACGAACCAGCGCCCACCGGTCCAGGAAAAGGCCTAGTGAACTCGAAGGAAGAGCTTGACAAGATGCTCGACAAATACTACCTACTGCATGGCTGGGATCAAAAGT
>Ga0129297_10001871_pt1 | contig 10743 bp, 10 predicted proteins | sample I18A1metaG_FD_94708 | JGI IMG/M metagenome (GOLD analysis project Ga0129297, IMG submission 94708) | Lake sediment bacterial and archeal communities from Gulf of Boni, Indonesia to study Microbial Dark Matter (Phase II) - ​I18A1 metaG | ecosystem: Environmental > Aquatic > Freshwater > Lake >... | reverse complement strand
GTGTCCAGTCGCTAGGGTGCCAGGACGGCCCCTGGTGGCAGCGGCCGCACACCTGGGTGTTCCCCTGGTGGCAGGTCTGGCAGGATGGGGCGGTCGGCAGCTCCGTCGGATGGCTGAGCACCCGGACCTGCGCCAGGGAGTCCGTGTTGACCACGGCCTGCTCCGGCGGGTGCGGATTGGTCTTGGTGTGGCAGTCCACACAGGCGGGCTGCTGCAGCAAGGCTTGCGGGTTGCCCTGCGCCTTCAGGTCAAATCCCTGCCCCTGGGTCAGGTGGCAGCGGGCGCAGAGGCCCGGGTTGGCCTCAAAGTCCTTGCCGTGGTCGTCCATGAACCCCTTGGGGTGGGGCATGGTCGTCTGGTGGCAATCGCGGCAGGCATCGCCCACCGGACTGGCCGGCATCGGCCGCAGCCAGTCGCCGGCATCGGCGCCCCCGCGGCTGTCCAAGAACACCATCTGAACCCTGGGCAGATCCTGGCTGGTGTGGCACGAGGCGCAGGACGACGCGTCCTTCAGAGCCGCCTTGCCGTGGTTCTGCCGCCAGGAGGTGTCGTGGTCCTGAGGAGTGATAGGCACCATGTCGGCGTGGCAGGTGGTGCAGGTCAGAGACGAATCCGCCCCCAGGCTCACCTGCTTTCGTTCATGGCAATTGTCGCAGGTCTGATGGCTGATCTTTTCGTAGTCCTGGTCGCTGCTCGGGCGATGACCTACCTGGTTGTGGCAGGAGGCGCAGGTCATACCCGGGACCTGGGACAGGTGGCGGTCGTGGTCCGGCTGCAGCGGCAGCTTGACGAAGTCCACAGGAGCGGTGTTCTGGACCGTGCCGTCAGCCGAAACGGCCGGGGGCTGGTAGTCCTCCATCACGTAGGGCATCTGCTCCGCATGGCAGCGCAGGCAGCGCTCGTTGGGCACGGATGTGGAGATGTTCTTCTCAGTGACGTCGCCCTTCATGTGCACGTAGCGGCGGCGCACCGTATCCAGAGCCCGCTGCCACAAGCCGCCCACGCCCGGGTCGGCGTGGCAGTCCAGGCAGCTGATGTCCTTGTGGCTGGAGTCGTGCCAGCGCTCCAGCTGCTGCTGCATCTCATGGCAGGTGAGGCAGCGCTGGGCGTTCTCCGATGGGGCGGTGACGGCGGGGCCCTGGGCCCTGCCCGGCATCCACCAGGCCAGGGCGGCCACCGCCGCCAGCGTAACGGCAAGGGTGAGCCCGGCGGCCCACCGTGACCGGTCCCTTCGGTTCATGCGGGCCACCCCCTAGGCGAAGAGCATGGGAACAAAGGTTGCCAGCAGCCAGACGAAGACACCGCCATAGAGGGCCAGCTCCAGCCAGAGCATGAGCGGCCGGTGCGGCTCCTCGTGGCGGAGGGCCTCCGCCACGTCGGCGGTGCTGACCTTGCCCCGGGCAATCAGCCGGTCCAGCTCGGCCGGGTGTTCCTCGGCAAGCCGCGCCAGCGAGATGCGGCCGGTGAGCCAGACCTCGTTGTTGGGGAAGACGCTGGGATGGAAGTGCACGGCGAAGAAATGGCCGAAGGCCAGAGCCAGCATGGCGATGAAGGCCTCGTTGCTGTGGATGACGCGGACCGCCTCCAGGCCCCAGGAGGGGAGCAGGTTCGCCGCTTGCACCGGGAACCAGAGCATCAGGCCGGACCCGCCCATGAAGACCATGCCCCAGACTACCGCCAGGTACTCGAACTTCTCCAGATAGGTGTAGCGGTCGAAGCAGGGCGGCTCGGGACGGAGCCCGACCAGGTGGAGGGCGTGGTGCCAGGCGTCGCGGACATCCTTCCAGCCGGGCACCATCGTCCAGGAGACGCGCCGGCGCAGGCCTTCCACCAGCAAGTAGATCAGGTGGTAGCCGGAAGCCACGAACAGCAACACGGCGCAGGTCAGGTGGATGCCGAACAGACTCCGGAAGCCCCCGACCCAGCCGGTGACGGTGTGGGCCCAGGGCAAGGCGTGATACTTGATGGGGAAGCCTGTGAGCACCAGCCCGGTGACCGAAAGGAAGAGCAGGAGGTGCTGCAGGCGCTGGTGCACGTTCCAGCGCTCCATGGTCGGCTTAGTCTGAGACATGCGAGCCCACCTCCATCGCAGTCAGGCTGGGGATGGACGACCGGCGGCGAAGCCTCCGGACCAGCTCGAACAGGATGATGGGGCCGTCCTTCAGGGTGTCAAAGAGGATGAGGACGATGAACGCCTTCCAGATGATGCGTACCGGGGACCACGGACCCTGGCGCGTGGGACTGCTGTGAACGAGCCCCGCCGTGAAGGCCGGGGTGGCTCCAGGGTGGCATCCCTGCTGGCCGCAGGTGGCCGGGAGGTTGGCGGGGGCAACCGACGACCGGGGGCTATCCGCCGGCAGTACGGCATGGGCCGGGTGGCAGTCGGCGCAGGCCGCCGTCTTGCGCCCGCCCAGCTCCAACTCCGCCCAATGAAAGCTCTGCCTGTAGGTCTCCAGGACGGCGCCGGCGTGGCACTTGCCGCAGCGCTCCGACATCTGGAGGCGCAGGGCATGGCCTGTCAGGATGGTGCCGGCCAGAGACTTGTGCTGCTCCTCCGTCTGCTCGAGGACCTCCTCGTGGCAGGCCACGCAGCTGATGACCCTGTGGGAGGAGCTGTTGTAGTCCTCCGGCGAGACGTACAGCGAGACCTGAATCTCGCCCTTGGTCATCACCTGGTTCGGTTCGCTGTGACAATCGAGGCATACCTTGTTCTCGGGCAGGGGAACGGAGACGGCGGTGGAGGGCCTTTGGTCCGACGGTGTCACCATCGCAGCCGGGCCCTCCGCCAGGACCCGGCCAGGGCTCGCCAACAGGCCGAAGAGCACGGAAGCGGCAACGACAAGGACCTGGGTCATGAACCCAGACTCCCTGCCGTGCCGCCCTTCGAGGGGTGTGCCCTTTGGCTCCAGCGTCCGCGCACTCCGGACTTGCATGTGCTGTTTCACCCTCTGGTTTCTCGTTGGCTTTCCTGTGAAACCCGTAACAATATCGGTGTCGAAAGGACACGCTTCTTGCCAGTACCACCTTCGTTCTACCAAATGGGGGGTTCATTGTCAACATTGTGTCAACGTGGTGTAAATCTCCAAACCCGCACCACCAGAGAAAAGCGACCGCATACCCTCGCGGGTATACGGTTGCTTGACATTGAAAATTCCTTATCGTCGCGGAGGAAATCGGGATCAGCCGGTCGCTTCTTCTCGGATATTCACGACTTCGCCGCCCGTGACCCTCACCAGGTCCTCGAAGGTGCAGCGAAAGACGGCGTGCGGCGTGCCTGCCGCCAGGTACAGCGCCGGGTAGCGGGCCAGGTCCTCGTCGATCAGAACGGGAAGCTGGGTGGCATGGCCCACGGGGGGGACGCCGCCGATAGCAAATCCGGTGGCCGCCCGCACCACCTCAGCCGGCGCCCGCCTGACGTCCGCCCCCAGGCGGCGCGACAGCTTGGCCACGTCGGCGCGGTTGCGGCCGGAGACGATGGCGAGGAGGGGGGCCTCGCGTCCCCGGTCGTCGATGACCACGAACACCAGGGACTTGCCGATCTGCCCGACGTCCGCCTGGACGGCCCGGGCGGCCTCCTCGGCGGTTCGGGTGCTCTCTGGGAACTCCAGAATCTCGCTCTCCAGGCCGGCCGCCTGCAGGGCGGTCCTGACGCGGGCTGTAGCCTCTTGCGCTCCCATCGGTCAGCCCTCCAGGTCCACCAGGATGTCCTGGCCTTCTACCTTGACCGGATAACTCTCCACGGGGACAACGGCGGGAAGCGTCAGGGCCCGGCCCGTGCGCACGTCGAAACGGGCGCCGTGCCGGGGGCAGATCACCTCGTGGCCGTCCAGCTCTCCTTCGGTCAGCGAGGCCTCGGCGTGGGTGCAGGTATCGTCTGTGGCGTACACTGTGCCCCCCACGTTGAACAGAGCGATCCGGAGACCCTCAACGGCGACCTTGTGGCAGGCTCCGGGCGTCAGTCCGGTCAGCTGGGCCACCTTGATGAAACGGGACAAAGCCGTTCCCCCCTTTTCGGCCATTATACCGGAGCCGCGAGGAGGGTAGCAAACGCTCACCGCAGCAGGAGGCCCCTCGCCTCCAGAAACGACCGGAGGTGGGGGCGGCGCGGCTGGCTGAAGAGGCGGGCCATGCGGCCGGTCCAGGTGGCCGGGCGGGTGCCGCCGCTGCGGTGGGCGTAATAGTCGGCCGTAACCGAGTCGAAGGTCTCCAGGGCCGCCGGCAGCCCCTCCAGGCGATAGCTGTTCTCATGCAAGATCGCGTCCAGCGGCAACCGCGGCCGGGAGCTGGGCGTCTCGTCCGGATAGCCCAGAGCCATGCCGAAGACTGGGTAGACATAGTCCGGCAGCTCCAGCAGAGCGGCCACCTCCGTGGCGAACTGACGGATAGCCCCAACATACACGCCGCCTAATCCCATGGACTCGGCGGCGAGCATGGCCGTCTGGGCCGCCAGGGCCGTGTCCACCGAGGCCATCAGGAATGCCTCCAGGCCCTCGCCGTGGAAGGCCTGGCCGTGTTTCTCGCAGGCCAGGCGGTGGCGGTTGAGGTCGGCGCACCAGACCAGAAAGGCGCCAGCCTCTGCCACAAACTCCTGGTCGTCGGCCAGGCGGGCCATGTCGCGGCGCCGGGAGGGGTCGGTGACGGTGATGACTGTATACGACTGGCTGTAGCTGGACGTGGAGGTGTTCTGGGCGGCGGCCACGATGGCCCGTACAGTCTCCGTGTCCAGCGGCGCCGGCCTGAACCTCCGGATGGACCGGTGCCGGTGGATCAGGCGCAGGGTCTCGTTCTCGGCCGCCGGCGTGCTCATAATCCACGTTCCTTCCTTGGCCATTTCAGCCGTTAGGATGCCCCGCACAGCTAAGAGCGGGGAAAGGCCAGGGGCCGGTGTGGCCGGCGCCCTGGCCTGTGCTCTCGTCCGGACGGAGGCCGTCCCCGTGCTAGCCCACCGAGCCCTCCATCTCCATCTGGATCAGGCGGTTCAGCTCGACGGCATACTCCATCGGCAGCTCCTTGGTGAAGGGCTCGATGAAGCCCATGACGATCATCTGCGTGGCCTGCTCCTCGGAGAGACCGCGGCTCATCAGATAGAACAGTTGCTCCTCCGAGACCTTGGAGACGGTGGCCTCGTGCTCCATGGAGACGTTCTTTTCGTTGATCTCAATATAAGGCACGGTGTGCGACTTGGATTCGCGGTCAAAGATCAGGGCGTCGCAGTTGACCTTGCTCTTGGACCGCTCCGCCCCCTTGGCCACGTGCACCAGTCCGCGGTAGGTGGTGTTCCCGCCGCCCCTGCTGATGGACTTGGAGGTGATGGTGGAGGTGGTGTCCGGGGCCATGTGCACGATCTTGGCGCCGGCGTCCTGGTGCTGGGTCGGGCCGGCCACGGCGATGGACAGAACCTCGCCCTTGGCCCGCGGCCCCATCAGGTAGACGGCCGGGTACTTCATCGTGACCTTGGAGCCCAGGTTGCCGTCGATCCACTCCATGGTGGCGTCCTCATAGGCGACGGCGCGCTTGGTCACCAGGTTGTAGACGTTGTTCGACCAGTTCTGGATGGTGGAGTAGCGCACCCGGGCGCCCTTCTGCACGATGATCTCGACCACCGCCGAGTGCAGCGAGTCGGAGGAGTAGGTGGGGGCTGTGCAGCCCTCCACGTAGTGCACGAAGGAGCCGGGCTCGGCGATGATCAGGGTGCGCTCGAACTGGCCCATGTTCTGGGTGTTGATTCGGAAGTAGGCCTGAAGCGGAATATCCACCTTGACGCCTTCCGGCACCCAGATGAAGGAGCCGCCGGACCACACCGCCGAGTTGAGGGCCGCGAATTTGTTGTCCTCAGGCGGGACGATGGTGCCGAAGTACTTGCGGAACAGGTCCGGATGCTCCCGCAGGGCGGTGTCGGTGTCGGTGAAGATGACGCCCTGAGCCTCCAGGTCCTTGTGGATATTGTGGTAGACCACCTCGGACTCATACTGGGCGCTGACGCCGGCCAGGAACTTGCGCTCGGCCTCCGGGATGCCCAGGCGGTCAAAGGTGTTCTTAATGTCAGTGGGCACTTCCTCCCACGAGCGTCCCTGCTTATCCATGGGACGCACGTAGTAGTGAATGTTGTCGAAGTCGATGCCGGTGAGGTCTGCGCCCCACTTGGGCATCGGCCTCTTCTCGAAGATCTCCAGCGAGCGCAGCCGGAACTCGAGCATCCAATCCGGCTCGCCCTTCATTCGGGAAAGCTCCTCCACCACGCCCCGATTGAGGCCCTTGCCCGACTTGAAGACGTAGTTCTCCGGGTCGTGGAACCCATACTGATATTCCTGGGAGACGATCTCCTCGGTCTTACCCACTTCGCGTCCCTCCTTTGCCTAAAGATCCTTGGATTCCAGCACGTGGACCGGGCCCCGTGGGGACTGGCCTGATTCGTGCTGGCTGAGCCCGACTTCAAGGGCGTGCCAGGCCAGGGTGGCACACTTGAGGCGAACCGGCAGTCTGGATACGCCCTGCAGGGCCTGAACCTCACCCAGCTCCTTGTAGGAGCCCGGTTCACCCCTCATCATGCCCAGAAACTTGGCCAGAGTGGCCTTGGCCTCAGGGAGCGTCTTGCCCTTCATGGCCACGGTCATCATGGAAGCCGAGGCCTGGCTGATGGAACAGCCATGACCGCTGAATCGGACGTCCTGGATGCGCCCGTCCTCCACGTTTGCCTGGACTTCGATCTCGTCGCCGCAGGTGGGGTTGTGCGCGTGGTAGACGATGACGGGGTGCTCCAGCTTGCCGCGGCCGCGGGGCCGGGCGTAGTGGTCCATGATGGCGTCCTTGTAGATGTCCTCAAGCGACATGGCTGAAAAACTCCTTCGTTTTCACCAGGGCGCTCGCCAGTGTATCGACGTCGGCCTCGTCGTTGTAGATATAGAAGCTGGCGCGGTTGGTGGCCGTCACGTCCAGCCAGTTGGCCAGGGGCTGGGCGCAGTGGTGGCCGGCGCGAATCGCGACGCCGTAGGTGTCCAGAACGGTGGCCACGTCGTGGGGATGCACGTCACCCAGGTTGAAGGCCACCAGGCCGCCGCGAGGCTCCTTCGGGCCGTAGAGGCGGAACCCGTCGATGGCCTCCAGCCGCTCGATGGCGTACCGCACCAGCCGCTGCTCGTGGTCGCTGACGTTCTTCATGCCCAACTGGTTCAGGTAGTCGATGGCCGCCCCCAGGCCGATGGCGCCGGCAATGTTGGGCGTGCCGGCTTCGAACTTGTGGGGCAGTTCGGACCACTCGGCACATTCCAGGTAGACGCGGGAGATCATCTCGCCGCCGAAGAGGAAGGGGTCCATGCTGTCCAGCAGATCCTCCCGGCCATAGAGGACGCCGATGCCCGTGGGCCCCAGCATCTTGTGACCGGAGAAGGCGAGCCAGTCAAGGTCCAGGGCCTGCACGTCGACGGGGATGTGCGGCACCGACTGAGCACCGTCGACCACGACTTTGGCGCCCACCTGGTGCGCCAGGCGGACGATGCCGGTCACCGGGTTGATGGTGCCCAGCACGTTGGACGCCTGTGTCACCGCCACCAACCGGGTCTTCTCGGTGATGATCTCTCCCAGGTTGTCGGTGCGAAGAAGGCCGTTCGGCAGCATTTCAATGAACCGCAGTTTGGCTCCCGTATGCAGGGCGACCTGCTGCCAGGGCACCAGGTTGCTGTGATGCTCCATGGGGGTGACGACGATCTCGTCCCCGGGCTTCAGGAACTTGCGCGCCCAGGAATAGGCCACCACGTTGAGGGATTCGGAGGAGTTGCGCGTGAAGATGACGTTGCGGCGGGAGGGGGCGTTGATGAAGCGCGTCACCTTCTCCCGGGCTTCCTCGTACTGCTCCGTGGCCCTCTCCGCCAGGGTGTGGACGCCCCGGTGGACGTTGGCGTTGCTGGTCTCATAGTACCGCACAATGGCGTCTATGACCTGGCGCGGCTTCTGGGTCGTGGCCGCGTTGTCCAGATAGACCAGGGGGTGCCCATGAACCTTTTGCCCCATGATGGGGAAGTCCTTGCGAATGTCGGCTACGTTCAACAAGAGGAAGCACTTCCTTCAAAGAAGCCGCTGCGGACGGCGTCGGTCGGGACCTACATGCCCATCTTGCGCTGGACCAGGCCGGGCAGTTCGGCGCGCAGGGACTCCACCGGGATACGCTGCAGGACCGGCTGGAAGAAGCCGTCCACGATCAGCTTGAGGGCCTCCTGCTTGGAGATGCCGCGGGACATCAGGTAGAAGAGCTGTTCCCGATCCACCTGGCCGACTGTAGCGGCGTGTCCCGCCTGCTCCACATCGTACTCGTCAATGATCAGACCGGGGATGGCGTCGGACCGTGCCCCTTCGGACAGCACCAGGGTTTGCTGGCGCTGGAAGGTCTTGCAGGCGCGGGCTCCGGCTTCGATCTGGCCCAGCCCGCGGTAGACCGAACGCGCCTTGCCGTTCAGCACGCCCCTGACCTGGATGTCGGACGTGGAATGGTCGGCGCCGGCCTTGTGCACCATGCCGGCGGAGACGTCCAGGTGCTGCCGCCCGTCGCCGAAGAAGACCATGAAAATGTTGGAGTCGGCGCCGGGGCCGGACACTAGAGAGGTAAGCTCAGCGCGGGTGAGAGAGCCGCCGAACTCGCCCAGGGTCCAGTCCACGCGGGCATCGCGCTCCACCACGGCCCGCCGGACCGTGAAGCTGTCCAGCGAGGTGGCGAAGTTCTGAATGCTGCCGAACCGCACCTGCGACCCGGGACGGGCGATGATCTCCACCACCCCGGACTGCAGGCCGCGCTCCCCAGCGGCCGCGGAGGACCACCGTTCCACCAGGGTCACGGCTGCCCCGGTCTCGGCCACCACCAGGGTGTGGTTGAAGAGGCCGGCCCCGGGCTGCTCGCCGTAGAGGGCAAACTCAATCGGCTCCTCAACGACCACGCCCTTGGGGACATAGAGGAAGACGCCTCCGGAGAGAAGGGCGGCGTGGAGAGCGGTGAACTTCGACTCATCCGCACGGACCGCGGTGAACAGGTACTTTTTCAGCAGATCGCCATGCTCCCGCGCTGCGGTCTGGAGGTCGGTGAAGACGACGCCCTGGGCCGCAAGTCCGGGGTCCATCCGGCGGTAGACCAGGCTGCCGTCCCACTGCAGGGAAACGGTAGCCGGGGGCTTGTCACCGGTGACTACCAGGCGCAGGGTCTCCGGCAGGGCGGCCGGGTCCGCCACAACGGAGCGGGGCTCCGTGGGGCGGAGGGTGTCCAGGTCCAGCCGGGAGAGGTCGGTGCGGCGCCAGGCCTCGTCCTTGGGGTCGGGAAGGGACGTGGACTCGTACCGCTCCCAGGCGGCGATACGGAGGGACTGCAGCCACTCCGGCTCGCCGGCGGCCAGCCGCTCCACAGCGGCTCGGGTGAGGGTGCCTTCCTTGACAGTGTTCATTTGCCCATCCCCCTAGCGGCCCCGAGCGGCTTCGACGTCTTCCTTGATCCAGTCGTAGCCCTTCTCCTCGAGTTCCAGGGACAACTCCTTGCCGCCGGTGCGTTCGATGCGGCCGTCGATCATGACGTGCACCACGTCCGGCTCAATATAGCGGAGGATGCGGTTGTAATGCGTGATGACCAGAGCGCCGAAATCCTCGCTGCGCAGGGCGTTGACACCCTTGGAGACGACCTTCAGCGCGTCAATGTCCAGGCCCGAGTCGGTCTCGTCCAGGATGCCGAACTTGGGCTGGAGAAGCAGCATCTGAAGCATCTCGTTGCGCTTCTTCTCGCCGCCGGAGAAGCCCTCGTTGAGGTACCGCTTGGCAAACGACTCGTCCATCTCCAAAAAGTTCATCTTCTGCTGCATCAGCTCGAAGAAGTCCCAGGCGGACAGCTCCGTGCCGCGCACGGAGTTGAGCGCGGTTCGCAGGAAGTTGGCTACCGTGACGCCGGCGACCTCGCTGGGGTACTGGAAAGCCAAAAACAGGCCGCGGCGGGCGCGCTCGTCCGGCGCCATCTCCAGCACGTTCTCGCCGTTCAGGAGGACCTCACCCTTGGTGACCTCATAACGGGGGTGGCCCATCAGGGTGAAGGACAGGGTGGTTTTGCCGGAGCCGTTGGGGCCCATCAGAGCGTGAATCTCGCCGCTCTTCAGCGTCAGGTTCAAGCCCTTGAGGATGGGCTTGTCATCAATCTGAACGTGCAGGTTGCGAATTTCGAGCACGTTGCCCATGTGGGGATTCACCTTCCTTGCCGTCCGTCGCACGTGGGGCTACCCGTATCGTACCCGGGGGCTCCTGTTCCAAGCGTTTCACTTCGTGCGAGGCGGATTTTTAAAGAGATTACTTTCTAAACTAGTTTGATTATGAACGAAGGTCACCAGGGCGTCAAGGCGCCCAGGGAAACTTTTCACAGGCCAACACAAACCATTATAAACGTACTCTCTGGTTGAGAAAAGAAAAAAGCCGGGAGAATTGCTCGGAAAACCCAGGTTGCCGGGGTGAAGAGACAGATTGCCCTTGACGTCCGGGTCAGATTGGCTACACTAGGTTTGTTGTTCAACCGCCGCGCCCCGGGCGGCGCCGAGAGGAGATGCCCCATGCCGCGCGTCCTAACACCCGTGGTCGATGCACTCATTGAAATTCCCATGGGGCGCCAGAACGAATACGAGCATGATAAGAAACCCGGCTACTTTCGCCTGGACCGGGTGCTCTACGCCCCCATCCACTACCCGGCGGACTATGGCTACGTGCCTCAGACCCTGGCGGAAGACGGCGACC
>Ga0129297_10001869_pt1 | contig 10743 bp, 8 predicted proteins | sample I18A1metaG_FD_94708 | JGI IMG/M metagenome (GOLD analysis project Ga0129297, IMG submission 94708) | Lake sediment bacterial and archeal communities from Gulf of Boni, Indonesia to study Microbial Dark Matter (Phase II) - ​I18A1 metaG | ecosystem: Environmental > Aquatic > Freshwater > Lake >... | reverse complement strand
GAGCCATCCTGGACCGACAAAGGCGCCATAGAAGCGCTGGACTTTATCGCGACCCTCTGGAAAGAAAAACTCAGCATGCCCCATGCCAACTTCAACTGGATGGAGCATCCTTTTGCCAAGGGCAACAGCGCCCAGGGCTGGGTAATGACCACCGTTCTGACAACTCTATTCAAGAACGATCCTTCCTGGAAGCAGAAGGTCGGTTTCACGCCGCCCATGGGTCCGGTGCGCCCCTATACATTCTGCGGCTACCGGCTGTTTACCATCGGGAAAGATTCCAAGGTTAAGGAAGCGGCCTGGAAATTGATCGAGTTCATGATGGAGCCGGAGGAGATGTGGGACCGCTACACGAAGCTGCTCATTCCTCCGGTGAGAAATTCTTTGACCGAAAAATTCGTCCAAGCGGATCCCGCCATGAATAAGGCAATTTCCGATGCTGTCACGTGGGGCACGGGCAAGGCACCCCTAGCCTGGACAAGAATTGGCGACAAGTATCTCGGCCAGGCCTACGAAGAGGCAATCAACGGGAAAAAGACCGCCGAACAGGCCCTGAAGGATGCGGATAGAGGCGCTCGTGGCGAGTTGAAGCGGCTTGGACTTATGAAATAAGTCCACCCGATTGCCATGACATGATCGCCGGGTGGAGAGAGCCACCCGGCGATCATTTTTGATGCCTGGTTTTTGCGCTGAGGGCGCAAAAACCAAAAAGAGCCTCACTGAAGAGGCTTGGGCGTGAAGCCATGCGGCCAACGAAGAAGCTGAAGCAATACGACAACACGGGCTATCTCTTCATCCTGCCGTTCTACGTGTTCTTCGCGGTGTTTATTGTTACCCCGATTCTGATGAACCTGGTTTTGAGCTTCACCCGCTTCAACCTGAAGGAGATGAAATTCATCGGGCTCCAGAACTACCTGAACTTGTTCGAAGATGAGTTTTTCGTGCGGTCGCTGGTAAACACCGGGCTGTACACGTTTTTTACCCTGGCATTTACCATGCTCATCAGCCTGTTTCTAGCCATTCTCCTCAACCGCGGGCTGACGGGCACCCCGCTGTTCCGCACGTCTTCCTTCATTCCACACGTGGTGTCGATGGTGGCCGCCTCCATGATCTGGTACTGGATGTACGAGCCAGCCTACGGCATCATAAACCGCTTTCTGGCCGTGGTCGGGATTTCGGGGAAACTGTGGCTGCACGATGAAAAGCTGGCCCTGGTGTCTATCATCATCATGAGCATATGGAAATTCACCGGATACTATATGGTGATTTATCTGGCCGGCCTACAGACGATTCCCTCGTATCTCTACGAGGCGACCGCCATCGACGGCGCCAGCGAATGGCAGAAGATTTGGTACGTCACCATACCCATGCTGCGCCCGGTGACATTCTTCCTCTTCGTCACCGGAGTGATCAACAACTTCAACGTATTCGAGCAGGTCAATATCCTCACCCAGGGCGGGCCCATGAACGCCACCACCACCGTGGTTCACCAGATATTCATCCGCGCCTTCCGGGATTTCTTGATGGGCTATGCCGCGGCCCAGGCCATACTCGTGTTGATCATCGTGGCGATCCTGACCCTGATGTTCTTCAAGTACGGAAGCCAGGAGCAGGACGTCGAGGTGGCTTGATGCAACGCTATAGCAGAATCGCGAATCGTTTCTGGGTAGCGGTGCTCATCGGAATTTCTTTCGTCATGATATTTCCGTTCATTCTCATGCTGAGCACCTCGCTCAAGAACATGGCCGAGTTGCAGCGGCCCGTCTTTTCCATCATTCCGGATGTCCTCCGCTTTGAGAACTACCCCAAGGCCATGGCGCGGGGGGATTGGGCGCTCTATTTCTGGAACAGTATCTATGTAACCGCTTGGACGGTGGTGCTGAGCCTGCTCTTCAACTCCATGGCCGGCTTTGCCTTCGCCCGACTCCAGTTCAGGTTTCGCGACTCACTCTTCATCGTTTCGCTGATCGGCCTGATGATCCCTCCCCAGGTGAACATGCTGCCTATCTATGTCATTCTGAAATACGTCCCCTTCGCGGGCGGCAACGACTGGCTGGGCCGGGGCGGTCTCGGCTGGCTGAACTCGTACTGGGGGCTCATCGCTCCCTACGTAGCAGGCTCCTTCGGGGTCTTTCTGTTCAGGCAGTTTTACTTGACCTTCCCCCGGGCCCTGGACGACGCTGCGGTCATCGACGGCATGACCGCCCGTCAGAGGTTCATGTATATCTATCTGCCCCTCAGCAAGCCGGTTATGGCTTCGTTGGTGGCGCTCAAGGCCACCGCCACCTGGAACGAGTACACGTGGCCCCTCATCATCACCATGACCACTGACATGCGCACGGTGCAGCTTGCTCTATCTCTGTATAAGGACGAGTACACCATCGAGTGGGAACTGCTCATGGCAGCCACCGCAGTAGCCATAATCCCGCTCCTGATCATTTTCTTCTGCGCACAGAGGTACTTTGTCGAGGGAATTGTGACCACCGGGATCAAAGGATAGGTGTCAGACCTGCTCGTGCTTCGTGTGCGTTGAGGATCTCCCGCATCCCTGCCATGATTGCGTTCTTGCTCAAGAAGACTTTCCTTCATTACTGGGACAATCTCTACAAGCTGCTCTGCGCCAACCTGTGTCTGGCGCTACTCATAGCCCTGTGTATGTATACATTGTCTCAAGAAGGAGGCAGCTACCTCAGCATGGTCCCCTTCTATCTTTTCAATCTCTTGATTGGCGCCACCGCGCTGGTGTCCAGGCGAATATCCGACTACGACCTGCCCGCGAACAGCCTCTGGCTTCTTGGCGTTAAGACCCTGTGGAAGGACGCTTTGTTCTTCACCGCCTGGCTTATCCTGCACGCGGCGGTGTTCAACCTCCTCATCCCTTTTTACCTGAAGCTGGCGAACAGGCTGGTCGGGCTGTCCCTGGCTTTGACGCTTTTCTGGGTGTGCATATTCTGGTGGGTGGCGATGATCTATTATTACCCCTTAAGACTGAGGCTGAACTTGCCGGTCTTCAAAGCCGCCCACCGGTCGCTATTGTTCTTGACAGACAATCTTTCCCTGAGCCTTGCGATCTTTCTGGTCTCTGCAGTTCTTCTCATGCTCTCCGTGGTGACCAGCATGCTGCTGCCCGGGATAAGTTTTGTCCTGGTGTTCCACCAGGTCGCAGGCAAGACTTTGCTGCTCAAATACAACTATCTGGAAAGCCATCCCACGGCAAACAGAAAAGATATCCCCTGGCGCCTCCTACTGAAGGACGATCTGGAGATTATCGGCAAAAGGTCGTTGAAAGAGATCCTCTTCCCCTGGAAGGAGTAGCTTACTTGATGTGAGCTAGAGGACATCCAGTGGATTATTTGATGACCTCTCCATCCCCGATCCGGCCTGCCGGCCGGCATGGCAGGCGCCCCTATAGCCGGGGTCGATGGGCTGGTGTGCCCCGCGCGGCATCTTCCTCCTTCAGCACCCGGAAGATTCCGCTTGACGGGCCAGTCCGCCGATGGTAGCGTCCCTTTCAAGCCCGGTTGTAGCTACGTTCTGTGCCCGCCTCGGCCCTCGCGGTGATCCCGCGCTGACGCGGGATGGCCACTGGGGTCGCGCTCTGTATTCAACTTCCTGTCCGGGCTTATCGGGTTCGGTTTTCTCGGTGCGCCCCTGATCGGCCCAGCCGGCAGCAGGCTCAAAGGGCCTAATGCGGATCGTTTTCATCCGCTGACCGGGAGTGGTGCCGGCGGTGGGTGCCGCCCAGGCGCCGGGACCGCCGCACCGCATGAGGGGGGAGGAGGTGGCGAACATGCCGTCGCAAAAGAACAGGGGTCAATGGACACGGCGGGGTGTGCTGGGAGCGCTTGGGGGCACCGCTGCCCTGGGAGTGCTGGGCGCCGGGGCCGGGCCGACTATCGCGCGGGCTGCCGCGGCAGCGCAAGACTTCAACTGGCGGAAGCACGCCGGGAAGAGCTTGCGCTTCCTGGGCTGGAACGACCTCTGGTCCATGACGATGGACAAGAAGGTGCCCGAGTTCGAGGAGCTGACGGGGATCAAGCTCCACTGGGAGCATCTGCCGCAGGATCAGAACCGGCAGAAGGCCCAAACGGAGCTGACGGCGAAGAACAAGGACCTGGACCTCTTGTGGGTCGCCCCCCACGTGGAGGGGCTCAAGTACCTGCGGGCGGGCTGGCTGGTCCCCCTGGATGAGTTCCTCGGCACCCCAACCCTGGTGCCTCCGGACTTCGACGTGGAGGATTTCGCCCCCGGCTTCTGGCAAACCTGCCGCATGGATGGGAAGCAGATCACCCTGCCCACGCTGGTCGAGGTGGGGTGCCTCATGTACCGCATCGACCTGCTGGAGAAGAAGGGCCTGAAGGTCCCGACGACCCTCGACGAGCTCGAGGGGGCCGCGGCAAAGCTACATGATCCCCCCAATGTCTACGGGATCGTCAACCGGGGCACCATCACCCAGGCGCCGGTGACCTGGTCGAGCTACCTCTACAACTTCGGTGGGGACTACCTGGACAAGAACCGCCAGTGCGCCATCCACACGCCGGAAGCGGTCCGGGCGACCGACTTCTATGGACGCCTGCACCGCCAGTACGGCCCCCCCGGGGTCACCACGCTCAACTGGCCCGAGTCCAGCGCGGTCGCCGCGCAGGGGAAGGCGGTTTTCACAACAGACTCGAATAACTGGCGGAACATCTTCGACGATCCCGAGAAATCCAAGGTCGTGGGCAAGATGGGGTACGCCTTGTTCCCCCGGGGGCCCGCCGGCAACACGCCGGGCATCTGGACCGCCGGCCCCTCCATCAGCGCCTTCTCCGAAAAGAAAGAAGTCGCCTGGTATTTCATCGCCTGGTCTCTGAGCAAAGCGAACCAGCTTTACTCCCACCTGACCGGCGTGGCCGCCTGTCGCCGCTCGGCCTGGCAGTCCCCGCGCTACAAGGATCAGGAGAAGAACCCGGCCTGGGCCGAGGTGACGCTGAAGACCATGGAGATGAGCAGCAAAAGCTACAGCCCCGAGGTCGTGGCGGTGATGGAGGTGCGCAATCGCGTCGGAGAGGTGATCGTGAAGGCGCTCCAAGGTGTCACCGGCGAGGCCCTCCGGGCGGAGGCGGTGAAGGCCTGCGGCGATATCCAGCGGATCATGCAGCGCACAGAGAAGGTATGACGGAACGCGCCCCCCGAGGAGGCGACCCGGGGGGCGCCCACCAGGCTCGCCCAGGATGCCCAAGGGCGTGTGACCGACACCCACACGGTAAAAGCTAGCACCCATCCCGCCGTGGCCGCCGAATCACGGGTCGCGGCGGGAGGTGCCGGCCTTCTCGAGCGATGTCCTCATGTGATCTTCCCAGCTCCGGCTTGTGGTGGCGCTGCTCGCCATCATCGCGTTCCCGTCTCTGTCCAACCTCTACATCAGCCTTAACGAGTGGTTCGCCACCAGCGCCTTCCCCTCAGGGTTCGTCCTCTTTAATAACTATCGGGCTAGACTCAATCACATTCAGGTGAGGGAACCATGCCATCACACGCGATCAGTTCCGCGGTAGAAGCTGAAGACCTCATCCGTGGGCTTGCGCTATTTGGCACTGGCGGGGGGGGCTTGCAGGAAGTCGGCCGACGCCGTCTGCTGCCAGCCATAGAGGCAGGGAAGCCAATTCGCTGGGTTGATATGAGCGCCATTGCCGATGACGTATGGACATGTAGTGGTTTCGGTATGGGGTCTATTGCTCCGCACAAGACTCTGTCGCGAGAAGAAAGGGCTGCCCTGGGCTACGGAGAGGTGGTTGCTCCTCAGCCTTTGGTCCAGGCTATACGGGAACTGGCGAGGTATCGTGGCGTGCGTATCGAAATTTTGGTCCCGTCGGAGATAGGTGCTGGCAACACAACCGGCCCGCTCTACGCAGCCGCAATGCTTGGCCTGGCGGTTGTTGATGGCGACTATTCAGGCGGGCGCGCCACTCCCGAGATGGCTGTCGCCACGCCAGTCCTCCTGGGACATGGCTTTCATCCCGCTGCGATTTGCGATCCATGGGGGAATCTGATCTTCATCGAAGCGACACCAAGCATTGCGGTTGCCGAGCGGCTAGGCAAAGCCATCAGCACGGTAACACGCCTGCCGGACCCGCTGGCCCAGTGCGCTCACGCAGGATTCTTGCTGCGTGCAGGCGAGATGAGGAAGTGTCTTGTCCCTGGCACGATAACTCGCGCGTTTGAGGTCGGCAAGTCCATCCGTCAAGCGCGGGAGAGTGGTAGGGATCCGGTCGCTGCGGCAGCAGAGGCAATGAAGGGCTGGGTTCTCTGTCGCGGTATTGTCACCAAACGCGAATGGCAGAGCAATGGCTACATGATCGGGACAACGACCATTGAGGGTGTCGAGGGAGACAGAGGGCGCATGTTGCGTCTATGGCACAAGAACGAGAACCTTTTAAGTTGGCTCGACAACGAGCCGTTTGTGACCGCCCCTGATCTCCTCTGTGTGATGGACGAAACCAGTGGCGAACCGTACACCAACACCGTACTGGCAAAGGGCCACAGGGTGGCAGTTCTTGCCTCAAGGGGAGCGGACATTTATCGCACTGCTTCAGGATTGCAACTGATGGGACCGGCGCACTTTGGTTTCGACTGGCCCTATCGGCCGGTTGAAAAGCTCATGAGCCAATTGCTCGAGGACTCGAGAGGGGCCAACTTTTGATGGGTAGTTTTCTCGGTGTTGTACTACACACGGACCTCGCAAATCGCAAGGTGTGGCGTGAGGAACTCCCCTCCGCCTGGGCACTCAAATACTTGGGGGGACGCGGCATCAATGCCCGTCTGTTGTGGGACCTGGCTCCCCAGGGAGTAAACCCGCTCGGACCCGATAACCCGCTGATCTTGGGCGCGGGAGTCTTGACAGGAACGGGTGCCCCTCTCAGTGGACGGTCTACGGTGACAGCGCGTAGTCCTGCTACGGGCTGGTATGCCAAGAGCAGCGTGGGAGGTCATGTTGGAGCCTCTCTCAAATTCGCAGGCTACGATCATCTCGTCATCCATGGTCAGAGTGGAAAACCGGTCTACGTCCTGATTGACGACGATCGAGTTGAAATCCGTTCGGCCGCACACTTGTGGGGCCGGGACACGCGCCAAACGACCCTGCAGATCCATGCGGATCATGGCCCCGAGTTCCAGGTGGCTTGCATTGGTCCCGCAGGCGAGAACCTGGTCAAGTTCGCTGCGATCATGTGCAATATCCACAGTGCAGCAGCGCGTGCCGGTGTCGGCGCGGTGATGGGATCGAAGCATCTAAAGGCGATTGCCATCCGGGGACACAAGCCGGTCTCCATCGCTGACCCGAAGCGGTTCTGGGAAATGGTGTGGGAGGCTCGGCGGAATTTGGCTGCAACTCCATCGGCGCGACAGAAGCACAACTTTGGCACCGCGGGCGGGATCCTGGCTTTGAATGAACTGAAGGCCAACCCTACCTGCAATTTCAGACGCGGCTATTTTCCCGAGACATACCAAATTAGTGGCCAGCGCATGACCCAGGATCACTATACCAAGAATGCCGAAGCCTGTTACTCATGTGTCGTGGCCTGCAAACGCCACACGGAGCAGAATACCCGTGACTTTGGCTGGGTCAGCTCCGGTGGACCTGAGTTTGAAGCCGTCTCATCCCTCGGAGCAGGTACCGCTATCAGCGACATCGAAACGCTGCTCAAAGGAAATGAGTTATGTAATATCCTCGGCTTGGATGTCATCTCGACGGGCTCGCTGATCCAGTGGATGATGGAGAATAGCGAGCGCGGCCTCCTGACGCCTGAGATGAAGGAGGGACTCAGTTTCGATTGGGGCGATTCCCAAACCCTGGTTACGATGGTGCGGAAGATTGCATATCGTGAAGGAATCGGCGATGTTCTTGCGGAGGGTGTTCGCCATGCAGCAGGAGTGATTGGTGGCGATTCATGGAAGTGGGCAGTCGAAGCCAAGGGATTGGAACAATCCCGAGTTGAAACTCGGTCAGCCAAAGGGTATGCGCTCGGCTTTGCCGTCAACCCGCGCGGGCCTGACCATCTTCACACCCAATGTATGGCAGAGTTCGGGCACCGCCCTGCTGGTGTTGACTTGATCGAAAAGATTACCGGCGACCGCAAGTATGCCAACCCCTACCTGACTGAAAAGCGCGCCGAAATCGTTCGCTGGCATGAGGATGCGTATGTGTTGGACGATGGGCTGGGCTTCTGCTCATTTGCGACCAGTGTTGACTTCGCCATTATGCCGCGCCTGATGGCCGGCTTTCTCCGTGCAGCGACAGGCATGGAGGTTTCCGAAGACGAAACAATGTCTGCTGGTCGGCGCGTTGTCACTCTGGAAAAATGCCTTAACGTGCGTGAGGGTGCTGATCGATCAGACGATCGTTTGCCCTGGCGGCTCATGAATGAACCTAGCCCTGATCGTCCCGGCGCGATGAACTCCAAAGAGGAATTGGACGGGATGTTGGATGAATACTACAAAGCGCATGGCTGGGACTTGCGTACCAGCCGACCGACTCGCGAAACTCTGAAAGCGCTCGAGTTGGATGACGTAGCCGAGCAGTTGCGTGCCTTGGGACGGCTGCCTGAGGAGGACACCCAATGAGAATGCTCCGGATTGTTCCCCAAAAGTGCACGGGCTGCGATCAATGCCGATTGGTATGCTCGTTCGTCCAGACCGGTGAGTTCCAACCCTCTCATGCAGTCATCAAAGTGCGCAGCTTCGAAGAACAGGTGCGCTTCTCACCCTACACGTGCTTCCAATGCGCCGAAGCCTGGTGCATGAAAGCTTGCCCCGTCAATGCGATTACTATAGATCCGAACACGGAGGCGAGAGTTGTCGTGACTCCCGCTTGCCTGGGTTGCGGCCTGTGCACAATCATCTGTCCGTACGGAACCATCTACGTGAATCCGACAAATCACAAGGCAACGAAGTGTAACCTCTGCCACGGTGCACCGGCCTGCGTCAAGACATGCCCGACTGGCGCAATCGAGTTTGTGGAGGTGGAAGAACCGCAAGACTGGATGGGTTCTTGGGCAGAGCAAAACAACCAGCCTTTCTTGTTGGCATTGGCTCGTGGTGATTATAATCCAGAGATTCAAAAGGAACGGATCCTGTGAGTAACCTCCGCTATCTCATCATTGGCGGCGGACCAGCCGGGCTCAATGCTCTCGAAACCATCCATCAGCTCGATCCCACTCCCGCGACCTTGACCCTTGTCTCCGACGAACCACCCTACGCGCGGATGGCACTTCCATACGTCTTGACGGGTCAGATTCCGGCCGAGCAAGCGTTTACCGGCGATGCTGCCTACTTTCAAAGTCTCGGCGTGACGACGGTTTTCGGCCGCCGCGCGGTCAAGCTTGACTTGGCTGCTCACCGGGTCAGTTTGGACGATGGTCAGGTGCTCCCTTACGATCGTCTGCTCCTGGCAACTGGCTCCAAGCCCACCAGACCTCCAATTTCTGGCTTGGACTTGCCCGGCGTTACCACTTTATGGACCCTCGACGATTCTCGGTACCTTCTCAGAATGCCCGGAGAACGTCCGCACGTTCTGTTCATTGGCGCGGGCTTCATTGGCATCATCGTCCTGAGCGCCCTCTTTAAACGCGGATGGCAGCTCAGCGTGGTCGAATTGCAGGACCGGCTTCTCCCGACCATGCTGGATCGCTCAGCCGGCGCAATCGTGGAGCGTTGGCTCTCCAGGAAGGGAATTTCAACCCGAACACACATCGGCGTGCAGTCAATAATTCAACGCTCTAGTGGACGCAAGCAGGCTCTGCTCTCTAATGGCGAGGCTCTTGAAGTAGACCTGGCCGTCGTCGCGACCGGTGTCCAGCCGAACCGACAGTTGGCCGTCCAAGCAGGCCTGGCGTGCGACCGAGGCATTTTGGTCAACGAGTTCCTTCGAACAAGCGATCCGGAAGTCTACGCGGCAGGCGATGTCGCACAGGGGCCGGACCTGCTGGGCGGTGCTCCGGCTTCCCATGCTATTCAGCCTACGGCAGTGGACCACGGCCGTGTCGCTGGTGCGAACATGGCAGGCAGAAGGACACGCTACGCAGGCAGCCTTCTCATCAATACTCTTGATATCGCTGGCCTCCAATGTGCTGGTTATGGCCGATCCAATACAGCCCAGGGTGATATGACCACGGCCATCGGTGATGATGGCTGGAGTCTGCGAAAGTATGTTTGGGAGGGGGACCGGCTCGTAGGCGTGACCCTCCTTGGGTCACCCGAGGAGATCTTGTTTGATGCTGACCTTGGGATGCTCAAGGGTCTCGTTCAGAGCCAAGTACGTCTTGGAGCCTGGCGCGACTACCTGGCCAAGAATCCCTGGGATATCCGGCGCGTCTTCGCGGCATCGCGCACCGCTGGGAAGTTGCTGCCCGAAACGCTCCTGGGGCGACCTGCCCAGCCACGCGCCTATCGCTTCCAGGGCATCCAACCTCAAACCGCGCCGGGCCCTGCCTATCAGCATTTTGCCGCCGCTCAGGGCCAAGGTCCAGAAAGCTTTCCAAGTGTCATCGAAATGCTCGAAGGGAGCAAATCCCAATGATGCCGGAATTCGGAGTCTTGATCCTGGGCGACAAGCCCATGGCGTGGCTGCGCGAGACGGCAGTTCTGGTTGAGGAATTGGGTTACGATCAACTGTGGCACTGCGACGAAAAATTCTTCCGCGATGGGTACATCAGTCTCGCGCTGGTAGCGGAACATACGCGACGAATTCGCCTCGGCATCGCGGTTACAGAT
>Ga0129297_10001868_pt1 | contig 10746 bp, 7 predicted proteins | sample I18A1metaG_FD_94708 | JGI IMG/M metagenome (GOLD analysis project Ga0129297, IMG submission 94708) | Lake sediment bacterial and archeal communities from Gulf of Boni, Indonesia to study Microbial Dark Matter (Phase II) - ​I18A1 metaG | ecosystem: Environmental > Aquatic > Freshwater > Lake >... | reverse complement strand
GGGACCTGAAGTCTTCATTCAGCTCACAGAGGTGAGTCAAAGCGGCATCCAGCTTTCCAGTTGTCAAATCGACTAGAAGATAGCGGCTCGGGCCATTCTCCCCGTGTTCCAGGTGAACAACGGCCATAGGAACGTAGAAGATGTCGTGTTCCAATAGATTTTGGGGCATCATGGCGTTGGTCAGATTCAGGCACAGGTCGACGGCTAGTGATCTGGATCTGAGCTCGGCAAGCTTGGCTGAAGTCTGTTCCTCGCGCTCGAGAGAGCCCGTCGATGTCGGAAGGAGGAGATACCGCCATTGCATCTTTCGATAGCCCTCGACAAGCTGACGTTCGACCTGTAGAGACTGATCTTGAGCAGCGCCGCGAAACTTCACTAGCCTGTCCAGGAGCGCGTTCAAGTCGAGTTCCGGATGCGGAAAGATGACGTCGGTAGCGTCTGCGGCTCTCTCCTCGAGAGGCCTCTCCAAATGCTTTGGCCTGAACAGCTGCAGTAGTTCAGCTTCAGTTGTTGCGGAGGGACTGAATAGTGCGTTTAGAGCCGTAGCCACTTCTAGTGGTCTCGACGTGGCGATGTAGGTGCATGAGATTCGCATTCTGTGGTATGGCATCCATGCTTTCCAGGCTGATTTGACGATCTCATCGCGGTGCCTCGCCTTGCTGGTTACCTTCGCGACTATTCGGTCGATTTTTGTGCGCTCTTGAGCGATTGGAGGAACAACCAGCATACTCGTCAAGGCTCCGGACAAGTCAGCTCGTTTTCGAATTCAGATGCTTTAGGCAGACGATGGCGCTCTGAAGTTGGATTCTCACAAGCGTGTCTATTGGAATTGCTTGTGGGTTGGACTCCCGCATAATGTCGCTATTGAGTCCCATGAGACGGGAATGAATTGTCTCACGCAACGTTCTGAGTTTCTGATGATGCGTTCTTTCCTCAGCCTCATTGAGCAACCTCTGCATCATCCCAAGCGTCGGCATTTGCGAGAACCTCTTCAGGACGGTCAGATCGAAGGCCTCCGCGACCGTGGCTGGACGGTCGAACCCCTCGTCCTCCAGATGTCTCCGCAGGACCTGTTCATTGTCAGGCCAGTGATCGATGAAGTATCGAATCGCACGATAGATCCTAGAATTCGCGTTGACCACTTTGCTCGATTCTTCAAAGAAACGCTTGACGATATTGTGAGTCTCAGCCTCGGTCTTGAGACTCTCCAAGTATAGGTTCCGCCGGTTTGAACTAGTCGGCCTTGTGTCCATGATCCTCTCGTCATAGAAGTGGGGAACCTCACACGTCAGACAGAAGCCGTCATACTTCTCTCGAATGTACTCGTAGCAGTCGGTTCCACAGTCGATTCTTGTTGCAGGGTCGCAATGCAACGTCTTCCAAAGAAAATCGTACTCGTCGGTTATCCCATAGTCGTGGTATATGCCTTCGTCGAGGCTCTTCATGTAAGGTTCGTCTGGAGGTTCGCCTCTATGCAATGGGAGCCTCTCTGAACTGGGAATATTCTTCAACTCCGCGTAGGCTGAGGGTAGCTCGTGACTTAGATAGTAGTACACGCCGCAGAAGTCTGCGTTGTGAAGTATGTATGTGAATTCGGGCTTGAACTCGTCTACGATCCTCTTTATGGCTCTAGTCTCCGGAATCGGTGTTGTCCAATGGAGTGTCTTGTAGTCGATCGGGAAAGTCCATTCTGCTTGCTCGTTCCGCGAAGGTCGATAGTAGTTACGAGCGTACGTGCGTAGATCAAATGGCCCACTGAACCATCCTTCATTGAGCCTAGCTCCGTCCACATCGATCGCCTTTGCAAGTATGAACCTGTATCCCATCTTCTTCCTTAGCTCGGAACTCGCTGCGAGCCTCGATGCGAGGTACTCGATGGTCAGCGACCCGATTGGCTCGTTCGGATGAGTGAAACCGTAAAAGAAAGCCGATCGATCGCCCTCACCGATGATAAGCGCCGTGATCGGCCTGCCCTCCGAAGACTCCCCTACTCTTCTCCATTGAACAACGGCCGGGTACTTCTCAGATAGCGTGCGCGATGCTTCCTCGAGCTCGTCGGCAGTTCTGAAACGATTGAAGTGTGGTACTCCATCGACTAGTTCGCGGATGCTCTTTTCATCTAGACCGTCCATAGCCACCACCCTGACTCCCGGGAGTATCAACGAGGTGTGTATGATAGCGTCTTCCAAGACCAAAAAGACTTGCACGAAAGATATGCGCCGTTCTCCCACAGTATGTACGCGTGCACCTACGAAGCAAGATTTCGCAATTCTCAAGATGCGGCGGAAGCTATATAGACCTTCCCGGAACTATGATCCCGTCAGCATCGCCGGCCAGTTCGTAATGGAAGCTTGACAGAGAAATTGGCTGAAACCAAGATTCTATTCGTTACCGACTTGCACGGTAGCGAAACATATTTCCTGAAGGTGCTCTCAGCGGCAAAGAGCTTCAATGTAAACACACTCATAATCTCCGGCGACTTGACCGGAAAAGCGATAGCTCCAATCGTCAAGATCGATGAAAATCGTTACGTGACGACATTTTTCGGCCGCGATTATCGTATCGGCGAGGACGAGCTTCCAGCCCTGGAGAAGGACATTCGTAGGGTTGGCTACTACTATTTGCTGTGCAGTCGCAAGGAGTATGAGGATTTCAAGGCTGATCCACAGCAGATTGACAGGCTCTTCGATAAGATGATGGAGGATACCGTTGTTAACTGGATTCACAAGATCGAAGAAGTCCTGCCTAGGGACGTGCGCGTCATCATGAACCCGGGTAACGATGATTCTTTTGTAGTTGATGAGGCACTGAAACGATCGCTGCGAAGCGAGTACTCGATTGGAAGAGTGATGGACCTGGATGATATCCATTCTATGGTGAGTTGTGAGTGGGTCAATCCAACTCCATGGAACTCGCCACGTGAATGCAGCGAGCAAGAACTGGAGAAGAAGCTTCGTACAGAAATCGGACGAGTGTCGGAGACAAGCCACCTCGTCTGTGATTTCCACACGCCTCCAATCAACACCCCCCTGGACTCGGCGCCGAAGCTTGGAAAGGATCTGCAACCAAAAATGTTCCTCGGACAGCCTGTGTTTGAGCACGTGGGTAGCAAGGCCGTTCGGAAGGTCCTTGAGGAGTTTCAGCCAAAGCTGGGACTGCACGGACACATTCATGAGTCAGCCGGGACCTGCAGGATAGGGAAGACCACGTGCGTGAATCCCGGTTCAGAGTATATCGAAGGCATAATGCACGGCTACCTGCTCACTTTGACACCTGACAAGGTGGATTATCAGCCTATCATGGGCGGCTAACCACGAGAGTCGCTACGCGCCTGTAAACCGGTATACGTTGCGAGATTTCCACTGTGAGCGGCAATAGAGACGACTAATGCTGCTTACGAACGGTCCTGAGTCGAGAACATTGACGCTAGTCTTAAATACGGTAGGAACGCCTGACTCGATATCCGTGAAAGCTCTTGACCCAAGAGGTCAAAGTCGAGCTTTTTCTAAGGAAAGCAACGGGACTAGTCAGAGAAGTCGGTCCTTGGGGCGCGTTCATACTGCCATGGGCAACTATGGCAGGTAGCGGCATCACATTCTACTCGATCCAAGTCATCTACTACTACCCTGCAGGAAATGTGCCACTCGCTTTCCTGTTGGTCGGAGTGCCATGCGTCCTCAACGCGATCATCATCGCCCTCATGGGCGTCTGCACGCCACGCTCCGCAGGCGGGTACGTCTGGTCCACGCGTTTCGTAGATCCATTCTTCGGATGGTTTGGTGCGGGATGGATCTACTGGCTGTCATACGTGTTCACGGTCTCGCTAGTTGCCTATGTCTTAGGAAGCGTCTACTCAGTGATCTTCGTCATCATGGGTTCTGCCTCAAAGATCACAGGGCTCCACGATTTTGGGATGCTTCTGCAGACGAACACGGGCATGCAGCAGGCCTTCATTCTCGCAACAGTAGTGGTCATCGGCCTGGTATCCCTCATTGAAATCAAACACTACATGAAGATCCTATTTGTCATCTGGGGTCTCAACACCATCGGCTTGGTTGTCTCGATCTTCCTCTTCGCAACCAACAACCCAAGTACGATACCTGCTGTATGGAACAGCGTCTGGGGCTCAGGATCATACGAAACCATCACTAGTCTTGCCGCAAAGTACGATCTGGCAGGATATGTCTCGGGTACGTCTGCCGGCTTCTGGGCCGACACGCTTTCGATCATCGCCTTCATATTCTGGGCTATCACCGGCTATGACACAATCGGATACGTCGCAGGGGAAGTGCGTAATCCTCGGGTCTCCATCCTCTACTATTTCATGGCTGGGATGATCACAACGGTCGTCTGGTATGCGGCTGTAACCGCCTTTGCTTACAATGCGTATGGCGACTTCATACTGAAGTACAACTACGTCTACAACCTCTATTCGGCAGGCAACCTCGCGGCCGATGAGGCCACCAAGGTTGCCTCGTACATGCTGACGCCATCGATGCCGCTGTTCGCAGCCAGCCTAACAGCTGTCCCGGCTCTTCAGATTTTTGCAGCCTGGTGGTTCTGGCCAATAAACGTCATTCTCGTCAGCTACTTGGTTTGTTCCAGAAGCATGTTCGGGATGTCCTTCGACCGGATGTTCCCTGAGGCGTTCGGCGCAGTAAACGACCGAACTCATACACCAGTCAAAGCCACCATATTCACCATTGTGATATGCCTCATATGGGCTGTCATCATGTACACGGCTTTTGGCTATCTAGTCAGCGCAGCCAACACTACCTACTGGACTGCGTTCTACTACCTAATCTACAGCGCAGCCGCGATTGCACTACCGTACAAACGACCAGACATTTGGGAGAAAGGTATCAAGAGAAGAATCTTCGGCATACCGGACACAACGCTCGTAGGCGCATTGTCAGCCGCTGGAATGCTTTGGCTGCTAGCGCTCAGCAGCATCGCGATCTCGCTAGTGGCGTGGAACGTCACAAGCCTCTGGATGCTGATAGGCATCCTGATCTTCGTCTACTATGTTCACAAGAACTGGAAGCGCGGCATCAATATGGCCGATATCTACCGTGAGATCCCGCCGCCTTAGAAAAGCACCTCAATAAACCCCCCTTTTTATTTCTCGTTCTAGCTGTGCTAGGCTTATGACTGAAGCAGATCTCTTCAAAGAAGCCGAACGGATAGTCGCAACGGCACAGAGCCAAAACATCATCCTGCGCTTGCTGGGCGGTGCAGCGATCGCTGCACACTGCCAGAGTGCAAAACATCCGGCCATCGCGAGGACATACCCGGATATCGACCTAGTCGGCCTTAAGAAGCAGTCGCGGATGATCCGCAACCTCTTCCCTACCCTAGGTTACGAGCCCAACCAGATGTTCAACGCCCTTCGAGGCACAACTCGCCTAATGTTCTTCGATATCCCAAACAAGCGAAGGATCGACATCTTCCTGGACTATTTTGAAATGTGCCACAAGATCGACTTTCACGATAGGCTGACGATTGACGCGAAGACGCTTTCGCTAGCTGACCTCCTTGCCACAAAGCTACAGGTGTTCAAGACGACCGAGAAGGACATCAAGGACATCGTGGCAATCCTCTTGGACCACGATGTGGCAACCTCGGACGAACCTGAAACGGTGAATGGAACGCGCCTAGCGAAGCTATGTGCAGCCGACTGGGGAGTATACAAAACGTTCACCACTGTCCTTGGTAAGACGGAAGTCATGCTTCAGGCATATGCCCTAAGCGACAGAGAGAAGGTGACGATCAAAGAGAGAATAGCGGGGATCTCCAAGCTCATCGAAGAGGAACCGAAATCGATGAGCTGGAAAATGCGCGCCCGAGTTGGAGAAAAAGTCGCATGGTACAAGTTGCCCGAAGACGTCGTAGAGTGACACGAAACGTACAGGTACTTCTGGCTGATACTTCTAGTCAGTCTTCCTAGCTAGGCAATGCGTGCCTTAAGATGGATCCGTTCAACTTTCGCAGATACTTTCCCCTCGCTACCGTGGTCTTGCCGTTTACGATTACGCACTCTATACCCACCGGGAACCGTCGAGGTGTCAGATACGTAGCTGTGTCAGCAACCTTTGAGGGATCGAATATCACAATATCCGCGGCCATTCCATTCCGTAGCAAGCCCCGATTCGTCAGACCAAGTCTGTTTGCGGGGAATGATGTCATCTTTCTGATAGCATTCTCTAATGTTAGCACTTTTTTCTGTCTGACGTATCTCCCCCAGACTCTAGGGAAGGTTCCGAAGCTTCTGGGGTGCGGCCTTCCCATTCCCATGAGGCCTTTTCTTGACAATGAATTTCCGTCGGATCCGATCATTGAGAGGGAGCTTTGCAGGACGAGCTGCACATCTTCTTCGCTCATGTCTTCAACGACAACCTCCACGGTTGCTTTCCCCTCGATGAGCAGGTCAAAGATAGCTTCGTAAGGATCACATCCTCTCGACCTCGAAATCTGCTGAACAGTCTTTCCAACTAACGAAGGCTTCTCGGAGAAACTCGATATCAGGAATCTGTCCCAGGAGTCTCCCTTTGTCATGCTTTCCCAGTCAGGAAGCCCCTTTCGCATTTGCAGCTTGAGCTTCTTGCGAACTGTTGGGTTCTTCAGTCTTTCAACGAGTCGCTCAACGCCGCCCTCGTGAGCCCAAGGTGGAACGACCGCAGAGAACCGGGTGCTGTATGCGCTATATGGATAGACATCGATTGCTGCGTCAACGCCGTTGTTCCTCGCCCTTAGAATAGTTCTAAGTGTCCGGCTGACTTTTCCCCAATTCCTCTTGCCGCAAGCCTTATGATGGGAGATCTGAACCGGCACGCCTGCCCTTCTCCCCACAGCCAAGGCGTCGCCCACAGCTTTCTCTAGCCCGTCACCTTCATCTCTCATGTGGGTCGCGTAGATTCCGCCAAATCGGGAGACGGTCCCGGAGAGTCTTGACAATTCGTCAAGCTTCGCGTAACAACTCGGGACATAGAGCAAGCCGGAGGAAATCCCGAAGGCACCTTCTTGCATGCACCCCGCTACAAGTTCCTCCATACGCCTCATCTCACTAGGAGTCGGCGCTCGATTCTTGAAACCCATCACAGATGTTCTTACGGTGCCATGTCCTACGAGGCAAGCAACATTCAGGATCACACCATCGCGCTCAAGCCTTCCCATGTATTCAGCCAAGCTGGACCACGTGACCTCCAACCCGTACTCCTTAGCGCTCGCCTGCGCAACTGCCACTGCTTCTCCTCTAAGCGGCGCAGCTGAGACGCCGCAATTCCCGACAACTTCTGTAGTTACCCCTTGTCTGATCTTGCTCTCCGCATCAGCCCCCGCCAAGAGAGTGAAATCTGAATGAGAATGCATGTCGATGAATCCTGGAGACACAACGAAACCATTCGCGTCTATCACTTGTTTTGCGTCTCTAATCTCCAGTCGTGTGATGAATGCAATCTTGCCGTCCTTGACAGCAACATTACCTCGATACGAAGGATTACCACTGCCGTCGATTATGTAGCCATCCTTGATCGCCAGATCGTAGCCCAAGCTAGATCGCCTCGGCCTTTCTGTATTTCAATTGAGGAGTAAAGGTTAGCGAGCCGGTAGCGGTTCAGCCACGCGAACCGTCGTATAAATTCAGTGATTATCACGCATCTTGTGTCAGGCGAATCGGTTCGGCCACTAGATGTTGAGCCACTGCGGTATCATCGATGCTTATACCCAAGCCGGGACCCTCCGGAACTTCAACCACGCGAATCCCGTCATTGAGAACACTCCGGATGGGGGTACCGATGTTCACGGTGGCTCCCCAGTAAATCTCCGTGGGAGAATAGGCATCCCACAGCTTGATGCCAGGTAAAGCCTTGATTAGGCTCAGGTTTGCAGCCCACCCGGCCTCTGTCTCCCACGAAGTTCCCATGTGACATGGCATCCCATGTGCAGTACAAAGTTCGACTAGTTCCTTTATGCGCATGAGACCGCCGGCCTTCATGACCTTCACACTGATTACATCGCAAGCCTCGAGGCGTATCGCAGATAGCGCGTCATTCACGCTATGGACGCTTTCATCAAGCATTATTGGCATATCGGTAGCCTTTCTCAATCTGGCGCTTCCTTCCAAATCATGCGCCGGCAAAGGTTGCTCTATTAGTGAAATGTCGTACTTTTCTACGCCCTTGATTATCTTAAGCGCTGTCCAATAGTCACGCCAGCCCTGATTGGCGTCTAGCCTTATCTCTGTACCATGGCCCACGGCCTCTCGAATCCGGCTGACCTTCTCCACGTCTTCACCGAAACCTTCACCGACCTTGACCTTCAGGCATCTTACGCCTCTCGCGACAGCTTCTTGACAGCGCTTCACAACTTCAGCTGGTGGATCAAGCACTATTTCAGGGACTTCGAAGATTTCTGATCCAAAATCTCCGCCGAGAAGGTTGTAAGCTGTCTCTCCAAACGCCCTTCCGACAGTATCTAGGCAAGCCATATCAATCGCAGCTTTAGCAGCCGTGTTCTTCACCAAAACTCCATCCATCTTGTAATGAATCTCCCTCAACGGAAAGGGATTTGAGCCTAGGACGGCCGGTCCTAGGTAGTTCTTGATGGCACCAAGTATGCTCTCCATGGTTTCGCCTGTGAAAGCCGGATCAGTCAGAGCTTCACCGTAGCCCACGAACTCGCCTGCCTTGACTTTGACCAGTATGCTCTCGCAGCAGTGATATTCCGAAGAAGCTATGCGAGCCGATTTCTTGTATGGAATTCTCAGCGGAAACGCATGAATTTCCTCTATCTTCAACGCTTCTTCTCAGCACGAACTGCTTGCGTCGCCGTTCTGATATGTCTTTTCTGCGAACTCGTTCGACTGCTCACAATCAACGCTATCCTCGATTTAGCTGGTCGAGATCCGCCCTTTCGCTGACTACGACGAAGAACCGGACGATCCGTCGCAACGAAAGATCGAGTTCCAACTAGAGTTAAATATGCAAGGATCTAGACACCTTGCCTGACTTCCTGAAACATGACTTTCACATGTGGAAGTAGTGGAAATGGCAAAGCTGTCATTCTCAAATCAGCCTAGGCTTCAGCTGCTGTCCAGGGAACAGATAGAAACGATCCATTTGGCCTCGCTAAAGATCCTGGAAGAAGTTGGTGTGATTATTCAAAGCGATAATGCTTTGAAGTTGGTCGCTGACGCTGGTGCGAGTATCGACACGTCCAAGAAGATTGCGCGTATCCCACAACATCTCGCGAAGGAATCCTTAGTCAAGGTGCCGTCAACAATAAGACTGTACAGTCGCGACGGAAGACACGACCTATTGCTTGAAGGCAACCGGGTTAACTATAATCCAGGCTCAGCAGCCCTCTATCTACTAGACTCCCGAACCAATGAGATTAGGCGACCAGTATCCGAGGACCTCGCAGATTTCGTGCGACTGACCGACGGATTAGAGCATATAGGCGCCCAAAGCACGGCACTCGTAGTCTCGGACGCCCCGGATGTGATCGTCGACCGATATCGGCTTTACATAGTTCTGAAGAACTCGCCAAAGACAATAATCACCGGGACATTCAGTGTAGACGGCCTATACGATATGAAGGACATGTTGGCCGCGGTCGTCGGAAGCGAAAAGGAATTGGCTCGAAAACCCATGGCGATTTTCGATCTCTGCCCATCGGCTCCATTAAAGTGGGGAGAATTTATCGCTCAAAATCTAATCGATTGCGCCAAGTACGGGATTCCAGCGGAGATTCTTCCGATGCCGCAGCTTGGCGCAACGGGGCCTGTAACGCTTGCTGGCTCGCTAGTTCAGTTAAATGCAGAATTCCTTAGCGGTCTAGTGATTTCGCAACTCGCCAATCCTGGCGCGCCAGTGATCTATGGAGGCTCACCCACAACTTTCGACATGCGCTATTGCACATCGCGCCTAGGCGCCATAGAAACCATCATGATGGGTTGTGCCTACGCCCAGATGGGAAAGTACTACGGGCTGCCAACCCACATGTACTTGGGCTTAAGCGATACGAAGGTCGTTGATGCCCAATCTGGGTTCGAGTCTGGAATCGGCATAACCTTGGGTGCGCTTGCGGGAATAAACGTGATATCAGGCCCGGGAATGCTGGACTTTGAGAATTGCCAAAGCTTCGAAAAGCTCGTGATAGATGACACCATCTGCGGCATGGCTTTGAGGCTGATCAATGGCATAGACGTCAATGATGAAACTCTGGCTGTTGATGTTGTCAGAAGGGTAGGTGCTGGAGGGCACTACTTAGCCCAGAAGCATACACTGGAATGGCTGAGCAAGGAAATCTTCATTCCCTCAGATCTCGTCGACAGACAGAATTCCAATCTTTGGAAGAAGCTCGGGTCGAAGGACAGCGTTCAAAGAGCGAGAGAAATAGCTCAAAGAATAGTCAAAGATCATAAACCAGAAGCACTGCCGACAGATGTCGAGAAGAATCTGGACGACGTAGCGAGGAAGATCATGAAGAAGCATCGCATAGACAAACTGCCGCTCGGTCCGGTTTAAGCAGAGACTGCTCTTACTACTCAGGCTCTCGTGAACTGTCTAATTCGTCGCCACGGACGAACGGTTCCCAATCGAGTGGCCCATTGTGTCCACCCTGTACGAGTGAGACGCCTTTCGTGAACGCGAGGCTGAGCGTCTAGGCTAGTTGCTTTGCTACTTCTTTCACGACGCCTTCGAAGACATCGAAACCAGCGTCTATCAGTTCGCGCGTAATGATTAG
>Ga0129297_10001866_pt1 | contig 10754 bp, 8 predicted proteins | sample I18A1metaG_FD_94708 | JGI IMG/M metagenome (GOLD analysis project Ga0129297, IMG submission 94708) | Lake sediment bacterial and archeal communities from Gulf of Boni, Indonesia to study Microbial Dark Matter (Phase II) - ​I18A1 metaG | ecosystem: Environmental > Aquatic > Freshwater > Lake >... | reverse complement strand
TCAAGATCATGTTCGAGCCAACACCGTGCATGGCGCCCACCATGTTAGGCATCTCGGCCAAACCAAGAGACAAACCAACTCTTCGCTCACCCAAAACCCTCTCAACAGAGTCACGGACAATCTCGAAAACGTCGCCGAAATCGTCGGCTAGCTCAAGCCTCCTCACAAACTCCTCATCTTTCATCCCTTTCTCACCTCACACCACCGTCAAATCCCCAAAAAAAGAAAAGAAAGAAGTTGAGGCGCCGCCCCGAGATTCCCTTGAAGAGGCGGGAAAACGTTCCAGGGAGATTCCCGGGGCAGCAGCCAAACTCAGCACCAGCGCTCATGCCCAGCGGCTAGATACTGCCAGCGACATCCTCAGCAGACGGCTTCCTATTGTCTGGGGACGACTTCTCGTGAGACTTCGGGATAACGACAGTCAAAGTATTGCCGCGGAACTCCTTCACAGCCTTCTCAGGCACAACGTTCGACGGCAGACTAACACTCCGCCTGTAGTCACCGGCAACGATCTCGACAGCATCTTTCGACACGTTAACTTGAACATCCTCGCGCCTTACGCCAGGCAGCAAGACATAGAGTTGAACGCGATCCAGGTCCTCACGAACATCGACCAAAGGCTCCATCAAAGCAGGCCTCTCGGCCTCAGGAACCCCGCGAGCAACATCTTCGTCAAGACGCTGACGACCACCGAAGACACGGGGACGCCAACCGTCACTGAAGCCTTTCTCGCCATCTCCGCGAATCACCATGCGACGCTCAGCAATGTAGCCCTTCATTCCGGGCTTATCGATTTTCCTCACAGTCCAGCCCTCTCCCTTGGGCGGCTCTAGGAACTCCTCGCCGAAGCCCTCGAAACCACGGCCGCCGAAAGAACCCTCGAACAGGCGATCCAAGTCACCTCCGAAGGGCGAATCCCTGCCACCGAAGAAACGCTGGTTCAAGCGACGGAACATGCGCAAGACATCGTCCTCAAAACCCTCGTCATCAAACCAACTCAACCATTTCTCACCTCCTTCACAACCACTACTCCTCTTCGTACTCCCCACGCAAGGCCTCCAAAACGTCAGTCAACGCGCACAAAGTGGCAAACAAGCCTGCCCGACCTAGAGGCGAAAGATGATAATCGCCACGACGCTCCTGACCAACGAACCCCAAATCCATCAACCTACCCAAATGCTCACGAATGCTCTTCGGATTGAAATCGCCAGAGAAATCCCTATACCTCAGAGCAAAACTATCAGAATCCATCAGACGACACATCATATCCCAACGATTCTCATTCGCAAACGTATCAAAGAACTCCATCAACTCTGCCCGTCGCCTACGCAAACGCCGCATCTCCTCATCAAAACGCTTGCTAGACAACTCCTCTGGGTCCAACGGCCACTCCCGCAGAACCTTCCCATCACGAACCAACTGCAACCTCAAACCCACGGTCAAGACCTCCTTACGCGGAAGTAACTTACCAGTGCGTAAGTGAGCCCGCATATAAACCTTTCCCCGGGGTAAGGTGAGAGAAGCCGTTTTCGGGGGTTGTCGATCGATCGAAGTTCAGGGGAAACCGTGTCACACCCCTCTCCATGCCATTGTCACCCACGATCGTTCGATCAAACCCTCCATTCTGGTCAGCGTGCGATAGTCTTTAGCAGACATAGATTTGCGCAATGTTCGGCGGATCGTTAAGCCACCTTTAAAGAACAAGGTCGCATATTGAGCTGCGTTTTGCGGGGCCAGGTACAGCGCGCCTCTGGCGACCTGAGCTCTTTTCATGGCCTATTGCCCTGAATTGCAGAGACACGAATTCCTCTGCCATCTGCACATAGAATTTGCGTCGGATCGTGAACTGTTCAAGCGACGTTTCTGTTATTACAGGCTAAACGGACGGGTTCTGGACCCATGATCGCGTAGTGATGGGTCTTGAACCTGCAAAAGCCTAAGGACCCGTATCAGGGAGACGAGAGGAGAAGGGGGGCCCGGACAAGCGTGATCGTGCCAGGGATTGGACCCCAGGGACCAATCGCGCACTGCCAGATCGATCGATCAGGGGGCGGTCGCGTGTCGGCGTCATAGGTTTGATCCGGGCCAAATCATTGGGGAAAGACAAATAAGATCAGAGACGATCTCCATATAGGTTGGCATTGCATGCAAGTAGGCGTCCAGAGGTCGGGAGGCAAGCACATGTTCTTGAAATCGGTTGCTCTGGTAGTCTTGCTCCCCATGGCTCTAATGGTTGTTTCTGCACGGTCTGTAGGGCAGGATCCATTTGGCTCAATCAGCGTTACCTGGACTCCGTCATTGTTGTATCCAGGGCTGACGGGAGTCAAGGTGAGAATAGGCATAGAATATCCCGGAAGCGGCGTCGTCAACATCACAACTACATCCACCAACATCCTCAATGCTACGGGCGAACAATACCTTCGAGGAGAGCAGACCCAGGAAGCAGTAACCATCGTAGAGAGCAAATCAACGCAAGCTGTTGAGCGGTTGGAGGATGTTCTAATTGTTCTCGAGCCTCAGGATCCGTTTTCATGCGAGAATACTCAGGCATATATTGGCACGATTGCCCCTGGCTCTTCGGGCATCGGCAACTTCTATCTGAACATCAGCGACGATGCAGCGCCCGGGGAGTATATCCTTAGCCTCACGGTTGACTATCACGTCGCTCCCTCCAACTTCACCGGAACGGCTATCAGAGCCGTCAGTTTGTTCGTGAACGAACGTCCTGCCTCGCTAATGATCAATGCTGTTTCAGCGGCTGTGAGGTCAGGAAGCGTTTCCGAGATAGAAATACAACTAGTCAATAAGGGCGGAGCAGCAAGGTCCATTGTTGCCAGGATTGTGCCCTCTCCCGGCATTCCAGTGAATCCAATCGGGACTGAACAACACGTAACGATGATCGGATCTAACCAGGAAGCAAACATTTCCCTCTCGGTTCGAGTTGACAGAGAAGCCGAAGGGAACTACCCGGTGGCCTTGGAGATCACGTATACGGATCCATATGGATCGCATACACAGGTTGACTACTTCACCGCAACGATTCGAAAGGGGGTTGGCCCCTTCGTGGTGCTGTCGAATGAGACGGAGTCTCCTATTCAGGTTTTCTTGGGGGAGATCTTCCCTTGGAAGTTTGGACTTTACAACGCCGGGTCTGAGGTGGCGAGCCGGCTCGTGCTAAGCGTCGAGTCTTCCCAAGCGTTTGCCACTGTGGGCAATGTCTCAAGCCTATTCCTCGGCTCTCTAGAGCCTGGAGAAAGCCTCTCCGGCGCCATGCAGTTCCTACTTAACGAAAATGCTCTGCCAGGCCTGTACACTACAAAATTTGTGGTCGAGTACGCGGACTCCTATGGAGAGACGTATACACGAGAAGGGACGATCAGCGTTCAAGCTGTCGGTGCTCCCGAGCTATACATCGATGAGATATCTGTCGATCCAGCTGAGCCCGTGCAGGGCGAAGACGCCGTAATGACGATTTCACTCGTCAACGCTGGCACAGACATGGCTCGAGATATCGTTGTCAGGGTTTTGGGAGGGCAGAACCTCGTCGGAAGCCCGACTAAGTACCTAGGCGAGATCCGCATGAAGGACACGGCGAACGTCATGTTCCCCATTAGCATCGGCGAGGACGCTGAGCCCGGGGTCTATCTACAGAACATCACCTTCACGTACGCGGATGCCTACAACAACACGTACGACCTCTTCAGGCTGTTCGAGATCACTGTCAGGGCTCCACCGGAAACCATTTCCTCATTCTATCTTGCCCTAGGGGGAGGCATCGCAGCGTCCGTCGTCTTCGTCTACCTCCTCATTCGGTGGCCGGGCATGAGCCCTCACCCTGGAGAGCCGAGAGTCAACGCCGAGGGAACTGAAGAGCCATCCATAGATGTCCTTGGTAGGTCGTCAACTTCTTATCCTAGACTGCGTGTAGCTTTCCGTGTTGCAGTATGCATATTGGCCATCTCGCTCTATGTCTTTCTCCTGCTGCCATTCGTGATACATGTGAATCTCGACAGCGGCATCGTCCTAGAAAGCAGACCGATAGAGCTTGAGAGCCTGCCCGTCCACATCCGAGAGATGTGTGCGCTCCGAGGCATCAGCTCTCCTTCGCTTCTCATGGTCGAGCATAGGTACCCTGACTGGTCTACGATGGTGATATCGACCAAGAACTTTCTTGTTGGCGATTTTGTTGAGTTGCATGACTACGTTGTTAATTGGCGCGTGGACTGGCGAGACTTTGGTTTTGCGAATCGCCTCCTCGAGAGGAATTACGTCTTTGATAGGTTCGCCATCACGAATGTAAGAAGGCTCAGCGACGTTGAATCCGCCTTTGAGAATCTGCTCTTGGGTCCCTCCTATGGGGAACTGCTTTACATGATTTCCGAGGGGGTCTTCTATGCGGGACCGGTTATGCTCACACTATTCATAGCCTTCTTCCTTCAGCGCAGACTGGCGCTCTGGAACCTGCCCGCGATGTTTGCCTTCTACAGCTTCGAGGTGTGGCGTCTCAATACCGTCATGATCGACCACGGCCTCTATGTCCCGACGGAGATGGTGTTTTTTGGCTATGCGTTCGTCGCCTGCATACCTGCGATCCTATATCTGTGGCGATTCGAGAGGAAACCATTGGGGCGGAAGATCGCTGAGAAGCTGAAGACTCTGAGTCTCGGATAGATGAAGAGATCCATCTAGCGCCATGCCCTCTTCATGGACGATATCGGTCAATCGATCGACATTTCTCGGATTGTTGACGCTTTCTTCAGGGTGGGGCTGAGACAGCAGCGAACGCATCTATCCGTCCGTACCCGGATTTCGCATCAAATCCGGCGCTGCAGATGTCTTTCGCAGTGGTTAGGAGAAGATCCCTCACCTCCGTGGGTGTAAGGGCAGCGCTTTTGGACAGCATTAGAGCCACCGCTCCGCTCACGTGGGGAGCCGCCATTGACGTGCCTCCGAGGGTCTTGTACTCGTTGTTAATCCAAGTTGAGCTGATGCCTACACCAGGGGCCGCGACATCGAGTTCTTGTCCTCTGCTACTCCACAAGGCCACTCTGTCCATGCTGTCTGTAGCACCTACGGCTATGACTTCAGGATACTTGGCTGGAAAGGTTATGCTGTTTGGGAAAGGCCCGTAGTTGCCTGCTGCTGCCACTAACACTATTCCCAAGCCATAGGCAACCTGAAGAATGTTGTGAAGCGCGGTCGACCCAGTGGGGCTTCCGAAGCTCATGGAGATCACCTCGGAATCGTCAAGGGTGCCCTTGTGTCCATCCGGTCCATCGATTGCCCACTCGACACCTGCAACGATGTCGCTGAAGAGGCCTCTCCCCCTGTGGTTTAACACTTTCACGCCGTAGAGGCTGGCTTCTGGCGCCACTCCTACCATGCCAAGACCATTCTTCCGGGAAGCTATTATTCCAGCTACGTGTGTGCCATGCCCGTTGTCATCCAATGGGTCATTGTCATTGTTGACGAAATCGTATCCTCCCGCGTAGCTCGAGGCCAAGTCTGGATGTGAGTAGAATATCCCTGTGTCGAGAACCGCGACGTCGACGCCGGACCCTTTGTAGCCAGCATCCCAAACCTCGGGAGCTCTGATCTTTCTCACCCCCCACTTCTCCTCTGCCAGCGCCCAAGCTACCCCATCAGGCTCTACATATGCAATTGAAGGCAGCTCTCTTAACGTGGATAGGACGGCTTGCGGTACTTTGGCTGCAATTGCCACTACATATCTGTAGATGTACCTTACTTCTCCACCAAGCCCAGTGATGAGCTGCGAATCCACCTCTTCCGTGAACCCAATTATCACCGCAATCCGTGCTGAAGGCGGCGAAGAAGCGGCGGTTGCTTTTGGAAACAGAAGTAGAAGAAGCAGGATTCCCAGAGCTTTGTGCAGGTTTCCATTCAACGCCAATTTCGCCGCGCGTTTTCGTTTCTCCGTGCTTAAAGCGTTTTCGCACACTGTGGAGAAGCATGCGCCTCCGGCTCCAGACCTATATCGTCATCATTCGCGTGGGCAAAAGCTTTGACAGCAGATCGATCGAATGACAATCGATTTGACGATCGCTAGCGAGTAGATTGCAGGTGCTCGCTTCAAGTTCTTTCCAAGTAATAGGCGCCCGGCTTTGCATGTATTGGAATTTCGCTCCCCTTCCGTAACAAGTCTTCAGCCCATTCTCTGACAAATTGTGTCTTTGGAAATCGACGATCGAGAACAACACAGAGGGATGGCCGCTGTTGTTCTATTCAGTCAGTCGCCTGGCATGTTACTTCAGGATATCTGAGGCATCACTTCATCCGCGAATAGACTAGGCCCCACCACGTCGTGTCTCAAGGCGGGCGGAAAGCTAACAGTGAAGTACGTCACCCCCGCGTCTACAAACTCCTGTATTTTCTCCACACACTGCTCCGGCGTTCCGGCGATCACAAACGGAGGCTTCACTAGGCCTAGCATGGCCATCACCGTTGATAGGGCCAAAGCCGGGTTATGGTAGGCGAAGGAGATCCTTCTCCTCAGTGAGAGGCCCGGCTTGGAGGTGAAGTGCGACACGGCTCTTCTCAACTCCTTCTTGATCTCCCCCTCGTTTCTTCCCAGAATCAAGGTTATAGACAAAGCCCTTTCTATGTCTGTGATATCTTTGCCGATCCTGGAGCAGTGCGCCTCTAGGATCCTCATCCTCTCCTTGAAGTCGCCGGTCGTATAGATCTTCTTCTTGCCGAATGTGACGTTGCAGCCGTCGGCGTGTCTGGCCACTATACTCAGGATCCTGTTCCCGTTGCCGCCGATCCATATGGGAGGATGGGGCTTCTGAATGGGCTTGGGCTCGCACCTCGCGTCCTTGACTTCGTAGTGCTTTCCCGTGAAGGTGGTTATGGGTTGTGTCCACATCTTCCCTATTATTTCCACAGCCTCCTCCAGACGCGAAACCCGGATCCCGTCTCTCCTGAAGGGTATGCCGTAGGCCACATACTCTCTCTTGTGCCATCCAGCCCCCAAGCCTAGAATCAGTCTGCCCCCGCTGATCACGTCCAGCGTGGCGGCCATCTTCGCCACCAGCGGTGGGTGGCGGTAGCAGTTGCACAGAACTTGGGTGCCGAGCCTGATCCTCTTGGTGGCACAAGCAAGCGCGGAGAGTGTGGTCCAACACTCTAGGAAGGGCTGCTCGGAGTAGAAGAAGTGGTCTCCGAGCCAGACCGAGTCGTAGTGAAGCTCCTCTCCCGTGGCTGCAAGAGATCTTATGATTTCGAAGTTCATGCCTTCCTGTTCAAGCGTCAGACCGAATTTTGGCACGTGAGACCGTCCTCACCGCTTCCACTAAACTTTTGCGGTTCGAAGAGTCCTCCAGATCTCAAGAACTCCCTCACGATCAGGCTTTGTCGTGGACGATCAAGTGGTAGGCAGTCCGGGCACCGATCATCCTAGGGAACTTGTGCTGAGAGGGGACTAGCTTGAAGCCGGGCCAGCGCCTAGCTTGGCCATGGTTTGGATAAGGGAAGACGAGGATCTTGACGGAACTTGATCAATCGAAGCATTCTTGTTTCTGGTCAAGCGATCGATCGAGTGCCCTCACAGTTACCTAGCCGTCGCCTACAGCGAAGTGGACTTTTATATATGGTCGTCATAGTCAGGTCGTGTAGGCTTTGTTCCGCCACCGTCTTCCTAGGCTGGTTTGCAATGGTCAAACAAATTCCATGCTCTCGGTTCGTGGCCAACGCACCGACATGGTGTGGCCTCACACCGTGCAGGGTATGGCAAAGGAATTAGTCAAGAGGGAAGGCTCGTGCGCATCGCAATGGTGACCTCTTACTTCTATCCCTTTCCCTCGGGAAGCGCCAACAGATTCTGTGAGGTTGCCAGGAGACTATCGCGAAAACATGAAGTCCACGTCTACACGACACACTGCTCAATCCAAGGGAGAGAGAAGTATCTTGATGGCGTTCAAGTTCACAGATACGGGAGAATAGAGCCGTCCCAAAGCCTGGAGAAGGGGGTGATGATGCCAAATCTGAGATTCAGTCTAGATACATTGAAGAGGATGCGCTGTGACATGGCTGGCAGAAGATTCGATATCGTCGACTGCAACATAACGTCCAAGTTCCTTCCCTTGACTTCTTTTCTTGCTTGCCGATTCTCTCGTGTTCCTCTCATCCAGACGTGGCACGAGGTGTGGTACACACAGAACTTTCGAAGACACAACCCCTTCCTTGCTCCCTCAGCGATCATGGCCGAATACACCATGCCCAAGTTAGCGGACTTCTGCGTCGCGGTTTCGAATACAACTAGGGAAAGACTGTTGCGTCTGCTGAGGGTTCCGTCAAGGAAGGTAATCGTGATCCCGAACGGGGTCGACCTTGCCGATTTCAGGGGTGTCAGCGCCAGGAAGAGAAGACGAAGGATAGTGTATGTAGGCAGGCTCGAAAGTCATAAGCAGGTGAGCCTCCTCGTTCGAGCCTTCAAGGAGGTGAGAAGCACGTTGTCCGATAGTGAACTGTTCATCGCCGGAGATGGATCGCAGAGGAGGCATCTTATGAAGCTCACTTCAGATCTCGATCTAACGGACGTACATTTCCTCGGCGTCATTCCAAGGCTTGACCTCATTAGAATGATCAAGTCCTCGGCCACCCTAGTCTTGCCCTCCCTTCTCGAAGGACATGGCATCGTCCTTCTGGAAGCCATGGCCGCGGGAACACCGCCCATAGCGGTGCTATCGCCTGGCAGCGCAGTCAAAGACATAGTGACACATGAGTCTAATGGGCTGCTCGCTCAGCCAACGGTGAAGGAGATGGAAAGGGCGATATTCACCCTTCTGACAAACAAGAGCCTGTACAGCAGACTTCGTCAAAACGGGTTAAAGTTTGTCGAAGGATACGACTGGGACAAGGTCGCGGCCAGGACCTTGGAGCTCTACGAACACGTAGCTGCAGGTTAAGTGCGTGCGATGTAACCCTTTCGACTCAGCTAGTGAACGCAGAAGCCCTGCGTGCTGCAAGGTCACCGTGAGGTGGGACAGGAGGGTTCTGGAAGGGACGTAGATCGATCGATCTCATTCATCGGACCTCACAAAAGGTCTATTTCCGCGGGAAGCGTGAAGTGATCGGTCGAACAATGCTGCTAGCCACTCGGACAAAATGACCTTTCAGTATGTAGAACTGTGATGCCAAGGCCAGAGCAAGCAGGAATGCGTAAGGATAGTATGTCAGAGTTGCCTGCAGAGCCAACAAAAACAGCAAGGGCCCTAGACTGGCTGTGATATACCCATCATAGAGAGGTATTCTTTCGATCCATCCTCCGATATCCGGCCGGACATTCACGCGGGTGACGACACCCTTGTCGACAAGGATCTTGAGGAGAGGATAGCCGGAGAGGATGAGCAAAACGATCACAAGTGAGGATGGCATCTGGACATAGATGCCCGCGACGAACAAGAGGTACATGAGGGCAAAGACGGGGCGGAGAAATCTCAAGATCGCCTCGGCCTTTTCGACACCCATGGTCACAACAAGCGTGTCTGTACCCGATGCGACGTCTGCTTCATAGTCAAAAACCTGATGATCCAGAATCACCTTAAATTGAAACATGGTAAAGAGCGAAACGCAGAGAACAGCGTCAACCGTGAAGCGTTCGAAATAAGTGAAGATCAACAGGACGGGAAACCCTTTTTCGCCCAGCGCGTCCACGGCAGCACCCAACCAGCCTTTCTCCTTTGATCTGACTAGGGGTGCCGCATACGAGAGCCCCACAGAGTAGGCAAAAAAATAGATCAGGATAAATGCGATGTTCCGCACGAAAACAGCGATCAGCAGAAAGCCCGTTAGGAAAAGGAGAGCCAGTAGCCCCAACACCACTGCTCTGGGCATCTCGTGAATGACCCTCTTCTTGCCAGCCTTGATATCCATCGGCATGTCACAATAGTCATTCCAGAGGAAACCGAAACAGATGTAGGAGGACAGGATGCCTACCAGCACTAACATCTCCTGTATCATGTCGTAGCTAAAGAGCTGCGAAATCATCACAACGTAAACGATCGTCAAGAGGTAGACATGCATGTTGGTATCGACTAGTTCCTTCCAAGCCTTGATCTTCAGGATCTTCGCAATAAGACTGGTTGAGTCGAAAACCCTCAACTCGGAACACCCCCTTCAAGCTTCCCAGGATCAATTGCACTAATTCCCATTCTTTGCGACGAGGTGATGCGGACCGACAGAGCCGACCGGTTGCTTCTCAGCCTTCTCTTCAGGAATTCGTGCGGGGCCTTCTCTGCTTCCTTTTCCATAGTATCCTCTTTAGCTTCGACCGGTTCGTATAAATGGCTTCCGCCGCGGAAGCTCGTCAATGCAATCGATCGATCGACTGAGGCACATTTGAGAGGCTCTTCATGATTTTCCTGACGATCCCGAAAGCCTTGGATGAACTGATTCCCACCAACCCTCGCTGGAGCCTAATGTACGCATCCGGATCGATCGAAGAAAGACCCAGCGCCATCCTTGACAACGCGTACACTCTCGACAGCGCGCGACCGTCTTCAGATCTCCTCCAGTCTCGCTCGTAACGCTTCAAGAAACCTGTCGAGAAATCTTCCTGTTCAATCGCTCTCACGGCAGTCTGACCTGCTATCCTGCCGCTCTGAATGGCGTATGCTATTCCCCCGCCCCAGAGAGGGTCTACGAGGCCCGCGGCGTCTCCAACAAGCATCACTCTTTCTCGAACGATCCTCCGGGCTGGCGCGAGCGGGATAAGCGCAGCCGCAGACCTTACT
>Ga0129297_10001865_pt1 | contig 10765 bp, 5 predicted proteins | sample I18A1metaG_FD_94708 | JGI IMG/M metagenome (GOLD analysis project Ga0129297, IMG submission 94708) | Lake sediment bacterial and archeal communities from Gulf of Boni, Indonesia to study Microbial Dark Matter (Phase II) - ​I18A1 metaG | ecosystem: Environmental > Aquatic > Freshwater > Lake >... | reverse complement strand
CAGCGATGCCCAAGCCAAAACCCGCCAGCCGCGGGCCTGAACTCGAACAGCACCTGCGAACCCTCCTGGGCCACGGCCAGATCCGCGTGAAACCTTACGGCAGCCACCTGCTCATCCAGCTCATGTCCGAGGATGGTGAGGCGGACACTCTGGCTCGCCTCACCGAACTGGGGCAAGACCTGTACGGAGCTGCGTTCCGTCCTCTTTCCGGACGATGGGAACCTCTGCCCGGGGCAGGGCCCCTGAAGGAGATGGCCGAACTCGTCACCACTCTGCTGGGACTCTATCTGCAACCGAATTAATTATAGACATTTTGGGGATGTTGCACTAGCAGTCATCAGGGCTCGATGCGGTGCGACCGACTCCCAATCGGAACGAGCCCCCGAGCGATTCGGGGGTCAATGGATCTGGACCCACACGGAGCCGATGAGAGCCTCAACACGGCTTTTCGGGAAAACCAACCATCGCATTTGACGTGGGCATGTTTGATGCGCATATTTGAGGTGGATCTCGAAGGGGGATCACATGCACCCCTACTACCGGACAGATGCCCCGAAAAAACCCGTCAATCTCAGCCTCAACAGTGACCTGCTGAGGCTTGGGAAGGATCTGGGACTGAACCTCTCCAGTGTCGCTGAGGCTGCGATTACTCAGGCGGTCAGAGAATCCCTTGCGGAGCAATGGTTGAAAGAGAACGCTGAAGCCATCCAGGCATACAACAAGCGTGTAGATGCCCGCGGTGTGTTCAGTGATGACCTGAGAACCTTTTGATGCCCCCGTATTCCATTCACGAAAACCCCAACGCCCGCACCAACGGGGATGTGCCCTTCCTCCTTGATGTGCAATCGGATGTCCTCTCCGTTCTGGCTACTCGCGTGGTCGTCCCGCTTTATCGCCCGGAAGCCGTCCGCTCGCAAGCCATGACACGACTGACGCCGACCGTGATGGTTATGGGCAGGTCTCTGATCGCCATGGTCCCCGAGATGGCGGGTGTCCATCAGCGCGATCTGGGACCCGTGGTAGGGGACCTCTCCTCACAACGGAATGAGCTTCTGCAAGCCATCGATCTGCTGCTGACGGGATTCTGATCATTCCTCAGAACGAAAGGGGAGGCGTCATGCCTCCCGTACCCGTCATCCCTTGGTTATCGCTGACCGGAGATGTCCGGTGTAGCCAATGAAGAGGACGCAGTCGATCTACTGGAGGCGTTCGCCGTAGGATCCAATGGCGATACGGCTTTCAACGTTCCACATCCATCCATCGGTCACAGGGATCGCACCGGTAGGCCCACTTGCTGCGCTTGGTCCAGAGCACGCGCAGGGGTTGGCGGCAGATGGGGCATGCGGCCTGGGGAGGCATCGTGGGACGGCCTCCTTCCGCGGTCGGCTTGTCGTCCTGCCAGGCCCCACAGACAACGCAAATCCGGGAGCCCGATTTGGTGCGCTTCACAGGCCCTTTGCACTTGGTGCAGAAGCCGCCTGCGGGCTTCCCCCACTCATCGCAGTCGAAGATGAGACCGCACGAGCGGTCCGAGCAACTGATGAAGGGGCCGTACTGTCCCTTGCGCAAAGAGAGCGTGCCCTTGCCGCACTTCGGGCATTTCCCTTCAGGTGCCGTGCCCTCCGCACCCTTCGTGGCCTCCCATTTCCCACAGTCTGTACAGACGCGACCCTTGGAAGTGCTCTTCAACCGGCCCTTCTCGCAGGCGGGACAATACGCGACCGCCCTGCCCCGCTCGTCGGAGTCGTAACCGAAGAAGCACCCTTGTCCGCTGCATTTCGTGTAGAACCGCCCTTCCCAGTGCCGGATGAGGACTTGGCCGCCGCACTTGGGACAGGGCTCCGGAAGCGTTGGCAATTCGCGACTGTCGCTCATCTCTTTCTCACTCCCCCCTCAACCGTTCCGCCAGACCGGTGCTACGCACCGTCGGGTTGGTCAGCGCGAAGTTCACCCGCTCTCGCTCTCCGAGAAGCACCACGGACCTCTTGGCGCGGGTGAGCGCCGTGTAGAGAAGCTCCTTGGTCAGCGCCTTGTGGTTCGTGCGTGGCAGGATCAGCGCGATGCGCTCGTATTCGGAGCCCTGGGACTTGTGCACGGTCATCGCGTAGCAGAGCTCCAGCCTCGGCCTCAAGGCTTCGAGCAGGAAGACCTTGAACCCGTCCACCGCTGGGAAGACCGCCGCCTGTCGGACCTCTTGATCGAACCTCACCTTGAGGACGAGACCCTGGTCGCCGTTGAAGATGCCGCGCCGGTAGTCGTTGGACGTCACCATGATCGGCTCGCCGGCGCAGAAGGGGACCACCTGGTTCAGGCCTTCGCCCGTCTCCTGCCGCATCCAGCCATGCATGAGGCGGTTCACCTCCTGGACACCGCGCAGCTCCCCGGCCTCGCGGAGCACGCAGAGCAGGCGGAAACCCTCAAAGTGGGTGAAGAGCTCCTTCAGGCGTTCTTCGTCCCCTTGGGACCATTCGCCATCCGTGTTCCGGAAGACGTGCGCCGTCTTCTCCATGAAGCCGGACAACCCCATGACCTCCCGATCGAACCACCTCCGCAGGAACTCGCGCAGCCTGTCCTTCTCCGGAGCGAGGAGCTCCACCTTCCCGTACGCGAGCCCGTCGAGATCGGCCCTCACATGGATGGGCTCTTCGCCCTTCCAGAGCTCTCCTTCGCGGGAGTGGTTGATGGCCCCGGCCACTTTGAGGATGTTTCGCCCCTCCGGATTGGACTCGCTCATGCGGTAGCTTTGCGTCAAGCGGATGCTCGAGGGTTGAAGGGAGTCCACCAGGTCTTTGTAGGCCCGTCCGGCTTCCACGCTGGGGAGCTGGTCGGAATCGCCCAGAAGGATGAGTCGCGCGCCCGGCGAAAGGGATCGGAGGAGGGCCTCCATGTGCTCGAGACTGATCATGGAGGCCTCGTCCACAATCACGACCTTGGCCGGAAGCGGGTTCTCGCCGTCGAACCGGAACCGCTCCGTTCCGGGGTTCCAGGAGAGAAGACGGTGGAGGGTCATCGGCTCGGGGAACGCCTCGAGGATCCTGTTCTCCGCCTCGCCCAGGGCCTTCAGCCTGCCCAGCGCCCCCCGGATGGCCTCGCCCATGCGCTGGGCCGCCTTGCCCGTGGGCGCAGCCAAGGCCACGAGGTCCATGCCCATGGACGGCTGGTGCATCAGCGCGCGTAGGATCGCAACGACGATGGAGGTCTTCCCGGTGCCTGGGCCGCCGGTGATGAGCGCCAGGGGGTGCTCCATGGCCAGCTGCACGGAGGCTCGCTGCTCCGCATTCAAGGCCACGGGCTCCGTGAAGACCGACTCCGGGACACTGGAAGGCCTGGGGGGCTCGGCGGACAAGATGTTCCGAAGCTTTCCGAGGAGCCTGGTCTCGGCCGCATGCATCCGGTGGGTGTAAAGCCATGCACCATCCTGGATGATCGGCTTCGCATCCCCAGGCCGGCCAACCAGACAACTACCCTGGAGGGATCCGAGGAGGGAGGCGAGGTTCAGATCGGCGCGGCCGCATTTCCTGAGGAGGACCTGCGCTGGATCGCCGTCACCGGGAAGAGTGGCCATGCGGGTGTTTCCCTGCGCCTCGCTCAGGAGCAGAGAGAGGGCGAGCAGGAAGGTGTCCTGGCGCGCCGCTCCGCCCGATCCGGCCTGGAGATCCGCCAGTTCCCACGCGAAAGCCAGGGGATGAGGGTCTTGACCCAGATCTCGAAGCGCCTCGAGGACCCCTTCGGGAAAAGCTTCCCTGTCGGGATGCAAGTCCTTGAACCCTTGCAGGGGATCACGCATCTTTGGCTCCTCCCGCATGGACAGGGATCAATCGCTCGATGGGAAGCGCCTTCAACTCCTGTTCCCAGGCCTGCACCTCCTCCCAGCTCGGGAGGCAGGTCCACACACCCGCATCAGGCAACCCACGCAAGAACACGTAGAGGACACCTCCGAACCCCTGTTCATAGGCCTCCTTGGTCTCGAAGCCGAGGAAGCGGCAGACCGCCAGGGTGTATACCTTCACCTGGAGGATGTACTCCTTGTCCATCTTGGCCTGGAGCGACTCGGGACCGTATCCCCCACGTTCCTGCAAGTCGTTGGTCTTCCAATCGAGGAGGTAAGCCTTCCCGTGCATCTGGAAGAGCACGTCCATCGAGCCATGGAGGAAGTCCCGCTGACCAGGGTAAGGCGTCATGAAGTCGAGTTCCCGCAGGATCCGCTCCGCATTTGCCACGACAACCGTCCCCCCGCCCGGGAGCGGGAGCTCGCCACCGAGCCCTGCATGGACCCAGGAGAGCGCCTCATCAGGATCCTCAACCGTCAGACAGGCCTGGGCCATCGACTGGACTCGCGGATCCTGCTTCCACTCCTCCAGGCCGCGGCCGTCGAACGTCTTCAGGTCCACCTGCTGGAAACCCGTGTGGACGCATGAGCCGAGCTTCGCACCTCGGCGGGAACCATCGGAAGTCCCCTGCGAGGGATCGAGGAGCTCATCCTGGACTTCCTGGTCGAACTTCTCGAGTCCCTTCTGAAGCCCCGTGAACGACCAGAGCCAGGTAGGCCTACCCGCCACAGCCAGTGTGCGGAAGTCGGGAAGAGGCAATGCTGGTGGGAGCACCGGCTGCCAGTCCGCGAGCCTTGTGGCGAGCTCGCCAGCCTCCATGGGCTCGAGTTCCTGGGCTTGCGTGCTTTGGATGTGCCGGTGTTCCTTTGGCAACTCCTCCGTGCCTAGGAGCGTGCGGAGACGCCTGTTCACGCAGCAGTAAGGTCCCTTCGGGTCCCCAGTCTCCCGGTCGAATGAGGAGTTGCCTGAGGGGAGTGTGCTTCCGAGCCGGTAGCGCGGGAGGATGAGCCGAGCCTTGGCACGGGTCAGCGCCACGTAGAGCAGCCGCTCCCCCTCCTCCTCATCCTCCATCTGGATCCAACGCTTCACATCCTCAGGGGCGCTGTCGACCGGGCCCACCCACGCCCGGCGCTCGTCGCATCCGTTCAGGTGGTAGCGATGGATGTCGCTCTCCTGGCCCTTGGAGAGCCCTCCAAAGAGGACCACGACGGGGGCCTCCAGTCCCTTGGCCTTGTGCATCGTGAGGATCTGGACGGCGCCGGACTCGCGCTCCAGACGCTGGACCTTACCATCTTCCACGGACGGGAGCTCGGTCCCGTCGATCCACCGCTGGACCTGGACTGCCATGTCCACCACCGTGCAGTGCCGGGTGACCGCCTCCTGCTGGAGCAACTCGAGGATATGGAAGAGGTTGGTCAGCGTCCGCTGTCCCTCTTCCAGGAACAGCAGGCGTTGGGTCATCCCGCTGTCGGAGACGATCCGGTGGAAGAACTCGCCGAACCGCCCTTTGGCCGCCAGATCCCTCCAGGATGATAGGCGCCTCAGGATCAGATGGCTCTCGGGCAGCTCCCGACAGCCCTCGGCCTCCGCGAAGGAGAGACCGAAGAACGGCCCCAGCAGCGCCTTGACGCGCCGGCCTTCGTGGTGTGGCGCGTCGATGGCTAGGAGCAGATCCCGGCAGGCGGCCGCCTCGGGACCGTCGAACAAGCCTTCCTGCTTGTAGAAGGCCGCGGGGATGCCGGCCTCCTTCAGCGCTGTGGACATGATCAGCCCTTCCGAGGTCGTCCTGGTCAGGACGAAGACGTCCCCGGGCCGAATGAGCTCGGCCTTCCCGACCTCCCCGAAGCGTGCCTGCCCGATCGTCCTTTTCAGTGCCTGTGCCAGGGCTCTGGCGCAGGCGCGCTTGGTCCGGCCTGCCTGCCCCGCGACCACATCGACCACCTGGATGGCGCTGAGGGACTTCCCCCCTGGATCGAGAAGCTTCAAGCCCCTCTTGCCGCAGCTCACATCCCCCTTGTAGTGGTTGACGTTCCCTCCCGTGAAGAACGGATCTCCTTCGTGTCCGCGCAGGATGTCGTTGTAGGCCTCGATCACCTCAGGGGTGGACCTGAAGTTCGTCGTGAGCTGGAGGGGATCCCTCCCTGTAACGTCCCTGACAGCCTGGATCGCCTGTGTGTACGTCGGCAAGTCCCCACTACGGAAACCATAGATGGCTTGCTTGGGGTCCCCGACGAGGATGAGGCGATGGGACGGCCCCGCCTGTAGGAAGACCTTCCGGAAGATCTCCCACTGCTTCCTATCCGTGTCCTGGAACTCGTCGATGAGCGCCACCTGGAAGCGTTCCCTCAGCCGCTGGACCAGGGAATCGCCCCCCTCCTGCATGACCGCTTGGTGGACCTGGCCGATCATGTCGTCGAAATCGTAAAGGCCCTCCTCCAGCTTGTAGCGCTCCAGGCTCTCCAGCAGGGGCGGTAGGAACGCCGCGACCCAGAGGAGCTTGGCGTCGAGCCTGAGCAGGCGGGCATAGGCCTTCCCGAGCTGCTCCGCCTCACCTGTCAGGCCGGGCAGGGAGAAGTTCTGCCCCTGCTTCCGGAGTTCCTTGATGTCCACCCTGGTCCAGAAGGCTTCCGGGGTTCCCTGGGTCCTCGCGTCCGCCAAACCTTGAAGCACCATCTGCAGACGGCCCCCCATGGCCTTGAAGCTTGCTGGCGCGCATCCGACCGCCTTGAAAGCCGTCTTGAGAGGTCCACTGGAGGCCTCCGCGATGAAGGCTTCCGCAAGGTGAATTGGAAACTCCGTCAGAGCGGACCGGGGCTCCTCAGGCGCGGGAAGGTCCAGGCACTCCCGTTCCTTATAGGCCTCCCGGAGAAGCTTCTCCAGTTTCCCAAGCCCCTTCATGTGCGCGATCGCCAGCTCCAGCCGGCTCCTGTCCTGGGCCGCGAAGCGGGTCCTGAGCTGGTCGAGGAAGACACGATGGAAGCCCTCCTCCGTGGAGATGGCCTCCTGCTGGAAGAGACGGGCTCCCTCAAAGGCGGCGTCCTTCAGGACCTGCTGGCAGAAGCCGTGGATCGTGGAGATGGTCGCGCGGTCGAAGCCATTCAGGGCCTGCCGGAGCATCTCCTTCTGCCGCTCGGAGATCTCCCATACGGGTTCTCCTTCCCGGCCGGCATCGTTTCCCAAGGCGACCAGTTCCTCCAGCTTGGCCCGCACCCGGGAGACGAGCTCGAGGGTGGCCTTCTTGGTGAAAGTCACAACCAGGATCTTTTCCAGCGGAACTTCATTGAGCAGGAACTGCACGACCAGGTGTTCGAGGGTATAGGTCTTCCCCGTCCCCGCGCTGGCCTCGATGACGCAATGGGAGGAGCCGAGGTGGTCCAGGATGGCGGGCTTGGCATAGCTGACCATCACTCCACCTCCGCGGAACTGAAGACCTGCTCGAGGAAGTCGCCATAACGGGCCTGGGCGAGTCCCGCGGGATCGTCCGGTGGCTCGTATCTCAGGGGCTCGGGCACGGGACCACGGAGGGTGGTGAAGCCGCCCGTGCGCATGCCATTCCCCAGCTCCCCTTCCACAAACTCCAGGATGGAATCCCGGCTCAGCTCCGGCCAGTCGTTCAGCACGGCCTCAATCGGCATGAGGACGGCATGGTTGCCCGTCAGCAAGTCGTGCACCCAGCTCTCCAGCTGTTCCCTCGCCTGCTCTTGAGTCATGGGACGGAAGGTGAGTGTCTTCTCGAAGGCGTCTTTCTTCGGCTTGTGGAAGATGAACCGGGCAGCATGCTCACGATGTCGGGGATCGACCCACGTGAGCACCACATGCTCCAGGTAGGCCTGAAGCGCCTTCTTCCGAAGCTTGTTCATGCCCGAAGCACTGGGTGGTTCCCCCTCCTCCAGGAACAGTGAACCGGCCCATTGCGGTCTCAACTCTCCGGTCAAAGAGACGCGCTGCACTCTCCCGTCGATCCGGACCGACAGCTCGAGGGCAGGCTCGGCATGGTCCACGCCCGAAGCGGCCGAAGATCGCGCCCCGAAACGCCAGATTTCGGGACGCCCGGGCTCAGCCTGGAGAGCTGTCGACCAGGCCTCGATGAGCCCCATGTTCTTGGCCTTCTCGCTCTCGGCGAACACGCCGAAGGGCGCTTCCGCCCTGGCTTGGAGCTTCTTCAACAGCTCGGTGTATACGGTCTCGGGGTCCTCCTTCTTCCGGAAGACCCTCATGACCACCTCGCGCTGGAGCTTCCAGCCCTCTAGGAAGTCACTCTCGAAACACTCGTCCTCGATCAGCGTGCGGTCCTCCAGCTCCTCTCGACGCAGGCCCAGCCGGACGGCCGCGGCACCCGTCAGGGGGCACTCGAGCCACGTCCTCAGGTCTGAAAGGGAGATACGAAGAATGGCTTCGGGAGGCTTGATCCTTCCAGAACCCGGCGACCCAAGCCAGCTCTCAAGGAGTGCTCTCGTCTGCGATGGTGCAGGCAGGTCGCCCAAGGAGGACGGAAGGACGAACGGTTCCCCTGCGGCCAACTGGCTGCGGAGCCAGAGGGCCCTTGCTTCACTCTGAGCGACAGGCGAGTAGTTCCGGAGTCCAGTGCCATTTGGAGCTTCGCTTGCGAACCACTCGGGGAAGTAGACCGGGTCGAAGCGGCGAAGCGGGTGCGATTCCAGGAGAGGATCGCCGTTGGTGCTCGGCTCGAGCTCGTCCGGAAGGTATCGGCTCACGAGCCCCCTGAACTCCTTGTAGAGCCCCGAGGGATCCTGCTTCTCCCCGCTCAGCTCGTCCATCGCCACATGGCTCAGGATGAGGTGCTCACGGGTGGAGAGGAGCGTCTCCAGGAAGAGATACTTCTCCTTCTCTGTCTGGCTGACGTCTCCGGGCTGCCGGAGGTTGGCCCTCAGGTCGAGCGCGCTCCTCTGATCACGCGTGGGGAATACACCCTCCCCCAAACCCATTAGGAAGACTACACGGAACGGGATGGCACGCATGGGTGTGTAGCTGGAGACCACCACGCCGCGCGTCAGGCTCACCGGATGCTCGCTCCGCAAGCTCCCCAGCGACTGGAGGGCTAGAAACCGTATGGCGGCGAACCCGATCTCCGGCGTCTCCAGGCCCTCCGGTACACCCTCCAGAAGCCGGTCCAGGTAGGTCCGCATCCTTTCGAGAGCCTTCACCGCAGCCTCGTCCTCGGCCTCCAGCCACTTTGTGAAATAGGAGGAGAGCCTGTCAACCCAATCCCCCAGGTCCATCTTTCCGATCGCGAGGTCCTCCGCATCCCTTATCAGACTCCGGCAGAGCGTGATGAAGAACCCGGCGGACGCCTCGTCTGCTGCCGCATGGACGGCATAGCTGGCGGGGCTGTCCGAGAGCTCGCTCCCGTCAGCCATGAAGGCCCCCAGTGCCAAGCGCTTGAAACCCTGGTCCCAATTGAGGGCGTCCTGATCCAGATAGGTGCCCTCCCAGGACTTCCGGTCCGCACCCCGGACGATGCCCAGGGTCTCGCACCAACGGGCCCAAGTCCCGGGATCGATGTCTCCGAAACGCCTTGCCACAGCGGGGCAGGACAGCACCCTGAGCAGGGCCGCCCGCGTCATCCCGGAGGTTGGAAGCTCCAGGAGAAGCTCCGCAGCTTCGAGCATCTGCCTCATGACCGAGCCGGCTCCGTCGCTCTGGACCCAGGGGATCCTGTGTGTCTGCTCGAAAGCCGCCTGCAGGTGCGCGAGATAGGCCTCCTGCTCCGCAGACGGAACGATCACCGCGATGTCGGAGAAGCCCAAGGGGGCATCAGTCTTCTCATAGGCCGCCATCAACTGCCAGATCTCGGTGGCGACGATCTCCGCCTCCCGGCGTGGGGAGGGCGCCGCAATGAAACGCACGCTGTCGTCTGGATGTGCGCCCCTCGCTTCCGAAGGTTCCTGGAAGAGCAGGATGTCCGCCTGGATCTTCTCCAGGAGCGTCTTCTCCGCCGGGAGTTCGAAAGCCGACTGGAAGTCGCAGCCGGACACCTCGTTGAGCAGACGGATGTTCTCACGCCCCGGACGCCCCCATCGCCTCAGGGCCTCCGGCCCCTCCAAGCACAGCTGATAAAGGTCCCCGGCTTCGGCCTCGAGGCGCACCTCAAGGTCCTCCAAGCCCTGCAAGGATCCGATCCTGGCTTCCGAGCGGGTGGGTCGATGCACCCCGCGCTCGCGCTCGGTGACCAGGTCCTCCCAGAACTCCGCGCAGGGATTGAGCGCGTAGATGTGCAGCTCCGTATCAGGAAGCTGTCCCACCTTCGTATAGACCTCATGGTAGACCTGGGCTACATGGCTGAGCCCGAAGGCGTGGATGATCCTCGGCAGACGAGCTGTGGTAAGGACAGACCTCTGGAGGGCCTCGTCCAGTGTCAGGTGGGTCATCCCGCTCGCATCCAGGTGGGACACCGCCCGCAGCCACACCATGCGCTGCCAGACCTCCGTGGGGGACTCGGGGACGTTCGCCCCCTTCCCTTCCCTCCACTTCCTGATCCAGCCCGGCCGGCTGTACTGATACTCCTCGAAGAGCCGCGCCAGTTCGGTGGCCAGCTGGACAGTCCTCAGTCCGTTGGCGTCCCCTTGTAGGTAGTGCCTGACGGGCGCCAGCTCGGGCTGGTCAAGGAAGGATCTGTCATGGAGCGCCTGCAGGGTACCGATCCGGAGCAGATCCGAGCCCAGGACCTGGTACGTGTCGGAACGCAGCAGCTCGCGCCAGAGCCCGTTCAGGTATAGGAAGCGTAGGTTGGTGGCCACCCCCAGTTCGCGCGAGAGTCCTGCGCGGACGTAGGCCTTCATGTGGGGATTCGGAACCACGACCAGGCTGGGATCCCAGCGCCCTGCCCCGTCCCCCCTCGCCCACTCCTCCCGTATGCGGTCCGCCAAGCGGGTCAGGAGAATCTCGGTCCTGTTGGAGTAGGTCAGCTGCAGCAT